>Ga0302320_10016770_pt1 | contig 14925 bp, 9 predicted proteins | sample Bog_T0_3_FD_202130 | JGI IMG/M metagenome (GOLD analysis project Ga0302320, IMG submission 202130) | Peat permafrost microbial communities from Stordalen Mire near Abisko, Sweden - Bog_T0_3 | ecosystem: Environmental > Terrestrial > Soil > Wetlands > Peat | place: Sweden: Abisko, Stordalen Mire... | reverse complement strand
CTCCAGCCGCCGCCACCCACGATTTGCCCGGTGGCTTCCACGACAAAGTAGGTTTGGTCGTGAATCAGCTGGCGGTCGACGCCGAAAACCGGACCGAGGGCCGCCGTTCGTTGCGCGGCGGAATAGTGCGGCGCCTGCAAAGCATGGACGGAAACCGGAATGAGGACCGCCAAAGAGGGGACATCCCCCACCTGGGCCAGGCGCGGACGCCAAACCGGGAGCGATGGGGAGACCTCGGGCATGCCGAAAGTGCATCGCATCGCCCCGGCGGCGTCAGCGTCGAAGTTTTCGGGCGGCCGCCGGACTTGCGCCGGGGGCCGTCTGAAGATAGAGAAAGGGGATGAATGCCCAATCTTGGCGGAGGCCCGAGTTGCTGGCCCCAGCCGGGGACTGGGACTGCGCGCGCGCCGCGGTCGAGAACGGCGCGGACGCGATCTACTTTGGGCTGGAGCGCTTCAATGCGCGGATGCGGGCTAAGAACTTCACTCAGGCGGACTTGCCCGAATTGATGGAGTTCCTACACCGCCGCGGCGTGCGGGGGTACGTCACCTTCAACACCCTGGTCTTCACGAACGAACTGGAGGAGGCCGCCGGCTATGTCCGCAATATCGTGGCTGCCGGGGTCGACGCCGCCATCGTCCAAGACGTCGGGATTTGCCGGCTGATCCGGGCGATTTCGCCCGATTTCCCCATTCATGCCTCGACCCAGATGACGGTGACGAGTGCGGCGGGCGTGGAGTTCGCGCGGGAGGTGGGTGCGCATCTGGTCGTCCTCGCGCGGGAAAATTCCATTGCGGATATCGCCAAGATCAACGCCGCCCAATCCGCCGGGCCGCTGCCGCTCGAGGTCTTTGTCCACGGAGCGCTCTGCGTGGCCTTTTCCGGTCAATGCCTGACGAGCGAGTCGCTCGGCGGGCGTTCAGCGAATCGGGGCGAATGCGCCCAGGCCTGCCGACTGCCCTATGACCTGGTGTCCGACGGCCAGCAGGTGCCGCTGGGCGACAAGCGCTACCTGCTCAGTCCCCAGGACCTGGCCGGCCTGGAAGTTCTGCCCGACCTGATCAAAGCCGGCGTCGCCTCGCTTAAGATCGAGGGGCGGCTCAAATCCCCGGAGTACGTCGCCAGCGTCACCCGGGTTTACCGCCAAGCCCTCGACCGCGCCATGGCCGAGTTCGCCGGCAAGGCCGCGCCGGAGTTTTCCCCGGCAGCCGCGCGCTACGAATTGGAGATGAGCTTTTCGCGCGGCCTGTCCACCGGCTGGTTCCGCGGGCTCAACAACCAGGAGCTGGTCCACGCCCGCTTCGGCACCAAGCGCGGCGTCTATCTCGGCCAGGTCGCCGCCGTCGACTCCGCCTCCGTCCGGTTCCACCCCGAGGCAGCGATCAAGCCCGGCGACGGCATTGTCTTCGACGCGGGCCGGCCCGATGAAAAAGAGGAAGGCGGCCGGGTCTACCAGGTCGAAGCCGCACCCGGTGGGGCTACCTCCCTGCGCTTTGGCCACGGCGACATCGACTGGCAAAAGGTCCGGCCCGGCCAGCGCATCTGGAAGACTAACGATCCGGCGCTGGATCGCGAGCTGCGCCAGAGCATCGACGGGAAACAGGGCCGGTTTCAGCAGCCGGTGCGGATGGAAGCGCACGGCCAGAGCGGCAGCCCCCTGACCCTGCTGGCCGAGGATGCCGACGGCCATCTCGTCAAGATCGAGTCGAAGATGCCTTTGGCCCCGGCGGAAAAGCAGCCGCTGACGGCGGAGCGCCTCCGGGAATCGCTCGGTCGTTTGGGCGGGACACCGTTTCGCCTGGGCGCACTGCAGTCCCGGCTGGAGGGCGACCTGATCCTGCCCGTCAGCGAGCTCAACCGGATGCGCCGGGAGGCGGCCGCCGAACTTGAGGCCGTGCGCGCCCGCCCCCGCCGCTGGCAACTTGAGCCGGCGTTCTCCGCGCCCTCGTTCCCGCGCAACGCCGGCCCGCCGCCCGAGGCCGAATTGATCGTGGTCATCCGCTTTCCGGAGCAGCTGGAGGCCGCCTGGGCCGCGGGCGCACGCACGCTCTATTGCGAATTCGAGAACCCCAAGCACTACCGCGAGGCCGTCGGGCGGTTTCGCCAGCTGCAGGCGGCCACCCCCGCAAGCCCCGCCTCCATCTGGGTCGCCCCGCCCCGGATCTTCCTGCCCGGGGAAGAGTGGATCCTAAAGCAGGTCCGCTCCTGCGAGGCTGACGGCTACCTTGTCCGCAATTACGATCACCTGGCCTTCTTCGCCGCGGACCGGAAGCGGGGCGACTTTTCCCTCAACGTCGCCAATCCGTGGTCAGTCGACCTGTTTGTCCGGCGCCAGGGCCTGGAGCGGGTGACGGCGAGCTATGACCTGAACATCGAGCAACTCGAGGCGCTCCTGCAGCAGGTGCCGGGCAGTTTGCTCGACCTCACGATTCACCAGCGGATGCCGATGTTTCATATGAATCACTGCGTGTTCTGCGCCTTTCTTTCCGACGGAAAGGACTACCGCGACTGCGGCCGGCCGTGCGACACGCACCGGGTGACCTTGCGCGACCGGGTCGGAGCCGAGCTGCCGCTCAAGGCCGACGCCGGCTGCCGCAACACCGTCTACAACAACCGGGCCCAGACCGGGGCGGAGTACGTTGGGCGCCTGCGCGAACTCGGGGCCCGGCACTTCCGGGTCGAGTTCGTCAACGAGGACGCAGCCGAAGTGGAGCGGACGGTCGCCCACTACCGCCGGCTCTTGGCCGGGGAGATTACCGGCGGCGAACTTTGGCGGGAGCTCAAGCTGATGAACCAGCTCGGCGTCACCCGGGGCCAGATGGACGGCCGGCGCTGAGGGCGGAGCGCAAGGCGCTCTCCAGCTCGGGCTGGCGAAAGGCAAAGCCCGTCGCCGTCAGGCGCCGCGGCTCCACCCGCTGGCTGCTCAGCAGCAAGGCGTCAGCCATTTCCCCCAAGGCAAGGCGGGCGGCAAAGGCCGGCAGGGGGAAGAAAGTCGGCCGGTGCAAAACCCGGCCCAGGATCCGGGTGAATTCGCGGTTGGTCGCCGGCTGCGGGCTGACGGCGTTGACCGGGCCGCTCAGCTCGGCCGTGACCAGCGCGTGATGCGCTGCCCGGACCGCGTCCTCGAGCGCGATCCAGCTCCACCATTGCCGGCCGCCCCCGATGACACCGCCCGCCCCCCAGCGAAAGGGCTTGGCCAGGGCGGGGAGCGCACCGCCGCCGCCGCTCAGCACCAGGCCGAAGCGGAGGTAGACCACGCGGATTCCCCTTCGAACCGCGGGCTCGGCCGCGGCCTCCCACTCCCGGCAAACGCCGGCCAGATAATCGCCGCCGGGGGCACTGCTTTCGTCCAGCCGCTCGTCGCCGCGATCTCCGTAATAGCCGACCGCCGACGCGCAGATAAGAACCGCCGGGGGCCGTTCCAGGCCGGCCAGCGCCTCGCAGAGCCGGCGGGTGCCCTCGACCCGGCTGTCGTGGATACGCGCTTTCTTGGCCGCGGTCCAGCGGCCGGCGGCGATGTTCTCGCCCCCCAGGTGGACCACGGCGTCGGCCGGCCCGAAATCCCCGACCTGCCCCCGGGACAGCGGCTGGACCGTGTGGCCGCCGGCCCGCAGAGCCGGCACCAGGGCCGAGCCAATCAAACCGCCGGCGCCGCTGATGCGAATATTCATGGTAATGGTTTGGGCTTGGAGACCGGGGCCGGCCTGGTTCAATCTGGGACCGCGCCTCAGGCTGGAGTGGATCGCTCCCCGCCGCAACCCCGGCGCAGAATGAACGCCCCGCCCCCTCCCACCCGTTTTCGGTGGGCCATTTGTGCCCTGCTTTTCTGGGTCACAACCGCCAACTACATCGACCGCGGCGTATTCGGCAACCTGGCGCCGGAACTGCAGCAGCGCATCGGCTGGACCGCGGGAGAATACTGGTACATGCAGGTCGCCTTCCAGGCGGCCTATGCGATGAGCCTGCTGGTCGGCGGGCGGCTGATGGACGTCCTCGGCCTGCGCTGGGGCTTCTCCCTGGCCGTGGCCTTTTGGGGTCTGGCCTCGCTCAGCCACGCCTTGGTAAGCACCGTCCTGGGCTTTTTCATCGTTCGCATATTTCTCGGCTTCGGCGAAGGCGGCAATTTTCCGGCGGCGATCAAAACCACGGCCGAATGGTTTCCCAAGCAGGAGCGCGCCCTCGCCACTGGCATTTTTAATTCCGGCTCCAACGTGGGCGGCATCCTGGTTCCAGTCGGCCTGGCGGTGCTCGTGCCGGTTTTCAACCGCATCACCATCGCCGGCCACGTCCTAGGATGGCGGGGCGCCTTCCTCATCACGGCGGCAATCGACCTGGCCTGGATCCTCGTCTGGCTGCGCGTCTACCGGCCGCCCGAGGAGCACGCGCGGGTCTCCCCGGCGGAGCTGGCCCTCATTCGCAACGAGGCGGCCGAGCCCACGGTCAAGATTCCCTGGCGGCGCCTCCTTCCGCACCGCCAGACCTGGGCCTACGCCATCGCCAAGGGGCTGACCGACTGCATGTGGTGGTTCTACCTCGTCGGAGCCCCGCCGTTTTTTGCCGACCGTTTTCATCTCGACCCCCGGGCCCGAGCTATCCCGGTCGCCTGCATCTACATTTTCTCCTCGGTCGGCAGCATTGGCGGAGGCTGGCTCTCCGGCCATTGGATGAAGCGGGGCTGGACGGTCAACCGGGCCCGCAAGACCACGCTCCTGCTCTGCGCCCTGGCCACCGTTCCGGTTTTCATGGCCGCCCTCACCGCTTCGCCCTGGATCGCCGTCGCCCTCATCACCCTGGCCGCCGCCGCCCACCAGGCCTGGTCCGCCAATGTTTTCAGCCTAGTCGGCGATATGTTCCCACGCCGGGTCGTCGGCTCGGTCACCGGGCTGGGCGGCATGGCGGGCTCGGCTGGAGGCATCCTTCTCTTCGTCTACGCCGGACATATCCGCAACGCCGCCGTCGCCCGGGGCGACATCGGCAACTATGTCCCGATCTTCGTGGCGGCCAGCGCCGCCTACGTCACGGCCTTGGCCCTCGTCCAGCTGCTCGTGCCCCATCTGGACCGGGCCCGGATCGACGCTCCGGCGCCGGCGGCCGGCTGATCAGGGCGCGGGGGACGAGCGCACCCCGTCGATTTTGAGGTCTCGCACCCGGGCGAACACGAAGGGCTGGCCCGAGGTCGCCTCGACTCGCACATCGCGCAGCGCCACATCCTCGGCATCGCGACAGAGGAAGCCCACCTTGCCGGTCGCCGTGATGTCGGTGAACCGAAGCTGGTCGAGCGACTTCTCCTCCAGCCCCTCGATGCTCGCCACCTGCGCGGCGTTGACGATGGTGAGGTTACTGAAAGCGAGATTGCGGAAGATGGGGGTGCGCTCGGAGAACGATTCGGCCGGGTCGTCGTGGTAAAGGGCGGTGATCTCGATCGCCTGGACCGTCGCGTCCTCGATCACAAAATTGTCGAAGCGCATATTTTCGATGATTCCACCCCGGCCCCGCATGCTCTTGATGCGGATCCCCCGGTCGGTGCCGCGGGCGATGATGTTGCTGGCCGCCACGTCGCGGATGCCGCCGGAGGTTTCGCTGCCAATGACGACCGCCCCGTGCCCCCGATACATGACGCAGTTGGTGATAGTGACGTGCTCGGTCGGCCGGGCGGTGCGGCGCCCATCGGCGTCGCGCCCCGACTTGATCACGATGCAATCGTCCCCGGTGCTGAAAAAGCAGTCGGAAATCCTGACGTCGCGACAGGAGTCGACATCGATGCCGTCGCCGTTCGGCCCGGTGGAGACGAAGGAGACCCCCCGGACGGAGACATTCTCGCTGTACACCGGATGCAGCAGCCACATCGGCGACTCCGTCAGCGTCACCCCCTCCACCTGCACGTTGTGGCAGCCGTAAAGCTGGACGAGCGAGGGCCGGAGGTACTGGGAGGCGAGACGGAACTCCCCGACGGCGGGCTTTTGCCCGGCCTCGATCCGGGCGTAGAGAGCCAGCCAGGCTGCCTGAGCGGGCCGGGCCTCCGCCGCCCGGGCCGGGTCGTGCCGGACGCTCCGCCACCACCAGTTGCGCCCCTGACCGTTGATCACGCCCCGGCCGACAATAGCGATGTTCGACTTGCCGTTGGCATAGATGAGGGGCGCGTGGGTGTAGGCATTGGTGCTCTCCCAACGGGATGGCACGAGCGGTGAATCCGCCGGATCGGGGCTGTACAGCAGTTCGGACCCCGCCTCGAGCCAGAGGGTGATGTTGCTTTCGAGAATAATCGCCCCGGTGAGGTAGCGGCCGGCCGGAAAGCAGACCGTGCCGCCGCCGGCGGCAGCGCAGGCCGCCACCGCCCGGGCGATCGCGGCCGTGTCCTTGGTCCGGCCATCGGGCACGGCCCCGTAATCGGTCACGTTATAAAGGGCCGGAGCAGCGGTGACCGCCAGCGGCAGGCAAATGCCGCAGAGCGTAGCGACGAGAGTTCGGAGGGGCATCAACGGGATGGGGGCGGCCCGGCATCCCCGAAAATTCTCGACGGCAAGTCAACCCTAAATTAGGACACGTATCCGATGACACGTTCGACCGCATGGCGAGCTTGCGTGGCCTGGGGCGCCGCCGTCCTCCTCCAGGAAGCGGCTGTCCGGGGCGACGCTCTGGTCGCCGCCGACGGCAGCGGTGATTTCCGCTCGGTCCAGGCGGCGATCGACGCGGCGCCCCAGCTCGGGCCGGCCAGTCCCGCCTGGGTCATCCGCGTCAAGGCCGGAACGTACCGCGAGGTGGTTTACGTCCAGCGGGAGAAGCGCGGCATTCGCCTGGTCGGCGAATCGGCTGGCAGCACGACCATAACCTACGACCTGAATGCGCGGCTGCCCGGTCGCGACGGACGGCCGATCGGGACGTTTCGCACCCCGACGGTCTGGATCGATGCCGACAACTTCGCCCTCGAAAATCTGACCCTGGCTAATACGGCCGGGGCGGTGGGACAGGCGCTGGCGGTGCGGGTCGACGGAGACCGGGTGGTCTTTCGTCGCTGCCGCTTTCTCGGCTGGCAGGACACAATCCTGGGAAATCGCGGCCGGCATTATTACGAATCCTGCCTCATCACCGGCGCCGTGGACTTCATTTTCGGCGCCGCGACGGAATTCTACCAGTCGTGCCGGATCCAATGCCGCGGCAACGGCTACATCACCGCGGCATCCACGCCCGCCGGCCAGCCCTTCGGCTTCGTCTTCGACGACTGCCAGATCACGGGCGATGGCCCGACAGTTCGCACTTACCTGGGCCGGCCCTGGCGGGCGAACGCCAGCACGATTTTTCTCCACACCGCGATGAGCGAAGTGGTCCGCCCCACCGGGTGGGACAACTGGCGCCGCCCAGAGCGGGAGAAGACCGCCCGCTACGCGGAGTTCGCTAGCAGGGGACCGGGCGCCAATCCGTCCGCCCGGGCGCCGTGGGCCCGCCAGCTCACGGCGGCCGAAGCCGCGGCGATCACCCCCCGGAGCGTTCTCGGGGGGCCGGAAGGCTGGGATCCTACCGCAGCCAGCGCAAGGTGAGCCAGAACAGGCCAAGGATGGCGCCGGAAACCGCGGCGCAGAGGCCAAACCCGAGGGCGTCGGTGCGGTCCCAGCGGGTAAACTCCCAGTCCGAGCCCGGGAAGAGCTTTTGCTGATCGAAGCGGGCGGGATTGAGGCGGGTCGCCGCCACCGCCGCCGCCTCGAGGCCGGGCGTCGCGCCCACCGGCGTCTTCATGATGCCGAAGAACCGGTTCACCGTCGGCGCCGACGGCGGCCGGGTCAGGAGACTGACGCCGACCAGGAGGACGAAAGGCAGCGCGGCATCGGCAAAGAATTGGATGGCCAGCAGCTCGCTCGGTCCGGCCCGCGTCAGGTTCAAGCCGCATCGGTCGAGCGCCCAGGCCTCGAGATTGAAGCGACCGCGGCCAAGGAGCGGGCTCGTCGGGTCGCCCGGGATCTGGGGGGCGACGGTGTCGAAAAAGTGCGGGGCCCCGCGCGCCAAACTGGAGACGCTCTGGGCGCAAAACGGCAGGATAAAAATCAGGACCGTGCTCGCCACCACGCACCACCAGACCGCGGTCCGCGTGAGCCGGCGCCAGAAGAACATCAGGAGCACCGCGGCCCCAAATGGCAGGTTGATCGTCAGCACCAGTTTCATCGCGGTCAGGACCCTTTCCATTCCGAGCGCTGCCCCCACGCTGGCGGCCAGCGCCGCGCCCACGGCAAGGCGGCCCGCGGTCACGGCTCCGGCCTCCCCCAGCCGCGCCGCAAATGGCCGGCAGAGAGTGCGCACGCACAAGGCCGAAACTGCCATGGTCTTGCTCGCGATCGAAGCCATGTTGGCCGCCAAAACACCCGCCAGCATGAGGCCGAGAAATCCCGGCCCCAGGAGTTGGCGGGAGAGAACGCCCCAGGCCAAATCAGGATCGACCAGGCGGGAGGGTCCGCGGCACAGGGCGGCGGCGATCAGGCCGACGATGGCCCACAGCACGATCATGATCCGCTTGCCGAAGGTCCCGGCCACCGCGCCAAACCGGGCCGCAAACTCATTTCGAGCGGACCCTCCCAGACCCATGTTGACGAGGTTGCCGTTGATCTGAATCAAGCTGACCAAAAGCAGCGCCAGGACGGCGTACCAGGTGAGCTGCTCGCCCCCCGGCGCCCCGACCAGGTCGAACATGCGCGGGGCCAGCCGCTCCCGCAGGGCCGCGCCTGAACCGAGAGCCCGCCAGCCGACCGGCAGGAGCATGACGGAGAAGATCAGGACCAGGAAACCCTGGAACATCTGATTGAGGACGGTTGCCACTAGCCCTCCCATGGCGAGGTACAGGCCGATGACGGTCACGTACCCGAGATAGAACGCCAGCGGGGAAAGCTGCGGCAGCAGCGCCACCAGGATCTTGAAGACAACGAAGTTGCTGAAGCCGATGCCAAGGACGGCCACCCCGATCTGGAAAAGGGCGTAGCACCAGGCGAGACCCGGGCTTTCCAGGCGCTCCTCGAAGAGCTCAGCCGACGTCATGAGCCGGACGCGGCGAAACCAGACGTTCATGAACCAGTAGTAGGGATTGACGAAGAGCATCTGGAGGGGAAACCACGCCCCGGACACGCCCTCCCGGTAGACAAAGCTGACCGTGCTGACCGCGGTATTGGCGTCGGTCGTGTTGCCGAAGTTGAAGAAAAACTGCCGCAGCTTGCCGAATTTTCGCTCGGCCAGGAAGAACGCCTCCTGGTTCCGGGCGCCTTTCGCCGCCCGCCGCCCGAGCAGGAGGACGATGGCGAGATAGGCGGCGACAAGGGCAAAATCCAGCGCGTGCATCCAGGGGGCGGGGGGACGTAAAGCCACGGTCGCACGGCGCCACGACGGAGGCGACGCTGAAAAAGACCTTGACTAGGACAGGTGTCTGAATTTCCTGGCCATACCCCTCCCCGAATGAAAGCAATCCGTCCCTCTCCCGGGTGGACCGTCGCCTTGGCGCTCGCCCTGGCAGCGCCAGCCGCCCGGGCCCAATCCGCTCCCGCCAACGCCGCGATCCCCTCCGACGAGGTTGTCACGCTCTCCGCCTTCGACGTCACCGCCGAACAGGCCCACGGCTATACCGCCTCCGAGACCACCACCGGCACCCGTTTCGCCAGTAAGGTGTCCGACCTGCCCTTCGCGGTCAGCGTCGTGACCCACGAATTCATGGCGGACTTCGGCGCCTACAACCTCAACAGTCAGCTCGCCTTCGTCAGCACGTTCTCGCCCTCGGAAGTGACGGGGCAGTTCCAGCTGCGCGGCTTCGCCTCCCCCACGGTCCTGGTCGACGGCTTCCGACGCATCGGACTAGTGGATACGGTCGATATCGAACGAATCGAGATCATCAAGGGCTCGGCGGCCTCCATCTACGGCGCGATCCAGCCCGGCGGCGCGGTCAACATCATAACCCGGCAACCCACCAACGTCCCGATGGAGGACATGCAGCTGGGTGCCGGCTCGGACAATTTCTTTCTCGCCACCCTTTATTCCTCCGGCCCGGTGGGAAAGAGCGACAAGCTGTTCTACCGCGTCGACTTGTCCGACCAGTTCACCAAGTACGCGGAGGAGTTCGCCAGCCAGCACAAGGCGTCCGTTGACCTCAAGTTCCTCTACAAGCCGGACGAACGGACCAATGTCACCTTCAGCATGGAGCACTACGAGGATTACGAACATCCCTTCAACCAGGTGCTGACCGTGACCGAGAAGCAGGTCATGCCGTGGGCGGGCAACGGCATCACCGAGAGCCAGTACTATGGCATGGCCACGAGCAACCTCCTCAACTACAACTACGCCGGGCCGGAGAGCTACCTGCACCAGCGGGTCTCCAGCGCGACCCTCGCCGTCGAGCACCGCTTCAGCGAAGTCTGGTCGACCAAATTCGGGGTAAACGACTTTCTCAACCCCTACAACGACCAGATGGTGGGAAGCGGCGCTTACTACCCCTACGGCACGGGCAACGTCACCCTGGTCAACGGCATCGTGCAGCAGCCCTTCACCCCGGAGGTCAAGGACCAGCCCCAGGCCGACTGGAAGCCGCAGCGGGGCGGCGGCATCCAGCTCGACAACCTGTTCAAATTCAATACCGGGCCGGTCAACCACCAATTCCTGATCACCACCGATTACTACGAGCTCTCCCAGCGCAGTCTGACGCTCATCCCCACCGTGGGCGGAAGCCAGGCCACCGACTACTACGCACTCTACAGCCCGTACAACCCGGCTGGCGCCTCTTACTATACGCCCCAGACCACCTGGTCGCCCGCCTTAGGCTACGGCTGGAACACGACCCTCTACGGGCAGAACCCGAGCCTGTACAACGGCGTCACCACTGACCAATGGCTGGCCTCCAGCGACTATGGCGTCTTCGGCAGCGAACGCGCCACGATGTTCGGCGACCGGCTTATTCTCATGGCGGGAGGACGCTGGGACTATGTGCGCAACCAGGTGAGGAACTACAATATCCCGGCCAACGGCAGCACCGCCTCGATCCTGACCGAGCCGACCGCCTTCCAAAGCTTCGACTACAACACCTCGGCCTGGACCTACGAATTGGGCGCCTCCTACAAGGTGACGAAGTACCTCAACGTCTACGCCAACAAGAGCACGGCGTTCAACCCCCAGCCCCAGATCGACTCCTACACCGGCTTGGCGCTGCCGAACAACACCAGCGCGGGCAATGAATTTGGATTCAAGTCCACCTTTCTCGATGATCGCCTGACCTTCTCGGCCGATCAGTTCCTGATTAACGAGTACAATCTCGTTCAAACCGAGACGGATCCGGTCACGAGCCAGAAGGATACCATCCTGACCGGCCAGCAGCAGGCGAAGGGCGACGAGTTCGATTTGAGCTATCAGGTCACCAATGACCTTTTCATTCTCGGCGACTGGGGCCACACCCGCACCGAAGTGCTCCAGTCCGACACCCTCACCTTTCTCAACGGCCTTCCGGTCCGGCGCGTGCCGCGCAACAACGTCGGCCTAGCCGTCCGCTACCAGTTCAGCCACGGCTTCCTGCGCGGCCTCTACGTGACCGCCGACGCCAAATACTACAGCAAATCCCTGGTCAATCTCGGATCGGGCAAGAGCCTGATTCCCGGCCCGGTCACCACGGCCGGCTCAGCCGGAACCATGTACTACGTCGCGACCACCAACACGACGTACACCCTGGCGGACCCGAAGATCACCGGCGAGCAGAAGATCACCTCGACGCCGGTCAACAACGTGCCGTTGCCGGGCAACGGTCTCCTGCCCTATCCCAAGCTGCCGGCCGGCTCGACCATCAACTATCCCGTCGACGTGAACGGCAACCCGCTCCCGCTGGCCAACCCTTCCACCCCGGGCGTTTACACTGGCCAGCCCGAGGGCGTGTTCGTCGACGATGGCCGTGAGAACAACTATAACGCCCCTTACGCGGTCTTCGACGCCGGCCTCGGCTACATCTGGAAATGGGGCAAGTTCAACCACAAGGTTCAGGTTAACGTCACCAATCTGCTCAATCGCAGATACACTTGGGGCTCGGGCGTCCCCGGGCTGCCCTTCCAGGTGGTCGGGACCTACGAACTGCTTTTCTAGCCGGCCGCCCGGCCCACCGCTTGACCTAGGCGCGATTCCCGCTTGGATGCCTTTCCCGTGACCAAGCGAGCGCCGCCGAAAGGATCCTCCCGTCCCGCTGCTCCCGTCATCCGCTCGACCGTGGAGTTCGCGCGCTACGTCGGCTTGGCCCGGACCACCGTCTCGCGGGTGCTCAACGGCCAGCCCGGGCTGAAGTCGAAGACGATCGCGCGCGTCCAGCGCGCGATGGAGGAGACCGGCTTCACTCCCAATGCCTATGCCCTCCATCTCAAGGGCAAGCGCACGGCCACGGTCGGCATCTGCATGGAAAGCCTGCTCACCGCCACGGCGGTGCTGAAGGCGGCCGGCCTGCAGCGGCGCCTGCGCGAGCGCGGGTTCGCCTCGCTCATCGAAATCCTGGAGCCGGGGGGCAGCCAGCGCGTCATCCGCCACTTCCTGTCCCTGCGGGTCGATGCCGTGATCTTTCTCGGCCATTTCGTGGAGGAGGAGATCACCCAGCGATTGCGCGAGCTGGCCACCCACGCCACCCCCCACCTCGTCATCGACCAGCTTGGCATCGCCGGGGCCAACACCGTGGCCCTCGACCGCGCCCGCGGCATGCGCGAACTGATGGAGCATCTCCTCAAGCTGGGCCACCGCTCCTTCGGCCTGCTCGGGATCACGGGCACGGCCCGCTCCGTCCGCGACCGCGTCGCCGGGATCGAAACTGCCCTGTCGGCCCGGGGCCTGACCTTCGGCAGCGCCACCCGCTCGCTCGACCCCTTGCACGCCCGCGAGAACGATTTCGAGTACGGCCGCGCCCTCGCCAGCAGTTTTGTCCGGGAGAAGGACCTGCCGAGCGCCTTTGTGGCGCTCAACGACGACATCGCAATCGGCGCCCTCCACGGCCTGCAGGACGCCGGCGTGAAGATCCCGCAGGAGGCATCTGTCGCGGGCTTCAACAACCAGGACATCTGCCTCATGCCCGCGCCGCAGCTCACGACCGTCGACCAGCAGATCCAGGCCACGGTGGACGGCGCCGCGGGCATCCTCCTCGAGCAGATCGGGCGGGCGCTGCCGTCGCGGCCGCACTTGCTGATGATCGAACCCCTCCTCGTCGTGCGCGACTCGACGGGGCCGGCGCCGCGCTAATATGGGGGAGAACAGGTCAAGCCCCGTTTAAGGAGGTTTGAAGTTTTTCTTGGTCATGGGGAGATGAGGAAGCGGTCCTTCGCGAAGAGCACCGGTCGACGACCGAGCTTAGCCTAATATCCGCGCATGCCTGGGGCAGCGCACCATGATCGATTCAAGAGGACGCGAAGGAGTTGCGGGCCGCCCCATCTAGTAAGCAACGGGCGTGGCAGAGCACACCCAAGCGCGGCGCCGGGCGGCCCGCCGCTCCAAAGTTATGTTGTGGTTAGGCCGAGCTGTTCGGCGGTGGCGCGACCGGTGGCGAGGCGCCACAGGTCGACGGCCAACTGGCGTGCGATGGCGACCACGATCTTTTTCCTGCGGCCCGGGCTTGGCGGCGTGCCGAGGAAAGCCTCGCGCCATTTGGCGACGGGGCGATATCCGGGCTGGTATCTAAGCAGCCGCCAAGCGGCCTCAACGAGCAAGTGGCGGATGCGGGGATTGCCGTGGCGGGTGATGCTGCCCTGGAGGCGGGAACTTCCCGAGGAATGCTCGCTGGGGCAGAGCCCAGTATAGCTGGCGACTTGGCGGCGGTTGTGGAGCCGATGCCAGTCGCCGACCTCGCGGTGGAGGAGCTCCCAGGTGAGGGAGCCGATGTAGGCGGGCAAGGCAGGCGGGGCCGCCGCCTCTAACTGCAGGGTGAGCGCAGCCGACTCGGCGTCGATCTGCAGGATCACTCGCTGCAGGGCGGCCAATTGCTCGCGCAGGTCCTGGGGCAGATCCAGCTTGGGAAAGATCCGCTCGTGCCACCACTCAGCCGGCAGCGCCAGACCCCGAAGTCGGGCCAGCCCCTTTCCCCTCAAGGTAAAACGCACTCGGTCCCTCACCAGGCTCTGCCGCTGGCGGCCGACGCTGCGAGCAGCCTCCTCGGCCTCGGTAGGGACCCGCACGACGGCCAAGGCGCCGCGATTGCCGGCCAGATAGCGATCGAGGCAGGAGCAGAGTGCTCCGGCGTCTCGACCGTCGGTTTTAACCCCCTCACCATAGGCGCACCAGTCGCGCGGGCGCACAACTAAGTCATGAACGCCAATAGCCGCCAGTCGACGGTGCAAGACGTAGCCAAAGGGCCCCGCCTCGTAGCAGCTATGGACTGCCTCCGCCTGCGCCAACTGTCGGTGGACGAAGGCGATGAACCCGGCCTCGTTGAACCGCTGAGCGGGCTGCGAAGCCTGCTCGTCCGACTGCCGGACCACAACAATGAGACTGGCATGTAAGTCCAGTCCGAGCTTAATTACCCGGGCGCGAGCGCCAGGGTCTGTCTGTGTTACTTGATTGGTACTCATGACGCGGACAGCTTGGCGCCTCGCGCCTCGCTTGTCCGCCCCATGTCATCTAGGCGCGCCTTAGCGGCTCAGGCGCTCGACCGTGTCCTCCACCACCAGGGGCGGACCCTGGTCGGCCGTCACCTCCACCCGCCGGAGCGTGATGCCCTGGGCATAGCCCAGGCGCAGGCCGCGCCGGGCTTCGATCCGGACATTCTCGAGCGTGATGTCGCGCGCGGGCATCTCCGGCAGACCGAAAATCAGGCCCGCGTCCGTGCGACCGCCCGTCGCCACCACGTTGCGCACCAAGATGCGCCGCCAGATCGGCGTATCCGCCTCGACCGGCCGGGCCGCATCGTGCCGCCCCGGCTTGGGCAATCCGTAGTAATAGCTGGTGATCACCACCGCT
>Ga0302320_10016769_pt1 | contig 14925 bp, 8 predicted proteins | sample Bog_T0_3_FD_202130 | JGI IMG/M metagenome (GOLD analysis project Ga0302320, IMG submission 202130) | Peat permafrost microbial communities from Stordalen Mire near Abisko, Sweden - Bog_T0_3 | ecosystem: Environmental > Terrestrial > Soil > Wetlands > Peat | place: Sweden: Abisko, Stordalen Mire... | reverse complement strand
AAGACTAATCTCAGGATGCGCGTCAAGGTAGCCGGCTAGATCCTGATGGACGCGCTCCAAAGCATCTTCAGTCCTTGCCGAGAGTGTTAACAACTGATACGGCTTCTTGTGCGGAGATGCGTCCCGACGCGGCGCCTCTTCGAGCACGACGTGCGCATTAGTTCCGCCAATACCAAGCGATGTGACTCCGGCCCTGCGCAGCGATTCACCTGGCGGCCAATCGGTTAGTTCGCTATTTACATAAAATGGGCTGCTTTCGAATTCGATATAGGGGTTTGGCTTTTTAAAATGAAGACTTGGAGGCAGCTTTGAGTGCTCGAGTGCCAGGACAGTTTTGATCAGGCCTGCCACTCCTGCCGCTGCATCGAGGTGACCTACATTAGTTTTCAAAGATCCAATTCCGCAGTAACCAACCCGCGATGTTGTTCTACGAAACGCCCGCGTGAGAGCCCGTACCTCGATAGGATCACCGACCTTGGTGCCCGTCCCATGGGCTTCAACGTATGAGATATCGGCGCCAGTCACCCCGGCGAAGTCGAGTGCCTCAGCAATCACCTCGGCCTGGCCTTCAACACTAGGTGCAAGATATCCAACTTTTCGTGCACCGTCGTTGTTAATAGCCGACCCGAGAATGACTGCCCGAATCGCGTCGCGGTCTTCCAGCGCATCTTCAAGCCGTCGCAATACCACAACGCCCACGCCACTTCCGAAGATTGTTCCAGACGAAGCGGCATCGAAGGAGCGGCAATGGCCATCCCGCGAAAGAATCTCTCCTTCGCGGTAAATATAGCCCTGTCCATGAGGAATTTCGATAGTAACTCCGCCCGTGAGAGCCATGTCGCATTCGTGATTAAGAAGACTCTGGCAAGCCAGGTGTACAGCGACAAGAGAAGTTGAACACGCGGTCTGCACGTTGACGCTTGGTCCGCGCAAATCGAACTGATAGGAAACACGAGTGGCGAGCACATCCTTGTCATTGCCAGTCTGCTTGAGTTGAAACATTCCGGCGGAGTCAAGTAGTTTACGATTGGCTAACAAGTTATGGATGAGATATGTATTCATCCCCGATCCGGCGAATACGCCAATCGATCCGCTAAATCGTTCCGGAGGATGGCCGGCATCTTCAAGAGCCTCCCACGCACACTCAAGGAAATGGCGATGCTGGGGATCCATGATGCTCGCGTCTCGCGGGCTCAAGCCGAAGAAGGATGCGTCGAACATTGGAACGTCGTCAAGCACTGAAGCACGTCTTACGTAATCAGGCCGCGCCAGATCCTCTCGGGTTACCCCCGCCGTGAGCAGATCTTCGTCCGAAAGTGACCGGACAGATTCGACGCCATCTTGCAAATTCTGCCAGAACTCTCGTATGTTCCGGGCACCAGGGAAACGGCCCGCCATTCCGACGATCGCAATTGTCGAAGGCTTCACGATCTCCCTTTCAACGCTGTCTCGCCAGCCTGCGGCGTTCTGCGCGATCTGAAATCTGGCTGTGCGATTGCGTCCCGGCAAGGTGACCTGACAGTGAACTTACCGTAGAAAACTGGAAGAGATCAACGATGGAAATGTTACGCCCCAATGCGTTTTGCAATTTTGCCTGCACCTCGGCAACCGTAAGAGAGTGAGCTCCGAGGTCAAAGAAGTTATCACTTAGTCCGACTTCTGGAACCCCCAGTGCCTCTTTCCAAACTCGCGCGACGATCTGCTCGATCTCGCTTGCAGGCTCGGTACCAGTGCTGACTTCTGCCCAAGTTGCCTGAAATACAGGAGGCGGAAACCTAAGCAACGCATTGCGGTCGATCTTACCGTTCGCAGTCAGGGGCAATTCTGAAACAAAGACGAAAGCCGATGGAACCATAGTTTCCGGAAGTCTCAAACTGAGCGCATTTTTGAACGCACTAGCTGTCTCTGGTCCTCCCGATTCGGCCACGAGGTAGGCGACGAGACGTTGATCACCTTCCCTATCCTCGCGAACAACGATAACTGCCTGTATAACTCCTTGGCATTGCTCAAGCGCGGCTTCGATCTCGCCCAGTTCAATGCGATGCCCTCGGAGTTTGATCTGGCTATCCGCGCGCCCAAGGAACTCGATGTTTCCATCCGGCAGAATGCGGCCAATATCGCCAGTGCGGTACACGCGTTGATTCGAAAACCAAGGCAAGATAAGAAATCGGTCCGCGGTAAGTTCAGGACGATTCAAATAACCGCGTGCAACACCATCTCCGCCAATAAACAATTCGCCGGCTTCTCCCCGATGAATAGAATTTAACTCCGAGTCAAGAATAAAAATCTGCGTATTTGCGATCGGCCGTCCAATCGGCACGGTGCTGCCAGGCTCTCCCACCTTGTAAGTGCTCGACCAGATAGTTGTCTCTGTCGGCCCGTACATGTTATATAACTCGCCATTGAAGACATGACGAAGGCGAAGGATCAGAGACGCGGGAACGGCTTCGCCTCCAAGCAGGATTTGTTTAAGTGAGCTGAGCGCAGAGAATGTGCGCGCATCCAACGTCAACATCCGGGCCAGGGACGGAGTCATCTGCAGGTGAGTTACGCCGTGGCGAATGATTTCTTCGCCAATCGTGCCAATGCCGTCGTCACCATGCACGACCACCGTGAAGCCGCGAGTCAAAGTCCACAGCAGTTCCAGCACTGATATGTCGAAGGAAAAACCGGTAACGGCAAGCCAGGTTCCAGGTTCACGACCAAGAACCCGGTCCATGCCTGCAAAGAAATTGAGCACATTGCGGTGCTCAACCATGACTCCTTTGGGACTGCCAGTCGAGCCCGACGTGTACATGACGTAAGCGAGGTTACTCCCGACAGCGGTTGGCGTGAGACTATCGGTGCTCTCTTCTCCAATCGATGCCTCGTCGATGTCGAGCATCGCTATGTGGCTCAGGCCAGACGGGAGGCCCGCGCGTGTTTCTTCTGAAGCAATCAGCATTGCTATCTGCGAGTCTTCGATTACCAGTGCCAGACGCTCTTTAGGGTGACCCGGGTCCAACGGAATATACGCGCCCCCTGCCTTAAGAATTGCAAGCAAGCTGATGACGAGAGTCTCTGACCGTCCTATTGAGATGCCGACCAGTGTTTCCGGCCTCACCCCCAAGCTTCGCAGGCGCCGAGCAACACGATTAGAGCGTTCGTCGAGTTCCCGATAAGTTAGTTGCCGGTCCTTCGAAACGACTGCGATCGCGTCTGGAGTCATCGCAACTTGCTGCTTAAACACCTCCGCGATTGTGCTGTTGCGCGGATAGTCGAATTCAGTTCGATTCCACTCAAACAGCTGATCGGGTAACATGGAAATTCTCCAGGAAAAGAAACTCAATGCCGGTCCCGAGAAAAGTCTCGATGGCTTCATCGGGTGTGTTCACGATCGGCTGACCTTTGACGTTGAAGCTGGTATTGAGCACCATCTGTCGGCCCGTGGTCTTTCCAACGGCGACGAGCAGCGCGTGAAAATCCGGGTTATCGCTCGCGCTCACTGTTTGGAGTCGAGCCGAGCCGTTGACGTGGGTAATAGCAGGAAGCAATGCTTGCACCTCAGCGCGCACATCGACAACACTGATCATATAAGGATGCGCTTCGCCTTGCGCGACATTGAACCAACGAGGAGCCTCTTCCAACGTGCAAGCTGGTGCAAATGGACGAAATGCCTCCCGCTTCTTGACCATCGCATTAATGCGGTCTCGCATTTCTGGATGACCAGGATCGGCGATGATACTTCGATTGCCCAGTGCTCGAGGGCCATATTCCATACGACCGCGATCCCATGCTATGACGCGGCCATCAGCAATGAGCTGGGCGGCAGACGCACAGGTAGAAGCAAAAGAATCGAATCGGTGCCACTGGATTCGATGGCCCAAGCGCTTGAGAGCACCCTCGATTTCGCTCTCGGAGTAGCGGGGTCCAAACAACGGGGCAGGCATGCGGCGATTCAATGTCTCACCTGCGAGCGATGCTCGATAAAGAGCAGCGCCCAGAGCAGCGCCATCGTCTCCAGCCACTGGCTGAATGTAGACTTCGTCAAATAGTCCCGAGCGCATCAGCTTGCCGTTGGCCGTGCAATTGAGCGCAACTCCGCCCGCCAAGGCTATCCTTCGAAGTCCGGTCTTTTCTCCGAATTGCCCGCAGATGTGAAGGATCACCCTTTCAAGACACTCCTGAAGCGCAGCCGCAACATCCTGATGGATCGGCGTAACTGGGTCGGTAGGCGCCCTGCGCAGGACCAGGTATTCGTCAAGATATGCGCGAGTGGCTATGTAGTTTTCTCGTTCTTCGCGGGACTGATTCAGCTTTAGAATCGGAATCCGGATCGTACCATCTCCGCATAACTCCACGGCCTCTTCAAAGAAGGGACGGAAGTGAGCAGGATTACCGTAGGGAGCCAATCCCATGATCTTGTACTCGTCGGAATTGAAATCAAATCCCAAGTGAAGAGTTATAAGCGAATAAAGTATTCCAATGGAGTCATTGGCGCCGATGGTGCAGATTCTCTCTAATTCTCCATCGTGAAAATCATAGACACTCACGCTTTCTGCTTCGCCCATGGCATCGTTTACAACAACCAGGCATTCGTCCCAGCCTGAAGTGTACGCAGCGCTAGCCGCGTGAGCAATATGATGGCCAACCTGAAACACCTTATCCTCAGGAAATCCATGAATGTTACTCCGCATCTGTTCGAGCAGTGCTTCGAGAGAAAAGACCTCGTTGTAGAGTGCCCAGGAGACTTCATCGCGAAGATATAGATCGCGGAAGGGGGCGTAGTTGAATCCGTGGGCAATCTCATCGATCTCATTGATCGAGATGCCGGCCTCACTAAGACAGTATTTGATAGCATTGATGGGAAAGCCGCCGGTGTGCTTCTTCCCGCTGAAACGCTCCTCCTCGGCAGCGGCCACGAGTTCGCCATCGATGAGCAGTGCGGCTGCGGCATCCATACCTTGCACGATTCGGTATTCGCGCTCATCGAGCCACGGGAAAGAGGCTCTCTTGAACAGCACGGCCTTTTCCAGTCCGCTGATGCCTAGCACCTTCATCGTTGCCTCATTGTTTACCTGCGCGACTGCTACTTCTGCACCCGTATCCCGGCAAAACAATTCTAGTGCAGAAAACCTGACTCACCTATCCCATCTATCTAGATAAGTGGTCGCCTTCCTTATGATGATGGTAGCAAGTAAAAATCGAGCAGAAAACTTCAAGGATGCAATATTCTTAACCATCGCAAAGCTCACGCAAGAGAACCAGCGCTTGACTCGACGGATATGCAAGGCGGGATACTCTGGGACCCTTGAAATATCGTGGCGGATGGATCGATACTTGGATTTTGGGAGACGAAAATGAGTGAATATGTCACATTGAAGACTGCGGACGGCGTTGACATCGGCGCATACGTAGCGCGGCCCGAAGGTGTGCCCGTGGCGGGTCTTGTGGTTGTGCAGGAAATATTCGGTGTTAACCAGCACATTCGGTCGGTGGCGGATGGATACGCGCGGGACGGATTTCTGGCTGTAGCTCCGGCGCTGTTCGACCGCATCGAACCGGGCGTTGAACTAGGCTACGAGGGCGCGGATATGCAGCGAGCCAGGGGCTTCATTCCGAAGCTGAATTTGGAAAAGTCATTAACTGACGTGGCTGCGGCGATCGAGTTCGCCGAAAACATAACGGGGGAAAAAGTGGGCGTCATCGGCTACTGCTATGGCGGAACCTTAGCTTGGCTGGCAGCAGCGCGGATGCAACCCGCGGTGGCGGTTGGCTATTACGGTGGTCGGATCGCAAAGTATGCCGATGAGAAACTCTCTGCGCCGGTGATGCTCCACTTCGGCAAACTCGACGAGCACATTCCGGCTGAGGAAGTGGAACAGATTCATGCTGCGCATCCCGAGGTGGAAATATACTGGTATGACGCGGGGCACGGCTTCAATTGCGAAGCTCGTGGAAGCTACAACAAAGAGGCGGCCGAACAGGCAAGAGAACGTTCATTGAGCTTTCTGAGAAAGTATCTAACTTAGTCTGGTGACGCATTTAAATCTCGCAAAACCGCCTATTCACTTTGCCACTTCCCGCATGCATGAATCACGCCGTCTGCGAACGAAAGAGTGACTTGATCAAACCTCGAGTTACTCCATTGAGTAGAAGGCGAGCATAAAATGGTAGTAGGACCAAAGATCAACCTTGGATGACATCTCGTACGTGGAGTGCATTGATAGCAGGGGGATGCCCACGTCCAGAACTTCCATGTTACGCATGGAGAGGAAGCCGCCAATTGTGCCGCCTCCGCCGACATCAACCTTGGGTGTCTGCGTCTGCCAGGCGATGCGATTGGCATCAAGCAGATGCAGAACACGCGCAGTGAATTCAGAGTTTGGATCGAATCCGGCGCCGTATCTCTTTATGGCCACTCCGAATCCAACAACGGCGGAATTGGAGTTTTCGGAGTTTTGCGGAAAGATTGGGTTCACGCCATCATTAGTGTCAGCGGAAAGCACTTCGGCATGGGCAAACGCGTTGCGAACATCGAGGGCAGTAGCGGGCTTCGCCTGTGCATCGATCAGCGCCGTGAATGCCGAATCAAGAAACTGAGATCCGGCCCCAGTGTCGTTCACCGAGCCTACTTCCTCAAAATTGCTGATATATGCAAAAGCAGTCTTGCGTGGAGTCCCTTTCAAGTCGAACAGCGATCGCGTGCTGCAATACGCAGAGAGCTTATCGTCCTGTCCCCAGGAGCCGATGAGGCCGCCATCGATTCCCACATCCGCGGGCTGGGTTGCGGGGACAAGCTCGAGTTCTGCAGCCACCAGATCTTCTTCCCGAATCTTGAAGCGCTCGCGTAGAGCTGCCATAACCGCATCAGCGACAGTTGAGTCCGAGCCAGGGATGCTCCCGATCACCGGGTTCATCTCCTCACCTGAAAACACTTCAGTGTAAGTGCGTGTTCGCAAGAGACGATCAGAATGCGGTGCCGCATCCGGAATCACGAAAACCGGGTCGCCGGGCCCGAAGCCGATATTAACGTCGATGTGCCGCCCATCCAGGGTATCGATGCGGCCGACCAGTGCCATCGGCAGGTTGGCCCATTGGTAGCGCTTAATGCCGCCGTAAGGAATGGTCTTCAGCAGCGCAACAGAGCCAGGCGCATTGACGACGGGTCGGGCCTTAAGGTTGATGTGAGGCGAGTCCTGATGAGCAGCAACCATGCGTGAACCAGACTCGATCGGATCAGTGCCGATGACGGCGAATAACACGGCACGGCCACGGTTGCTGAGAATCAGGCGCGCGCCCGGTTTCACCTGGGACGGCGCAGTGAAGTCCTCGAATCCAGCAGCCCGGCCAAGGCGAATCAATTCAGCCTCAGAGAGCGATGCCGACTTGGCATGCCGCAAATATCCCTTATACGGCTCAGCGAATTCAAGCGTCTGTAACTTCTGTTCGGGTGTCAGGGATAGCCATGCGGATTTGGCCGCTACTCTACCTGAGTCGTTTCCAGGGTCTTTCACCTGGGAGCAGCAAGGGGTCGCAAGAATACAGAGGAAGAGTGCAGATTGAAGGGGCCGATTCAAAACCATGGCTGAATATACAACGGGAAATAGGTCGATGTCATCATCGCCGCGCTGCGAATTCAGACAGTCTGAGGGCGATAAGCGGGCTTTAAGCGCCGAGCAGCTTACCTTACCCGCACCGCCGGTAAAGAGCTCAGGTCCGAAGGAATGCGGGAGAAAAAGGAAATTGCTCCTGGAAGAAACAATTGTCCCGTGTCTCTCCGGGCTATCAGTTATTTTGCAGAAACCCCCGAAACCTTTTTCTGCGCGGCCCATCGACGCTTGACAGCTTCCGCAATACGCTTCCGGCCCTCGGGAGAGAGATTTCTCTTCCTCTTTTTCGCAGGCTTGATCGGGGTTGGCGCTACCGCTGACAAAACTTTCCTAGGTCTGCCCGGCCCTCGCTTTGCTGTCGAAACACTCGCACTCGCAAGCAATGCACGTGCGCTCTGCAACTGGGCAATCTCGCGATCGATGCTTGCCAGAATATCTGAAATTCCCATGGTCCCCCCATTGGATACAGGCGATTATTTTCATTTCGATGACCGTTGTAGCTATGCCGTTTACTTAAATGGAAACCCAGAGCATCTAAGTGTTGCTTTTCAAGAAAGTGCCGCCCCGCACAAAGTCAGAAATTCCTTTTACAATAGAGAGACGCAATAAGTAACGACAATGGCCGAACTGATTGACCTGTTTTCAATACAATACTCGCTTCGATGAGTCTCGGCAATAACAAAGCTGCACGTACTTTAAACTTATCTCAATGAAATTCACCTATGAATTGAAGGTCTCGCTCTTTAGCACAGGAAAACGCTCTGGAGTTAGCTCTCAGGTGCGACTTATAAGCGACGAAAACGCGCTTGAATGAATTCAAGCCTTTGTCTTCGTACGAGGCTTGAATTGCGGCAACGGAGCGGAATTGAGAATCTTACCTCCCTCCTGAATTACATGCAATTGATTCACAGCGAGGTCTTTGAGTTGATCCACTTGTCCGCTTAGCCACCGAATCTCCACCATATCCACTTTCTTCGCTTGCTCCAGGCCAAAATGGAGGCGAAGATCGTTCTGCGAGAAGTAGCTTCCACCACTGCGTAGCTCCTCCGTCTGCAGCAATGGCTTCGTAGCGCCCGGTGTTGTCGTCGCAGTTACCAAAACACGGCTGCCAATCCCAGTGCGGTTTGACTTGACTCCCACCAGTTTGATCTTGATCCAGTTGCGATTCAGCGTTGAATCGCAACGAAGCAGTTGTGGAATGGCATTGATGCAGTTGACTGCGACGTCCATAACTCCGTCGTTGTTGTAATCGCCAAACGCACATCCGCGTGCCGGAGCATTCTCAAGAATCCCAGGACCGCCCTGGCTTGTAACTTCCTCAAACCTGCCGTTGCGAAGGTTGCGGTAAAGGTATTTGTGTTCGGCATATTTCAAATCGCCTTTCGATCTGTCGACCTCCGGATAGACATGCCCGTTCGACATCAGAATGTCGAGCCAGCCGTCGTTGTCCATATCGAAAAACCCAACACCCCAGCCCAAAAGCCGCGTATTCACCCCAAGGCCGCCCGGATAAGTCCTATCCTCGAATGTTGCGTCACCAAGATTTGTATAGAGAGAGTCCGTGTCGCCCGCGAAGTTGGTCTTCACCACATCCATGTTGCCATCGCGGTTGTAATCGCCAATGGATACCCCCATCCCGGCTTGGGGCTTAGCCTCAGCCGAAAGCGCCGCTCCGGCCTCGATCGCTATGTCCCGAAAGGTTCCGTCCTTCTGATTCAGATACAGTGTCGCCGGTGCAGAATCGTTCGCAACATAGATATCGGGCCAGCCGTCATTGTCCAGGTCGGAGGCAGCGACACTCAGTCCATAAGTCCCTACCGCGGTCCACATACCGGCCTTCTCACTTACATCCGTAAAGGTACCGTCCCCGTTGTTGTGGTAAAGAATGTTTCTACCACCGGGCAATCCCGGAGGGCCACAAGCCACAAGAATTCCCTTGTAAGTGCATGGGCCGTCCTCAGGCTTCGGTGCCGTTTTGAGGTCGAAATCAACATAGTTGGCGACAAAAAGATCGAGATTTCCATCACGATCGTAATCGAGAAATGTACAACCGGTATTCCAGCGGATCTTGGGTCCTGGTTGTATAAGTCCCGCTTGTTGCGTGACGTCAGTAAAGGTCCCGTTTCCGTTGTTTCGATAGAGAGCATTCTGGCCGTAGTAAGTGACAAATAAATCGTCGTGACCGTCGTTGTTGTAATCGGCAACGCAACAGGCCTGCCCCCAACCTGTCTTATGCTCCAGACCGGATCCGATAGTTACATCTGTAAAGGTGCCGTCGCGGTTGTTCTTGAAGAGGCGGCAGTGCGGTTCCTGGCCGGCAGGAAACCCGTCCAGACGCCAGCCGTTGACGAGAAAAATATCGAGATAACCATCATTGTCGTAGTCATAAAATGCTAGCCCGCAGCCCGTCGTCTCCAGCAGGTATTTATTAGTGAACTCCCCGCCGTATATGGTCTTCGAATCGAGGCCGGCCTCTTTCACCACATCGACATAGCTGATGCCAAGCGGCGTTCCTTCAATGGCGGACTTAGGTCCAGGTGGCGGGGGTGCGGGTTTTGCATCGTAACTCCGCTCCTGCGGGCCGATCGGTTTTTGCGGGTCCGGAACTGCCTGCTGCTGAAAGGGAGAAGCAAACGCGAGAATATCCGCGAAAGGTAGCACCAATGCTGTGCGGCTGAGAGATTGGAGGAAGGAACGGCGTTTCAATGTTTTGAATCCTCTCGATTTACTGCTGGCCTAGCGCGGTATTGGACGTGTGGGCCATGTCTGAATGAACGTGGTAAGGGTCGCTCTCAGTCGAAATCTCGGGATGCTTGCGCAAATAGTCCAGTGAATACGTAGGCGCGCCCGGATCAATTCGTTTCGTCGTATACAAAGCGGCCTCTTCGGCGGCCTGCTTTTTCATACCCATCCTGCGGTAGAGAATCGACAAGTTATAGTGAGCCGCCAGATCGTCTGGATCGATAGCCTGCAGCGCTTTGAATTGCTGCATGGCCTCGTCGCTTCGATGCTGCTGATAGTAAGAAATGCCAAGCTCGCGCCGGGCATCGCGTGACTGCGGATACTGCGCAACCACTTTTTCAAGATCCGCAACTTCCGCTTCAGAATTCCTGGCACGCCGTTCGACAAGAGCCAGATAGTAAAGTGCCCGCGCATCGTCGGGATGTATATGCAGTGCTTCTTCAAGCGGGCCGCGTGCATTAGTGTATTTTTCCCATTCGATATTTGTCAGGCCCAGGTTAATGTAACCATCCTTGTAATCCGGACGCAATTGAATGACCTGCTGAAATGCATGAATGGCGTCTTCGTATTGCAATTGGTCGAGATAAGCGATGCCGATGTTATTCCAGCGCATCCAGTCCTGATTATCGTTGGGGCCAGGGGCTGTCGGAGGGTTATCGCCAAGGTTCCAGGTCCGGCTTTGCGATGCAAGTTCAATCACCGGATAAGCTGGGTGATCGCTGCCCAGAACATTATTAATGTAACTCTGCCGGAGATGACGGTATTCGACCGCCGCCGTCATGGTAATAGGACCCCTGACATCCGCAGGAATGTGAAATTGATATCGGACGAGTGCCGAACGTCCCGACTGGATCGTATTGTCATAAGCCACTGAGTGAATAGTCCACACCTTGTGGTTATCAACGAAGTTTCCAGTCAAGTCGACAGGGCGATTAGTGAAGCTATGAGCGCCAGTGTCAAGCATCCCATCTGGCTTCAGGAACCCGCTTCGATAGATCATCGCGCCCGAAGCATCTTTGACATTCACGCTGACCCATGCCTCGTAAAGGTCGCGCACCTCGGGTATCAGAGAATGCCCAATGTTCTTGTTCTGAATAACAACAGCGGCCTCAACGGTCTCATCAGCCTTCAGCGATACAGGCACCGTACCTAGCGGCGCAACCATCGGGCCGCCGGCTACGTCCTCCAGCGCAAAAATATCAACGTTGAGAAAGTTGCCGCTGCGCAGAAACTCGATGGTCTTGTTGAGTTGCTCATCAAACCCATAGTAGAAGGGCACTGCCGTGTTGCCTGCCAGCCAGCGATGGGAAACAAAAGTCCCATGCTTCGCCCCGTACTCTGGCAACGTGACAGCAGCGCGCTTCATGTGGCATCCCTGGCAACTTGAAAAATCGGTCGTGTAAAAGGTAAGTGGATTCCGCTGCGAAAACTTGGATTGCTGCCACTCGTCGTATGCCGTGAATGCGCGAATAAATTTGTAGTCGTTAAGCGGCTCAGGCAAGTTGGCTTTGTGGCACGCACCGCAAAACTCCGGAGTGTGGAGCAAGTCGGACATAACTGCCTTTGAGTGACGTTCTGGATGGCGCAAAATCTGCTCGAACGGCACTTCACCCGGAATGCGATTCCCCTTCTCGTCCACAATGACCGCCGGAACACCCATCTCCAGCCCCGCGTTGCCATTGATGGAAAATGTCCTTTCTACCGAATGGCAAACCGCGCAGGTCAATCCGTCAGAATCCATCATTGAACGGTCAACTTTGGAATCTTCAGTAAGGCCACCGCCGAGGACAGAGATCGGGTTGTGGCAACTGTCGCAATGGCGTGCGAAGGCTATGCCGCGTGTCTTATCGCGCAATAGAAGGTTCACACTGGTGCGATAAAAGGGCGTCCGGAAAGCATTGGAGTGGAGAGACTGGCGCCACTGTGCGTAGGCTTCCTGATGGCAGGTCCCGCAATACTCCGCGCTGGGAAAAGCGCCCGGCTGAAGAAAACCGTCCCCCTGTACCTTGATGTTACCCGGAGAGAATAGCTTGTCTTTGCCATAATGAAAATTGTAAGTCTCGCTAACTGTCGCATTCGCGGATTTACGGGCTGCCTCAGATTGCTCGATAGCCTTTGCCTCAAGCTTTGCTAACGCATCCCGTTGCGCGGCCGTGTCTTCGACCGGAGGCGCGCCTGGAACGGGCGCTGTATATGCAGGCGGCGGTGTCTGCGTTGGAGAGCTTGTTTGCGGTGGATTTTGCGCGGCCCACGCGGGCCCAATCCATGGTCCGGCCAAAACCGCACAGGCGACACAAAACGCCACGCAGGCGAAGGCAACGAAAACATAGAAGACCTTACTCATACCATCTCCAACCGGCTCAAATGCTTCGGAGTGGCGATCAACCGCACCGTCCGTAGCCAAATGACAAAATCAACATAGTATCGTTCAAGCAAGGGGCGTGCTCTAGGCAACTCGAAAGCATTGGGAAGCGTCGCCTGGGTCCCTCGAAGTCGTCTCATCCCTACCCATCTGCTTTGTACAAACTGTGCTGGGGAGTGGACTGCTCGATTTAGCCCCACTATACCGCGTGAACGGCTTAGGTGTACATCCATCGGTAGGCTGAGATCATCCACGGCAAATCAAAGGGAAACGTGCGTGTAGAGCTCACTGCGGTGCGGACTTACGAAACTCCGCCGCTTTCTGGCGCTCTGTAGCAGCTTCCACGGTTTTTCCCTGGCGATCCAACGCTTTCGCCAGCCCCTCATGGGCATCGGCGTAGTTTGGATCGAAGCTCAGCGCCTCGCGATAATCCGCAATCGCTTCTTCGGTTTTGCCGGATGCGAGAAGAGAATTGGCAGAGTGGGTTGACACCTCTGCGCGCTGCAGATTCATATGCTCGCGCATAAGATCTGCGGCCTTTCTTCGCTCCTCCGTAGCTTCGGCAGGCTGATTCTGCCTGGCCAGCACTGTGGCAAGCGTCAAGTGCGGGTCTGCCTGCAACGGGCTTTGCCGAATCGCTTCTTTCAGAGCCGCAACTGCTTCCGGAAGTCTGTCCAATTTACTCTCGACGCTCCCCAAAGTAGCCCATCCATCACCGTTTTCAGGTCTCAACTTCAGAGAAGCGCTCAGCTCTCTCTCCGCATCCGCATAGCGGCCAACCTGCATGTATAAGACGCCGAGCAGATAGGGAGGTTCGGGCGCAGCGGAATTGAGCTTCTCCGCGGCCTCAAGCTCAGGAATTGCACCCGCGGCATCATCCTGCATCTTGAGCGCGTACCCGAGGTTGTAATGCAACTGCGGTGCATCCGGTGACAACTTCAATGCAGCACGCAACTGGACGATCGCATCGTCAAGCTGGCTGAGCTGAATATCGGCGACGGCCAGGTTCTGATGTGCAGTCACGTTGCCCGGCTCCAGCGTTATTGCGCGCTGCAACACAGGGACAGCGTCCTTCGCTCTCTGCGCCAGGCAAAGCGCCATGCCGAGATTGGTCAGCGCTTCGGCATCTCCAGGGTTCGCGTCAGCAGCCCTTTGCAGCAACGGGATTGCATCCTGCGAGCGGTCAAGGCGTTCAAGCACCAGTCCCAATTGATATGCAGCCGATGTTGAGCTTGCATCGAGTTCCGACGCCTTCTGCAGTATCGGAAGTGCCTGCTCATCCTGCCCGATATTGGCCAGCGCCTTGCCCAATTCAAGAGCGACGACCGGGTCGCGCGGAGCAAGTTGATAGGCCTTGGTTAGTTCATCCAAAGCGCCACCATCATGCAGCGCCAGTAGAGTCAAGCCCAGGTGAAGGTGGGCCGCTGCAAAGTCCGGCCGAGCATCCACAGAGGCGGAGAAAGCGAGCTTGGCATTTGCCCAATCCGCCTCCTGTGCATAGAGCGTGCCCAGGTCGTTTTGCAAATCAGGATTCTTCGGTTCGCGTGCTGATGCTTCCTTCATCTTCCCGAGAGCTAGCTTTGGCTGCCCAGTAGCCGCCAGAGCCCTCGCATACGATTCAAGAACCGCAGGCGCTAGCAGATGCTTGGAAGCATGCGAAGCCGCATCCAGTCTGGCAAACAATGGCAATGCCTTGGTTGCCTGCCCATTTTGCTCATAGGCCAGGGCCAGATTCAGCTGCGCGCTGCTGTCCCCTGGCTGAATGGCCAACGCCTTCTCCAACTCGTGAATTCCTTCGTCGGCTCGCCCCAGCCGCACCAATACAGCTCCTAGTGCGCTATGGCCCTGGGAGGCCGCCGGAGCCAACCGTGCTACATTTTGAAAATCCACAAGAGCCGCGTTCAAATCATTGCGCGCGAGTGCGGCCACTCCAGCACGGTAATCCGCATCGGCCTGCCTGAGATTGGCTGATGGCTCTTGTCCTGCGAGCGGAGAAGCCAGCGCAAGACTCACCACAAGCAATAGGCCGCAGTGCGACCGCAATTTCGGGAAGACCATCAGCATCGCGGTTTCTATCGTACCTGAAGAGGAGTTGATCCAGGAGGGCGAAACCACATCTGGCGCCACTGCAAGCGCGATGGCTGCTTCTCGCCGTTATGCGACGCAGTTCCTTCCCGCCGATTTCGCCTGATACAACGCTTCATCTGCAACCTTCACAAGCAATGTAGA
>Ga0302320_10016768_pt1 | contig 14925 bp, 13 predicted proteins | sample Bog_T0_3_FD_202130 | JGI IMG/M metagenome (GOLD analysis project Ga0302320, IMG submission 202130) | Peat permafrost microbial communities from Stordalen Mire near Abisko, Sweden - Bog_T0_3 | ecosystem: Environmental > Terrestrial > Soil > Wetlands > Peat | place: Sweden: Abisko, Stordalen Mire... | reverse complement strand
CGGATTCGCTCCGCCCCGCCAAGACGAAAGCAAGGCCCAGGGACGGCCTTCAAATCCGCAGTCCGCGCCGGTAGGCCTGGCCGCGGGCGAGCAGGTCGGTCACGGCCTTCCAATCGCCGTTGCTCAGGGCCGCCTCCAAGCCGGAAAGTTCCTGCTGGAATTGCCGCAGGGCGGCCAGCACCGGCTCCCGGTTCTGCTGGAGGATGGTTCGCCAAAGCTTGGGGTCGCTCCCGGCGATGCGGGTGGTGTCGCGCAGGCCGCTTCCCGCAAAGTCCCGCCAGCTGGAATCCTTGCCCGCCAGAAAAGCGCAAAGCGCCGAGGCGAGGGCCTGGGGCAGGTGGCTGATGTGGGCGACGATCTCGTCGTGCAGCTGCGGCTCGACCGTCGCCACCTCGCCGCCGAGGTCCCGCCAGAAATGGCTGACCAGCGTCAGGGCGTGGTGATCGGTGGCGGGCTGGGGAGTCACAAAACAGGTGCGCCGTTCGAACAGCTTGGCGCTGCCATGCTCCCAGCCGGTCTGTTCGGAGCCCGCCATCGGGTGGGAGCCGACGAAATGGGCGGAGACTCCGACGGCGGCCGGCCCTTCGCTGGAGATCTTGGCCTTGACGCTACCGACGTCGGTGACCACCGCCCCCGGCGCAAGGTGGGCGGCGACCTGCGCCGCCAACGGCAGGATGGCGTCCACGGGAGCCGCGATCACGACCAGGGCGGCCGAGCGCACGGCGAGCTCCGGGCTCTCCGCCGCAAGGTCGCACCAGGGCTGGGCGGCCAGCGCGGGCCGAGCTTCCGGCCGCCGGGCCCAGATCACGATGCGGCGGGCGACCTCCTTTTCTCGGGCGGCGCGGGCGATCGAGCCGCCGAGCAGGCCGGGAGCAAGGATGGTGAGTTGGGAGATCACAGTCGGGGCTGGCTGCGGCCTACTGGCCCAGCCGAACAATGTGCGCGAAGGCCTCGGCGTCGAGCGGCATCACCGAGAGGCGGCTGTTGCGCACCAGCAGAATCCGGGCAAGGGCGGGCTCCCGCTTGATCGCCTCGAGCGAAACAGGGTGGGGCAGCGGACGCTCGGGCTTGAGTTCGACTGCGACCCAGCCGGGCTCGTCCGCGGTGGGATCAGGGAACGCGGCTTTGACGACTTGCGCCAGCCCCTGCACGGCTTTCGGTCCGCCGCTCGCGTAAAACAGGATCGAATCGCCTTTTTGCATCAGCTTCAGGTTGTTGCGCGCCTGAAAATTGCGCACCCCGTCCCAAACCGCTTTGCCGTCCCGGACAAAGTCCTCCCACGAGTACGATTCCGGCTCTTGCTTCACGAGCCAATATTGGCGTTTCATGGGTGGCATCCCTCGTTCATATGCCTTCCCCCGATCCTGAAAAGGCCAAAGCCCGCCGCGCGACGCGGATCCTTTACCTGGTGATGGCGGTCTTTATCGTGCTGCCCCTGGTTTTGTTCTGCATTTTTCGCTGAAAATTGAGGTCGACTTGCCGGCGGAGGTTTTGCAGAACTCACCTTTCCACGGGCCCGTAGCTCAGTTGATAGAGCGCTTCGTTCGCAACGAAGAGGTCGTCGGTTTGATCCCGATCGGGTCCACCAGTTTGTAAGCGATTCGACGAGCGCCGCCTGCTTCGGCTAGACCGAAGGGGTTCCGTGTTTGGCAAAATATTCTTCTAAGGCCGAAATCAGCGGCTTGATGTCCTTCTCGGCGACCATCCAAACCTCCCGGAAATCCACCTTCCCGTAATCGTGCGCGATGCGATTGCGCATCCCCCGGATATTTTGGAATGGGACGGCCGGAATCGTCGCCTCGGTGGCCTTGTTGACATTCCGGGCGGCGTCACCGATCGCGGCAATGCGCATCGCCACAGCATCGCGCTTTTCAGCGTTGTCCCAGAATTGGTCAAACGCCACGCCGTCCATGTAACGGCAAATCGCCCGGGCAGATTCCATCATATCGTAAAGGTAGGCGTTCTGATCCTTGGCCGCTTTAGGGTCCATAGATGCACCTCCGGTCGCGAGCGATGGATTCTCTGCGGAAGGGATTGCTCATTTCATCGACGGCCTCCCGGGTGAGCAGATCCACCGGGACGCCGAGCAATTTCGCCATGCCTTGCTCGATTTCGACGATGCGCAGACCCGGATGCTCCCGAAAGGTCGCGATCACGTCCACGTCGCTGCCACGATGCGCATCCCCTCGGGCCGCTGAACCAAAGATTTCCAATCGTATGATGCCATGCTCCCGGCAAAACGGAGCGAGGCGGCGCGCCACTTCCTCGACGGATGGCGGCCTCCGGGGGTGCTGCGGAGCAGGCCGCCTGCCGGCACGCACGTCCTCCCAAAACGTGGCTATCTTGGCTCGATTGGCAGTGGTTTTGGCGGGCGAGCGGGCCTGTCCACCCATTCGGCTTAGCGTTGTATGGCGCATGAAAATGATTCTAACCGGATAGTAATATTAAATGATGTTATAAGTTGGTTATTAGCAAGTAAATTATCATAAGTATAATCAATTTTGGTGAAAATAACCAAAAAGGATCAACCTTACATTTTATCGCAACCTGAGACGGAAAAGGCCTCCATAACTAACGCTGAAGGAACTGAATACCCGGAAAATGGCCTAGAAAACCCGCCCCAGGGATCCAACTCATTTTGGCCGGATTGACCTCGGGATTCTAAGAGAAAAGTCGTGGCTGCCTAACGGCCGAAAAACTTTTGCTTGGAAGGCGTGGCTCAGGAAGACCGCGTTGGTGAGATCGCTCACGGATCAGAACAGCGGCTCGTTATTCTTCGGGTCATTGAGCAGCGCCTCGAACCGCGGATCGCCCTGGAGCGCCCTCCAACTGAGGGAATGGCGCAGTACGGTGACGCTCCACAAATATAAGTTTGGAAAACTGAGCATTCGCGCTACTTCCGCCAGTGCTTCGTCCTTTCGTCCGATCGCCGCCAATTGGACCGCCTTGGCCCCTGCCCGATACCCATCGTACCTGTGATCGCCAGCAAGGAATCCTAGATTCACGAAGCTGTTGAACGAGTCGGTCGCCGCGCCGATTTGCCCCAGAAAAGCCAGCTCTTGGGCCGTAGACCCCCAATAATCGCTCCTGTTATTGCCGGCAGTCCCCTGCACCTTCTTGCTCACGATCTGTTCCATCAACCCACGAACCTGTTTCCGGGAGGTCGCCACCGACAACGCAAAGACAAACGCTGGATCCGTTTCGGGTGGATCGTCAGGCGCGGCCATGGCACGGCGCAGGCGCACATACTCCGCTGCATCGCCCCGAGTCCAAGCCCAGTCTGTCTGAGCCGTCTTGAAATCCATTTCCGACCGCCGGCCTGCCGGGCCGGCACACTGGCGAACCATTCCGTCATCGGGCCAGGATCTCCCGTCGCGACGTAGGCGATGTACGCAGCCCGATAACCCATTTGCAGATCGTCAGGACTCATGGCCAACGCCTCTCGTGCGACTTTGGCGGCCTCGCCGTAACGATGGGCATAGCAAAGCTCGTCCGCGAGCGTGGTCGTATAGGTGCGCGGATCCAATTTTGCCGATCGGCGGTAATCCGCCAAGGCGTCGGCCCAATTTCCCTCGCGGGATTCTACATTGGCTATACTGGTGTAAATGTTCTGATTGGGCCACTGCTTTGCGACCGCCTCGAGGCACGCGCGCGCCTGGGTATAGTCGTGAAAGCAGTTCAGATAATAGACGGACTCCGCCATCATGACCTGCGGATCGTCCGGAGCGAGGCGTTTGGCGGTCTCAAGCGCGTTGTGCGCTTTTGCGAGCATATCCGGGGTATGATATGATGCAAATACAAGGTAGTAGGCGCTGTAGCTGTTGCTTAAATCAGCCCATGCACCCGCCAGGGTTGGATCGAGCAGCACGGCCTGCTCAAGCAGGCGCTGGTGCTCGGCTCTTCTCTCCGGTCCTACAGCCCCGGCGAGGGAAGTCTGGCGTGCCTTGAGCAGCAGGTCATAGGCCGCCAGGCTGGCGGTCGGCTTGCGGTCCACCAGCGCCTTTTCCTGGGGTGTGAGTTCCGCCTGGAGCGAGGCCGCGATCGTTTGGGCGAGCTCAGATTGGATGGAGAAAATGTCCGCGAGGTCGCGGTCGTAGGCCTTGGCCCATTGGTGCTCGTCGGTGGCCGCGTTGATCAATTGGCCGGTGACGCGCACCTTGTTCCCCGCGCGTTGCACGCTGCCTTCCGAGATCCAGGCCACCCCCAGTTCCCGCGCGATTTCGCGAATCGGCTTGGTCGTCCCGCGATACTGCTCGACCGAGGTGCGCGAGATCACTCGGAGCTCGCCGATGTTGGCAAGATCGGTCAGGATATCCTCCTGCACCCCGTCGCAGAAGTAGGCGTTGTCCTTGTCCGCGCTCATGTTCTCGAACGGGAGGACGGCGATGGACTTGTCACTCGCGGCTGGCGTCGCCTGCGTAACTGCTGCCACGACGGGCGGAGGGGAAGCCGCCGGCTGCTTCGCGGGCGGGCGCAGCGCGAGGTAAGCGACCAGGGCCAGTATCCCGGCGCCCAGGGCGACCGCTGCCCAGCGCGGGAGACCCGCACGGTGAGCGGGTACCGTGGATTTGCGGCTGGCCCCGGTCGCTGGACCCGCTGCCGCCGGCGGGCGCGGCCCGGAGACGAGGTGATTCACCTGCTCTACGAACTGCGGCGTGGGCAACGCACCGGGCAGACGGGTCCATTGCACCCGCAGGAACTCCGGCGGGACCACGGCGCCGCTCTCAGGCGTTCCATCGATGACAACGGGCGCCAAAAACGCGATGCCTTCGGCCAATAGATGGGTCTGTTCGACGGCGAGTTTCCATTCGAGTCGGAAATATCCCTTGCCCCGCTCCTGGGTGTGCTGGGAAACGATCGGTACGAAGAGCGCACACTCGCTGATCTGTTTGCGGATCTTCTGATCCCAGGCATCCCCGCCCCGGAGTTCGCTCTGATCGAACCAAACCTCGACGCCGTGGCTCCGCAGCGCTTCCGCGATGCGCTGGGCCGCCACGGTGTCTTCGCGGGCGTAGCTGAGAAACACGGCGCCGGACATTGGGCAAAAACGTGCCTGACTGCATCCGCACCTGCGAGCATAATTCGGACTGCTTCCTGCGATCAGTCCCTGGTTGGACTGATGGGCGCTTCGCCGCCCGGGCCATTACGATTAACCGGCTGGGACCAAGAGCTTCAGCCCAACAACTTTTACCAGGTTCTGCTGACGGGTGTCGAAGCTGACGAATGAGCGAAATTCAAGTTCAAGGGCGCTCGCGACGTGGAGCACATCCAGCGATCTGGTGCCTAGATTTCGGCTATGTTCACGACTTAATTCTGCCGCCCGCTTCAGGGTCGCTCGCCACAGCAAATCGGCTTGAAGATAGCGACCCTGCTCAAAATCGTCGTCCAGTGCGGCCAGGGCCGCGTTGAACGCCCGTTCGTCGATCAGCTTGCGGTGGGCCGCCAGTGCGATTCCGTTGACCAACTCAACCCGTCCGTGATGGGTCACCGAAAGCGGGCCGCGGATTTTTGCGCGCCAGGCGGACATTTTGTAGGATTCGGGCTCATGAAGGTAAAGCTTCAGGAGCGCGCTGGGATCAGCGTAGACGGTATTAGCGGTCGCCACGATTTTCGTCGTTTAAAGCCTTGGATGCCTCCGCGGAAATGGGATTTGGCTGGTACGAGGTTAGCCTGGCCCAATAGTTGACGGGCGGAGGCGTTTTCGTCGGCGCGGTTGAGTAGGGTGTGAGCCGGTATCGCGCGGCCCCGCTCTCGGTGAGAAGCACCTCACCCTCGGTTTCGAGAATTTTCCGCACTTTGGGAAAGTGGTTGCGGAGGTCGCGGACTGACGCAGTGGATCGCATGGTGATACACATATGTATCACATCGATTGCGGCGTCAAGCCATCGCGGGCGATCCTTTTGGGCCGGAGCGAAGCGCTCGCTTCGAACCGATGCCGTTCATCCCTGGGGGAGCGTTACGAAAAAGGGCTTGAATAACCCGCCCCAAACCCGCCCCAAAATCCGGTTTCATAGGGGGATGTTTGATCCCGATCGGGTCCACCAGTTTGTAAGTAATTATATAAAAACTAATTACAATACTGAAATTGGACCCTCATCGCAACATAACGCCAACGGTTTTCATAACTTCGCCAGCATCCACCAGAGCTTGCGGGTGACGCCTGCCATGGAGGCCGGGGTTTCCGATCATGTTTGGGAATTGTCCGAAATCATCGCCTTAATTGACTCAACGGACAAAGCCGCAGCTTGAATGGGTGGCGAGTAAGTGACAGGGTATCGAATCGTGCCTGACCTAGAACAGTTAGCCGGAAAATCGTTTGCCATTATTCTGATCGACTATTGCGAGAATACAGACGGCGATTGGTCTGTCATCAGAGGAATCGGCAAGATAAAGGATGGCCGGTTGTTTATTGATCGTTCCACAGACGTAGATTTCCCAATTCCAGAGGATATCTATGGGCGGATAAAGCGGCCGACACCGGAAATTGCATCCGTTGTTGGCCATGCAGAGTATTACATCCCTCTTACTGTAGGTCCCCTCCCGCCAGCCAACAAAGATTCAAACTGAGCCACTACCAAATATCCATACCGCGCAGATTGACAGGTTTGGGGTGACGCCAGATGGCGGATTTTATCCCGTCACTGAGAATACGCAGGTCAAACTGTCCAAAATAGGTTTGATCCCTGGGGCGGGTTTGGGGCGGCTTTCTCGGGCTTCTCCAAGGCAGCTTCCCAAGGACGGCAACGGGGCCGGGGCAGGTGCAATCGCCATTTCGCGGGCCGCGGTAATGCATCTTCGTGAAGGTCCCCGCCGGATATTTCTAGCTAATCTTCAATTGATACTTCGTGCTGCGACCACCGCCTTCGGCGGCGACGAAGACGCCGACGTCGACCAGCAATTTAATATCGCGTAGGGCCGTGTCCAATGAGCAACGGGCGAGCTTGGCGTATTTGGATGTGGAGATCTCCCGCTCGTTACGGTCGAGGAGTGTGTTCAAGACGAGACGTTGCCGGTCGTTGACCGGAACTCCGGCGTTGATCCGCTCCCAGGTGGCGGATTTTTGGAGGATGCCCGCAAGGGATGCGTCGGCGCGGATGAGCGCGCGGTCGAGGCACTCGAAGAACCAAATGAGCCAGGGTGTGATGTCCAAGCCGCCCTTCTGTGTCATTTCGAGGTTGTCGTAGTACTGCTTTTTCTCGGCCTCGATCTGTGTGGACATGGTGTAGAAGCGGAGCGCCGAACCGTCGGCGCGAGCCAGCGCCATATCGGCGATGGCTCGGCTGATACGGCCGTTGCCGTCCTCGAAGGGGTGGATCGTGACGAACCAGAGGTGTGCGATGGCGGCGCGGAGTATCGGATCGGGTGCATCCTTGCTTTCGAACCATTGCAGGAATGCCTGCACCTCGTGCGACAAGCGGTCCGCGGTCGGACCTTCAAAATGAATATGCTTTTTGCGGATGCGGTCGCGGTTCAATGGACCGGAGACAACTTGCATTGGGTCCATCTCGGGCGTGCGCCACTGGCCGACGAGCACGCGGTGCATGCCGCTGCGGCCGGCTGGGAAAAGTGAGGACTGCCAGCTGAGGAGGCGATCGACGGTAAGCGGCTCAGCGTATTTCTGCGTGGCATCTAGCATCATCTCGACGGCGCCTTCGACGTCGTGGCTGGAAGGGGTTTTACGCTCGCCAGGCAGGCCCATGCGTCGCGCGATGGAGGAGCGGACCGAGGTCGGATCGAAAACCGTGCCCTCGATGGCGCTGGATTTGATTACCTCTGAGGTAAGGTTCTCCAAGCTCGCTTCGTTGCGGAAGCGGAAGCCCAAGCCTTCCATTTTGCCAATCAGCCGGCCTTGGCGATGCCGGACGTTTGGCAACACTGGCAGCAGGTCGGCCTCGCGCCAAGTGAAGTGCGGCCAGTCTGGATGCTGATGGATGTAGCGCATGCCTTAATCACCGCAGAGTTTGCGGGGATTGTAAACATTATTCGCCGCATAATATGCGGTGATTATGGCAGCTATTCACCGCAAGGGTCAGGCTCCAAAAACATTCACTTGCTTCGCAAGCTCTTGGAGCCTAGCGCCAAAGGCTGCGATATTGACCTCTTTCCCGCCGAGCACCTTGACGAACTCCAAAGCGGACAACGTCAAGAGCAGCCGATAAAGCACTCGACGATGTCCGGCGCGAGGCTTCAGCCATAGCTGAGAAAGACGGCGCCGGACATCGGGTGAAAACTTGCCTAACCTATTCGGAATCAGCGAGCACAATTCGGACCGATTCGGGGGGTTGAAAATCGAGGTTGGGCAGCTGCTGGCTGAGGATATCATTCGCCGTCACTATCTCGATTTGTAAAAATCCGAAAGAAGGAGCGGTCCATTAGTGAAATCGGCCTTTACATTTAGCATGACCAAATGCTAGCTACGCTAGCATGATTGACCGCCTCGGCGCTGGGGATCTCCCGACCGACCGTGGAAAGCCATTTCCAGGCGTTGGAGATCACGCAGGCACTTACCCTGGTGCGGCCATTTCATGGTGGAGGGCAGGGGGAGATTGTCCGTCAACCCAAGGCGTATGCTTTCGATGCCGGCTTTGTTAGTTTCGCCCGCGGTTGGGATCCGTTGCGGCCGGCTGATCGCGGGTTGTTGTGGGAACACCTGGTGGTCGAAGCCTTCCAGACGCAGTGGCCCGACGACCCCGTGCGTTACTGGCGCGACAAGACTGGGCATGAGGTGGATTTCGTCCGCCCGCGCGGTCGGGGCGCCGTCGATGCCTACGAGTGCAAATGGAATCCGGACGAGTTCGATGCAACCGCGCTCAAGGCATTCCGCGGCTATTATCCGAAAGGAAACAACTACCTGCTCGCGCCCCTCACCGGCCGGTCGTATGTGAAACGAGCGAAGGAGTTGGAATTGACGGTGTGCGGGCTGGAGCAGTTGGAGTGACCGGTGACCCCGGGGCTCGAGGACTGAGTCGAACCGAACCGTTTTACCGCAGACTCCGTGGATGATCGCGGAAAATTTGCTTTTGTAGTCAGGCGCACCGATGGCCGCAATGCGCATCGCCCCCCGGTAACCGGAGCTACACTATCTTCATTTCTTGCCGCCTATTTCCACCGCATTCGCGCGAGCCTAGCCGAGAAACTCGGTGCCGGACACTTTGACCGGCCCTACTGGCGTCCAATCTCACCGTCCGGCCGCCTGCCGCAGTTGCTGCAGGATGGTCCGCATGTCGGCCAGGGAGGGATCCAGCTTGAGCGCAGTCTCCAATTGGGCGATCGCCTCATCCGTGCGGCCCATGAGGGCGTAGGCCCGCGCCAGGTTGCAGTGGGCCTGCACGTAGTTGGGCTCGAGGCGCAGCGCCTGCTCATAATGGGCGGCCGCTTCGGGCAGGCGTCCGGGAAGGTTGGTTAGGAGGTTCGCCAGGTTGTTATGCGCCGCCGGATTGTCCGGCTTGAGGCGCAGGGCCTCCTCATACTGCGCAATCGCCTCTGGCAGCCGTCCGGAGTCTTTTGCGAGTGCATCGGCCAGCTCGTAATGCGCCTCGGCATAGTCGGGCTTCAGCCGCAGCGCCTCCCGGTAGTGGGAAATCGCCTCGTCCAGCCGCTCGGGCTGGGCGGCCAGCACCTGGGCGAGATGATAGTGGGCCCCGGCATCGTTCGGCTCGAGCCGCAGGGCCGCTTGGATCTGGGCGATCGCGTCCGCCAGCCGCCCCGGCAGCCTAAGCAGGGCGGCGCCCAGATTGAGGTGCGCGCCGGCGTAGTCCGGCTGCAGGCGCAAGGCCTCCTCATACTGGGCGATCGCCTCGTTCAGGCGACCGGGAACCCGCACCAGGGCATAGCCCAGATTGTTGTGCGCCTCCGCCAAGCCGGGATTCATCCGGAGAGCCTGCTCATATTGGGCGATCGCGTCCGCCAGGCCTCCGGGCAGCGTCGCCAAGGCGTTGGCCAGGTTGGTCCGCGCCTCGGCGTAGTTCGGCTGCAGGCGCAGCGCCTCCCGGTACTGGGCGATCGCCTCGTTGGTGCGGCCGGGCATCGCGAGCAGGGCATCGCCCAGGTTGTTGTGCGCGCCGGCGTAGTCCGGCTTCAAGCGCAGCGCCTCCTCAAGCTGGGCGAGCGCGTCGTTCAGGTGTCCGGGGACCTTCATCCAGACTTCGCCCAGGTTGTTGTGCATTTCCGGCAGATCCGGCCGCAGCCGCATCGCCTCCTCGTACTGCGCCAGCGCGTCGTTGAGCCGCCCCGGCACGCCCACCCAGAGGTTGCCCAGATTGTTGTGCGCCATCCAGCACGAGGGGTTGTTCGCGATCGTTGCCCGGTAGAGCGTCTCGGCATCGCGGTAGTCGAGGCATTGCCGCCAAGTCAGGCCGGCCAGCGCCAGCGCCACGGCCGCCGCCAGCGCCGCCGAGCCCTTGAACTTCCACCGGGCCCAGCTCGATCCGGCAAACGCTGCGACCCCGATCAGTGCCAAGTGCTGGTAGTGGTCGGCGACCAGCGAGTACTTCATGAAATACACGTCGGTCAGCCCCAGGACCGGCACCAGCATCACGCAAAAGTACAGCCAGGCCGCCAGGGGCGCCGAGCGGACCACCCCGTTTTCCCGCCGCGTCCAGGCCGCTCGGGCCAGCAGGACCGTCACCGCGATCGCGGCGAGGAGCGGCAGCCACCAGCGCCAATCGCCGGGATCAACGCGCCACTGCGGATAGACGAAGATCAGGGGCCGGGGCCAGAGCGCCTTGCCCAGGTAAAACCAGATCACCCCGCCCGCGCCCAGCACCCGCTCCAGGATCCCCGCGTTCCGAATGGCCTCCGTCCCTCCATGCTCCTGGAACCAGACGTCAACCGCGGCTAGGCCGATCGCCACCAGAAAGAACGGCAGGAGCCGGAGCAGGTCCCGCGGCTCGATTTTTCTGCGCCAGGCAATGAGCCCCAGCAGGACCACGGGCAGCATCGCCACGGAGCCCTTGCTCAGCATGGCGAGGACAAAGGAGGCGAGGCTGAGCCAATACCAAACCCGCCCGTCCTTTCCCGGGCGGGCGGCGCCCGCCGCCGCCGGCTCCGCCTTGATGAAGCAGTAGATCGACCCCAGGAAGAACAGCATCGCCACGAGATTCTTGCGCTGGGCGATCCACGCGACCGATTCGACGTTCACGGGGTGGACCGCGAAGAGGAGCGCCGCCAGAAAGGCTCCCGGCAGGCGCAAGCGCGCGAGGATCCGCCAAAGCAGGAGGCATTCCGCCAGATGGAGGAGCAGGTTCGTCGCATGATAGCCGGCCGCGTGCATCCCCCAGAGGCGCCACTCGGCCCAAAGGGTGGTCGAGGTCACCGGCCAGTAATCGGTGGCGTCCGTCGTGGCCCAAAACCGGCGCAAGCCATCCGCCGCCTTAATCAGGGGGTTTTGGGTGAGAAAGGTGTCGTCGTCCCAGATGAACCCCGCCCGCAGGATGGGCAGATAGGCGAACAGCGTGAGCGCGGCCAAGAGGACGCCCGCCCACCTTCCGTCCCAGGCGGAGGAGCGCGGTCCTGGCGTGTCGGAGCTCTTGCCAGGCTTCGTCATAGCGAAGGTGCAGCCTTTCCCGGCCGCCGCTTCCATGGCAAGCGCGCAGTGTCGCTTCCGGTCCTGGCGGGGCAAATCGCCGGAGTCGGACGAACGCACCCGGCCCGGTCAGGCTTCAGGCATATCCCTAGAACAGTGCCTGAAGGAGGCAACCGGCGCCGGCGCCGCCCCGGTCGGCCGGTGAGCAGCTGGAAAACGGCATTACGACCGCAGCCCCCAATCAGAGCGACGTGGCCTTGTTGGCTGCCAGTTGGGTGCGGACGACCGCCGTGCTCACCGCCGGATCGGTGACCACGTTGTTCACGCAGGCCGCATCGTTGACGTGAAAGGCCGGGCCGCCGCAGTTGGTCGCGGCCAGGTCCGTGAACTGATTGCCCGTGCATTCGCTGTGGGCGAGGGGCTTGCAGCCGTGCGGGGTGGCGATCTGGGTCTGGGCGATGAAGACCCCGAAATGGCGGCTGCGCCGGATGGAAATGCCGTGAAAGCGGTTATCGTTGCTGGCCCGCATGAAGATCCCCAGGTCGTTTCCGGTCAGGACCGCATTGGTGACGCTGTTGTGGTCAAAATCCAAATCCAGCGAGATCCCCGCCCCCGGGTTGTCATGCAGGTTCAAGTTCACAAAGCGGCAGTTTTCCGTCGAATAGCAGGCCAGGCCGTCGAACTCATTGTCGAAGGACTCGAGGTTTTGGACCGTCAGCCGGCGGACCCCCAGGGTCGTGACCAGGCCGCCCGAGCGGCAATGGGCGCAGGTCACATCCGCGATCTGCGAATCGCACACGTCCTGCACCGTGATCCCGTTGTTGCGGATTTCCGAGCCGGCCGCCGCCGCCTGCCAGAGTTCGCTCTCCTGGTGGCGGCGGTTTCCGTCGATGGAGAGGCCCCGCACCAGCAGGTGGTCCAAGGTCAGGCGGGGCTGGTTGACCGGCTCGCCCAGGATGATCACCGGGCAGTTGGCGTTGTCCGTCAGCCGCAGCACCGTCGCCGCGCCCACGCCGGACAAGGTCTGGCGGCTGCGCCGCAGGATAACCGGCCGGCTGATCGCGAAGTTGCCCGCCCCCAGGATCACCTCGCCGCCGGCGGCGGGCAGCAAGTCGAGCGCCCGCTGGATCTGCGCGTCGGTGGTCCCGGCGCCCAGGTTCACGACCGCCGGCCCGGCCAAGTCGGCGCCCGCCGCCAGCGCCGGGAACAGCAGGAGCGCAGTCAGGATGCCAGTCGTCGGGAGGGTTCCGTGAAGATCGAATTTCATCGCCATGGGGGGGTTGGGGGTCTGGCCGGGCTCAGAATCTATTCTAGCAGGTTTTCGCGCGCGCGCTATGCCGGCCGGCCGGATTTTTCTAAGTATTTTTGCGTAGGGATAAAGGTAGTACGCCGGGCGCGCGGCAAGATTTTTTCGCCGCCCGGCGCGGGCCGGAAGCCGGCGCCGCCCCCGGGGTCCGCCGGCCGGCGCCGCGCGGTGCGGCTTGCCTTGGCCCGGCGGGGTTTCACATTGGCCGTTTGTCATGACCGGCCCCAATTCGCCCGCCAAGCACGCGGCCATCTTCGACCTGGACGGGACCCTGGTCGACAGCATGCCCTTCGTGATCGAGACCTTTATCCACGCGCTGGAGCCCTTCCGGGAGCCTCCGAGCGAGGCGGAGGTGCTGAGCCAGTTGGGCGGCCCCTTGGAAACTTGCCTTCGCAATCTATTGGGAGCCAAGGCGATCGATTCCCTGCCGGAGGCGAAAGCGCGCCTGCTGAAGTACGAACACGGCCACGAGCCGCGGCTGCGCCCTTTTGCCGGCGCCCGGGAACTCCTCGCCTCGCTGCAGGCCGGCGGCGTGAAGCTCGGCATCTGGACCGGCCGGGACCGCTGGTCGGCGGAAAAAATTCTCGAGACCCACGGCTTCAGCCCCTTTTTCCGCGCGCTGGTCTGCGGGGATGACCTGCCCTCCCACAAGCCGGATCCGGCCGGCTTGCTCCGGGCGATCGAACTGGTGGAGGCGGCCGCGGCGCGCACCGTCTTCCTGGGCGATGCCGACGCCGATGTCCTGGGCGGCCACGCGGCCGGAGTGCACACGATCTTCGTCCACCACGGGCGGGGCGCTCCGGCCCACGTGCTCTCCCGGGCGGCGGAGGTCTTTGCCGAGCCGGGGCAAGCCTACGCGGCGCTCCGGCGGCATTTTTGCTAGCCGCGCGCGGCAAGAAGCGACCGGCTTTGGGCAATTGATGCGCAGCGAGCCCGCCGGCGCGGGCTTACCCTGGACCGGATCAGACGCCGCGCCGCCGGCATCAGGCCGCGCCGCTGCAAACGCCCACCTGGAACCAGCACAAACTGCAAACACAGCAGGAGTGGAATGATGAAATCGAACCGCTTCACCTCGCGCCGGGAATTTCTCAAAGCTTCGCTTGTTGGCGGCGCCGCCGCGCTGGCCGCCTGGCGCCTGGCTCCGACTAGCGCCAAGGCGGCCGAGGAGCCTCCGGCCGCCCCGCCGGCGCCGGGCGGACCCACGAGCCGGGTTTCCCTGGCCGCCGGGGAAGATCGCGCCAACCTGGCCTTCCTGGCGCTCCAGCCCTTCCGGCGGGAGATCGCCGCGGCGATCGGGGACAAGCGGGTGATCCTCAAGCCGAACAATGTCATCATCAACAAGCCGCTCTGCGCCAGCCACGCCGACAACCTGGAGGGCATCCTGGAATTCCTGAAGTCGATTGGGAAGACCGACGTCGTGATCGCCGAGTCGCCGGCCAACGGCTCGGCCCTGGAGGGATTCTCCAACTACGGCTACAACAAGTTCGAGCGCCAATACGGCGTCAAGCTGGTCAATCTCGACACCGAGGGCTTCGAAATCATCCACTGCGTCGACCAGCGGGATTTCCGGCCGCATGCCTGCCGGGTGTCCAAGCTGATGGTCGATCCGAACAACTTCATCATTTCGGCCGCCAAGCTGAAGACCCACGACCTGGTCGGCATCACCCTGTCGCTCAAGAACATTGTGGTCGGCGCGCCGATCAAGGACCCGGGCGCCGGCCTGCGCCGCGACAGCGCCCGCGGGGGCCACTCCGACAAGCCCCTGATGCACGGCGGGGGCACCCATGGGATCAATTACAATCTCTTCGCGGTCTCCCCAATCCTGCACCCGCATCTGGCGGTGATCGACGGCTATGAGGGCATGGAGGGCACCGGCCCGGTGAACGGCACGCCCGTCGACCAGAAGGTCTGCCTCGCCAGCCTCGATTGGCTGGCCGCCGACCGGGTGGGGGCGGAGCTGATGGGCGTCGACATCGGCAAGATCGGCTACCTGACCTACTGCGCGCAGGCCGGGGACCGGGGCGAGTCCGACCTGAGCAAGATGGAGATCCTCGGCCCGGCGATCAAGGACCACGCGCGCACCTACCAGCTGCCG
>Ga0302320_10016766_pt1 | contig 14926 bp, 8 predicted proteins | sample Bog_T0_3_FD_202130 | JGI IMG/M metagenome (GOLD analysis project Ga0302320, IMG submission 202130) | Peat permafrost microbial communities from Stordalen Mire near Abisko, Sweden - Bog_T0_3 | ecosystem: Environmental > Terrestrial > Soil > Wetlands > Peat | place: Sweden: Abisko, Stordalen Mire... | reverse complement strand
GAGGCCCCCGCCTCGTTCTTCGTCTCGTCTGTCATGGCTATTCTCCTCCGCCCCAAATACTACCTTATTTATCGGGGAGGTGAACAGCTCATCTAGCTTGGCACAAGGGGCGGAGACTGCGCATTGAAGCAAAGCCTGCTGAGGCCGCCTTGTGGCAAGCTTTGCGGGGCGGGAAGATCGGCGCCAAGTTCAGGCGGCAGCAGCCTGCGCACGGCTTCATCCTTGACTTTTATTGCCCTGCTGCGGGTTTGGCGGTTGAATTGGATGGTTCCGCGCATGATGGGGAAGCCCAATCGGCGCATGATCTGGAACGGACCCAAGCGCTGGCTTGTCTGGGTCTGGAGGTGTTGCGCTTTGACAACGAGCAGGTGTTGAATGATTTGGATTCAGTCTTGCGGAGCTTGCGTGTCGTGTTGAAGGAGGCGGAACAAAGGCGGAAATCTTCAACTTAAAATATCGCACCTTGTCCCTGCCGAGAGAGCCGCACCTCACCCCCGACCCCAGCCGCGTAAGCCTTGAAATAGCATCCCCCTCCCCCTCTCCCCGGGCGGAGAGGGGGAGGGGGTTTTTGTTCAGGGTATCCCCAGTAATTTCCCTCATCCCCTCTCGCCGGGCGGGGCGGAGAGGGGGAGGGGTTTTTGTTCAGGGTATCCCCAGTAATTTCCCCCATCCCCTCTCCGCCTGGGAGAGGGGATGGGGGCATGGAATTATAGGCCCCCACGGTAGGGGTAAGGGGAGAGGTGGCAGATATTTTGTTGCGCCAATGCCTTCGCGCGAGCGTATAATAAGCATGCACTGATCACCACCTGGGGGGCGACCTGGCTTCGACGGGGGGAGTGAACGGTGAGGAGCACGCCGGGGGTGTCTAAGGCCTCGTCAAAAACTTAGGCGCAGCTTAACTGCTGACGAACAATACGCACTGGCAGCCTAAGAACTGCCACCGCTCCTGTCCCTTCGGCCCGTAGGGGATAGATAGCGGCCGCATACGGGCTGGTCCCAAGGCAGGGTGCCCTGGCTGAGGGATGAGAAAACGTGGGCAATGGCCTGAGGGGACCCCGCTGGGTGGGGCCCTGATTGGCGACATCAAACACCCAGACAAGCGTGTAGTGCCTGACCAGGAACGCCTTTCGGACGCGGGTTCGATTCCCGCCGCCTCCACCACTTCAAGAAACGGCACCATCCAGCAGCATCCGGGTGGTGCCGTTTTTCTTTTGCTTGGATGTCCCTGCCCGGGACTATAATCAGGGAGCCAAAGCAAGGCATTCAGAGCCAGGCTGCCCTCAGCCTGCTCTCCTTCAAGGAAGCCCATGACCTTTCGCCTCATCCATTCCACCTACACCAGCCGCCTGGTCGATGACCTGGTCGGCTCGCTGGCGGGCGCGGCTGACCCGGGGCAGATCATCCCGGTGCTGCTGCCTTCGCGGCCCCTGGTGGAGCGGGTGCGGGTGGCTTTGGCGCGCCAGGCGGGCATTGCCATGGGCGTGGAATTCCTGCTGCCAGCGGCCTTTGTGGATAGGCTGTCGCTGCAGCTGGGCATGGAGCCCATGAATGCCTGCTGGAGCAAGGAGGGCTTGAGCTGGCGCATCTTGAGCCTGCTGGAGAAGCGCAAGCTGCACCCTCGCTTGGGCAAGGCCTGCAAAGACCCTCAGGCCTTGGTGGCGCTGGCCCTGCAGGTGGCGGACCGCTTTGACCAGTACCTGCATTTCAGGCCCGACATGATCGCTGCCTGGGACGCGGATTCCAATTGGGGCGGCCTGCTGAACACCGGCACGGAAGAGGATGAGCAATGGCAGCGCGCGCTCTGGAAGGACCTGCGCGCTGGCATGCCAGACCCGGTGGACCCGGTGATGGGGCTGAAGCGGCTCTTGGCCAAGACGGCCCAGGCCGGTGCGACAAAGAGCCTGCCGCCCATTGAAGTGCTCTCCACCGGGCCCCTGCCCGGCTCGCTGATGCAGCTGTTGGCTGCTCTGGGCAGGTTTCGCGCGGTCAATCTGCGCTTGCTGCTGCCCAGCGCCAATTACCTGTCGGGCTTGCGCAGCAGCTACCAGCAGCGCAAGGACAAGCAGATGGCAGACCTGGATGTCGAGGGGCATCCGCTCTTGCCGCGCTTGGGCACCCAGGCCATCGCCACCTTTGACGCGTGGATGGGCTTGAATGCGGATGAGGTGGACATCGACTTGGATGAGGGCTTGCCCGAGCCCGAGGCCGCGACCCTGCTGGGCCAGCTGCAGGCTGACATCCGCGCCACGCGCCAGCCTGACCCCGCGAATTGCCCCATCGCTGAAGCGCCCCTGCGCTCGCTGCGCGTGCATCGCTGCCATGGCCCGCGCCGAGAGGTGGAGGTGCTGCGCGATGAGCTGCTGCAGGCCTTTGAGGACATGCCTGGCCTGCAAGCCAAGGACATCTTGATCTTGGCGCCAGACCTCAAGGTCTATGGCCCCCTGGTGCAGGCCCATCTGCCTGGCAAGAGCCCGCGCCTGCCCCTGCGCATGGCCGAGCGCACGCAAGACCTGGGCGACGGCATCCTGCAAGCCTTGAAGGCCATGCTGGCCATGACCGGCGGCCGCATGCCCTTGAGCGAAGGCCTGGCCCTGCTGGAACAGCCGGCCTTGCTGGCCCAGCTGGGCGAGGACGCGGTGAATGGCCTGGCCGAGAAGCTGCCTGCCAGCGGCATCACCTTTGGCCTGGACCAAGAGCACCGCGCCCGCTTGAAGGCGGGCAGCGACAGGGAAGGCACCTGGGCCCATGGCTTGGATAGGCTGGCAGCGGGCCTGTGGCTGGGGCCAGAGCCCTTGGCCGCGGACAGGGATGACAAGGCTGTGCTGCCCCTGGCCGGCGACCTGGGCGGCGGCCGCAAGGCGCAGTCCCTGGCTTTGGACTGGATGAGCGGCGTGCTGGCCACGATGAGGGCTTGGCAGGCCAGCCCCGCATCGCCGGCCGGCTGGGCTGATCGCCTGCAGGCAGCGGTGGGCCAGCATTTGGACAAGGCCATGGAAGCCTTGGGCAGCGAGAGCCTGCCCGAGCTGCTGGCCAGCTTGCGCGGGGCCGAGCTTGAGCACGGATGCACGGTGAGGCTGGACGCCGCAGCCATCATCCATTGGCTAGAGGACGAGGGCTTGGATGAGGTGCGCAAGGTGCCCTCGGTGGGTGGGGCCATCGCCTTGGGCGGCTTGAAGCCCCTGCGCGCGCTGCCTTGCCGGGTGCTGGCCATCCTTGGCCTGCACGACGCAGTGTTCCCCCGTCACAGCCATGCGCCGGCCTGGGACCTGCTGGCTGCAGCGCCGCAGGCCGGGGATCGCGACCCCCGGCTGGAGGACCGCCAGCTCTTGCTCGATGCGCTGATGGCTGCCAGGGACCGGGTCATCTTGACAGCGCCGGTGCGGAATGTGAGGAGCAACAAGGACGAGCCCCTCTCGGCCAGCGTAGAGGTGCTGCTGCGCACGGCGCAAGACACGGCTGCCACGGATGCGGCAGGGCGCAAGGCCTGGCGCGAGAAGCTGGTCAAGGACCACAGCCTGCAGCCCTTCAACCCCACCAATTTTCAGGGCGCTGAGGCGTCCTATGACAAGGATGCCTGTGAGCTGGCCCAGACCCTGGCACTGCCGCGCAGTGAAGAGCCTTTTTTTGCGGGCGATGTTGAGGCGCCTGCCGAAGACGGCTTGCCAGACCCAGACCTGGACCAGGTGCTGTCCTTTTTAAGGGACCCGGCCACGGGCTGTTTGCGCGCCCTGGGGCTGACCCCGCCCCGCATGGCAGAAGAGGGCGGCGATGAAGACCAAGAGCCCATGGAGCTGAGCGACAGCTTGCACAAGTGGAAGCTGGCAGACGCGGCCCTGCAAGCGGGCCTGAGCGGCCAAGAGAGGTTCTTAGAAGAGCGGCTCTCGGCAGAGCGCCTGCTGCCCTATGGCCGCTATGGCCGGTCCTTGGCGGCCAAGAAGCTGGGCGAGGGCAGAAAGGTGGCCGTGGCGGTGCTAGGCCTTGCCGGGGGCCAGCCCCAGGTGCGCACAATGTCGGCAGACCTGGGCAGCCATCGGCTGGATGGCCAGCTGGCATTGGATGCGACAGGCAAGCACCTGATGGCTTGGACAGCGGGAAAGCTTAGTAGCGCCAGCACGCGCTTGAAGGCCCGCGTGACAGCCTGCTTGGCCGCGGCATCTGGCTTGAGCCTGCCGACCTTGGTGGCAGGAAACGGTGAACACAGGCTAGACGAGTATCTTTTGCCCGCCGTGGGCGCAGAGGAGGCCCGCAAAGAGCTGGCTGGGCTGGTGGCTCTGTACCATGCTGGCAGGCGGCGGCCCTTGGCATTTTCTACCAAGCTGAGCTTTGAGATTTGGGAAGCTTGGGCCAGAGCCTCTAAAAAGACTGCCAACGATGCCGATGCGGTTGGGGCGGCCAGAGCTGCGGCTCAAGATGCCTGGGATAAGGATGAGACTGGCGCGCCGGGTGAGGGGCAGAAGCCGGCTATGGCCTTGTTGTGGAAGGGCCAAGAGCCCTTGTCCGCCGAGGGCTTCCCTCAATGGCTGTCGCTGGCCCGCCAAGTCTATGAGCCCGTGGAAAAGTGGTGGGCTATGAAGGCCAAGCCCGGCGGGGAGGCTCAATGAGCGACTTTGAGCTATCGAAGACCGAGGTGCCCGCTGGGCTCTCAGTGATCGAGGCCTCGGCAGGCACTGGCAAGACCTGGACCATCGCCCATCTGGTGCCCCGCCTGCTCATTGATGGCAAGCTCGACAAGGTGGACCAGGCCCTGCTGGTCACCTTCACGGAAGACGCAGCGCGCGAGCTGGGCGAGCGGGTGCGGCGCCAGCTTGCCGCCCTGGTGGAGCTGGTGAAGAGCGGCGAAGCAGCGCCTGCTGACGAGCCTGGCCTGGCGGACCTGTTGGCGCGCCTGGCTGCCTTGAGCGATGAGAAGCAGGCCCTGGCCCAGGGCCGGCTGTTGAACGCCTTGGAAGACAGCGACCACTTGTCGGTGTCCACCATCCATTCCTTCTGCCACGCGGTGCTGGCGGACCAGGCCTTTCTTTGCGGCATGCCAGCGGGCTTTGCGGTGATGACCGAGACCCGAGACCTTAAGCAGCAGGTGCTGGCTGACCTGTGGCGCCAGGCCCTGGTGCATGACCCTTTGCTGGCGGACCTGGCCGCGCTAGAGGGCTGGTCCTTGGATGCTGACCTGAGCGCTTGGAACCTGACTGAGAACCTGAGAGACCTGCAGCTTCATCCCCGGCCCAAGAGCCTGGCTCAGGTGCGGCAAGACCTGAAGCTGGCTCTTGAGGCCCTGCAGGCAGAGGCCAAGGCTTTGAAGGCCTTGGCTGCCAAGCTCACAGGCCCCAAGAAGATGAACCACGACGCCACGCCAGAGGACTTGCTGGGCCTGAGCGCTCGCATCAAGGCCATCCATGCTGAGCAGCCCGATGGCAGCGTGCTGGTGCTGGCCAAAGAGGTGGTGGATGTGGCGGGCCTTATCGCCGCGCGCTCGAGCCTAGGCAAGGCGCTGAAGGCTGAGTACAGCGAGAGCGCGCTCGTGAGGGCTGCGGGCAGCATTCAAGTTGTGCTGCGCGAATTCGCCTGGGCTTGGATGGATGAGCTGCTGACGCAGGCGCCCAAGCTGGCCCAAGAGCGGCTGGAAGCCGCCAATCAAGTCACCTTTCAGGGCTTGATCAACAAGCTGCATGGGGCCGTGGTGGAGCCGCCCCATGAGGCGCCAGAGGCTGCGGCCCTGCGCCTGGACCTGGTGGAGCGCTTGAAGAAGCGCTGGAACCTGGCCCTGGTGGATGAGGCGCAAGACACCGACCCGCTGCAGATGGGCATCTTCAAGGCCATCTTCGATGACCCGCTCCATAGCTTGTTGCTCATCGGCGACCCCAAGCAGGCCATCTACAGCTTTCGCGGGGCAGACCTAGATGCCTATCTGGCCACCCGATCGGCCGTGGACCCAGGGCGCTGCAGCTCGCTGACCAAGACCTTTCGCAGCGCCCAAGGCATGGTGGGCGCCTTGAATGCCTTCTTTGGCCGCTTGGACCATCCCTTGGGCAACTCAGCCCTGCCAGTGGAAAAGGCCACCGCGCATCATAACGATGCGGCCCTGCCCTTGCCTGAGGATGGCTTGGGGCGCTTGGTGGTGGCGCTGGTGCAGCCGCGCAGGGAAGCGAAGCCTTTAGAGCAAGAGGGGCTGGGAGCCGAGGGCCCCGAGGCCTGGCGCCAATGGGCCACCGCATCTCAGCGCAATGAGAGCGCTGCCGAAGCCGTGGCCGCGGCCATCGCCAGGGTGCTGGGCAAGCCCATGGGCCAAGAGCGCGTGAACCCGGGCCATTGCGCCGTGCTCACCCGCAGCGGCTGGGAAGCCCGCCTGGTGCAGAAAGCCCTGAGCCGCCGCCATATCGCCAGCGTGCTGCGCGAATCGGGCGATGTGATGGAAAGCGATGAGGCTGCCGAGCTGGCCACAGTGATGCAAGCGGTGCTCAAGCCTGGCAAGCGGGGCTGGCGCCGCGCGGCCTTGGCCACCCGCCTGCTGGGCCTGAATGCGGCTGAGCTGGCCTGCCTGAGCCCTGAGGATGAAGAAGCCTGGCAAGACCGCCTGGCAGCCTGGGGCGATGTCTGGGCCAAGCAGGGCGTGGCGGCCTTCTTGGCGGCCTTGGATAATGAGGGCGGAGCCAGCCAGAACCTGGCGCAGAGCCATGAGGGCGAGCGCCGCATCACCGACCTGCGCCATCTATGCGAGATGCTGCAGGCCGAAGGCTCGGCCTCGGCAGGCGGGCCCGAGCACCTGCTAGAATGGCTGCAAAAGGCCCAAGCCAGCATCGACCCGGTGACGGCCAAAGAGCGCCTGCGGCGCTTAGAGCAAGACAGCGCGGCGGTGCAGGTGCTGACCCAGCACGCGGCCAAGGGCCTAGAATTCGACCTGGTCTTCTGCCCCTATCTCTGGTCTGTGCGGCGTGAAAAAGATGAAAGGGTGGTGCTGCGCAGCGGCATGCCAGACAAGAAGCCAGCCCTGGTGAACCTGGCTTTGCTCGACCCCGCAGCACGGGCGGCCATGGAGGCGCGCGTGGGCTGGGAGCGCCTGCAAGAAGACCTGCGCCTGGCCTATGTGGCCCTGACGCGGGCGCGGCGGCGGGCCTGGGTGCTGGCGGGCTGGCCGGGCTATGCGGTGAAGAACTCTGTTGTGCCGCCCTCGGCCTTAGATTGGCTGCTGCAGGCCAAGCCAGAGGGCCCCAGCGCGGGCGGCTCGGCCTGGTACAGCAGCATGAAGGCCCAGAAGACCGTCGATCTTGAGGCGGGCTTCACGTGCCAGCAAGTGGCTGTGTGCATGGACAGCCAGGCATTCTCCCAGCCCCTGTTCAGCGTGGCGAGCGTGGACTTAGGCGCTGCGGGCGACACCCAGGGCCAGGCCCTGCCCTTGCTCTTGAAGGAGCGCCAGGCCCCCATCGCCACGGTGCCAGAATGGAAGCTCACCAGCTATTCACGCCTCATTGACGGCTCTGATCAGGCCCAAGACCGCCGCGACCCCGAGCAGGCGCCTGTGGATGAGGATGAGAGCGCAGAGCGGGTGCCCCTGGCGGCTTTTCCCGCTGGCGCCCGGCCCGGCACCTGCCTGCATGCTGTGCTAGAAGCCTGGGACTTTGCCATAGAACCACGCGAGCTGGTGCACAAGGCCCTGCAGGACCACGGCTTTGCCGGGCCTGACAAGAATGGCTTTGACCCTGTGGCAGCGCTGAGCACTGAGCTGCCCAAGTGGGCTAAGGTCAGGCTAGAAGCGCTGGATTGCACCCTGGGCCAGGCCGCGGCTGACAAGGCCCAGTCTGAGATCCCTTTCATGCTGCCTCTGCAGCCCGGCGGGCTAGACCTGCAGGCCCTGGCCGCGGTCTTTCGCAAGCACGCGGCCGACGATGAGGGCCGCGCATACGCGGACAGCCTGCTGAACATTGCGCAAGACCAGGCCGACAGCCTGCTGCATGGCTTCATCGACCGCCTGCTGCGCCATGGCCAGCGCTGGGCCCTGATAGACTGGAAGAGCAACAAGCAGGGCCTCTGCGCCAAGGACTATGGCCCCGAGTCCCTGCGCCGCAGCGCCCAAGAGCACCATTACGTGCTGCAGGCCCACTTGTACCTGGTGGCCTTGCGCCGCTTCTTGATGCGGCGCGGCCAGCCCTTTGAGCTGGTTGGGGGCGGCCTGGCCTATCTGCGGGGCCTGCAGGCGGGAACGGGCCAGGGCCTGCTCTGGTTCAGGCCCAGTGACGCCATGCTCCATGAGCTGGACGCGCTGTTCGCGCAAGGGAGCCTTGCATGAGCCTGGCCATCAATGTCTTGAAAGAGAAATGGGGCCTGAGCCCTGCGGCCGAGGCCGTGGTCGAGAAGCTCTTAGAGGCCTGGGACAAGGGCCACACCGCCTTGCAGCTGGGCGCGGCAGATATGAAGGCTTTGAAGGGCTGCCTGGCTGTGGGCAAGGGTGATGACCCTGGCAAGCCCACGCCGCTGGTGCAGACCCAGGGCGGCCTCTTGCAGTCTTGGCGCTTTCATTGCGCCGAAAGCCGGGTGGCCGCGCGCCTGCGCAGCCTGGCCGTGGACAAGGACATCAAAGGCGCCCCAGACCTGAAGCCAGCCTTCAAAGCGCTGTTCCCTGAGGACAATGCCCAAGCCAAAGCCGCCAGCCTGGGCCTCAAGAGCCGCTTGACGCTCATCACCGGCGGCCCTGGCACGGGCAAGACTCGCACCGCAGCCCGCCTGCTGGCCCTGCTGGCCTTGCAGCAGCCCAGCTTGCGCATCGCTCTGGCTGCGCCCACGGGCAAGGCTGCCCAGCGCCTGGGGCAAGAAGTGGGCGAAGCCGCCCTGGGCCTGCCCCTAGAGGCTGCTAGCGCCAAGCAAGCCCTGCAAGACGCCGGGCGCCGCTTCATCACCTTGCATAGCCTGCTCGGCTGGCTGCCGTCCCTTGACCATTGCCGCCGCAATCGCCAGCGCCCGCTCACCGCAGACCTGGTGCTGGTGGATGAGGCCAGCATGATCGATGTGATGCTGTGGGACGCCCTGCTCGAAGCCCTGCCTGAGCAGGCCAGCCTGGTGCTGTTGGGCGACTTTCGCCAGCTAGAGAGCGTGGAACCCGGCCGCGTGCTGGGCGTGCTGGTGGAAGGCGCTGCCAAGGGCCGCTCCTTGGCTGGCCGGCATGTTGAGCTGGACATCAACTACCGCTTCAAAGACAGCCCTGCCATTGCCCAATTGGCGGGCGCCGTGATGGCCCAAGACGCCAAGGCCTTTCTCAAAGCCGCGCCCACGGCCGCGGGCAGCGCGGTGCAGCGCTTTGGCAGCCGCCAACAAGACCAGGCCCTAGACCTGGTCTGGCCGCAGGTAGAGGCCCTGGCCAAGGCTGTCGAGCCTGTTGAGGCCCTGCAGGCCCTGGCTGGCTTGCGCATCCTCTGCGCCTTGAACCAAGGCCCCTGGGGCGTGGCAGGCCTCAACCAGCGGGTCGAGAAGCGCTTGGCCAAGCAGGGCCTGGCCCAGCTCTGCTCTCCTGTGCGCATCACGGTCAACGACCCCCACACCGGCCTCTTCAACGGCGACCTGGGCCTGCTGCTGCCCGGCCCCAAGGGCAGGCAAGCTGTCTTTGGCCGCGCCTCTGAGCCCCGCGTGCTCAGCGCCTTGAACCTTCCTGAGCATGAGCTGGCCTGGGCCATGACCGTGCATCGCAGCCAGGGCAGTGAATACCAGTCCGTTCTGCTGGTGCTTCCGCCCTTGAACGCCGAAGGCGAAGCGCAAAAGCTGCTGAGGCCAGAGCTGCTCTACACCGCTGTCACCCGCGCCAGATCGCGCGTGGTGCTGGCAGCCGACGAAGCCGTGCTCAGCGCCGCCTGCGTGGCGGGCGAGAGCCGGGTGACAGGGCTGGGGAGCTTGCTGGGGTAAGGGGGCGAGGTGGCGGATGGGCCGGTGGTGACTATGGGAGAGGTGAAGATGGTATTGGAGAATGTGGAGGTTGAGTGATTTTGCATGATGAAAAGGCTTAAAATATAGGAGATTCCTTGTTATTGGTATGCTCTTCATTCATAATCAATTTTATTGAAAGAGGTGTTCTGCACAGTAAGAGCAGTTAGAAAGGGATAGTACAAGTGACCACCCCCCACCAAGCCAAATACTTTGCCCATGCCCTCACCTTGCGCCGGTCCTCAGACGACATGGGCAAGTTCGCGACTGCGCTGGCTGATGCGCAGGTTGACCTCAACCCGCATCAGGTGGATGCCGCGCTATTCGCGTTCCGCTCGCCTCTGTCCAAGGGGGCCATCCTGGCGGACGAGGTGGGCTTGGGCAAGACCATTGAGGCGGGCATCCTGCTCTCGCAGAAGTGGGCCGAGCGCAAACGGCGCCTGCTCATCATCGTGCCCGCCAGCCTGCGCAAGCAATGGTTCCAGGAGCTGGCGGACAAGTTCTTTCTGCCTTCCGTGATTCTTGAGAAGAAGTCCTTTGAGGCGGCCCTGGCGGGCAACCTGAACCCGTTCAACGACAGCGGGCGCATCATCATCTGCAGCTATCATTTTGCCAAGTCCAAGGAACCCTACCTGCGGCAGACGCCCTGGGACTTGGTGGTGGTGGATGAGGCGCACCGCCTGCGCAACGTATACAAGCCCACCAATCGCATAGCTAACATCCTTAAGGGCGCTATCAGCCACGCCCCCAAAGTGCTGCTCACGGCTACGCCACTCCAGAACTCCCTGTTAGAGCTTTATGGCCTAGTGTCTTTCATTGATGAATACTGCTTTGGCGACTTGGCCAGCTTCAAGTCCCAATACAATGACCTGTCTGAGCGACCTCGCTTTGAAGAACTGAAGGCCCGGCTCAAGCCTATCTGCCAGCGCACTTTGCGGCGGCAGGTCTTGGAATACATCAAGTTCACCAAGCGCATCCCCATCACCCAAGAATTCGCACCATCGGACGCGGAACAGCGGCTCTATGACCTGGTCACCGATTACCTGCGCCAAGAACATCTCTATGCCTTGCCTTCGGGCCAGCGCCAGCTGATGACCTTGATCTTGCGCAAGCTACTCGCCTCTTCCACTTTCGCTATCGCAGGCACCTTGGGCGGCTTGGCAGAAAAGCTGAGCGATGCGCTGGGCAAGCAAGAGCAGACTGACTTGGACGTGGCATCAGTGGCGGAGCATTTTGAGCCCCTTGAAGCCCTGCAGGATGAGTGGGTGGATGATGATGAAGAGGCCGAGGAAGACGAGAGCGAGGCTAAAGCAGCAAAGCGCTTCTCTGCTGACGATCTACCATTGGTCCGGCAGGAGATAGCTCAGCTTCGTGAATTCCAGCAGCTGGCAGAATCCATCCTTGCTAACTCAAAGGGTGAGGTGCTGTTGCAGGCGCTTGAGAAGGGCTTTGCAAAGGCACAAGAGCTTGGGGCGCCGCGCAAGGCAGTCATCTTTACTGAATCGACTCGGACGCAAGACTATCTGGTCCAAGTGCTTGAGAAAAGCCCATTCAAGGGCAGGGTGTTGCGCTTCAACGGCACCAATGCGAATCCTCAGGCTCGTGAGATATACGAGCAATGGCTGGGCCAATACAAGGGCACCGCCAAGGCTAGCGGCAGCCGCACGGCAGACAGTCGGCAGGCTCTGGTGGATTATTTCAGGGATAGCGCGGACATCCTGGTGGCCACTGAAGCTGCGGCAGAAGGCATCAACCTTCAGTTCTGCAACCTGGTGGTCAATTATGACCTGCCTTGGAACCCCCAGCGCATTGAGCAGCGCATAGGCCGCTGCCACCGTTATGGCCAGAAGCATGACGTGGTGGTAGTCAACTTCTTGAACACAGAGAACGAGGCTGATCTGCACGTTTACCGCATCCTTGATGAGAAGTTCAAGCTCTTTGAGGGCGTGTTTGGCGCCTCGGATGAGGTGCTGGGCAGCATCGCCTCGGGCGTGGACTTTGAGAAGCGCATCAGTGAGATCCTGCAGAAGTGCCGTACACCAGAGGAGATTCAGGCCGGTTTTGATGCGCTGCAGCTGCAGATGGATCTGCCCATCCAAGAGAAGATGGCGGACACCGAGCGCAAGCTGCTTGAGAACTTTGACGAAGAGGTGCAAGAGAAGTTGCGGCTTAGCCGTGACAGCAGCCGGGCTGCCCGGGATCGAGCCCAGGAATGGCTGTGGCTGCTCACAAGGCAGTACCTGCGCGACTCTGCAGAATTCAGGGAAGGGGAAGAGCGCTCTTTTGTCCTCAAGAGCAACCCTTTTCCCGGTGAGGATATTGAGCCTGGTCCATACCGCCTAGGCAAGGATGTGGAAGACGCCAACCTCTATCGGCTAGGTCATCCTCTAGCGCGCCGTATCATCGAGGCCTGCAAGGGGCTTGAGGCGCCTAGCGCGCAGCTGGCCTTTGAGCACAGCCAGAGCGGGCGCAATCTGGCGGCGCTAGAGCCCTTGGCAGGCCAGAGCGGCTGGCTGCGCTGCGAGAAGTTCATGGTAGAGGCACTGGAGGCAGAGGATGCCCTGATTACCGTGGGCTGGGCAGATGATGGCCGCATGCTTGATGAGGACCAGGTGCAGCGGATGTTGAGCCTACCCGCCACTAGCGTGGCTTACCCTGGCCAAGCTCCCGAAGATGCCCTAGAGCGCGCCTTGGAAGAGCAGCGTCTGGCCCGGTTGGGCGTCTTGGAGAAGAAGAACAATGCCTATTTTGATGAGGCTTTGGAAAAGCTGGACCGCTGGGCAGATGACCAGAAGCACGGACTTGAGCTCGAGCTGAAAGACCTGGACAGGGCCATGGCAGAGGCTAAAAAAGCCAGCCGCCAGGCCCCGACCCTGGAAGAGAAGCTGCGACACCAGCGTTATTTCAGCGAATTGGAGTCAACGCGCAATCAAAAGCGCCGTGAGCTATATACAGCACAAGATGCCATTGAGGCCAAGCGTGGCGGGCTCATCAAAGAGCTAGAGCTAAGGCTGGACAGGCGCCAATCTCGGCAGCCTTTGTTCACAGTGCGGTGGTCCGTTAAGTAGCCGATGTAAAGGAAGTTGACAACGTCATGTAACGTTATGTAACATCAAGGGGAGAAAACCCTTTGAGGTAGCCATGGAAAAGCAAGTTAGCAAGACAGCAGAGATCATCAGGGCCCTGCGCAAGCGGGCCGGCTTGACCCAAGAAGCTGCGGCAAAGTCTGCCGAGCTGAACCGCGTCTCTTGGACGATGATAGAGAGCGGGAAGCGGAAGATCTCGGCGGCTGACATTGAGCGCATCGCCAAGGCGCTGGGTGTCAGCTCGTCCGAGGTGCTGGGCACGGCCACTCGTGTTGAGGTCACCTTGCCGCCTGTCGGAGCCAAGGCTGCAGAGCCCAAGCCTGTGCTGCGCATCAGCGTGCCCCAGCGCAAGCTAGACAAGTTTCGCGAGCTGCTTCTTTACATCCTAGAGCGGGTCGGAGCTAGGGCCAATGTGGGCGAGACCGTCATCTACAAGCTGCTCTACTTCATCGACTTTGACTACTATGAGAAGTACGAAGAGCAGCTGGTGGGTGCCACCTATATCAAGAAGCCTTTTGGCCCGGCACCGGCGGAATTCAAGGACATTGTGCAGGGCATGTTGGATAAGGACCTGGTGCTAGTGAAGACCAGGGTCTTTGACCATGAGCAGAAGAAATACCTGCCCGTGCGCCATGCCGACCTGAGCCTATTCAACGGCCAAGAGATTGAGCACGTGGAAGGTGTGCTGCGAAAGCTGGGTCACATGAACGCCCGGCAGATCAGTGAGTATTCGCACGGCGATGTGCCCTGGCTGACCACCCAAGACAACGCCCCCATCCCCTACGAAAAGGTGTTCTACCGGACCGAGCCCTACAGCGTCAGGTGTCCGGATGCCAAGGCCCTTTGAGGTCATCCGGCTGCCGGCCTTTGAAAGGGACCTGAAGCGGCTGACAAAGAAGTTTAGGACTCTTCCGGAAGACTTGGATGTCTTCTTGGATGCTGCTATCCTTACAAAGCACTTGCACCAGCCAGATTGGCTGGGGATTGTGCGCATTGATGGCTTGGGGTTTGAGGAGCCTGCTTTTTATAAGGCCAAGCGCTTCGCTTGTCGGTGCTTAAAAGGCACAGCAGGTAACAGCGGAATACGGGTGATCTATAAGTGGGAAAGCTCGCCCATGCGGGTGACGCTGGTTGAGATCTACTATAAAGGCGAGAAAGAGAACGAAGATAGGGCGCGGTTGAGAAAGCTGGCTTAATGCCAGCAGCTTGGAGGGCGCGGTGATGGCCGAAAAGACGCTGAAGATTGAATGCCCCCAATGCGGCGCGTCCATCAATTTGGATGAGGTTTTGCGCACCGACATTGAAGGCGAAATAGACAAACGATACCAGAAAAAGCTAAAGAAGGCTCAAGACGATTTTGCAGAGAAGGAAGAAGCCTTGGCTCATGAAAGGGCCCAATTAGAAAAGCAGAAAGAGGCCCAGGCCCAGGCAGTGACGAAAAAGGTGGCCGAAGCTACGGCAGATCTTGAGAAGAAGGCCGGCGAAAAGGCGAGGCAAGACCTTGGTTTGGAGATGGACGCCGTCAAAGCGGAACTGGCTGAGAAGCAGCAGAAGCTGGTCGATGCGCAGAAGGCCGAGCTGGACCTCCGCAAGAAGACGCGTGAGCTTGAGGAGCGCGAGAAAGCCTTTGAGCTTGAGTCTCAGCGCAAGCTGGACGAGGAGCGGTCCAAGATACAAGAAGCCGCAGCTAAACAGGCTGAAGAGCAGAACCACCTGAAGTTGGCGGAGAAGGATCGCATGCTGGAGCAGATGTCCAAGCAGGTGGAAGAGATGCGCCGCAAGATGGATCAGGGATCGCAGCAGTCTCAGGGCGAGACCTTGGAGCTGGTCTTAGAGCATTGCGGGGCCGCATTTTCACGCCCCTTGTGCTAAAATCTCCGCTCTATCCAGATCCCATACCATTTAGGAGAAACGATGAACGCACTTCACGCCATCCT
>Ga0302320_10016764_pt1 | contig 14926 bp, 19 predicted proteins | sample Bog_T0_3_FD_202130 | JGI IMG/M metagenome (GOLD analysis project Ga0302320, IMG submission 202130) | Peat permafrost microbial communities from Stordalen Mire near Abisko, Sweden - Bog_T0_3 | ecosystem: Environmental > Terrestrial > Soil > Wetlands > Peat | place: Sweden: Abisko, Stordalen Mire... | reverse complement strand
GCGTGGCTGCGTTGACGAAAGCGGCCAGAACGCCGGCGCGCTGGTAGCCAAAGGTTTTGGAGTGGCTGGCGGGGCGCGTCTGGAAGTAGACGGCGGCAAAGCTGAGCAGCAGGGCGAGAAAGTCGGAGACGTTATGCCCAGCCTCTGAAAGCAGCGCCAGCGAGTGGGCGCGCAGACCGGCCACAAAGGTGACCACAACATAGCCGAGCGTGGCGACGAGTGAGAAACGTAATACGGATTTTGTTCGGTTGGCGCCCTGCGATGAGGGTGCAACGTGGAGGTGCATAGGGGAAGTGTAACCGGGGATGGGTATGGGTTGCCAGCGGCCTTGTGCGCCTGTTAGCCCCTGCCGGGGCGCAGGTGGCTCATATCGAAAGGCTCGGGTTCGTCGTAGGCAGGCAGGACAGGCAGGCCCGCGCGCATGCCGGTCCACTCTTCGGCCACCACGATGCTGTTGTGCGGATTGCCGGGCTGGTAGCGGAGCGTGCAGGGGAATCCGGCGCGGATCTGAGCCGCATCCAGAACGGCGGCCATGCTTGTAATGTCCTGGGAGCATTCGTAGTCCACGCCGGCGATGCGGTAGTTGTAGACAAGCATGGTGAGGATGCGGCCGTCTTCGGCGACAACCTCGCAGATGTCGAGCAGCATGCCGTCTACCAGACGCCCGGACTGGACGAGAAAAAGGCGGCGCGCCCGCTCCAGCTCCTCTGCGGTGGGGCGCTTGCGAAAGACGAGCCAGAGCCCTACCGCACCCAGGATGGCAATCGAAGCCAATCCGGCGGCAAACTCCCATGTGTTTGTATTGGGAATGGTCATTCTGCGCGGGACTCATCCCCCAATGGTCCCAATCCAAGGATACCCCGAATCGAGACTGGAGCGGATGAACCGATCGTTGCATCCACACCAGGATTCTGGCTGCGATATACTCAGGTCTGCATCTTTCAAGGAGTTCCGGCCTGCCGGACGTCCCATTTCCGGAGGTTTTTTCTTGGTTTCGAGCAAGAGTTCAGCAGCTGCGCAACGTTCCCGAATCCGCTCGACGACGGTGATCTGCGTGCGCCGCAACGGCGAAGTGGTGATGGCCGCCGACGGGCAGGTCACGCTGGGCGATCATGTGCTGAAGCACTCGGCCAAAAAAATACGCCGCCTTTACCAGGAGAAGATTCTGGCGGGATTTGCCGGCTCCACGGCAGATGCATTCAGCCTGTTCGCGCGCTTCGAGACCAAGCTGGAGCAATACGCGGGCAACCTGAACCGCGCGGCTGTCGAGCTGGCCAAGGACTGGCGCACAGACAAGATGCTGCGCAACCTTGAGGCCTTACTGCTGGTGGCCGACAAGAGCCAGACCTTTCTGATCTCCGGATCGGGAGACGTGATCGATCCTGACGAGCAACTGGCAGCCATCGGCTCCGGCGGCAGTTATGCCACGGCCGCGGCCCGCGCGCTTATGGAAAACACCGACCTGAGCGCCCGCGAGATTGCCGAGAAGGCGATGAAGATTGCAGGAGAAATCTGCATCTATACCAACGACCGCATCACCATTGAGGAGTTGAAGTGATTTGTGGAAATACTGTAAGCTCGTTCATCATGAGTGTCACCGCACTGCTCAAGCTCCAAAGAACTTCAGTTGAGCGCTTCACCGTTAGCTCCGGTTGCCGCGCCGTGTTGCGGTTCTATATGTTTTGATATATACTCGATTATATACTAGATTAACAGGAGGTCGTATGGGCTCCGCCGCAGTTCCTAGCAAATCGTCTCATTCCAAGCCACCGGCCAAACCAGCGAAAGAGCGTATCCTGATCGAGTTTCCCGCCGTAGCGCTCCGTCGGACCGAAGAGGCGGCGCGCGCCGAGGGCGTCAGCCGCAGCGAGTTCATCCGCACAGCGGTTGAGGCGCAGTTGGAAGCGCTCGCGATCGCGGAGTTCGAGCGCGAACTGGCTGAAGCGTGCATCGCTAATTCCCAGCGCAATCTGGAACTCCTCAAAGAGTTTGAGCACGTCGACCGCGAGGCATGGGAGGCGCTCCCGTGACGGCACGCATCGTGCGCGGGCAGATCGTCGAGGTCGATTTGGACCCGGTCGTTGGGCATGAACAGGGCCGGCTGCGCCCCTGCGTCGTAGTCCAAAACGACGTGAGCAATCGCTTTGGCTCCACGACGATTGTGGTACCCTTGACCGACGCCAGGAGCATTGCACATCGGTCGCCGATCTACGTTCTCGCACCGAGGGGCGACGGAGGACTGAAGAAGGACAGCCTCGTGCTTTGCGACCAGATTCGCACCGTCGACCAACAGCGATTTGGCCGTTTCTTCGGCGTCCTTTCCCCGGAGACCATGACGGCGGTGGATCGGGCGCTCCTGATCAGCCTTGGCCTCGCACGGGGCGGCAAAGCCTGAGAGAATAGAACCTGAAAGAAATGGCCATCTACCTACCCGCATCCGCTGAAGAACAAGACCTCTCGCTGGACGAGCTGACTCCGCGCGAGATCGTTGCCGAGCTCGACAAACACGTGGTTGGCCAGAAGGCCGCCAAGCGCGCCGTCGCCATCGCGCTCAGGAATCGCCAGCGCCGGCAAAAGCTGCCGCCCGACCTGGCTGACGACATCATGCCCAAGAACATCATCATGATCGGCCCCACCGGCGTGGGCAAGACCGAGATCGCGCGCAGGCTGGCCAAGCTCACCAACTCGCCGTTCCTCAAGGTTGAAGCCTCGAAGTTTACCGAGGTGGGCTATGTGGGGCGCGATGTGGAGTCGATGATCCGCGACTTGGTGGAGATCGCCATCGATATGGTGCGGGAAGAGCGTCTGGAAGAGGTGGAGGACCGTGCGGAGATGAACGCCGAGGAGCGGCTGCTGGACGTGCTGCTGCCGCCTCCGCCAGCCACACCGCCAGCCGCCGAGGGCCAGCTCACTCTGCCCGAGGTAGATAGTTACCAGCGCACCCGCGAGAAGCTGCGCCAGCAGTTCCGCGAGGGCAAGCTCGATGAGCGCATGGTCGAGCTGGATGTGCGCGAGCGCAATACGCCGCAGTTCGGCATCATCAGCAATCAGAACCTTGAGGACATGGAGATGAACCTCAAGGATATGCTGCCCAACATCTTCGGCGGCGGCTCAAAGAAACGCAAGATGAAGGTGGGCGAGGCCTTCGACTATCTGGTGCAGGAGGAAGAGGGCCGGCTCATCGACATGGATTCAGTGAATCGCGCAGCCACCGAGCGCGTCGAGTCGAGCGGCATTATCTTCCTGGATGAGATCGACAAGATCGCCGGGCGCGAAGGCGGCCACGGGCCGGATATTTCGCGCGAAGGCGTACAGCGCGACATTCTGCCCATTGTGGAAGGAACAACGGTGAATACGCGCTACGGCATGGTGCGCACAGATCATATTCTCTTCATCGCCGCCGGCGCATTTCATGTTTCCAAACCCAGCGACCTCATCCCCGAGTTGCAGGGGCGCTTTCCCATCCGTGTGGAGTTGCAGTCGCTCACCGTGGACGATTTTCTGCGAATTCTCACCGAGCCCAAGGCATCGCTCACCAAGCAATACTCGGCGCTGCTTGAGACCGAAGGTGTGAGGCTTGAGTTTGCTCCCGAGGCTCTGCGCGAGATGGCTGAGTTTGCCTTCAAGGTGAATGAGCAGACTGAGAACATCGGAGCGCGTCGCCTGCACACCATCATGGAGCGCGTGCTTGAAGACGTGAGCTTCCTGGCGCCTGACGTGGCCCGACGCGCGCCCGATGAGGCGGCAGCCGCCGTGCTGTCTGCGGCCATCAAGGCTGAGTCCTCCAAGCCGCTGCCCTATCTTGAACGGATGACTTCCTCCGGGCCGGAGAAGGTCTTTCTCATCGGCGCCGACTATGTGAAGCAGATGGTCGCATCCATTGTGAAGGATCAGGATTTGAGCCGCTACATACTGTAGAGAACCTATGCCGAACGAAACTTTGAAGGCACGCGCAATTGAGACCGCCAATGAGATGCTGTCGGGAAAAATTGGTGCCATCGAGGCGGCGCGCCTTCTTTGCCCGCTCCTGCACCAGGATTCAACGATTGTTTCTCAATCTGATTCCAACACGATTATGGGCATAGACAGCGAGACGGACCATCTTCCGGTGGGATGCGTCCGGAAGCACTGGCATCCAGACTACTTGCCTGAGAAGGATCGCGAAGTTGCTCGTTGTGAGGACCTCTATCGAGAGCAGGTGCGCGCAGTATGCGAGCGAATTCTGGCAGGAACCCAAAGGGTCTGATAACCAGGTTGTGCTCAGACTTTTCGTGACCTTTTGTATTTCGTTGCAAGCGCTCAGAGCTTATGTTACGTTTTTCTCGTACCTCGGCAGTCCGCGCTCTGCAATCAATCAGCGGGCTCTACCTGCACTCTCCGGCTTCTGAGGGAATGTGGATGGGGGCGCATCGGAAGCACACCGGGAAGGGTGTGCCTGCGCGCTTCAAATCCGCGCCGCCTTTTCCTCGACTCCACTTGAGCCAGAACAAAAAGGAGAGAAGCCATGAGCAATCCAGGAAATCATCACAAGATCAACTACATCGAGTTCGCATCGACAGACATCGAACGGACGAAGCAGTTCTACGGAGCCGTCTTCGGCTGGAGCTTCAAGGATTGGGGCCCAGAATATATCGACTGCAACGCGGCCCACTCCGGGATCTCCGTCGGTTTCTACAAGGCCGATCCGCATGAGGCGCAACCCAAGACTGCACCGCTGGTCGTGCTTTATTCAGCGGACCTGCAAGCGACAGAGGCGGCAATCGTGGCTGCGGGCGGCAGCATTGTTGTGCCCATCTTCGAGTTTCCCGGCGGGCGGCGGTTCCACTTCTCAGACGAAGTAGGAAACGTACTCGGCGTCTGGTCGGAGTAAAGAAGAATATGTCTTTCCGATTGACGCCGACTCCGTGAAGCAGAGGTTTGCTTTCAAGGTGAAGGCTCAGGATTTGAGCCGCTACAGTCCGCAAAAAATAATCCGCTTTTGGGGGATTGTGCGCCGAAAGGGCTTCTGGTAGGTTTGTCTGGTTCCTCGTGAGCCTGCGCGTGTCAACCAGCCGGGTAGGCTCTATCTGCATTCTCCGGCTTCTGAGGGAGTGCGGCTGGAGGCGCTTCAGAAGCCAGTCGGGAGGAGTGTGCCTGGGCCTGAAAACCAGCGGCCTTTTCCTGACTCCATGCAGTGCAAGGCTCGGGAGAGGTGCAATGAGCACGAACATACATCATCACATTACCTATATCGAGTTCGTTGCAACGGACATCGAGCAGGCAAAGCAATTCTACTCAAACGTTTTCGGATGGAAATTTCAGGACTGGGGGCCGGAGTATGCCAGTTTTTCCGGAGCCGGAGTCGAAGGCGGTTTCTGCAAGGGCGAGGCGCAGGCGGCGCCGGATAATTCCGCGCCGCTGATTGTGATCTACTCTACAGATCTCAAGGCTTCTGAAGATGCCGTGCTGGCCGCCGGCGGCGACATTGTGATGCCAGACTTCGAGTTTCCCAGCGGGCGGCGGTTCCACTTCTACGACGGAGTGGGGAACGTGCTGGCAGTTTGGTCAGAAGCAAGCGAATCCTGATTTCCCATCCTTGGCGCGAACACGGAATTTGCTTTGGAGCAGCAGACCGGCTTTGGCCGGTGAATGCCGCTAAGTAGCTTACCGGAAGTTTCTTGGAAGCCAGGGAATCCGCGACCCCCAATCGCTGGACTCAGCGATCCGGCCGTGCAGCAGTTGTGCGAAGAGGTTTTCCTGGCACACAACGCGAGGGAATATTCTGCAAATTATTTTGGTCAAGGAAAACATAGGAGGGGTATGCATTTAGGTCCGCGTACTCCTGGCCTCTCCGGCCGATAAAGAGCTTCGCGCACCCAGCAGGTTTTGTACTCCCAGATCCCAAAATCGGGAGTTGGGATGCCCGGCAGAGCTCCCCTCAGAAAAACTCAAGACCTGTACCCAATTGACCAGCGGTGTACCAAAAGGGTTCCGTAGGATCTCGCCAAGGAGAGCTCTATGCCAAGCCGAAGTGTCAATCTCCCCCCCGACTTGGACGATTTCGTCTTGACCATGGTCGAGGGCGGACGTTACTCAAATATCAGCGAAATGATCCAAGCTGCGTTGCGCGTGTTGGGTCGTGAGGAACGGATTCAGGAGGCGAAGCGCATCCAATTGCAGGCCGCCGCCGATGAGGGCGATGCCAGTCGTAATGCGGGAGTCGACGTGTGCCGGAAATTGTGGCTCGCACACAGTCAATCCTCACTCTTTCCGAGTGAGTCTACCCCTCTGGATCATTTGGTCCCCATCGAGGAAGTTCCAAAGAAGACCCAGCTCGAAAAAGACCAGAGGCGTCCCACCTTGAAACAAAAGGCAACATTCATTCTCAAAGCCATGGGTATAGGAGACACCGCGCGGAAAGCGCCAACCGCGGCCCAGCAGAGCCTTGGGCTTAAAGCAGAGCCGGGGGCTTAATTTGTGAGCCGCTCAAAGCGGCTCGAGCGGCGGGCTTCTGCTTGCGACAGAGTATTCCCATCCTTTCCGCAAAAGACGCGGAAAGGGTGGGGTGTCCAGCAGAGTTCTGCCCCAGAAAAGCTCGAACTCTGTACTCAATTGACCAGCGGTATTCCAGAAAGATGCCGTAGTATCTCGCCAAGGAGAGCTATATGCCAAGCCGAAATATCGAACTTCCCCACGACTTGGACGATTTCGTCTTGACCATGGTCGAGGGCGGACGTTATTCAAATGCCAGCGAAATGGTACAAGCTGCATTGCGCGTATTGGGTCGTGAGGAACGGACTCACGAGGCAAAGCGCATCCAATTGCAACCCGCCGCCGGTGACGGCGATGTTAGTCTTATTGCCGAAGTCGACGTGTTCCGGAAATTGTGGCTCGTACACAACGAATCCTCACTCTTTCGGAGTGAGATTACCCCTCTGGATCATTTAGCCCCCGACGAGGAGGTTCTAATGAAAACCCCGCTCGAAAAAGACCAGAGACGCCCGACCATGAAACGAAAGACAACATTCCTTGTCCAAGCCAAGGGCAGAGGAAGCATCGCGCGAAAAACGCCCTTCGCGACCCGGCAGAGCCAAGGTGCTTCCTTGTAAGCCGCTCAAAGCGGCTTGAGAGACGAGCTTCTGTTTGCGACTGAGTATTTCCATCCTTTCCGCAAAAGACGCGGAAAGGATGGGGTACCCGGCCGACCGCGTTGAGCCCTCTGCGTTGTATCAGGGCACGACTTCAGTCGTGCCGAAAGTTAGCTCAAACGGAGGGGCTTTAGCCCCTGCGGACCAGGCCGCAGCCAACTCCGATGAATCCGCAGCCAAGGACCGCCCTCGCCGCCTGAATCCCATCAAGCAGAAGCAGATGGAGGAGCGCTGCGCGTTTCTGGAAGAAGAGACTCCGCGCATCGAGGCCGCGATTGCCCACACCGAGGAGCAGTTGGGCGTTTACGTCTCTGCCGCAGAGACCGCCCGGTTTAGCGCTCTGGCCGAGGATTTGCGCAGCCAGCTCGCGGCGCACACCGCCGAGTGGGAAGAGCTGATGATGCAACTCGAAGGCGCTTGATTCCGTTTACCGGGGAGCCTGCGGCTTGGGCTGGTGAGCGTAGAAGTCGATATCCTTTTGGATTCGCTCGCGGAAGGACTTGGGCGCGCCAGGTTCGCTGTACGGCTCGACCAAATACTCGATGTCGTATATGCGCCACTGGCCGCGCTCGGGAACAAGCGTGAGCTTGACGGTGAGGGAATCGTCTTTAGGCCGGTTCTTAGGCGTGTAGATGGCGAACGAAACCACAGCTTGCGCGCGCTGCGGAGTCTCCATCTGCACGTCCATCTTGAGAACCCAGATTCCATCCCACTCCTGGCAGTCGCAGGTGGGGTCGCCGTCGAGGACCGCTGGAACGTCCGTACCATTGGCTTTGACGTCCGCGTTGACGAGAGCGACGAGAGACGAATGGAAGTAGCCGCTTTTGTAGTCGACTCCTTTGCCAGCCTTGGCGTAGCGCAGGAAGAGGTTGGTAAGAAGCGCCTTTGCCGAGGCCTCATCCTGCGCGGCAGAGGGGATGGCCGGCAGCAAGACGGCGGCAAGAATTGCGATTGCGAAGAGCAGCCTGGGGCGCATTCGCGAGCTCCTTCGGGTCCGTTGAGACATGGCAGCGATTATACGCGGGGGCGGATTTTCCTTGCGACTGCGAGTTCCTACCCGCAAGAGACGCGGAAAGGGTGGGGTACCGGCCATTGAACCAAGAGTCCGATCGTTGCGTATTTCTCCTGGTACAAGCCGGAGCGCCAAAACGCGATAGCGCATTCCCCTTCCATAGCAACAATTTACAGCGCACCGGGTCAAAGAATATGTATTCCTTTCTGAAAGGATTGCCTTAATGAGGTCCAAACGCATTCCGTGGTTTGCCAGTTTCATTTTTCCTCTGCTGCTTTCCTGGCCTGCGCAGGCCCAGCAGGCAGCCAACCCTCCGCTGCCTGAGGTTCATCAGCTCATGCGCGAGGTTGAGGATCACCAGAAGCAATTCGAGAAGATCCGCGAGAACTATGCTTTCAACATTGCAACCACCACGGAGGATCTGGATGGAAAGGGACAAGTGGTCAAGACTGAAAGCAGGGAGCTCGAAGCAAGCTTTGTCAATGGCAGGGAAATTCAACGCTTGGTGAAAAAGGACGGCAAGCCATTGAGCAATGAGGAGCAGCAGAAGGAAAATGAACGGGTGAACAAAGAGGTTGAGAACGCCGAGCATCCGGCTCCGGTGCAGAAGAACAAGGGGCAAAACCTCAACCTGACCGCGGTTCTGGAGAATGTGGAGGTGCGCAATCCGCGTCGTGAAAATTACCACGGCCGCCCCACCCTCGTCTTTGACTTCATGGGGCGCAAAGACCTCAAGGCACACGGCATGGCCGAGGATCTATCCAAGAAGATTCAGGGCACCGTGTGGATCGACGAGGCAGACCGCGTGGTCGCTCATCTCGACGTGAGCCTGTTCGAGAATTTTCGCGTGGCGGGTGGATTGCTGGCCAATATTGAGAAGGGCACCAGCCTGCACTTCGAGCAAAACCCGATCAACAGCGAAATCTGGTTTCAGACCGGTGTCGATGGTTCGGTGCAGATGCGCCTGTTTCTGGTGAAGGGCCTTCATCAGCACTTCAGCGAGCGTGATCATGACTTCAAAAAATTCCACGTCGATAGCGAGCAAGGGAAGACTGCAAAGCTCGCAGTGGAAGTGAAATAAATGTGCTTGAAAGTCAGTTAGGCGGCCGGCCCACGTCTCAATCTAACGACAAGGTTGGGTTCCTCAAGTCTAGATTTTCAGGCCTAGGTGCTCAGAGAGCTTTGACGCCAGGGAACTAGAATCCACAGGGGAAGTTCGAAACGGATGGTCGAGGTTCGTGCTCTCCCAGGTCCCAAAATCGGGACCTGGGGCACCCTCATTCGTTATTGGTCAGATGTGGGCCAGATGCCATCTCTATGCGAGCTGCCGGAACATACGGAATCATCCACGCACGTATTTATTGAACCAGTCAATGGTGCGCTGCCAGGCCAGATCGGCTGCGGCTTTGTTGTAGCGTTCGGGCGTGGCATCGCAATTGAAGCCGTGAACCGCGCCAGGGTAGATATAGCCTTCATGCGGAACGTTGATTGCCGTCAGGGCCTTGTCGTAGGCCGGCCATGTGGCCGCCATCCGCGTGTCGAGCTCCCCATGATGGACCAGGATCGCCGCCTTGATCCTGGGGATGTCGTCCGCGGGAGGCACACTGCCATAGAACGGCACCGCCGCTGCTAAGTCAGCTCCCAGACGAACCGCCATCGAATTGGAAACGCCGCCCCCGTAGCAGAAACCCGTAATGCCGATCTTGCCTGTGCAGTCGGAGCGCGATTTGAGCCACGTGGCCGCGGCCACCATATCTTCAAACATTTTTTGATGGTCGATCTTGGTAAACAACTGGCCGCCTTTGTAGTCGTCGCCGGGAAAGCCGCCCAGAGAGGTGAGTCCGTCGGGCGCAAACGCCATGAAGTTGGCCAGGGCGAGCCGCCGCGCGATGTCCTCAATATGAGGGTTCAAGCCCCGATTCTCATGGACGACGAGGATGCCGGGCAGTTTCGAAGCCTTCGCTTCCCGAGAGTCGGAGCTGACGGGCCGCACAAAATATCCTTTGATGCTTCCGTTGCCCTGCGGCGAGGGGACGGTCTCGTAACTAGCCTTGATGCGGTCATCGGTACGGGACACCTGCTGGCCCAGCGCGTAGTTCGGCATCAATGCCTCGATCATCGCCGAGGCCGCAAGGCCGCCTACCGCAAGCCGTTGCACACCGTCCATAAAGGCACGGCGGCTCATGCCGCCATGAATGAACTTGTTGTAAAGTTCTACGGCTTCGCCCGGCAATTTGGCTTTGGTCGGTTCCATTACCTCACTCCTTTTGATCTTCTACAGAAGTCGTGCCCTTTCAAAAACATAAACGACCCTCTATGTGGCGGACAACCCTACGGCTGGACGATGGCGTTGTAGCCGTCGTTCATCAGCTTCTGGCTCCATTTATTGGCTTCATCACGGGTTTTGAACGGGCCGATACGGACGTGGATCAGGTTGTCTGCGAGCTCGCGGCGGGCGCTAACCGGATAGCCGCGCTTGCGCAGGGCATTCAAAAGCACATCGGCGTCTTCCTGGTGGGAGACGGCGGCAATCTGGACCACCGGCGTAGCCGTGGGAGGAATGGCTGGGGACCCATTGAGGCTCCCGCCGGCTCCAGCCGCGGCCTGGAGCGGGTTAGCCGCCGGGTCAAGCGCGGGGCGAACTTGACGCTGGGTCAACACCGCGCCCGATGTAACCGCTGCCGCCGCATTTGATGCGCTGCCGGCGGCATTCGTGCTTGAAGCGCCAGATGCAGGCAGATCGCCTACCTGATCGGCGCCGGCGCTGTCGAGGTCGGGCGCGAGGTCCATTTGCGCACTGGCCGATGGCTTGGCCTGTACACAGCCCGCCTGCACGGGTACTTGCGCGTCGGGCGCGGGCTTGGCGGCTTGCAAGATATCCTGTGAGCCGTGACGGCCCATGTAGTACCCCGCGCCAAAGACCAGCGCGCCGGCCAGCAACAGAACAAATAGAATGCCGAGCAGCATGGCCGGACCCAACGTCAGATCGGCTTCGTTCTGGGGCTGAGCTACTTCAACCCCTTTTTTTTCCGTTGCTCCCCACATAACTCGTCCTCGGGCCTATGGAATTCAGAATGAAAAATAGCCCTATCGTCTTTGCAGGGCACAAGGACCACGTCCCGCAGGCACTGGCTACGCAAGCTTGCCATGAGATAGACCAACATCCGTCCGAGGGGAGGAACCCGGAGCAGCGATTATCTGCTTAGTTTACGGCTTCGCCGCGGGTTCCTTTCCCAGGGTTCCGATCTTATTGAGCAGCGTCAGCAGCTCCATGGGCAACGGGAAGACGATAGTCGTGTTCTTTTCCACGCCAATCTCGGTGAGGGTTTGCAGGTAGCGCAATTGCAGGGTCATGGGCTGCGTGGCCATGAGCGTGGCGGCATCCACAAGCTTTTGCGCGGCGTTGAACTCGCCCTCGGCGTGGATGATCTTGGACCGCTTTTCGCGCTCAGCCTCGGCCTGCTTGGCCATGGCGCGCTGCATCTGATCGGGCAGATCCACCTGTTTCACTTCAACCGAAACGACCTTGACTCCAAACGGTTCGGTACGCTGGTCCATGATGGACTGGATGCGCAGATTGAGCTTGTCGCGATGGCTGAGCAGCTCGTCCAGTTCCACCTCGCCCAGCACCGTACGCAGCGTGGTCTGCGCCAGTTGCGAGGTCTGGTAGACGTAGTTGGCCACCTTGATGGCAGCGTCGTTGGGGCTGACCACATAGAGAGTTACAACCGCGTTCACCTTGATGGTGACGTTGTCGCGGGTAATCACATCCTGTGCCGGGACCTCGAGCACGTCCTGGCGTAGCGAGATGCGTACCATCTGCTGAATTGGCTTGAAGACAAAGATGATGCCCGGCCCGTAGGGCGCTGGCGAGACACGGCCCAAGGTGAAAACGACGCCGCGCTCGTATTCGCGCAGGATCTTGATGCAATTGAGCACGTAGAGAGCGACGATGGCGAAAACAACGAGAATGGCGATTGGCATTTGACTTCCCTCACTCAGCACGGATTGTACTCCTGCGGGTTCATCGCGGTCTCTTGAAAATCGTGCCGCCGCTCTAGTCGAGGAAATGTCGATGCAACCGGCGGGATTATGCTCAAGAGAGACCCCGTGAGCGACTTCGCCCAAACCGTCAAGCAGCAGGCCGACATCGTCAAGGTGATCGAGGGGTACATCCGGCTGCGCAAGGCTGGGGCGCAGAACTACTCTGGCCTTTGCCCGTTTCACAAGGAGAAGTCGCCATCGTTTTCGGTTCATGCGGTGCGGCAGTTTTACCACTGCTTCGGCTGCCAGGCTTCAGGGGACGTGTTCAGCTTTGTGGCCAAGATCGAGAACGTTGGGTTTCCTGAGGCAGTGCGGATTGTGGCGCAGAAATGCGGCATTCCGCTGCCCAAGCGGGAGTTTTCGTCGCCGGAAGAGGCCGCTGGGGCGCGGATGAGGGCAAAGCTGCTAGAGCTGCATGAGACGGCGACCGCATGGTTTGAGGAGCAGTTGCGCTCGCCGGAGGGGGCCGTGGCGCGGGAATATTTGGCCGGCCGGGGACTGACGCCCGAGGGCATCAAGGCATTCCGCATCGGCTACGCGCCAGACAGCTTCAACGCCCTGCGCGACCGGCTGAGAGGAATGGCCGACGATGAAACGCTGCGGGCTTCAGGCCTTTTCAGTTCAAAGGAACAGGGCGACGGCAGCCTGGGGCCGATCTACGACCGCTTTCGCAAGCGCGTGATGTTTCCTATCGTCAATGAGAGCGGGCGGGTGATTGCCTTCACGGCGCGCACGCTGGAGACGGGCGACAAGGCGGGCGCGAAGTACATCAACTCGCCGGAGACGCGGCTCTATAGCAAGAGCCTTGTCCTGTTTAACCTGGACAAGGCCAAGGCCTCAATCCGCCAGCATGAGTTTGCCCTGCTGGTGGAGGGGCAGATGGATTGCATCTCGGTTTTTCTGCGCGGGATTCAGAACGTAATCGCGACGAGCGGAACAGCCTTTACCGAGCAGCAGGTGGCGATTCTCAAACGCCACACCTCTCAATTGGTGGTTAACTTCGATCCTGACGCCGCCGGCTCGAATGCCGCGGAGAAGTCCATCGCACTGCTCACGGAAGAGGGGTTCACGATTAAGATTGTTACTCTCGATGGCGGACTGGACCCCGACCGCTACATCCGCGAGCGCGGCGTGGAGGCCTATACGGCGGCGCTGCGCGGGGCTCGCAGGCAGGCCGATTACCTGATCGAGCGGGCACGGCAGATGTTTCCCGGCGCCAGCGCGGAGCAGAAGGTGAAGGCGATGAATTACCTGCTGCCGCATATTCGCCGGATGCCTGAGAAGCTGGCGCGCGACCAATTTGCAGCCGACGCGGCGCAAAAGCTGGGCATCGACTCCGTGGTGTTGCGCGAGGAGTTGCGCCAGGCGGCGCTCAAGCGGCGCGACCATATCGAGGTGCGGGCCGCTACGCTCTCTGAAGTAGAGCGGGTACTGCTGCGGGCGCTGGCGATTACCGATCTCGAAGACGAACAGGCACGGCGGCTGGCTGCCCAGGCCCTGGCCGAGCAGCCAACGTGGTTTGAACATCTGGGCGCATTTCAGGCCATGCAGGCGCTGGCCGCACGGCAGGCTCGCGACCCCATGGATATGGTCGAGGATGAGGCGCAGCGGGCTTTGCTGGCCGAGGCGCTGCTGGCTGAAACCAAGCCGCCTTCTGAAACTGAGGTGCAAAGCGCGATCCAGGAGATTCAGGAGCGAGCCATTGAGAACCGGCAGCGTGAGCTGCGCGTTCTGATTGCCGAAGCTGAGCGCGGCGGCGACTTTGCCGAGCTGGCCGTGCTGACGCAGCAAAAGCTGGATCTGGACCGGGCGCTGCGGCAGCTGCACAACCAGAGGCCGCCGGAGAGGTAGAACCGCGCGGGCCATTCTTAGGCGAGGACGGAAGCGGCGGTTACATCGCAACGCGGTATAATCCAGCTCATAACTGCATTCGCGGAACAACGGGAGCACCCATGATCGTCGAACTCAAACCCGCGCATCAAAGAGTGCTAGATCGGGCTGCCCGTTCAGGCATGAGCCCGGACGAGGTGCTCGATCAGGCCTTTGCCGTCATCCAAGAACAGTATCGGAATGAGGACTGGCTACTGGCCGACAAAGAGGCCATTACTGCCCAGATTGCGGAGGGTTTTGCGCAGGCGGAAAGGGGAGATCTTGTGGATGCCGAGCAAGCTGCGGCTATCCTCCAGGAGCGCCGTGCGAAGCGCCGAATCGCCTGAGAAATGCCCACTCCGTATCTGCTCACCCTGCGGGCGCTCAACGATCTTGGCGACATCTGGGATTCCATTGCGGAAGACAATGTGCGAGCGGCAAATCGCGTTGAATCGGCGATTTTGTCGGCCTGCAACAGCCTCTCGAGACAGCCGATGCTGGGCTCCAAACGAAGCGAGATCACTTCACTGCCGGTTCGGTTTTGGACGGTGACCCGATATCCCAACTACATTGTGGTCTACCGCCCTGACATCAAGCCTTTGCAGATTATCACGATACTCCACGGAAAGAGGAATATCCGGGCAGTTCTCGGGGAGCCAGGGTTTCTTTGATACGCCCAATGCCGAAGACCTTCTTTAGGTGGGCGCTGCGAAATCTGCATCGCGATGGGGCGTAATCGCGTTCTGGCTACCATTGAATTTGCTCAAATATTCTGCGAAGCCGGACGCCCTTCATGGGATTGATCATCTGCACGAATCCGACGCGGCCCTCCAGGTGCGATTGAAAGGCCGGATGCGCATCACGGTTCTGGCTC
>Ga0302320_10016760_pt1 | contig 14927 bp, 12 predicted proteins | sample Bog_T0_3_FD_202130 | JGI IMG/M metagenome (GOLD analysis project Ga0302320, IMG submission 202130) | Peat permafrost microbial communities from Stordalen Mire near Abisko, Sweden - Bog_T0_3 | ecosystem: Environmental > Terrestrial > Soil > Wetlands > Peat | place: Sweden: Abisko, Stordalen Mire... | reverse complement strand
CTCGTCGGATTGTTGCACTGATAGGCGAGGCTGATGTTGGCCGTGGTGCCGCTCGCGAACACGCTGGTGCATGCTCCGGTGTTCGTGTCGGTGCGTACCGCCTGCAGCGCCAGGCTTTGGGTGGAAGCCCTCCCGGCCACTTGGGTGGCGATGATGGTGCCGATGTTGGCCCCGTTGGTCACGCGAAATCCCGATGACACGAATGTGAGGGGCGGCTGTTGCGAAGCGAGCGCGCTGCCGGAGGACTGCGTCGCCGCGCCGTCGGTGACGTTGATGGTGACCGTCTCGGGATATGTGTCTCTGAGCGAGAGCGTGACGACGCCGGCGTCGGCGGTCGCATAGGTGTAGGCCGCCGTACCACTGTTCGAAGCGCCCGCGACGAAGGTGCCCGCGCCGCTCGAGAGCGACCAATCGCCATGTCCGGTGCTGGTGCTCACCGTGATCGTGTCGGTGGTCGCCACTGAGCTCTGTGCCGCGCTCAGGGCGGTGATGGTCACCGGAGAAGCCTGGCAGTTCACCGCGGTGCCCGCGTCGCTGATGCCGTAATGATCCGGTCCCGACAACACCGGACAGCTGTGCGCCGCGGTGGCGGCGAGCTGCACTTGAGCCGCGGTGAGCGCGCTCGTGTAAGTGTTGACTTCATCGACGTTGCCCGGAAAGCGCCGCTGCGAGAGACTTCCCTCGGCTGATGAGTCCGTGGCGCCGCCGATGCCGATGAGCGATGAGGACGAGGGTGTAAAGCCTGAAATCGGCACGGTGCTTTGATCGAGAATCGTGCCCGCGGCATTCAGCGTGTAGAGCGTGATGGTCTTCGAATTGGTGGCATCGAGCACGCCGGCGATGAAATACCACGTCCCTGCCGTCAGCTGAAAGTTCCCCTCGGCCCAGGTGGTTGACGGATATCGAATGTAGAAGCGCAGCGTGTTGGTAACGCCGCTGTCGCCGTAGCTGAGCGCATAGCCGTCGAAATTCGTATCGTCGAACCAGATCCGGCCCCCGGTGGAACTCGAGGCCGTGGGCCGAATCCACGCCGTCACCGTGAAGGGGCCGGTGAGATGCGGGCCTCCCGCCGCCACGTACTGAGTGGCGCCGTCGAATGTGCCGTAGCGGCAGGTTCCCGGCGATCCGGCAATCGCGGGGGTTGTCCCGGACGTCATCGCGGAGTGCATCGCCGTGCCGTTATAGCCGTTTCCGCTGGAATCGATCACCGCCCCCGCGGTGCCCGGCCAGACGGACTCGTCGAAATGCCAACTCGATTTGGGCACCGCGTTCAGCGCCGGCTTGAACGTGGCGATGATCGCGGCCCATCCGCTCAAGCCCGGATTCGTGGTCCACGTGATGCTCTGCGCCGCCGCGCTCGCGGCAATTTGATCGGCGGCGCCGCCTGCGGTGTCTCCGGCGTTTTGCAGCTCGACGCCGCGGGCCGTATACCCTGCGCTCGGCGTGATGGAGCTGAAGGCGTCGGCTGGATTGTCGACGCCCATGGCGGACACGATGAGCTCATTCGGCTGCGCGAGCGCCGCGGGCGTCGCAACGCTCGCGGTGGCCGCGGAGCCCGTGGCCGTGGCGTACTGGTCAAGCGCGCCGAGCCCGGAATATTCCATTGCCACCACACGGCTCTGTGATTCGCCGTCGTTGTTCGGCATCGTGACCGTCACCGTGAAGCCTGGACCCGTGGCGGCGACCCGAGCGTAGTACACCGCGGCGCTCTCGAACCAGGCTGACTGGTCGATGGTGGCCTGAGCCACCGTGGTGTAGGTGTTGCCCGCGCTGTCGGTGACATTGATGGTCGCCGCGGTATTCTCGGTCCAGGTCCAGACCATGACGACGAGGGTATTGCCGACCTTCGGATTGGCGGAGAAGGCCGGTGAAGTGGCGGTAATGCCCGCGGGGTTGCCAAACAAACCGGACGATTGCACCGCAGCGATCTGGGCGTGCGCCGGGTGTGCCAGGAGCCCCGCCGCGACGAGCAGCGGTGCCCTCAGCCACGCCGTGCTTCGCAGCTTCATCGTGTGGTCAGTACGCTTCACGTTGATGCACGCGTGAGGCGGGTGCCGGAAATTCCCCGAAGGTGCCGATGCCGACCGGGTTTGAGGAGGGTCCCCAGGAATACTGCAGCCAACTTGGCGCCGTTGCGGTGACCGATAGAGCGCCGTTATTGCCGGCGCCGGGGGCGGCGAGGATCAGGTTGAAGTTTCCCGAGACGGCGGTTGCGGCGTATTGCGAGGCGGCGGGTGCCGCAGCGGTGCAGCCGAGACCCGATCCGCCCGGATTGCCGGTGTCGCGCACGCAGGTCTGGCCGGAACTGAGATTTAGCTGATAGTTGCTGAAGGCGAGCTTGGGCGCGACGGTGCAGCTATCCGCGGTGTTGAGGGTGAACCCCACCGTGGTGCTCGCGTAGTACTGGGTGGTCAAGGGCACGGGCAGATCGAGCAGCTCCGATCCGACCGAGTCGCGCAGCGCCAGGCGCCCGTAGTACTGCGCGGCGCTGGTGCTGAAGCTGATCCCGGTGCCGGCACCGAAAGTCACGGGGTTCACCGGACTGGTCGCGGCCGCGCCGTCGGTGTCGATGACGTTGATGCCGAGGGCGATGTTGGCATTGAAAGGCACGATGGGCGTGGTGCGGTTGTAGTAGATCCCGGTGCCCGCACTGAAGGTCAGCGAGACCTGCCCGGTGCCCAAATCGGCGATGACCGGGTCGGCGGTGCTCGCGGGCAATCCGGAGACATTGAGCGAGGGCGTCGCGGGCGTGGGCGTGTAGGCGCGTCCGGTCAACGAGGTGTTGGTGAGCTTCATGAACGCGCCGGTGTAGTTGCGCGTGGTTGCGCCGCCGAGGGCCAGCGCCGTTGCGGTGGCGACCGGCGCGATGGTGTAGGTGAGCGGCTGTCCGAGGTAGCTGAAGCTTCCGGCGCTGCAGGTGGTGCCGAATACGGGGGTGTTGAGCGCGACCGAAAAGCCGTTCGGAAAGAAGCGTCCGACATTGCCGGACGCGGTGCCGGTCACCGCGCCCGAGCCCAGATAGTTGGCAACGCCGGCGGTCAAGCTGATGATGCCGACCTCCGGCCAATTGAAGGTCGTGCCGGTGGCGGCGCCTGCGCTGAAGGCGCCGAACAACGAGGCATTGTTGAGCGCGGCCGCATCGCCGCCCGCGGGCGCCACCAGGTTCGCCGTGAGCGCGGGGATTTGCGGCGACGTCTCCTGTCCATAGTTCGGCGTGGCGGCGCCGAGATAATTGCGTGCGGTCACCGTCGCGGAGAACGGCTCGCCCGCGGGAATGAACGCCGCCCCGGCCGCAGAGGCCGCGGCGGGGTTGGTGCCGGGCGAGCCGAGCGCCGTTGAGCAGGTCCCCGCGCCGTACGTAGTGCACTGAACGTTCGACACGGTGAAGGTGTAGGGCTGCACCACGAATTGGCCGCCGCCGTTCATGGTGTTGACCGAGCCGGCGCCGCTGCCGAGAGGAATGGTGTACCGAGCGAGCAGGGTGATCTGCCCGACGTCGGAGTAGTTCAAAGCGATCGGCGCCTCGGCGTTCGCCGTGCTGAACTTGAGCGGCACCGGGGTGTACGCGGTCACGCCGCTGTTCGGGTTCGACGCGATGGCGGTCGTGATGGAATTGTTCACGATGGCGAGCGTCTGACCGGCGACGCAGCTCGTCGGATTGTTGCACTGATAGGCGAGGCTGATGTTGGCCGTGGTGCCGCTCGCGAACACGCTGGTGCATGCTCCGGTGTTCGTGTCGGTGCGTACCGCCTGCAGCGCCAGGCTTTGAGTCGAGGTCTTGCCAGCGATCTGCGTGCCGATCGCGGTCGCGGTGTTGGCGCCGTTGGTGAAGATGAATCCCGACGGCGCGAACGTGATCGCCGCATCCTCGGAGGCGGTGGCGGTGCCGGAGGTTGCGGTCGCCGAGCCGTCCGACACGCCGATGGTGACGGTCTCCGGATAGGTATCGCGAAGGGCGAACATGGCAACGCCGGCATCGGCGGACGAATAGGTGTAAGTGGCGCGGCCGCTGTTCGACGTTCCGGCGGTAAAGGTGCCGGCGCCGCTCGAGAGCGTCCAATCGCCGTGCCCGGTGCTGGTGCTGAGCACGATGGTGTTGACCGTGGCGATGGCGCCGTGCGCGCTGTTGTGGGCCGTGATCGTGATCGAGGTGGGCGCGCAATTCACCGCAGAGCCGGAGGAGCTCACCGCGTAGTGATTGGGTCCGGTATTTCCGGTGATGATGACGCCGCCCGCGCCGCCCGCCGTGCTGGTGAGCGGATCCGACGAGCCGCCCGAGGCCTTGTCGCCCGCGCCGCCGAGCCCCCCCGGCGCCGCCAACAATTGAAAATTGGTCACCGCACTGCCCGCGCAGGAGCCCCCGGCACCCGCCGCGCTGCCGTAGGCCGTACCCGAGCTGTCGGCGTGCGACGTGCCGGCGGTGCCCGCGGGACACCCCCCACCGCTGCCGCCGCCGCCGCCGCCGTCGGCGCTGCCCGGAGAGCCGCCAACCACGCCCGCCCCGCCGGGTATGGTCCCGATCGCGGTCGCACTCTTGCTCGTCACGGACGTGGAATTCAAGGAACCGCCCTGCCCGCCGCCGCCGCCGCCCGCAACCATCAGCACCGTCCCGGTGGAGGTCGTGACCACCGTGGCCGCCCCGCCGCCGGCGCCTCCGCCGGACCAGCCCGAGCATCCCGCCTGTCCGCCCGCGCCGCCCGCATACCCGCCTGCGCCGCCGGCACTCCCGCCGGCCCCCGCCGAATTCGTGCACGTATGGCCGAAGTTGGAGGTAAAGCCCTGATTGCCGCCGCCGCCCACGTAGATGTTGAGCACGGTACCGCCCGCAACCAGCACGGTGCCGCTCACCGTTGCACCGTTTCCGCCGGCAGCTCCCGCTCCGCCCTCATCCGAGCCGCCGCCGCCCCCGCCCCCGCCCGACGCCTGGATGGTGACGCTGCCCGCACCGATCGGTACGGTGTAGGTCTGGACACTGCCGGTGTAGGAGAAGGTCACGGTCTGCGCGGCCGACGGCAGTGCGAATCCGACCAGCAGACACCCCGGCCATGCGGCGAGCCATGAAACGCGCCGGGTGATGTTCGCGAGAACAAGCCTCATCAGGTCGCGCTCGAGTAAGTTCCGCTGATGACGCGATGCACGTAGCCCGCCTGACCATAGGTGCCCAAGGTTGCGGTCGCTTTGAGCACATAGGAGTTGGCGGTGGCGGCGCCGTTGGCGAAGCTGGTCGCCGTGCAGGTGACGATCACGGTGAATCCGCTGAGTGATGCCTCGGTCAGGTTGAGCGTCGTACTCGCGGGGCAGCTGCCGGCCTTGAGGCTTTGATAGGCGCCCCACTCGATGCCCGCCTGAGCCGCCGCGAGCGCGCGGGCTTCCTGCAAACTCATGGTGACGGCCTGTTGCTGGCCGGTGCCGATGCGGATCGCGAGCACCGCCAACACCGCGAGCACCACGATGAGGAACAGCGCGGGTATCAGCGCGAAGCCGCGAACGACGCTCGGACCGGGACGCCGTGCGCTCATGGGGCATTCACCACTTGGACTTCGTTCAACAGCTGCACCGACTCGCCGCTCTGCGAAATCTGCAAGGACAGGGTCGCGAGCGCATTGCGCTGCGCGGTTCCGGCGGAATAAGTGAATGTGCAGGCGGCGACGTTCGAGGCCACCACCGCCGAAGTCGCACCCGCGGACGCGAGCGCCGCTGAGCTCGTGGGCTCGGTGCTCGAGATGCTGTAGCCTGAGTAGCGCGTCAAGGTGCCCGCGGAGGTGTCGCAGAGGTAGGACACCGGACCGCTCACCAGAAACACGCGCTTCTCCGGCGAGCCATACGCGAACTGGAACGGCGGGCTCAAGGTTACGAGGTTCTGGTTCGAGGAGGCGCCCGCCGTCACCGTGATGGTGGTGCCCGCCGGGGTGATGACGTTGGCCATCTGGTAGGCGTTCGCGCCCGGCACGCCGATATTGTAGATCGACAAATAGTAGGCATTCGACGCCCAGGGCAGCGTGAGCTGCGTGAACGGCACCGTGGTCGAGAACGCGCCGTCGGCCGCGGTGAAATCGAGCGCCAGCGCGGGATTCGACACCGGGCCGTTATCTTGATAGCGCGCGCCGTCGGCCGTCGCGAGCAGCTCGAGCGCCGTGACCGTGCCGCTCGAGGCGACGCGCAAGCTGTTGGGCAGCGCGCTGCGAATGTCGCGCGACATGAACCGCAGCGCGCTGTCGCTCGCATCGACCAGCGAGGCGCGGCGCGTCTGGGCCGTGTATGCATTCATCGGCGTGACGATGAAGAGCGCCATGAACGCAACCACCACCGAACCCACCGCGATGGTGATCACGAGCTCAATCAGCGTGAAGCCGCGCGCGCGCATCAGTAGTTGGTCCGGTAGCCGGAGAGCGTGACGGTGCCGGTTGGTGGGTAGGTAACGGTGACGTCGATGCGACGGGCGGAAGCGGCGGGCACTCCGGTGAGCGCGCTCGACTGGGTCGTGGACACGCTCACGGTGTACGCACTCAGCGCCGCAATGGCGTTTCCGAACTGATCACGGGCGCCGACGTCGACCAAACCATTGTATTGATCGACGAGATCCCAGCTCCCGCGCCCGGTGTTCGGCGGCGAGCCGTTCGGATCGACCACCCAGCGCTGCAGGATCTCGTCGAGATAGGCCTGCGCGATCGCGACGGCTTGTTGCTGAATCATGGCATCGGCGCTGCGCACGGCGATCGCGCTGATGGCCGCCATGATGGTGGTCACCGCGATGGCTACGACGGTGATGGCGATCACGAGCTCGATCAGGGTGACGCCTCGGTGCCGGTGACGCATGGCTATTGGACCTGCACGAGTCCGGTGCCGGCCGCGATCGTGATGGTGTGCGTGCCCACCGTGATGGTGGTGCCGGGACTCGAGCTCAAGCGCCCCTGGCTGTCGAAGACGAACGCGCCGGTCGGACTCGCCGTGGTGTTCGCCGGTGCGGAGTCCTGGATCAACGATCCGTCGCCGCCCAGGAGCGGAGTCGACCAGGAGGTGTCCGACGTGTTGCAGGTGTTGCCGGAGGCTGCTTGCTGCGCGGCGGCGTATCCGCCCGAGGACAAGCTGAGCTGCGCGGGGCAGCCGGTGATCACGGCCGCCTTCTGCGCGCCGCGCAGCGCCGAGGCGAGCTCATCGGCATAGCCTCGGTCGGAGAAGGCCTGCTGGCTCCAGAAGCGGGGCGCGACGTAGGCGGCGAGAATGCCCATCACCGTCATCACCACCACGAGCTCCACCAGCGTGTAACCCCCGACGCTCGCGGTCGTGACGCGGTGGGGGACTCTGCGCCGCATGGGATGTCTCCGAGGCGGGAATCCGTCCCGCCGTATCACGGCTGCGTTAGCAGCCCCCGGTCACGACTACAACGGACGGAGTCGAGCCGGCCGCCGCCGCCGGGGTGTACTCCACCGCGCAAGTCGGCGGGTTCGGCGCGCCGACCTTGGTCCACATCGCCGGGTTCCCCGCCGTGAAGGTGAAGTCGCCGGTGTTGTTCGAATTCACCGCGTTGGCGATTCCGGTCGCGGTCCCGTCGGGATAGTTGTTCGTGAGAGTAACCCCCGCGCCGGTTGCGCCTTCCATCGGAACGGTGGTCGGATTGCCGGTGGCCATTGCCAGGCCGCGGGCGAGGGATGCCGCGCTCTTCACGCTGCCCGCGAGCCCATTGATGGTCGCAATGCGCGCCTGGGTGTCGAGCGCGATGAATTTGGGGACGGCGAAGGCCGCGAGAATGCCGAGGATGGTGATGACAACGACCAGCTCGATCAGCGTGAATCCAATATTCGACCGTTTCATCTTAAGAATGCTCCATGGCGTTTTCACGCATTATGTTCAACAGCGGCGCAACTCTGCGCCATACCCCCTGAGTCGGCCGGGGTACCTCCCGCTTGAGGGATTCCTTGTCAGACTGCAGCTCAAAATGCCCGACCTGTGAATGGCTTCACGTCCACGCGGGGGGTCAGCCGACGTGGCCGACTTTGGCGATCATGTTCCACATCGGCAGGAACACTCCGAGGGCGAGAATCAGCACCATGCCGCCGACCCCGATGATCAACAGCGGCTCGAGCATGGCAGTGAGGTTTCGCAGCCGAAAATCGACCTCGCGCTGATAGAAGCCCGAGACCTCTTCGAGAAGCCGGGTCAATTCGCCGGTTTCCTCCCCGACCATCACCATTTGCAGCACCAGCGGCGGGAAAATCCCGGTGGCCGCCGCCGCATTGCTCAACGGTTCGCCGCGTTCGACCGCATCACGCAGCCGCAGCACCTGTTCGGCGAGGTATTCGTTGCCGGCCGACCGCGACAGGAGTGTGAGCGCCTGAATCATCGGCAGACCCGCATCGATGGAAATCGCCAAGGAGCGGGTGACGCGCGACAGTACGGACAAGTTCAACAGCTCTCCGAGCACCGGCACCTTGAGCTTGAAGCGGTCCCACTGGTAGCGGCCGGCCTGGGTGCCGACGTGCCGCCGGAATCCGAAGAAAACGAGCATCGACGCCGCGACCAGTGCGAGCCCATGATGGCGCACGAAATCCGAGGTGCCCATGATGACGCGCGTCGGCCAGGGGATGTCGTTGCCGAGCACTTTGAACAGCGGCGCGAAATTCGGTATCACGAAAACCGTGATCACGCCCAGCGCAAGTGCGATCACGACGACCACGATGAGCGGGTAGCGTACCGCCGCCTTCACCCGATCCTGCACGTCCTGGTCGTGGCCGAGATAGTCGCAGAGCCGCTGGAACGAGTTGTCGAGCGTGCCGGTCGATTCGCCGACGCGCACCATGCTGACGAACAGCGGCGAGAAAATGTCCGGATGCCGGGCGAGCGATGAGGCGAAATCGCGGCCGGATTCGAGGCTCTCGAGGATATCGTAGAGCGCGTCGCGCAACACCGTGTTGTGAGTGGATTGAGCTAGCCCGCGCAGCCCGCGCAGCAGCGGCAGCCCGGACTTGGTGATCGAATACATCTGGCGCGAAAACAGCACGAGATCCGAGGTGGAGGGCCGTCCGGCGCCGAGCCGCTGCAGAAGTTCCTGCACCGACACGCCCTGCACGCCGGCCGGCGCGATCTCCAGCGGCGTGATGCCGAGATTCATGAGCCGCGCCGCAACGCCGTCCATGTCGTCGGCCTCGAGGCGGCCGGTGACGAGATCGCCGCGCCCCGATCGGCCCCGATACCGGTAGTTGGACATCGGTTACGCGCGCTGCTCGAGCAGCGCCTCGACGGTCGGCTCCGCGAGCGCGCCGTCCACCTCGACGAGTTCCTCGAGACCGCTGCCCACCGCCATCGCCTCGCCGAGCGAGGTGATCCCGGCGAGCGCGAAGTCGATCGCGCCCTGCGCGAGCGGCACGTAGCCTTCCCGGGTGCGGGCGGCGCTGGCGAAGCCCTCGAGATCGCCGCGCCGAACCGCGTCGGCCAATGTCCGGTCGATCTCGAGAATCTCGTACACCGCCACCCGGCCGCGAAAGCCGGTCAGATTGCAGTAGGTACAGCCCGCACCGGTGACGAATGAGTGGCGTTCGGCGTTCAGGTCGGGTCGGCAGGTGGCGAGCCAAGCGAGCTGGTTCGGCGTGGGCGCCGAGGGCTGCGCGCAATCGGTGCACACCCGGCGCACCAGGCGCTGCGCGACGATGCCGTGAAGCGCCGCCGCAATCATGTATCCGGGCGCACCCATGTCGAGGAGCCGGTTGATGCTGGCGATGGCATTGATGGTGTGCAGCGTGGAGAACACCAGATGTCCGGTCATCGCGCCCCGAAGTCCGATCTCCACCGTCTCCTGGTCGCGCATCTCGCCGATCAACAAGATGTCCGGATCCTGGCGCAGCGCGGTGCGCAGCACGCGCGCGAAGTCCAGGCCGATTTTCGGCAGAACTTGAACCTGCGTGATCCGGTCGAGCCGGTATTCGACCGGATCTTCGGCGGTGATCACCTTCACTCCGGGCCGGTTGATGTGATTCAGCGCGGCGTACAAGGTCGTCGTTTTGCCGCTGCCGGTCGGGCCGGTGACCAGCACCATGCCGGAACTGCGCTCGATCAAGCGTCGAAAATGCTGCTCGGCCTGCGCGGCCATGCCGAGCTTCTCGAGCGAGAGCAGCGCGGCGGACTGGCTGAGCAGGCGCATGACCACGGATTCGCCGTAGGTCGTCGGCATGGTCGCAAGACGCACGTCGATGCCGGCGTCGCGCACGTGCACGCTGAAACGGCCGTCCTGCGGAAGACGTTTCTCGGAGATATCGAGCCCCGCCATCAGCTTCAATCGCGTGACCAGGGCGCTCGCCACGCGGCGTCCGTCGATCACCTGTTCCTGAAGCACGCCGTCGACGCGCAGCCGGATTCGCAGCTTCTGCTCGCCCGGCTCGATGTGGATGTCGGACGCACGCGCCTGGATGGCGTCGTTGAACATGGTCTGCAGGAGCTTGATGACCGGTGCGTCGGGCGAGCTCTCCTCGGCGCTCAGATGCTCGATGTCGACGTCATTTTCCCGAAGGTCGTCGCGCACGGCTTCCGCCAGGGAGGCGATCTGGTCGGTCTGGCGGTACACCGCGTCGAGGGTCTTGAGCAGGTCGGCTTCGCCCACCAGCGCGAGGCGCAGGGGCTGCTTGAGCTTCGCCTGCAACTCATCGTAGGCATGAAGATCGGACGGGTCCGCCATGCCGACCAAGAGTCCGCGCGCATCCTGCAGCAGCACGATGGCGCGGTAGCGACGGGCCAGCGGTTCGGGGAGCAATTTGACCGTTTCCTGTTCGACCCGCGCGTGCTTCAGGTCGAAGAAAGGAACCTGCAAGTGCTTCGACAAGAACTCGAGCAACGAGGTTTCGGACATGAAGCCCAGGTCCGACAACACGCGTCCGAGCTTGCGCCCGGTGCGCCGCTGCTGCACCAGCGCCGATTGCAACTGCTCTTCCGAGATGGCCCCGTGCTGCACCAACACCTCGCCGAGCCGGATTCTGCGCTTGACGTTCATTGGCGCCCGCTCAGCGTGCGACGCTGCTGCGGATTTTTGGATCGAGGGCCGCGGCGTGGTCGACTTCCTCGCCGGTGAGCTTCGCCCATTGCGAGTCACCCTCGACCACGATGGGCCGCAGCAGGATCACGAGCTCGGAGCGCACATTGGTCTTCTGCTGGCTGCGAAACAGATTGCCGAGCAGGGGAATGTCGCCGAGGACAGGGATTCGATAGTCCTGCGAAGTACGGTTCACCTGCATCAGGCCGCCGATCACCACCAGCTGGCCGCTCTCGGCCTTGACCACGGAGTCGGCTTCGCGCACTTCGCTGTAAGCCAGGGGCAGGCTGTTTGCCTGGCCGTTCGATGTCACGTTCAGGATCTTCGGGCTGACGTTGCTCACGGTCGGATGGATGTGCAGGATGATCTCGCCGCCCTCGGAGAGCTGCGGCGTGACATCTAGCGCGACGCCCGAGAAAAACGGCGCCAGGTCGAGCGTGCTCGCCTGCGAGGACGAGGTGCCGACCAGCGTGTTGCTGGTCACGCCGGTGATGAAATACTCGTCGTCGCCGGCTTTGATCACGGCCTTCTGATTGTTGAGCGTCGACACGCGCGGGCTCGAGAGCACCGTGGTCTTGCCCTGGGTGGAGAGCGCTTCGACATAGCTCGCGAAGCTGCCGGTATTGATGGCGAGCGCGAACGCGCCTCCCAGGGTGTCGGTGACAGCGCTCGTGACGGGGCTGCCGGGACTCACCGTGATCGCCTGAGAGGGCTGGTTGAGCAGCGTCAGGTTGTTGCTGCCGAATCCTTGCTGCGGGAAGCCGTTCTGCGGTCCGGTCTGAAACGCGCTGTAGGTGCTGTTGCCGTTCTTGGCGATGGCCGCCCAGTTGATGCCGGCCTGGAAGGCGTCGGACAGCTGCACCTCGATGATCTTCGCCTCGATGATCACCTGTTGCGTGGCGACTTGTTGAATCCTTCTCAGGTAGTCCTGCACATCACGCAGCTCATGCGGTGTCGCGCGCACGGCGATGATGCCGGATTCGGCGTTCACGACGACCGCCCGGCCGCCCTCGCTGCCGATCAGCGCCCTGAGGCTCGCTTCGAGCCCGGGCCAGAAATCCGAAGAGGACCGTGTGGAGACGCTGGTACCGGTGATTTCCTTGACCTTCTCGCCGTCTTTCGTGTTGCCTTGCTGTGCGAAAACCGATCCGGGCGGCTCGCTCAGGCCCTGGCTCTGCGGGTCGTTTCCGCCCGATCCTCCCGAGCCGGAAAATTGCGTCGGGTTCGAGCTCTGCCCGACCTGTCCCGAGGCGACCCGGGTGCGTGAGGTGCCGCGGCGCTCGAGATCGATGTAGTTCACCTGGAAGAGGCGAGTCTGCATGGCCGGCGGATCGATCACGAAGCCCGAGGGCAGACGGCGGTAGTCGTAGCCATACGCCTCGCGCACCGCGTCGAGCACCTCGACCAGCGTGACGTTCTTCATCTTGAGGGTGATCATGCCGCCCACGCCGGGCTCCAGCACGATGTTGTACGGCGTACCGTCCGCGAGGCCCTCGAAGAAGGTGCGCGCCGGCGCATCGGTCACCGCGACATCGAAGCGGGACTCGTCCGCACGGCCGGTTGCGATGCCGAAGCCGAACAGCACCAGGGCTGTCAGCGTCACTCTCAGATACTTCATTGTTGCTCTCCGCTCGACGCCCGCGCCGGTTCGGCCGCGGGCTTCTTGACTGTGGATGTGTGGGCGAGGTGCAGCTCGTGCATTTCATTCGAGCGGCGGTACCGGACGCCGTCCTCGAGCACCGACGCAATCGTGTAAGGGCCGACCACGGAGCCGTCCCGCACCAATCGGCCGTTGAATATCGCCGTGCGCCTGCCATTGAAGGTCATCACCGCGGAAAGCACCGGGGCGGCTTCGCGCACGACCTGTGCGCCATGCGCCTCGCGCATCGGCGGGCGTGTCGGGTCGCGCAATTCGTCGGCGGCGGCGCCCGCGGCCGTACCCAGGGCTGCGATGGCCCACACGAGCGTCGCGGCGGCGGCGTTCATACGCTGATCCAGTCGCGCGACAGGCTGAGTGCGCCGATCACCAGCCGGACCCGGTTGGACGGATACTCTCCAGTGCTGAGTTCGAGCCTGCGCCATTGAATGCGCCAGGGCAGCGCCTCCAGAGAGCGCAGATACGCAAGCACGCTGGCGTAGTCGCCGTCGACCACCATTTCCACCGGATGCAGGAACGGACCATGATCGTCGGCGGCAATGGGCTCGTCGGCCTTTGCTCCGGCCGGGCGCGCGAGGCTTTCGACCGGCAGGTTCGCCAGGCTGACGAGCTTCAATCCGTGCTGCTCGGCGAGCAGGGCACGGAGCAATTCGGTCATGTGCTCCGGTGCAATGTAGCCCTGCGCCAGCGATTTGAGCTCGCCGTCGAGCGAGCCCAGCCGCTCGCTCAACGCGCGGTTGCGCATGGCGGCCATCACGGCGGGGTCCTTCGAGGAGGCGGCCCCCACCTGATCGATGACTGCGATCTGATCACGCACGTCCGCCAGATGCTTTTCGGCGATCTTGGCGCGCGCTGCCAGCGGGTCCATCAGCAGCGTCTGCCAGGCGATGTAGACCAATACGACGCCGGCGCCGAAAATGATCACCCGCTCCCGCAGCGTGAGCGAATCGAGGCGCTCGACGAGCGGCCGGATCCGTCCGATGGCACCCTCGAGCGCAATCATGGATGAGCCTCCGCCGCCGCGAAATTGAGCCCCGGGGCGCCGAGCTCGAACACGAGCTGCGCCGGCGCCTCGTCCTGTTTGGCGCGGCGCATGGTCAACTTGTCGAAGCGCACTCCGGCGAGGGCGTGCTCCTGCGCAATGGCGGAAAGATAGGCGGGAACCAGCTTCGGATCGAGGGCATCGCCGCGCAACGCGAGACGCCCGTCGGAGGACCCGACCACGATATCGCGCAGCCACAGGCCGTCGATCTGCCGGTGTGCCAGCGCTTCGAGACGAGCCGCAAAACCCGTCGCGGGCGAGCCTGCTCCCAGCCGCACGATGTCGAGTGCGCGCTGGCGGGCGGCGATTTGTGCGGAGAGTTCCTTAGCCTGAGTTTCGAGTTGTTCGAGGCTGCGGCCGGGCTGAATAGAGGCACCCGCCCGCTCGACCATGGCGAGCTGCGAGGCCTGCTGCTCCTCGAGTTTTGCGATGGAGCGCTCGACCCGTGTCGTGCGCCAGGCGCCGAAGCCGCCCAGGGTCGCCAGGCACGCCATGAGCAGCAGCAGCCCGATGCCGATCGCGCGGGCGGAGAACAGATGCTTCTCGGCGCGCAGGATGGGTTGATAAAGATTGACCTGTTGTTCCATGGCGGCGGCGCTCTACAGCGAGCGGTGTTCCTCGCGCAGGGCGGCCCCTACGGCCAATAAGCATGTCCCTTGCGCTTCCGGCCCGATCGGGGATTTGCAGGACAACAAGAGGTTCAAGTCCAGGGTGGTGACCTCGAACCCGGTTTCGCGGCCGAGATCTTCGGCCAGCTCGGCTGCGCGCGTGCCGGCCGGTGATATCGCAATGCGGGTGATCGGCGGCTGATCGAAATGGCGCTCGTAGTAATCGAGCGAACGCTGCAGCTCCAATACGACCCCGGAGGCATCCACCCGGGCCGAACCGGCCGCATCCTTGGCGCCCGGGCTCAATTCCATCTGGCGGGCCAGATAGAACGTCCTCGCGCGCACCAGGATGATGCTTGCATGGGTGTCGCCCAAGTGCAGAAGCGCCACACCGGCTGCCGCGGTCGGCATGAGCGACGCCAAATTGCGTAAACAGAGCTCCGGCACGTCGATCACGTCGAAACTGGGGATTCCGTCCAAGGCTTTGGCGTACCCCTCGATGGCGCTGCGCCGGGCGGCGACCGCGTACATCATCCGACCGTGACCCCCGCGGGTCTGGTCCGGCACGTCGAACACGTCGATGACGGCATCTTCGACCCGAAA
>Ga0302320_10016759_pt1 | contig 14927 bp, 11 predicted proteins | sample Bog_T0_3_FD_202130 | JGI IMG/M metagenome (GOLD analysis project Ga0302320, IMG submission 202130) | Peat permafrost microbial communities from Stordalen Mire near Abisko, Sweden - Bog_T0_3 | ecosystem: Environmental > Terrestrial > Soil > Wetlands > Peat | place: Sweden: Abisko, Stordalen Mire... | reverse complement strand
GATGCCACCGGCTAGGATTGTGAAATCCCTTCGAGATTTTAAGACGCCCGTGAATGACTTTCGCAGAGGTCTAAACGGGGGCTAACGTGTCCGCCGCCCCTCCGGGGCCGGGAGTACTATTCGACTCCAACCGGTGGTTTCGCCTCCGCCTAATTTCGTTTCGGCCCTCTGGGCCGATCGGCAAGAGGCGGCGTGGCGGAGGCGGATGAGGCGAGAGCCTTGCGGTACTGGAGAGGGTTCTGGCCGGTCCATTTGCGGAAAAGTTTGGTGAAATAGCTCTGATCCGCAAAGCCGCTGTCGAGCGCGATTTCGGCCAGGCTTCGTCCGGTGCGGGAGAGAAGCTGGCAGGCACGGCGCACGCGGTGGCGCGCAAGCAATTCGCGAAAGGTGCGACCGGTTTCTTCGCTGACGAGGTGAGAAAAGTGGCCGGGCGAGAGCCCGCAATAGCCGGCCACGTCGTCGCGCGAAATGTTTTCGGCCAGATGACTCTCGATGTAGCCGACGATGCGCGAAAGATGGACCTGGCGTCGGCGGCGTTGACGTGAGTGGATTTCGTCCATGAGCTTTTCGAGGGTCTCCTTCATCCAGAGACTGAGTTCCTCCTCGTCGTCGATGCTGGCGAGGCTGGAGAAATGGCCGGAGTTGAGGCTCATGATGCGGGTGGAATCGGCGCCGGCGTCGACCGCGGTGCGCGACATCATGACGATGAGTTCGGTGGCGAAGCTTTTGACGACATTGAGTCGGGCCGGTTGGTGCCGGTAGATACGCAGCAGGATGCGGTTGATGATGGCACGGGCGCGGCTGCGGTCGCCCTGCTGAATGGCGTGAAGGAGGGATGGTTCTTCGAGGTGGTAGAATTCGCTGAGATCGGAATAGTTGCCCTGTTTCGATTCGTGGATAGCTTCCGCTTTCTCCCGTTCGACGAAGGCCGCGGTGCGGTTGAGGCGCAGGAGGGAGGCGTTGGTGAGGTTGTGCGTTTCGGCGACGTCGAGAAGCTGCTCGCAGGCCTCGGCGAGGAGTTCGGACACGGCCCGGGCGTTGTCCTCGTCAGCCCGGATGAGGCATGGCCGGACGACGAGCCCGCCGAGGATGCGATTGTTAAACATGACGGGGACGGCCCAGATCATGTAGTCGCCGGTACAGGCGATCATGCAAGGCTGGCCCCAGCGCAGCGCTTCGGAGATGGCAAGGGCGCGCCATTTGCATCGTTCCTTTTCCGTGTCGCCGGTAGCGCGGTACGGCTTTCCCCAGAGAAGTTTCCCGGTTTTGTCGGCGAGGAGGAGTTCCCGCTTGAAGCGGGCGTGGTATTCGCTGCGGGCCTCGGTGAAGTGTTTGAATAAATCGGGAGTCAACAAAGCGCGGGGCGTGGGAGGAAGCTTCCGCATGAGGGCAATTTTTGTCGTCGCGAGGTAAATGTCAAAGCGCAAAGCCGGGGCGCCCTGATGCAGAGGCTTTTTCTTGCAGCAAGATATTATAGGTATTTAGCCACGGAGCCAATTCCCATGGAGCGCGCGCGGGGATAATCTTCGGAGTACGACCGGATGCCCTGACGTCAGTTCAGTGGCAGGCGTGGCGAAGGCAATATGAATAAGGAAATCAAGAGACTTCGTCCCAAGTGGAAGGGGACGATGACGGACCGCGAGCGATTCAACCGGCAGATGCATTACCAAAGCGTGGACCGGTGCTTCAATATGGAGTTCGGCTACTGGGACGAGAATTTCACGTCGTGGCCGATGTTCGAGGGTAACGGAATCACGAACAACGAAGACGCGGACGTGGCGATGAATTTCGACCGCACGGCTGCGATCTGGACGCCGTGGCTTCATCCGGCTTTCCCCGAGAAGGTCATCCGCGAAACAGCTAAGACGCGGATCATCCAAAACCGGGAGGGACTCCTGGCCGAGGTGGCGAAGGACGGCCATGAGACGATCCCGCATTTCGTCGGGTCATCCATCAACGAGCCGGACGACTGGTGGCGATGCAAGGAAGAGCGTTTTCGCCGCGATGACCCGGCACGGAAGGTCGACATTGAAGGCCTGAAAAAACAGATGAAGACGGAGGGGCGCGACTATGTTCTCGGCGTTGGCTGCGGGTCGATGATCGGTCGGGTGCGCGATCTCCTGACGCTGGAGGGGCTGGCTTATCACACCTATGATTACCCGGAGATGGTCGAGGATATCGTGGAGACTTCCTGTCTGCTGATCGAGGATTTTCTGGATCAGGTGTTGCCGGCTTTTGATTTCGATCATGCGTCTGGCTGGGAGGATATTTGCTACAACCGAGGTCCCTTGGTGAGCCTCGATTTTTTCGAGCAGGTGGTGGTGCCGCGCTACCAGCGGATTTCGGCCAAGCTGCATAAGCACGGCATCGATGTCTGGTTCACCGATTGCGACGGCGATTTGCGTCCGATTATTCCGCTTCTTTTGAAGGGCGGCATCAACACGCTGTTTCCTTTCGAGGTCAACGGCAGTGGCAATCCGGTGGAAATTCTCGAGAAATACGAGGGCCAGATCCGGATCATGGGCGGAGTGGATAAAATGGTCATGGCGCAGGGCCCCGGCCCGACGCGGGCCTATCTCGAGAAACTGAAACCATGGGTGGAGAAGGGCGGGTTCATTCCGTTCTGCGACCATCGCTGTCCGCCGACCGTGAGCCAGGCCGATTACCTCGCCTATCTCGACATCAAGGAAGAGCTCTTCGGGATGCGTTAGGTTTTATAGACGTGGCCGAGCGTGCGGTTTGCGGTGACATCGACAAAGAGGCGACTCCCCGATAAGCTGGACAAGGTTTCCGTGCAAACGGATGTGATTTATGGATGCGAATGCCGCGACTCTTTTTCCGCAACCGAAGCGGCTGGCGGTTCTCGCCTGCGAGGTGCTGAAGCAGGAAGTGGAGCTGTTCGCGAAGGACTGCCCGCACGTTGTCGCGGTCGAAATCATGGAGATGAATCTGCATGAGCAGCCCCTCGGCATGAGGGCGGCGTTGCTGAAAAAAATCGCCCAGGTCGAGGCGCGGCATCAACCGGATGCGATCGCGCTCGTCTTCGGCCTTTGCGGTTGCGGGCTGATCGGCGTGCGCGCGCAGGGCTGCCCGGTGGTGGTGGCGCGGGCGCACGACTGCGTGACGCTTTTTCTCGGCAGCAAGGAGACCTATCTCCAGAGGCAGAAGGAGCATCCGGAGACGTACTGGTTTACGCCGGGCTGGAACCAGACCGGGCGCGCACCGGGGCCGGAGAAATTCGCGAAGCTCAAGCAGGAATATACGGAGAAATTCGACGAGGAAGAGGCGGACTATCTCATCGAGCAGGAGATGAACGGGCTGAGCACGTACAAGACGGCGGCCTTTGTCGACCTGGGAATCGGCGATGCGTCGGAGCATGAAGCGTCAGCGAAAAAAAGCGCGGAGTGGCTGGGTTGGAATTACCAGCGCGAGAGGGGTGACCGGAAGTTGTTGATCGATCTTTTGACGGGGCCGTGGGACGCGGAGCGTTTTCTGATCGTGCTGCCGGGGCACGAGATTCAGAACAGCGCGGATGAGATGGTGATGAAGGCGGTGCCCGTGGCAAAGGCGGGGTAGGTTTTAGGTCGCCCCTTCAGAAACCTCTGCAAAAGTCGTTTCCCGCGCGCAAGCCGAAGGCTTGCTACAATCGTAGCCGGTGGTTGAGCGCACGCTCGGGTGCGCGATACCACCGGAACCTCGCCCCTAAGAAAACGAATGCAGGCAGGGATTCCACCTCGGTACGACCCCTGCCGGGTTCGGCTTTAAAACAATTAAACTACAGGTGGTATCGCCCGCCGGCTCAACCACCGGCTACCCTTGTAAAATCCCTTCGGGATTTTAGGACAGGTTGGAGACCGACTTTCGCAGAGGTCTCCTTCAGGGCTTCCCGATTCTTTTTCATGATAACCCAGGGCGTTGCCATGGGCTTACCTGGGTCGCCCCGTTGGGGCTGAAGGCATTCCGACGGCTGCGCGTTGGGTTAGTGTTAACAGGCCCTAATCGACTTCGAGGAGGAGATTCTCGATGTAGCGATCCTCGAAGGAGGGGTCGAGGTTCAGCTCGACGATCTCGATGCGGTCCCGGTTGAGGCGCAATTCGTCGAGCACACCGCGGTCCTGGAGGGTCATGTAGGCACCGGCCAGGGAGGTGTTGCCGACGACCTCGACCTGCTCGGGGGTGAAGCCGGGCAGGAGTCCGCAGGCGATGGCGTTGGGGACGTTCAAGTGGAGGCCAAAGCCACCGGCGAGATAGAGTTTGCGGATGTCGGAGGGCTTGAGTCCTTCGATCTCGAGCAGGGTGGAAAAACCGGCGGCGATGGCGGCCTTGGCCTGGAGGAGGCGCGAGATGTCGAGTTCGGATATGCCGATGGGATTTTTTCGGCCCTCGTCCGGCTGGAGCAGGACGAAGATGCGCTGACCGTCGATGGTCTGGATGAGTTCGGGACGATCGGCGACGAGATCGGCGGAGAAACGCCCCGAAGCGGTGAGCAGGCCGTGGCGCGCGCCCTGACCGAGGAAGTCGATGTAGGCGGAGCCGCAGATGCCGGGACACGGGCCGCCGGCGTCGGCATTGATCCGGCCAAGACGGAAGCGGGAAGGCGCTTCGGTGAATTCGATTTCAGAGATGGCCCCGTGGACGGCGCGCATTCCCCAGGTCAGGCCGGAGCCTTCGAAGGCCGGTCCGGCGGCGGTGGCGCAACCGAAGAGGCGGTTGCCGATTTTCAGGACGATTTCGCCGTTGGTGCCAATGTCGATGAGGAGGTTGGGGCCGTCCTCGTAATGCATGCCGGTGGCGAGGATGCCCGCGTTGATGTCGGCGCCGACATAGGCGCTGAGTCCCGGCAGGAGATGGATTTCAAGGTCCGGAGAAAAGAGGCCGGTGAGATGGAGGTCGGCGGCGCTGAGGCGGCGGTGGTCGAGAAACGCGGGCGTGAAGGGGACGGTGCCCATGGGAGTCGGATCGATCCCGGCGAGGAGATGGAGCATCACCGTGTTGCCGGCGATGACCAGTCCGGCGAGCTGCGGGAGGGCGAGCCCGGCGTCCTGGCAGGCGCTTTTGAGCAGGGGCAGGATGGTTTCGCGGAGGATCAGTTTCTGCAACCCGGCGATCATGGCCTTGTCGGCCATGCAATGGTTGATGCGGGTGACGACGTTGTCACCGAGCGTCGTCTGGCGGTTGAGCGCGGAGGCACGGCCGACGATGCGCCCGCTTTCCACGTCGGCGAGCAAAACCGCGACGGTGGTGGTACCGATGTCGATGGCGGCGGCAATGGCCGGCGGCGCAAAGAGCGGCGCATGGGCGACGGGCACGCGCGTTTTGAACTCGTCGACGATTTGCGCCGCGTGACCGAGCTGGGACGTGGCGGGCACAAGGACGCAGGCGGTTTCGCCGGGCACGACGGCGTGCTGGCAGGCCGCGATTTCTGTTTCGCCGGAGGTGGTGACCACGCTGCCGTCCGCGATATGCCGGAGAACGCCGCTCTGAAAGCGGACGCGGCATCCCGTGCAAAGGCCGCGACCGCCGCAGCGCATGTTGAGGTCGCGCCCGATCGCCGTGAGGTGGGAGGTCAACGGAACGTCCGCCTGCGAGGGCGGGACATCGATGTCCCGGCGCATATCCGTTGAAGAAAAAATGATTTCCAATCGACCGGAAGACATGGTTGCGATTCTTGGAGGTTGTACGAAAAAGAAAAGGGGAAACATGCGGCTGCGACCCTCTTTTTCGGAACGACATCGAGATGCCACCGCTTTTTCCATTCGTTGCCGGGATTTTCGAGGATTCATGCTGGATATTTTTATGCCCTCTGCGGGCATGGTCACTTTCAGCGGTTGGCGGTAATTTGACTCCGGTAACGATATATCCGACATGAACACGACCACCAAACTCACCGGATGCGAACGCGTGAACCGATGTTTCGCGCGGGAGGACCACGATCGTTTTCCACGCCACGAAACTTTTTGGTCGGAGACAATCACGCGATGGCAGGGCGAGGGCCTCAACGGCGATGAACAGTCGGTGCTCGAACTTTTGGGTGGCGACTTGCACAGCCTTTGCTGGGTTTGGCCGGCCTGCTTTCCAGCGCAGGACCAAATCGTCGAGTTCGATGAAAAGACGCGCGTGGTGAGAGATGGCAATGGCAGGCTCGCCCGTTTTTGGACCGGCAAGAGCGGCACGCCGGAGCATCTCGGGTTTGATTGCGACAGCCGCGAAAAATGGGAGAAAATCTACAAGCCGGCGCTGCTGGCCAGCGGCTTGCAGGTCGATCCCGAGGCCGTTCGCCGCAGCTATCTCAAGGGACGCAAGCTCGGGCGCTGGTCCCACCTCACGGGCGTGGAGGCCTTTGAGGAAATCCGCGCGCTCCTGGGCGACATCAGCGGCCTGGAGGCCATGGCGGAGGACCCAGAATGGATTCAGGACATCTCGGCCACTTTTACCAATGCCGTCTTGCGCAATTTCGACGCGTGCATGGCGACCGGCATCCAGCCGGACGGACTCTGGATTTACGGCGACATGGCTTACAATCACGCGACCATGTGTTCACCCCGGATGTACCGCGATCTCTTCTGGCCCGATCACAAACGCCTCGCCGACTGGGCGCATGCGCACGGCATGAAATTTATTTATCACACCGACGGCGATATCAATGGCGTGATGGAGGACTATATCGCGGCGGGTTTCGATTCGATCCAGCCGCTGGAGTCCAAGGCGAACATGGATATCCGGAAGCTGATGCCCCAATATGGAGATCGCCTGACTTTTTTTGGCAACATCGATGTGATGAAGATGATTCCGAATGACTTGAGCTTGATCGAGGAGGAGATCGTTTCGAAATTCGCGGCGGCGAAAAAAACGGGGAGTTACATCTATCACTCGGATCACTCGGTGCCTCCCCAGGTTACCTGGAAGACTTACCAGGGGATCATGGAGTTGGTGAAGAAGCACGGGAATTACGTTTAGTCCCGAAGGAAATCAGGGCGCGGCGACGAGAGTATGATCTCGTCTTGCGCACTAAAGTCGAACGCAGGACGCGGGCGGATTGGCTAGGCTGGCGGGATGACTGATCACGGGTTGGCGGCAAAAGACCGGCTGGCCAACTTCGATTTCCAACGCCACAACGCCGAGGTTACCAAGCTTTGGTCCGCCTTTAATGATGCGCGCCTCACGGAGCGGATCCCGATTATCCTGGGGACGAACACGCGCTACTTCATGTTCAACCCGGACGCCAATCCGGCCGGCTTGGAATTTCGCGACTATACGGAAAATCCGAATGCGATGTTTGACGCGCAACTTCAGTTTCAACGCTGGAGCCGATTCAATCTCCTTCAGGACGCTGAACTGGGAATGCCGGAGTTTTGGGAAGTTCTCCCGGACTTCCAGAATTATTTTGAGGCAGGTTGGTTCGGTTGCGAGCTCCACTATTTTCCCGGGCAGGTGCCGGACACGCTGCCGGATTTCGCCGACTCGCCCGAGCGGGTGATGGAAAAGGGAATGCCTGATCCGTTCGGCGGATTGCTGGCGCGGGGGCTGGAGTACTGGCAGCACTTCCAAACGCGGGCGAAGAAGGAGACGTTTTTCGGACGACCAATCCAGATCAAAAACTGGTTTAACACCGGCACCGACGGGCCGATGACGGTGGCTTGCAATCTCTTTGGCGCGCAGTTCGTTTGCGAAACGATGGCCGACGACCCCGAACGGCTGCATACCCTGCTCTCTTTCATCACCGACGCGACGATTTTGCGCATGAAAGCGTGGCGAAATTTGCAGGGGAGGCCGATCCCGCAGGACGGATTTGGTTTTGCCGATGACAGCATCGCCCTGATCTCAACCGCGATGTATCGCGAGCATATCCTGCCGTATCACCGCCGAATTTGCGAGGCGCTGGCCACACCGGCACCGCGCGGCATCCATCTTTGCGGCGACTCGACCCGGCATTTTGTCACGCTGCGCGACGAGCTGAATATTCAAACGTTCGATACGGGTTTCCCGGTCGATTTCGCTCTCGTGCGCCGCGCGCTGGGGCCGGGCGCGCGTTTGCAGGGCGGACCCCATGTTGAGTTTCTGATGCGGGCCACGCCGGCGGAAGTTCGGGAGGAGGTCCGGCGCATTCTGCAGTCGGGCGTGCTGGAGGGAGGCCGTTTTGTTCTGCGCGAGGGCAATAATCTTGCACCGGGGACGCCGCTGGCGAATACGGAAGCACTCTATCACGCCGGGCGCGAATTCGGGCGGTTGGGATAGAATGGTCAGGATGACGGAACTTGTCGCGGGACCTCTAATAGCTCATTGATTCGAGTTTGACCTTGCCGCGGAAAATCCAATAGATGCAGACGGTGTAGGCCAGGACCACGGGGACGCCCATGCACGCGATGATCAACATGATTTGCAGGGTCTTTTGAGACGAGGCGGCATTGACGACGTCGAGGCTGTTGGCGGGCTCGGTATGGCAGAAGACGAGATGCGGGTACATGCCAACGCCGAAGAGGGCCATGAGCGCGATCATGGCGGCGCAGGAGGAGAGGAAGGCCTTGAATTCGTTCCCGAGATGAATCTCGCGCGGGACGTTGGCGATGGCCGCGATGTTGAGGAGCGGGATGATGAAGAGCCATGGCGCATTCTGCAACGGGAGCGCCATGCGGGGAATGTAAAGGAGAGTGGCCATGGTGGTCATGGCGTAGGTGATGATGAAGAAGATGATGGTGTTGCGAATCCAGCCGCGGGCGCGGGCCTGCATTTCGCCTTCGGTTTTCATGACGACGTAGATCGCGCCGTGCATGGCGAACAGCGCGACGGTGGTGATGCCAAGCAGGAGGGGGTAAGGCCCGAGCAGGCCGAGAAAGGTGCCGGCGAATTCGTGGTCCTGGTCGAGGGGAATGCCCCAGACGATGTTGCCAATGGCGACGCCGATAAGGAAGCTGGCCAGGACGCTGCCGATGCTGAAGGCGACGTCCCAGGTTTGCCGCCACCAGGCTTCGGGCCGTTTGCTGCGAAATTCAATCGCGACGGCGCGGAAGATGAGCGCCAAAAGCAGGAGGACGAAGGCCAGATAAAATCCGGAGAAGACGGTGGCGTAGACTTCGGGGAAGGCGGCGAAGAGCGCTCCGCCTCCCGTGACCAGCCAGACTTCGTTGCCATCCCAGACCGGGCCGATGGAGTTGAGCATGAGGCGGCGTTCTTCGTCCGTTTTGGTGAAAAGATGCAGGGCGCCGACGCCGAGGTCGAAGCCGTCGAGCATAACATAGCCGGTGAAGAGAACGCCGACGAGGACGAACCAGATATCGTTCAGGGCCGGGATGGTTCTCCCGGCGAGGGTTTGGGCGAAGAAGTCGTTCATGTGAGGGGTTGGTCGAGGATTTCGGGAGGCGTGAAGGAATGGGGTTCGCCGGGATGACTTTCGTGTTCCGGGCCGTGCTGAATTTTTTCGTTGAGCAGGAAGATGAAGAGGGCGAAGAGGAGCGAGTAGACGAGCGTGAAGAGGATCAGCGAGGTGAGAACCACGTCAGCCGCGACGACTTTCGAGAGCGCGTCGGAGGTGCGCAGCAAGCCGTAGACGATCCAGGGCTGGCGGCCCACCTCGGCGGAAAACCAACCGAGCTGATTGGCCAACTGCGGCCCGAGGACGGAGAGGATCATGACCGGCAGGACGAAGCGGCGGACCCAGGGGACGTCGGCAAAGAGGAGCCCACGCCACCAGAGGAAAACGCCGAGGAGGCTGAGCGCGATCAGCCCGCAGCCGATCGCGACCATGGCGTGATAGGTCTGGAACACGAAATTGATCGGCGGGCGATCCTCCGGCTTGAAATCCTGCAGGCCGGTGACGGGCGCGTTCACGTCGCCGTAGGTGAGATAGCTGAGCATCTTGGGAATCGCGATGCCGAATTGGACGCGCTGCTGGTTTTCGTTGACCCAGCCAAAAAGATAGAGCGGCGCGGCCTCGGTCTGGTAATGGCCCTCGAAGGCGGCCAGCTTGGCGGGCTGGTTTTTCGCGACGTGCCGCGCGCTGATGTCGCCGGAGATGAACTGCAAAAGCGATGCGACCAGGGCGACGGACAAGCCGATTTTCAGCGAACGCTGGGCGAAGGCGAGGTAGCGGCGCTGCAGAAGATAATAGGCACTGACGCTGATGACGAAGAAAGCCCCGGCCTGCCAGGCCCCGACAACGGTGTGGCTGAGGCGGTCCATCGAGGAAGGACTGAAGACCATGGCCCAGAAATCGGTGATTTCGGCGCGAGCGTGCATCCCCTCGCCGACGATGTGGTAACCCGCGGGCGTTTGCTGCCAGGAGTTGGCAACGATGATCCAGACGGCGCTAAAATGAGCGCCAAAACAAACCATGCAGGTGGAGAAGAAATGGAGCTTCGGGCCGACTTTGTTCCAGCCGAAGAGGAGAACGGCGAGGAAGCCTGACTCGAGGAAGAAGGCGAAGATGCCCTCGGCGGCCAGGGCGCTGCCGAAGACGTCGCCGACGTAGCGCGAGTAGGTGGCCCAATTCGTGCCGAACTCAAATTCCATGACGATGCCGGAGGCAACGCCGATGGCGAAGGTGAGCGCGAACATCTTCGTCCAGAAGCGGGCCATCTCGTGATAGAGCTTTTGGCCGGTGGCGATCCACAGGCCTTCCATGATGACAAGCATGAGGCCAAGCCCGATACTGAGAGGCGGGTAGATGTAATGGAACGAAACGGTGAACGCAAATTGGATGCGGGAGAGAAGGAGCACGTCCATGAAAATCACGCTAGCGGCGGCGGCATGTCCGAACATCGCCTCGTTTGGCGAACCTTTATCGTATCTTGGCCTTAAACAAGATAAGGGCCGTCGAGAGCAACGGAAGGCGAGCAGCCCGGAATTCGGATTCGTGGGACAGGATCGGCGCGACAACGCCCTGACGCGCGTGGCCAGCCTGCCCGGAACCACGAATTTATCGACGGCCCGCAGCTCACCGCTTCCCGTTGACACATCCCGCCTCCACTCCTACCTTCTCCCGACAACCTTCAACCTTTCTTCTACCATGCCCATCAAAATCGGAACCAGCGCACCGGACTTCACCCTCAAAACCAAAACGGCCCAGGGCCTCGAGGACGTGAAGCTCAGCGATAACTTCGGCAAGAAAAACACCGTCCTGCTATTCTTCCCGCTCGCTTTCACGGGCGTCTGCACGGCGGAAATGTGCGACGTCTCCGGCGGCATCTCCGCGTACGAGAGCCTGAACGCAACCGTCTACGCGATCAGCGTCGACAGCCCGTTTGCCCAGGCGGCCTGGGCGGAGAAGGAAAAGATCGGCCTCAAGCTCTTGAGCGATTTGAACAAGACGGTGATCAAGGCCTACGATGTCGTGTTCCCCAATCTCGCCGGGGTTGGCGATACCGCCGCGCGCGCCGCCATCGTCATCGACAAGGCCGGCATGGTCGCTTATGCCGAGCAGACAGCCACGCCGAAGGATCTGCCCGACTTCGAGGCGGTCAAAGCCGCGCTCGCCAAGTTGAAATAAGGGGAAGGTTTCGCACGCCCGTCGGCCTCCTCGGTTCTCGTGCGAAATCTTTGCACATTTTCGGATGGCCTCTATAATAAACTCATGAGCACCGAAAATGCCCCCTCGGTCGATGTCCTGAAAACCCAGGCTACGGACGCCGTCCGCAAAGTCAGCGATACCATTCACGATCAAGCCAACGTCCTGCGCGATACGGCCGCCGGCGTCCGCTACGACACGCAGAATTTCATCGAGAACAATCCGTGGCTGTCGGTCGCGCTGGCCGCGAGCATCGGGTTTGTGATCGGCGTGGCTGTGGCGAAGCGGTAAAAACAGTCGACTTAGGGCCTGTTAACACTAATTGCGAGCGCGTTTTGGAGCCCCAACGGGGCGCACCAAGCAAGCCCAGGGCAACGCCCTGGGTATCAATTGCCCCCTGATGCCAGCCCTGTAAGGGCGACCTAAATTGACGACCCGATTAGGCCGCCCTTTCAGGGCTTTATCTGACTTTTTCGCTTAACCCAGGGCGTTGCCCTGGGCTGGGGTTAGAATCGCCCCGTTGGGGCTCACGACGTTCCGATCGTTGACTCTCGATTTAGTGTGAACGGGCCGTAGCGGGGATCGCTAGCACGGTCTGGACAATTTCAGATTCTCGTAAAGCTTCAGCAGCTTTTCTCCCATCGCATCGAGGCTGTAGCTGCGCTCGATATGGGCGCGCGCGGCCTGGCCTAGGTTTTTTGCCAGATCGGAATCATCGAGGATGGCGCGGATTTTTTCGGCGAGCGCATCGGAATCGCGCGGCGCGATGAGCAGGCCGGTCACGCCATCTTCGACCACTTCCGGGATGCCGCCAATGGTGGTGGCCACGACAGGTCGCGCCATGGCCTGCGCCTGCAAGATGATTTGCGGAATGCCTTCGTGGGCGTAGGAGGGAAGGACGAGCACGTTGAGCGAGGCGAGCACGTTCGGCACGTCGGCGCGATGGCCGAGCAGCGTGACGCGGCCCTTCCACGGGTCCTCCAGGATGAATTGCGTCCACTCTTCGCGCGCGGGGCCGTCCCCGGCGATGATAAAATGGACGCGCCGATTTTTATCGGCGAGCAATTTCGCCGCCGCCTCAAGAAAGGTGGCGTGGCCCTTCCAGCTCCGCAGCACGGAGATCATGCCGACGAGAGCGACGTCCGGCGACAGGCCGAGTTCTTGGCGCAAGGTCCCGGGCATTTCGGGATTGAAGCGCGCAAGATCGACACCGGTCGCGATGCAGGTGACGCGCCCCGGCAGAAGCCCCAGCTCCGCGACGAGCCGGTCGGCGATCCGCCGGCTGGTGGTGATGACATGGTGCGGAAGAAAACGGAACGCGACGCTGCTCCAGAAACGGTTCGGGTAATCGACCTCGATGTGGCGCGAGCGGATGAGGATCGGAGTGGTCAGCCGCGCGGCGAGTCCGGCCAACCAGCCGTCGTTCGAGCTGTGGGTGTTGACGACATCCACCCGATTCGAAATGAGCCACACGGCCAATCTCGCAATCTCGAAAGGCAGCAGCGCCTTGTGCGTGCGTAGCGGATAATAAAGAATGCCCGCTTCGCGGGCGCGTTTGGCGATGGCGCTGGCGGGAGGCGCGGCGAGTGCGACCCAGTGGCCCTGCGCGCGCATCCATTCCAGCTCGGCTAGGACGCGCACTTCCTGCCCGCCCCAGCCCAGCGAGGACTCCGAGTGAAGAATGCGCCACAGCTTCATGTTTGGAGCGGTTACGATGCCGATTTCCGCTGCCGGGCGCGAGTCCTTTCCGACGCTCCACGAGGCGTGGCCAAATCAGAGATAAGGCTTCACCCGCCCAACGATGCGGCTAAATTCAAGGAACATGCCCGAACGTGCCAAGATTTTGCTGACCAATTTTCATCTCGGGACCGGAGGCGGCCACCGGACTTATCTGCTCTCGCTGCTGCGCGGACTGCTGCGCGAATCCTTCGATCTCGCGCTGGCTTGCCCCGCCAGTTCCTCGATCAATTCGCAGGCACGCGCGAGCGGATGCGTCGTCTTCGACCAGACCTTTCCGGGCAGCCTGAGAAATTTTTTCGACGTGATCGCGAGCGTGCGCGATCTGGAACGCATACATCGCCAGTTTCCGTTCGACATCATTCACTGCAACGGGTCGCGCGACCATTGGATCGCGATTTATTGGAAAACGATTTACCGGCGTGCAGCCAAAATCGTCCGCTCGCGCCACGCGGTCAAAACCATTGGACGCGACATCTTTCATGGGTGGGCCAACAACCGCCTGACAGCACTCAATATTTTTGTCTCGCGCGGGATGATTCCCTTATGCGAACCGCCCGGCACCCTGCACCTGGAGCGCGCCCGGACGATTCCCAACGGCATCGACACGGAGCATTTCGCGCCACGAAAAAGGGACGGTGCCTTGGCGGCACAACTCGGGATCGGCGAGGTCGATTTCGTGGTGGGCTCGAACGCGGGACTGGGCACGCACAAGCGGGCCGATCTTATGCTGAAGGCGGTGGCGGAATCTCCGGACCGGCAGCGCTTCAAAATTCTGCTGCTCGGCGAGGCGCGTTCGGGCGGGCTTTACCTGCAAATGGCGAGCCGGATGGGGTTGGAGAAAAACGTGATCTGCCCGGGAATGTTTGATGATGTGCGCCCCTATCTTTCGTTGATCGACCTGGGCTTCGTGCTGAGTGACTCGATCGAGACGTCCTCCTATGCCGCGAAGGAAATGGCGGCGATGGGTATTCCGTTGATTTGTACGCGCTACAGCGGGTTGCCGGAAAATGTGGACGAAGGAAAGAGTGGCCTTCTTATCGAGCCGGGCGATGTCGCGGGCTTGCGGAAATGCCTGACCACCTTCCTCAGCTTGAGCGAGACAGAGCGGGCCGGCTTTCGCGCCATGGCCCGCGACAAAGCGGTGCGCGAATTTTCCAAGGAGCGGCAGATGGATCTGATGGCGCAGACCTATCGGGACGTTTGCGGTTAGCGACTTCCCATCATTCCCACTGGAGGCGGTGGAATTTCGTGCCATAACTAGGCGATGGTGTCGTTCCTCTACCGCGTTTTGGCAACGGCCTTCGCCGCGCTTTTTCGCCTCATGGCGCCCGGTCGCCAGAGGAGCGGAGAGGAATTGCGCATCCTCTGCCTCACCGGTGGCGGGATGGGCGATATGGCTGATACGCTGGCTCTTTTCAACGCGCTGCGCCGGCATTTCCCTCGTGCCCACCTCACGGTGGCCTGCGATCGGTCGGGCGAATCCGTCGCGCGGGCCAGCGATGTGGTCAACGATGTCATCGTGCTCAAGCCAAGTTCGAGCTCCTGGCTGGCCGCGCTGAAAAACGCCGGGCGGTTGCAGAATTACGATTGGGCGCTGGCCGCCAAAGATGGTTTCGACCGTCGGCTCGCCCTGATGGTCCGGCTTTCCAACGCCACCGTTCGCGTCGGCTTTGAGCATCCGCACCGT
>Ga0302320_10016758_pt1 | contig 14928 bp, 10 predicted proteins | sample Bog_T0_3_FD_202130 | JGI IMG/M metagenome (GOLD analysis project Ga0302320, IMG submission 202130) | Peat permafrost microbial communities from Stordalen Mire near Abisko, Sweden - Bog_T0_3 | ecosystem: Environmental > Terrestrial > Soil > Wetlands > Peat | place: Sweden: Abisko, Stordalen Mire... | reverse complement strand
CTTTTGCGGGCTTGCCGACCTGATCGTGCAATTCTTGAAAACGGCCGTCGACCCAGCCCATGTGAAAGCGCCGGGCGTCGATCCTCAGGCGATCGCCGGACAACCGGAAACCCTCGATCCGGACAATGCCCGAAACTGTCCAATCATCGGGCGATGCCGGACTGACAAGGTTGCCGCTGGAATCGTAGTTCAGACGATTGCCGGAATAAAAGCCGCGCAGGATGAAGGTCTTGCCTTGATAGTCGTCGTTGAGATGGCGTTCGAGATCGCTTTCGGCAGAGGCAGCTACAGGCCATAGCGCGGAAACGGCTCCCGAAATGGCGATCAGCACGAGATAGCGCAGTGGATGACGGCGTGACATACCGTGGAATTGTACACAGAACGGGGTCTGCGGTGAGGATTGCAGGAATTACGCTTGCGGAATATACGGTTGCGGCCCGTCAAAAGAAACACCCGGAGTGTCGTCCGGGCGTTCCTTCTTCGAAGTGTGACAAAGCGGCTTTACGCCAGGTACTTGTCGAGAACCTGGGCGATGGAGTCCTTGGAGCGGTTGCCGCCGACGAGTTGCTCGACCACCTGGCCGCCCTTGAAGACCAGCAGCGTCGGAATACCAGTAATTCGATAACGCATCGGCGTGGCGCTGTTCGAGTCCACGTCCATTTTGCCGACTTTCACGCGGCCTTGATAATCCTGGGCCAGCTCGGCAACGATGGGAGCAATGGCGCGGCAGGGGCCGCACCATGTGGCCCAGAAGTCGACCAGGACGGGCTTATCCGATTTCAAAACATCCGTGTCAAAGTTCGCATCGGTGACTTCGACGATGCCATTGTGTGCGCTTGTGTCTGTGCCTGCCATTTTCTTGTCTCCTCGTTGTAACGTCGCGTTTGTTCGGCGGACGCTCCTTGTTCTAAAAACCATGTTTGGAAACAACGAGCAGTCGTAGCCGGGACCCGGACGATCTAATCAATGATGAAATTATGAACGATGAATGCCTGCCCCTACGGCGGGCAACCCTTTATCGTACCACCTGCAGTTAGATGCGTGGCGGGGGCGAAAGTCGCAGGCAGCGGGAGGCCGGGCCGGGGTGGTGCGGGCAATAAAAAAGCGCCTTAGACTTTTCAGTCCAAGACGCCTCGGCAGCCCTCCCCCAGAACTGCCAAACCACGAAATGGATATTAGTGAACTACTCATTTGGTGTAAACGTCACTTTGGTAACGGGATTTTTCCGGGATTGAGCGGGGCGCCGAATCGGCAGAAGTTCTTTCGCAAGCTGCCGGAGCTACGGCTGCTTGTGCCAGGTTTGGCCTGCGTCGTGGGTGGTCCAGACCTCGGTTGTAGATGTGGTGATGCGTCCATTGCCGGCCTCGGAGAACTGAATGCTGACAATGTCGCCGCTAAGGGCTACGCCGCTGGCGGAGGGCAGCACGCGGACCCAATGGTTGCCGCCGTCCAGGGTGTGATACAAGACGCCGGCGGAGCCTCCGGCCCAAACTTCGGTGGCGTTGGAGGCGACCGAGAGAGCGCGGAAAATCGGCTGGTCAGGCGCGGAGGCGGACCCGGCTGCGGGTGCCGCGTTCGATTTGGCCTTGGCACTAGCCACGGTCCGCACCGGCGATCGAGCATCGCCCGTTACTTCGGCCACCGAACTGGAAACCAGATTTGAGCTCGTGGAGCTATCCGCGGCGATGTTCACATCCAGCCAGGTCTGGCCTCCGTCGAGAGAACGCTGCAGCGCGCCGTTGGCGCCGATCGTCCAGCGCGGCGTCGCCCCCTTCATCAAATTGGGATCGGTGGACAGCACCGGGGCGGGCGTCATACTGACCGGGGCCCCCGGCTCCGTCGTGGGCTTGGCTCGAACCACCGCCTCGTTGCGGCCGTTCAGCGGGAGCGACCGCACCTGTTCATTCTGAATCAGGTGATCCTGAGGCTGGATGTTCTCCGCCGTTTCTGTCTGCAGTGCTGGTGCCATGCCCGACACTTCGACGGTGGTCGAGGCACGAGGGATGGCGACTTGCTGCGCCGATCCGGAAGCCGGATTCGGTTTTGCCGCCGCCGCCGTGGGCGCTGGCGCGAATGCTAAATTGTGATGAGGCGTGGCTCCGCTCCCGGCCCCGCGGGCGAATCCGGTGCCATTTGAACCTCGGCCAATCCCTCCAGCTGAGCCCGCACCCAGCACTTCGCCTTGGGCCGGGGTAGCTGCCTTTTCTCTTCCCGTGTTTGACGCCGTCGGCTTCAAAGTGCGGGTCTCGACCTCCGCCGCCGGATTGACAACTTTGTCCGCCAATTGCTCCCGCGGCTCCACGCGGATGGAGACCAGCATCTTTCCCTGGTCGTGGTGGTTCCGGTATTGCAGGATTCCAAGCGAGGTCACCACGATCAATCCCGCCGCCACCACTCCCCAGCGAAGAATGGGTATGCCGAACCAGCCGCCTCGATCTTTGTCTCTGCTGCCCGATCTCGCCACGATGACGGCTTCCGTGGCCGGTAAGGCCAGCGCCACCACATCGCGGCAATCGCCGCAGCGCGCCAGGTGTTCCATCACATGCGCGCGTTCGCCGCCGGACAGCGACTGCTCGGCAAACGCAGTCAGCAAATCGGCATCGGGATGCGGATCCGACGTCACAGGCTTCGCCGCCCGAAACCGCTTCACCACGATTTTGGGTATGTCCTGCATTTCGCTCTCAGCTCTTAGCTCTTAGCCTTTAGCTCTCAGCTCGGACCCGCTCGAAAAACCTATCCCGAGCCTTCCCTGGTTCTGACCCGCACTTCCTTTTCTGCCTTGGAGAACGCTCGTGCCGGGGAATCTTGCGCCAGGCTGCGGCGAATATCCACACGCAGGTCGCGCACGTCCACTTCCAGCGCCTCCTCGGCCGCGCGGCGGGCCATGCCCTGCTGTGTCATCCCCGCCAGAATCTTCTTTCGCAGGGACCTGGCCAGCTTATCCACTTTGCGGCTGATGGTGGACTCATGCACGCCCAACATGCGGGCGATCTCGGCCAGCGTGCGTCCATCGAGATAATACGCCGCCAGCACCATCCGGTCTTCGCTGTCGAGCGAGGCCAGAGCCGCGTCCGTGGCCGATTCCAGGCGCGGGTCGGCGGACGGGGCCGGCTCCGGCTCGGAAGCGGCAAACTGCGCGCCCTCCTCACTCTCTTCGTCGAGGCTGACCAGGCGTTTGGTGCGGCGGTAACGGTTCACGAATTCCTGCGCCAGAACGGTGCGCAGCCAGCCTTCGAGCGACCCGCGCCCCGTGAAGGACGCCAGCTTCGAAACACGTTCGCCGTCGCGCATGGTCGTGCCGTAAAGCTCGGCGTAAAGGCTGTCCGCGAGATCGCGAGCCGACGAGTCTTCGCGCGCGATGCGCAGCGCCGATTGATACAGCTTCTCGCGGTAGCGCGTGAGAAAAACTTCCCACGCCGAGTTGTGGCCCGCGGCGCAGGCCCGGGCGAGTGCCAGTTCCTCCACGCGCAGGGTTAATAAAAAAGCACGCGCCTCAACTGCTGTATTCCCAGCTGGCAAATACTTCGCAGCCACCTCGCAGAGAATCGCGGAAAAAGATTCGCGACTCAGTCCGATTTTTTCGCAGCCGCTTTTGGCGTGCAGCTCCGCCAGCAACTCGGCGACTGCCGACTGCACTGCGGCGGAGATCGGTTTTGTGACGCGCATTCAGTTCTGATGAGAAGAGACCTACCACCAACCTTACGACGAACTCTGCCCCGATGCTAGCAATTCATTAGACGCCTGCCATGTAAATTTTGGCCGCAAGCCCTGATTTCTTTTTCGTTCTCCGGGGGAGTCGAGTCGGGCGGTGCGCTCCGTGGGGCTGATAGCACAGACCTCCTGGGAGCGGGGCGCATCGCCCGCGCTGGGAGGAGCACTATGCGTTCGAGACGGTTTGTGTCGTTGGCGGTGTTGGTAGTGGTGGCCGGAATGCTTTGCCTGAACCTGCGGCCGGTTCATGCCGGAGAGCAGCCTTCTACCTCCGGCTATAAGGTGCTGGAGCCGATCCGGCACGGAAGTTTAACTGTGTTTCCAGTGGTCGCTTCCAAGTCCTACGCCACCGGCGACTTTCTTACGCTCGACGAGGGCTTGCGCTCGGGAGAAGTGGTAGTCACCGAGTATGGAAACGTTCGCGGGCTGGTGCGGCGTCGTCCTGTGCCCGCGGTGGAGCGCCAAGGCAGCGCGGAAGTGAACCGGCTGGTGCTGATCAACAACTCGAAGCGTCCGCTGCTGTTGCTGGCGGGCGAAATTGTTACCGGTGGCAAACAGGACCGCGTGATTGGAAAAGATCGCATCGTGCCCGCGGAAAGCGATCCCGTGGATCTAAGTGTGTTTTGCGTGGAGCCCGGCCGCTGGACTGCGAGCAGCGATCACTTCGGAACCTCGGGCGCGACCTACGGAGGCAATGTCGGAGGTCCGCTCAACGGAAGGAACAATGCAACAATCATGGCCCAACCCTCGGTGCGCGCCAAAGCCATGGGCGACAAAGATCAGAGTCAAGTTTGGGCGGAGGTGAGAAAGCAACAGCAGGCCATGACGACGGTCGAAGTATCCGGGATGGCCCCAACGTTGAGCACCCAGGAAATTCAATCGACCACTTCCTACGCTCGCGTCATGGAAAACAAAGACGTAAAACAAAAAGTGGATGAGATCGCCGCGCCCATCGAACACAACTACGAAAGCCTGATCAAGCAGCTGCGCGATCGCAAAGCGGTCGGCGTGGTGGTTGCGGTGAACGGGCGCATCATCTGGGCCGATCTTTTCGCCAGCACCGAACTGCTGGAAAAATACTGGCCCAAGCTGGTGCGCTCCTATGCCTCGGAAGCGGTGGTGAGCCGCGCCAAAGGCGGCGAGGCCAGTGAGGCGCAGGCCCAGGCGTTTCTTGCCGATATGGAAGGACGCCGCGAAACCATCGAGAGCGAACCCGGCGTCTATCGCCAGAAGGAAGTCAACGGCGACGGATTCAGAGCATTTTCGCTAACCTCGCTTTTGCCGAGGACCGGCTTCGAGGTGCACATAGCCAAGATGGCCGAATAAAAGGCGGCGAAATAAAAAATCAATGGGGCCCCGGACGCCTCGTCCGGGGCGCTGCCGCAAGTTCGGAAGACGAAGCGCGGTGAGTAGCACTGCGTTGGCCGTCCCTGCCACTCCTCACTGTTGATTGCTCCCTGAAGTGTCATACCACTTCCGCCAAGCCGCGGAGTCGTTGGGCAGATGTTGCTGGGTGATGTCGGCCAGCGCCTGGAATGCCCACGCGTGCGTCTGGGCATCGAGCGCGGGATCGTCGGAGTAGTCGATCAGTTGCGGCACGGCGATGAGCCGCTGCCGATGGCTCAACATGCCGGATTCACCCAGACCGCATGCGGCGCGCTCCCGCACAATGGGAGATGCGTCATCGTGCATGGCCTCGAGCAGGGGTTCGATGGTTGCCGTTGTGCCCACCAAGGCCAGCCCTTCGACGGCCCACCGGCGCGAGTCTTCAGCCTGTTCCCGATCGGACTCCTTGCCCGACTCTTTCAAGTGGGCAGCCAGCACTTGCACGATGCGGTCGTTCTCGACCCCGCGATTGCCCAGCAAACCCAGAGCCCAAAGCGCCCAAATCCTTTTCGCGTGATCATGACCATCGGCCTGCCGCACTAAGTCCTCGACTGTCGCTTCATTTTTGCCGAGTCCGTAGGCCGCAAGCTGCACTTCGATGGCAGAAGCGCGCACGCTTTCATCGCTGGAGTTGAGCGCGACCGTGGTCAGGTCGCCGAGTTCGGAATCCCATTGCAGATGGCCGCGCCAAGCATCGACGTGCGCTGCGATCTGAGCTTCGATCTGGGCTCCGCTCTGATTTCTACTCTGGGATCCGGACTGATCTGGATTTTCATCGGCGTGGCTGACCGCGCGCTCCATCAAAATTTCGGCCTGTTTCTGGGGCTGCTGGCGATCCAGTTCAGGATCGGACGATGTGAGCGCATGAGGAGTTTTCTGCCGCGAAAGTACGCTGACCGCTTTTCCCCACAACGCCGCCGCGCCTCCGCCGGAGACCATGAAAGCGAGCGCCACTCCTAACAGCACCGCGGCGAATTGCGCCCAGTGCAGACTGGCAAACCCCGGCCGATGCTTAGGCGCTGCCGGTTGCGGCGCTGCTGGCTCCGGCGCGGCCGGTGGAGAGGCATCCATAGCACAAGTTTAGGGACGGCCCGGCATAGGGTAAAGTTACTTCAGGACCCCGCCCTATTGAAGTGAAATGCATTGCTTGGGCGTTCGGATTTTCCCGAGGCCGTGGAACACTGCGCCGTGGATCCAGAAAGTTAACGGAAGAAATCTATCTCCAGATCGAGGAAAAAATTTCATGCGCCAATGTTTGCGGATTTCGCTTGTCATACTCGGCGCCGCAGTTGTGCTGGCCGCGGCCGCGCCGGGATATAAAGTTGTAAACACCTATAAAGTCGGAGGCGATGGCGGCTGGGATTATTTAATCGCCGATGCCGCCGCGCGCCGTCTTTATATTTCCCGCGCCACCCACGTCCTTGTGCTCGACCTCGAGTCCGGCAAAACCGTGGGCGACATCGCCGACACGCCCGGGGTCCACGGCATCGCGCTGGCTCCGGAGCTAGGACGCGGATTCACCAGCAACGGCCGCGAAGGCACGGTCAGCATCTTCGATCTGAAAACTCTCGCGACCACCAGCAAGGTCAAGGTGGGCGATAATCCCGACGCCATTCTCTACGATCCGGCGACCAAGCGCGTCTTCACCTTCAACGGCCGCAGCCAGGATGCGACGGCCATCGATGCCGGCAATGGCACAGTGCTGGGCACCATCAAACTCGACGGCAAACCGGAATTTGCCGCCAGCGACAGCAACGGCGGAGTCTTCGTCAACATCGAAGACAAGGGCGAGTTGACCGTGATCGACGCCAACAAATTGACCGTGAAGGCAAGTTGGCCGCTCGCGCCCTGTGAGGAACCGAGCGGGCTCTCGATGGACAGAAAGAATCGCCGCCTGTTCGTGGGCTGCGACAACAAAATGATGGCCGTAGTCAACGCCGATACTGGCAAGGTGCTGGCTACGCCCGCGATCGGTGATGGCGTGGATGCAACCACCTTCGACGACGAAACCGGACTGGCCTTCGCTTCCTGCGGCGAAGGTGTGCTCACGGTGGTGCGCGAAGAATCGCCGGAGAAATTCAGCGTGGCAGAAACCGTAACCACGCAACCCGGCGCGCGCACCCTGGCGCTCGATTCGAAAACCCACAACGTCTACGTGGTCACGGCAAAGTTCGGCCCGCCACCGGCTCCCACGGCGGATAACCCCCACCCCCGCCGCACCATCCTGCCCGACAGCTTGGTGGTGCTGGTGCTGGGACGCTAGCCTAGCCTTTACTGATTCGCTGGTGGGGTTGGCGTTGGCGTCGATCCCGCCTTAGTTTTCTTTTCTCCCTTGTCCTTTCCCGTCTCTGGATTATTGCCGCCGGGTTGTTGGGTGTTCCCGTTGGATGCGGTAGCGGCCGTGATTTCGAAAGCCACGGTATCTGTACCGCCCCCGTTCTTGACCAGGAGGGGGTGGCTGCCCGCTGGTGTATTAATCTTCACGGTGACGGTAGCGTCGATCTCCGTGTCGCTGACGACGTTCTGCTTGGAAATGGTTATGGCCGTGTCGCTATCAGGAACTGAAAGCGCCGCACCCTTGAGATTCTTCCCGGCAATGGAAATCTGCACGTCCGAGTCTTTGGCGGTAAATGCGGATGCGGCAGGGGCCGTTCCGGTCTTATAAGTAAGCTTTAGATTCGTAGGCGGCACGCTCTCCGCGCCTGGGGTATTGGATTCCACCCGCACGCGGTTCAGATACTGGATGGTTTCACCAATCAGGACAAGCCTGCCCAAGGCATGCATTACATCGTTGAGATCCGCATGGCTGGCGCACTTGCCGGGCGTGTAAGCCCACGGCATCCTGCTCTCCTTGAGCCAGGCGCAAGATTTTTCGTCCCCCGGTCTGAAGTTCTTGCTCGTCTCCGAGCCGGCCTGCCGCTGTGTCGCTGCATTTCCCTTTTCCTCACCTGGGCTCGCCGTGGCATCAGCGCCGTCCGCCGCGTTCAGCTGCACGTCTTGCTTGGGGTCGGGGAGATAGGCCGCCAAGCTCTCCTTGGGGAAGAAAACCAGCGTACGAACCTGGGTGTTATTCGGAATTACCAACCCGTCGCGCAACATCTGATCGTCGAGGCGTGCCAGCTCCTGAATCGTGGTGTCGGGCCAAGCCAGCTCAAGGCCTTTTTCAAACGGGTTGCTGAATAAATCGACGGCGGAAGTGAAAGTGCCCTTGTGATTGGTGTTATGGAAAAAAGCCGTGAGCCCGGTCCCGATAGGACCGAGCGCCTGCACTAAGTGCATAACATTGGCCCGCGTGCCCACCTGTTGCCCTTTGGCCAGCGTTCCACGCGTCACCCTATAGCTCGCCGTCGGGGCGATCGAGACCTGGTTGGCCAGCTTGCCGTCGACTGGACATTCGTTCATGAGGCAAAAACCGGTTCCGGCAATTTGCAAGGGATATCCACTGTCGTTACCGATGATGACCTCGATGGCGTAGTACCTCTCGCTAATCCAGTTCCCGAAGTTGTCCCGGGCGAGGCGACGTGGCAGCACGCCCCACATCACGTCAACCTGATACGGAGGGTTAAGGCCAGGCGGGACCGGCCCCGGCGCCACCGCCAGGACGTCAAAATTGACCAGCAGGTTCTTCATCGTCTTATCGGTGCGAACCACTTGCAGCGGAACCGGGCCGATGCCCGCGTCATCGTCAATGGTGACGGGGACAATGAGATAACAACTGCCCCACCCCGTCGGGGGGGACTCATGGACGCCCATGCCCTCCGGCGCTTTCACTGTCCATTTTGTCGGATCGGGTTTGGCGGACGCGTCCTTGGCGTCCCCGGTCGGAGCAGGTTTTGCCGGCGCTGCAGGAGCGGCAGGAGCCGGTTTCTCCGACTCCTGGTTTGAAGGGGCAGCGGGCTTGTTTTCCTCGCCCAAGTCCGGTGTGCAGTCCTTGGTCCGCAGGGTCAGGTCATACTTTTTCCCACGCACCCCGGCTGCGGGAGTCACCGTGACATCACTCTGCGTCGCGCCTTGAGAGGTCCCGGGAGCGCTTTGTTGCGGAGCGTTCGCAAGCTGCGTCTGCGGGAACGAGTCCAACGCCAGCGAACTGGGAGTGGAGATTAAACAGAGAGCGGCTACGGAAATCCTGACTTGTTTTTCCAGAGTGCGCACACGAGTACCCTCGCCATCAGATTGCCCCCTCTGAAAGTTGCGCCACTCTAAAGTTCTTTCGGCCCCGCAGTCAAGCGAAAAATTAGAAACTCGTAATCGAACGACCGTTCGGTTGCCAGCGGCCCAGCGGGACATGTATCATCTCCTCACTCTACCGCCAGGTTCTCGTCGCCCTGCCGTGGTATCCAAATCCGTGGCAGGCGTAGAGTCTTCAGCCATGACCACTTCCGACGACAAGTTTTACCACGCCCACGTCACCCAACGCGTCGACTTCGCGCCCGACCTCTGGATGCTCCGCATCGACGCCGGAGAACATTTCCAATTCCTCCCCGGCCAATACGCCACGCTGGGCATCGAAGAGGACGGCAAGCGCGTTGAGCGTCCTTATTCGATAGCTTCCTCGCCTTCGGAAGACGAAGTGGAATTTTTTTTCGAGCTCGTGCCCGAAGGCGCGCTCACTCCTAAGCTGCACAAACTCCAGCCCGGCGACCCGTTGCTCATGCGCAAAGCGCCCAAGGGACGATTCACCCTCGAGACCACGAACGGCCGCAGCCATCACCTTCTGGTCTCCACCGTCACGGGCGTGGCCCCCTTCGTCAGCTTCATCCGCACACTTTCGAAAGACTGGAAGGAAGGCCGCTTCGACGGCTCACACAAGCTATATCTTTTGAATGGCGCCAGCCGTCCCTGGGAGTTCGGCTACAAAGACGAATTGCTTCGCTTCGCCGAGGAGCTGCCCTGGCTGAAATACGTTCCCACCGTAAGCCGCCCCTGGGACCACGCCGACTGGCCGGGCGAAATCGGCCGCGCCGATGACATCCTGCGCAAGTACGCCGACTCCTGGGGACTCGACGCCAGCAACACTCACGCCTACCTCTGCGGCCATCCTGACATGATCGCCAACAGCAAAGCCATCCTCAAGCGCCGCGGCTTCCTCGACAAAACCGCCATCAAAGAAGAAATCTACTGGATCCCCGCGAAATAGCGCTCCCGTGGAACGGACATTTTGCCCGTTTGCCTTTGACCTTGATTTTGTTTTTGATTTGTTACTTGATTTACTTTTGACCTTCGGCCAAGCCCTCAATCCCCGCCCGCACCTGCAGCCATACCCAACCCCCGCTTCAACCCCGCCTCTATCGCGACTCCCACCCCCGCGACCAACTCCTGCACCACGCTCAACTCATCCCGTGTAAACGCATCCGCCTCGGCACGGTAAAGTGCCAGCACCGCCACCACGCCCGCTTTGCCCTGCAACGGCACAGCCAGCGCCGAGCGCAGCGTGCTGTACTTGCCAGGATCGTTCAAATACCCCGGCTCGACTGACGGGTTTCCATTCAAAATCGGCTTCACATTCTGCACCACCCACCCCGATAACCCCTCGCCCACAGGAATCCTCAAACCGGAAAACAACCGGAAATTTTCTCCGCTCACCCACTCCGCAACCAGAACCTTGTCCCTCACAACGTAAACCGCCATGGCGTCGTGCTGCGCCAAACGCTTCACGCGCACGGCCAGCAGCGCCAGCGCATCCTCTAGACCCAGCGCCACGCCCAGATTGCCTCCCAGCTTACCTACAAACCCAGCCAGCGCCTGCGCCTCCTGCCGCGCCGCTGCCATCGCATTGCGCTGGTCCCGCTCCCGCCCCGGCTCGCTCACCGGCGCTTCTTCCGCCTTGGCAAAGCCCGCATCCGGCGCCACTCCCCGCTCCACCTTAATATCGGTCGACAACTTCGGCGGAGCCTGGACCGGCTGCTGCCTCGCCAACTTCTCCAGCTCTACATACCGCCGCTGCAAAATCCCCACCACCCGCGGATCGAAACTGATCCCCGCCTCCGACGCCACCTTCGCCATGGCAACATCCAAGGGCAACGCCCGCCGGTATTGCCGGTCGGAAGCCAGCGCGTCCAGGCAATCCACCGCCGCCAGAATCCGCGCCCCAATCGGGATCGCTTCTCCCGCCAATCCATTCGGATACCCGCTGCCATTCCACTTCTCATGATGCGCCCGCACGATCGGCACCACGGGATACGGAAAATCCACCTGCTCCAGAATCTCCGCCCCCACAATCGGATGGATTTTCATCTTCTCGAATTCTTCCGGCGTCAGCTTTCCCGGCTTTGAAATAATGTGTTCCGGCACGGCCAGCTTGCCAATATCGTGCAGCACCGATGCCGCCCGCAGCGCCTCCGTCTCGTCTTCCGTCAAGCCCAAATCCCGCGCCAGTTCCATGGCGTAAATCCGCACGCGTTGCAGGTGTTCGCCCGTCGTTTGATCTTTGGCCTCAATCGCCAGCGCCAGCGCTTCAATGGTCCGCAGATGCAGCCCGGAAACCTTCTCTGCATGCTCTTTCTCCGTTTCCAGTTTGCCCAGGTAAAGTCGATACGACCGGTACAGCAGATAAATCGGCGGCAGCACCAGCAGCGAAGCCTGCCATCCGATGTGCCGATTCAGAAAGCTTACGAACCCCGCAATCGCCGCTCCCACCATGTAATAGGGAAATAGCCAGAGAAAGCTTTCGCTCCAAACTCCGGCCACAGGTTTGTCTTCGGTTAGCCCGATAATCGCCGACATCGCCGCCGTGCCGAACAGGAAATGTGTAATCGCGGCCGCCACCAAAGCCAGTGGGCTCAACCCCTGCCAATGTCCCCGCAAAACATAATGCGACACCAGTTGATACGCGCCATACGCCGCCGCCCCGCACAAAGTCACCTGCGACAAATTGAACACCAGTTGCACCGGCTTCAACTGCCGCGCCGGCCGCCAGTAAAACTGCGCCAGCGTGCTGACCAACCCGATCAGCAGCGTCTCCGGCAAACTCATTTCCAGCACGCCCACCAGCGTGAACAGGAAATTCATCGAGAGCGTTCCCTCAATGCCGGGCAGGCTCACTTTGAAGCACGAGGCCAGCAACGCCGCAATCAGGTAGCAGACAAACTTCACCGGGTCCGAGGAATGCCAATAAAAAAACGACAGGGCAAAACATGCCAGGGCCGCAACCGCCATTCCGGCGATGTAAATCCGCGCGACAATCTGCCGTGCCCAAGACATAGGAATCCCTCCCTAGATTCTTGCCGAATTTCCCGCCCGTGTCCGCGCAAAAGTGACGGACCCCGGTTACCATCGTGTTCATTTGAAAACGCCCATGCGCCAAGACCCACCCCTGGCCGTGTGGGGATAGCCACCAGCCATGTGAAGACAGCCGCGAGCCGTGTGGGGACAGCCGCCCCCGGCTGTCCGGGGCGCAGGTTCATCGGGCCGCAGCACCTTCGCCCGCCGGGACAATCTGTCCCCCGCGCGCACGCTCGGACAAATTGTCCCAACTAGCCAGACCGGCGCGCTCGCTAACTCGTTGATTCCTAACCCTCTCCCGATCCCGCTTTGGCCCTCCGGCTGCAACCTTCAGGTCCGTAAGCAATCCCCCCGGCGGCCGCCCGCCCTTCGAGGAATTATGAAACGTAGTCTCGCTTTATTGTTGATCGCGGTTGGTACTCTGGCTCACGCCGACGACTCGAAACTCGCGCCCGAACTTCGTCACCAGAAGTCCAGCCAGCAGCAGGTCCAGGTCATCGTCCAATACGCCCCAGGAACTCAGGTGAGTTGCACGGGACTGCTGGGACTTCTGGATTGCCTGCTGAACGATATCGCGAATCTGGGTGGCAACACCGTCGGCCAGTTGCCCCTGGTAAATGGCGTGGTGGCTCAACTCGATGGCAACGGCTTCTCCACACTCTCCAACCAGTCCAACATCGTTTACATCAGCCCCGACCGCTCCTTGTCGCCTTCGCTCAGCAACGCGGCGTCGGCCATCAATGCGGAGTTTGCCTGGCAGTCCAACTACACCGGCGCCGGCATTGGAGTTGCGCTCATCGATAGCGGCGTGGCCAGCCATCCTGACCTGAATCAGAGTATTCTGCCGTTCCCGCGCGTGGTCTATCAACAGTCTTTCGTCCCGGGAAATTCCAGCGCCGCCGATCAATACGGTCACGGCACTCACATCGCAGGCCTGATCGCCGGCGACGGCCTCAGTTCCACTGGCCCGTTCTACACCAAGACTTTCAAAGGCATCGCGCCCGGAGCCAATATCGTTAACCTGCGCGTGCTCGATGCCAATGGCGCCGGCACCGATAGCGAAGTGATCGCGGCCATCGACCAGGCCATCGCTTTGAAATCCATGTACAACATTCGCGTCATCAATCTTTCGCTCGGCCGCCCTGTCTACGAATCTTATAAACTCGATCCCCTGTGCCAGGCCGTGGAGAATGCCTGGAAGAATGGCATCGTGGTCGTGGTGGCCGCCGGCAACTACGGACGCTTCCAGCCCACCAGCGGTTACGCCACCGTCACTTCGCCGGGCAACGATCCCTACGTCCTCACCGTCGGCGCTACCAAGACCATGGGCACGCCCCAGCGCACCGATGACGAGATGGCCAGCTATAGCTCCAAAGGCCCGACCGTCGTAGATACGGTGGTGAAGCCCGATCTCGTCGCGCCCGGCAACCTGCTCACATCGCTGAACGCGCCCGGCTCCACTCTTTACACGCAGAATCCCGCCAACCGCGTCCCCAACAGCTATTACATCAACGGCGGCAATAGCTCGACCTCGACTACTTACTTCACGCTCAGCGGAACCAGCATGGCCACCGGCATAGTCAGCGGCGCGGTCGCCGATCTCTTACAGAAATTTCCGTACCTTACTCCCGATCAAGTGAAAGCGCGCTTGATGGTAACGGCATGGAAGTCCCTGCCAGCCTTCAGCAGCGTCACCGATCCCGTCAGCGGCGACACTTACACGGACGAGGGCGACGTCTTCACCGTCGGCGCCGGCTATCTCGATCTCGAAGCCGCCCTTGTCAGTACCGCCATGGCCAAAGGCACGGCCATGTCTCCCATCGCCACTTTTAATTCGACTACGAATCAAGTCAGCATGACGGATGATCCCTCCGCGGTGTGGAACACTTCCGCCATCTGGTCGAACACAGCCGTGTGGGGTTCGCAGCAATTCGTAGCCGCCACGTCGTCAACCTCGACCGGCACAACCGCCGCCAGCAGCACCACCGCAGCCAGCAACGTGCTTTGGGGCAGCAACGTCCTGTGGGGTTCCTCCGAAGCAGTCTGGGGCAGCAACGTGCTCTGGGGATCGAACGTGTTGTGGGGTAGCAACGTCCTCTGGGGAAGCAACGTCCTGTGGGGCAGCAACGTAATCGCAGGCGAAAACTAAAGCTTAGTCCTCCTTACCCAATCTCGACTTTTAATAGAAGGGGCCCAGTCTCTCTACGGGAGCGGCCCCTTTCACCTTTTCCCAAAACGTAGCAACGAGTCGGTAGCGCAGCGCCGGCCTCGTAGCGCCGGCGTCCCGCCGGCTGTCGTGCGGGCGTCCTCGCCCGCACCCCGAACCACAATCCACCCGCGCCCACTTCCCCCAACCCCGCGCCCGCAAATTTGCCGTAAAATACCCTCACGCGCCCGTAGCTCAACTGGATAGAGCATCTGCCTTCGGAGCAGAGGGTTGGGAGTTCGAGTCTCTCCGGGCGCACCAGATTCGTGGTTTTGCCCGTGTGGGTCGGACACTCCTGTCCGACGGCTTTGACTCTGTTTTTGAAGTTGTTTCTTGTTTGAAGTTGTTCCTGACTTTGCTGATTGAACTGGTTCCTGAACTTGCTAAGGGAAAATACTCCAGCC
>Ga0302320_10016757_pt1 | contig 14932 bp, 13 predicted proteins | sample Bog_T0_3_FD_202130 | JGI IMG/M metagenome (GOLD analysis project Ga0302320, IMG submission 202130) | Peat permafrost microbial communities from Stordalen Mire near Abisko, Sweden - Bog_T0_3 | ecosystem: Environmental > Terrestrial > Soil > Wetlands > Peat | place: Sweden: Abisko, Stordalen Mire... | reverse complement strand
TGCGCCTCGTCCTTGGAGACGGCGATGACCTTGGCGAAATCGCGCGGATTCGGCAGGCGTTCGATGGTCGAATTGGCGAGCAGCTTCTGCATGTTCGCGTAGAAGCGCTCGATCTGGATCGCGCAGTCCCGTCCGAGTCCCTTGGCCAGGGCCTGCTTGTGGACCATGCGCAGGACCTCGGCGTGATCGATCGGCAGGAAGATGGAATAGAAGCGGTTGACGACCGCGGGGTCACCGGTGTTGGCTTCGTACTCGCCGCCGATGTTGGAGGTCCCGACGATGGTGAGGTTCTTCACCGGCGCTTCGAGGACTTCGCCGCGCGCGATGCCATTCTCGATCCCGACGGCGCGACCGGTCTGCAGGCGGTACACGCCGTCCTCCGGGTTGATCATGTTCTTCAGGACATTGAGCACATCCCGACGGGCGTTCCCCATCTCGTCGATGAGGAGGAACACGGTGTTGCCCGCGGCCGCGGCGCGGAAGGCCTTGACCGGTTCGCTGTCCTGGTGGATCCATTGGCGATCGAACGTCCCATCAGCTCGCGCGATCGCCACCGGTCGTGGCCCGCCGAGGAGGTCGCTGGCCTCGTGATCCGGGTAGATCGCATGCTCGTAGAACTCGTTCCAGAGTCCGCTGCGACCGAGCCGTCGGGCTCCGTACGTCTTCCCATATCCTGCCGGACCCAGGATCCGGACCGGTTGCTTCTCCGCCACCTGGGGACCCGCGACATCAAGGATCTCGCGCGTGAGCGCACTCCATTGCCGCACGTCGGATTCGAGCACGGCTGCCACCGCGGGCTGGACCACCGGCTGGCTGGACGCGCTGGCTGGCGTTGCCCCGGTCGGAGCGGGGGCGGCTGGGCGACGTCCCGCCAGCACGGCCTCATAGGCCTCATCGATCCTCGTGAGGAGGCTATCGCATCCGCCGAGCTGGGTCCGCTCCACCTCGTACATGAAATGGCGAACATGCTTACAGCCCAGATCGTTGGGATTGGCCGTATATGAGGACCAGAAATGCGATGCGTCGCTGGTCGCCGGATGGCTCTTGCGCAATCCCGCAGCAGTGCGCATCCCATTGTCGGCCACGATGCTCGGCCTGAGCGTCAGGCCGGCGAGGGCTTCAGCCTGCCGTGCCTTGATCTCATTGGGAGTGCAGGTGCCCTGGAGATAGCGGTCGCCGCACCAGACCTGGTAGGTCGGATCAGTGCCGTCTGCCGGACGAACCTTGACCACGACCACATGGTTGGTGGATCCCTTCCCTGATGATCCCGTCGGTGAATGGATGATGCCCGTCATACCGATGGCAAGCTGAGCCGGGTTTCCAGCCTTGCGGCGATAGGGGAGGATCACTGTGGTCAGGTCCTTCAGGCAGTAATCCAGGCCGGCGCTTTCCGCCTTGGCGGTCATCGCGGCGCTGAGCGCGCCTCGCTCCCATCCGAGCTCGCCCACGGGGCCGACCACTCCTCCGGGAGCGAGGGCACCCAGGGCCGGGGCAGGCGCAGGCACGGTGACTGGTGGGCTGGGTGCTGGTGCGGTCGACATGGTGGCAGGCTATCCGGAGGATTCGGCTCACCGAGGTGGTGACCCGGAGGCCTGGAGAGCTGAGGACGGTTATCAGCCCTCCATCAGGGCCTTCGAACGAAATGGAGGGGCAGGGCCGCCTGGCTCCGCTCACGCCGCGGTGATCGCCAGGTCGCGGGCGTAGCCGTGGAGGCGTTGGATCGCGCCGCGCAGGAGGCTGACCGACGCGATCGTCCGCTCGAGGAAGCCAACGGTCTCCTGGACTCCGGCCGCACCGCTCCCCAAGAGGAGACGCAGATCGGTCTGATCCTTCGGTCGGATCGCCGAGGCGGAGAGCAGGATCTTGGTGGCGACGATGCAGGCTGCCGGCGGCACCAGGACCCCGGGGACGGCTTCGGTGGCTGAGGCCACCATGCGCTGGTAGAGGGGGTAGAGGGAATCCGGCCGTCGCACAATCCAATCGACGGTCGTTCCGGCCAGGTCGAGCCGATACCCACCGGTGAGCAAGGGCCATCGCGGTGCCTGCTGCGGGAGCTCGAGCAGGCGATCGGCGGCGATATCGACATCATGGCTGGCCCGGGCGGCGGCGGCGGGGACGCCGTGACGGGTGAGGTGGATCATCACCGCGGCACCGCCGACCACGCACCACCGCACCTGCTGGGCCATGGCAAGGGGGCGGATGTGGTCCACCGCCCGGTGCACGTCGTCCATGGTCAGGATGCGCAGTGAGCGCTCCGGCGAGGCTGCCGACGATTCGGCCAGGTGCCGCACCTCCATGCGGGAGAGGCGCTCATCAAGGTCCATCGGTGAACATCGCCTCATCGAAGAAGGAATGCTGGGGGACGCGATTGCGGCCGGTCGCAGACGCCGTCTGGTCGTCAGCCAGTCCATTGCCCGGGGGGACGCCTTGGCGGCGTGATCCCGATCGCCGGGAGCGCGAGGGGCGAGATACCGCAGTTCCCGGAATGCCATGGGCCAGCGCCTGCAGCTGGTTCCACGTGGCGTCGCAATCGGATCGCCGTGGAGCGAGATGGACGCTGTCGGGACCCGCGGCGATCGCCTGCATGGCAGCTCGCACGCCGCCCATCCGCCGCTCGAGCTGGCAGTAGTAGGCCCAGAGCGCATTGATGCGGTGGTAGCGGGCAATCCAATCGTCCATATCCTCCGCCTTGATGTTCCCGATGGTGAGGAAATCCTTGGAGGGGGGCAGGGCATCCCGCCAATACTGGATGAACCGCAGGCGCTTGATGCGACGCGCCGGTGCGGCACCGGTCTGTGCCGGATCGCGCGTGGAGACGGTGCGGATGCCCGCCATGCGCCAGTAGAGCGCCTTCGGCAGCTTGTCGTCGACCACGTTGCGCCCATTCACCGCTCCCGGATCCCGGTAGGTGGTCCCGATGACCGGATCCCTGGTCCATACCGGATGGTAGATGAGGCAGGGCATGACGCGGTGGTGCAGCGGTCGGTGGATGCGCCAGAAGGCAAACACCTCGGCGCGCACCGCCACCCGGTAACGACTGCGCTGGTCCCAGTACCACTGCATCAGCATCGGATGGGCGACGGGCGGCGCCACGGGACTGCAGGTCATGATCGGAGCCTTTGCTGGGCGGGAGGCAGACGCTGGGAGGCTGGGAGGCTGGGAGGCTGGGAGGCTGGCTCTCGCTAATCCAGGGGCGCCGGATCGCTGATGGGGATCTGGGTGGGCTGTGACCGCGTCTGCACCGATCGCTGCGGCGCCGCCGCGCCGCCGGGGCTGCCCCCGGCATCAGCCGGAACGCTGGTCTGGAATCCCGTGCAGACGAAGCTGAGCCGCCGGGGCAGCCTGGCGCCCCGCGGCGGCCGCTCCCGGAAGCGCCCCTCCAGGATCGCCAGATCGCCGCGGTGCAGGTGCTTCAGCACCTCCTCGCCCTGGGCATCCCAGGCCTCGACATGGACATGAGTGGTATGCGGGGCGAGCTCGGTCCCATCCTCATGGTCGCCTTCCAGCCGGATGCAGGTGCGCCGCAGACCGGCGAAGATCACCTGGTGCGCCTCGGGGTCGCGGGTCAGGCGGAGTTCGAGGGAACACGACTGGAAGTGACGCATGGGAGGATCCTCAGGCTGCGGGTCGGGCAGGGGGGGAAGCGGATGCGAGCTCGGTGCCGGCTCCCGGCTGGGTGGTGATCGCTCTTGCGCCTTGTGCATGGTCCGGCATGGCGCCGTCATCACTCTCGGGAGCGGTCGGCTGCGCCTGTCGTACGGCGAGGTTCAGGTGCGCGGTGGCCTCGACGATCCGTTCCGTGGGCAGGAGACGGGTCTCGATGACCCCGAAGGCCTCCTGGAGGAGCCGCTCGACGGCGGGTTTCCCCAGTGCACGTGTGGCCTGAGACCAGGCGATGCTGAGGTTGCGGCTGGCGGCGATGGCATCGCGTCGTTCGTCGGCGGTTGCCCCAGCCGGCATCGCCACCGTGACGCCCCGCGTCCCGGTGCTGGAGGCATCTCCCTCCTGACGCTGGCCAGTCGCCTCCTCGGCGGGGTTGGGCGTGAAGCGCTCCTGACCTTCCGGGGTGCGCATGTTGAACATGCTGCAGAGCAGGATGCGACGGGAGTAGGTGACCGCGGCGCCGACGGCGGTCGGAGCCGTGCCCGCGATGGGCACAGGAAGCGAGAAGCGGAGCGATTCCTGGCTCGTGATGTGGACCGCCGTCAAGGTGGTCTCCAGCATCCGGTCGTTGAGGATCTTGAATTCAGGCAGGATCATGAGCCCCTCCTTCAGCAGGCTCGGATGGAGGGCCTCCTGCACCTGGTCGAGGGTGGCGTAGTAGGTGCCCGTTTCGGTATTCAGGGAGCTCTTGATGATGGGCGCGACTTGTGTCATCACGTTATGCATGGCTTTGAGGAGGCGTTTCAGCGATCTGGGCGGGGTCGTGTCGGTGGTCATGGCCGGGTTCTCCTGGGTTTCGGCCATTATAATACGTTTCTCATTCCGGCAACAGGATATTTCGGTGGCCTGTCCAGGTTGGGGTGCCGATGTTTTCGAGATCTGGTGGGAAATCCGGAATCTCCGGGACACCGCACCGGCCCTGGATCAGGTTCCGCGTGCGCTCTTCCTGAGCATCTTCATGGCCTCCTTGATCAGGACCTCCTTGATGCGGGACCCCTGGCCGAGGACGGCGCTCTGGCGGCGGGACTGCTCGGGTGTCAGGTCGCGCCGCTGGCGCATGGGCCTGGTATTGTCGACATGGGCGGCCACGGCGTCCGCGAGCTCGAGCAGGGTTTCCGGCGTCCGACCATGGACGTGCTCGTCGAGGGAGCGCAGGAACTTCTCGGCGCTGCTGGTGACCACCTGGGGCGTGGCAGGATCCACGGTCTGGTTCATCGACGCCAGGATCAGGGCCTTCATCTCGACGGAGGTGATCTGGAAGGTGGCGAACTCGCGCAGCGCCTTGACCGAATCGGCGGTCTTGTTCAGGGTCCCGCCCCAGACCCGGGTGAGCTCCTTGATGGTCGCGCTCAGCTGCTGGGTGTGCCGGAGCCGCGACTCGCTGAGGAGTCCCGCCTGGGTGAACATCGGGATGTCGCCTCCCAGGGCGCTGGCGGTGTTGGTCAGGTGCATCATGGGGCGGACCGTCAGGCTGTGCGAGCCATCGTGACCGTTGATGACCTGGAATCGCACCGTGGCCTGATGGTCGCCGATGGCGAAGCAGAGATGCGGATCCTTGGCCTCGAGCAGGATGGCGGAGATGCCGCCGTTGTTATAGCTGGTCGCCTCGACGGTGGACATGCGGTCCATGAACCCGGCCTGGATCAGGGATTCGACCAGGAGGGGATTCTGGCAGGGGCGGAACTTGGTGTACCGCGCTCCGCCGACCGAGCCGAGGATGGTGCCGGAAATGCTATTGCGGATGCCGACCACCGCCTGCATGTCCTGCGGTTCGACCTGGCGCACCGCCACTCGGTGGTTGGGGTCGGGAAGGATCGCCCCAGTGGTGACCAGCCGGACCATTTGGGTATCATAGTCGAGCTGGGGATGCGTTGTCAGGTAGGCGACGGTATCCGCTGAGGGCACGAAGACGGGATCGGCGACCGTCGCGGCCGCCGCGGGCGCGCTGGACGAGCCCTCAGGCGCTGCTCCCGCGGCGCTCGCCGGTGGCGCGGACGAGGCATCAACAGGGTGACCAGCGGACGCGGCCGGGACAGGGTCGGCCAGAGCCGATGCCGCGATGGAGCCGGAGGGGTGTTGGATCTTCGCAGCGGTCGGGGAGGCGGCGACGGTCTCGGAGTTCTCCGCACCGTGCGCCGGGGTCGGAGTCACCGGGGGGTGATCTTCCCGGGCGGGGGCGCTGACCGAGCGCTGGCTGGCATCCCGAGCGCAGAGCAAGTCGAGCGGAGAGGTCATGTATTGGAAGGCGCAATGGCTCTCCGGTGTGGGATGCAGCTGGCCGAGCAGGCGGGCTGAGGAGAGGGAGGCGCGATCGAGGGTTGCGGTGCTCATGGGTGTGCTCCGACCGCACTCTAGAAGTCCGATTGCTGCTGTGGGATCCCTTGCATCTCACTTTCAGGTGCTGTGGACGTGCATGTGCCCCCCAGGGACATCTCTCCATGGTGATAGTGCTGCGCTTGCGCCGGTGAGACCGGAGCCATACTGCGTCATGGAGGACACCCGTGGTACGGCTGCTGACGGGTATGCACATCAACGGGCTCTACGTCCTCCAGGAACAGCTCGGCAATGGCTTCTTCGCGACCGTGTTCAAGGCGACCACGGTGCGCGCGGGTTGGGACGATGCCAGCGTCGCGATCAAATTCTTCCAGCCGGAACGCGATCGACCGGATTTCCTCGAGCGTTTCCGCCGCGAGATGCGCTTCATCCAGGACATCGCACATCCCCATGTCATCCGCTGGCTGGATAGCGGCCTCTACGAAGGAGTCCCCTATATCGTGCTAGAGCTGGCGACAGGGGGGAGCCTGCGCACCTGGAAGCCGGAACACGAGCGCTACGCGGTCCCCGAAGCCTGCTGGATCATCTACCAGGCGCTGTCAGGACTGCGCGCCGCGGGAACCATCCACCGTGATCTCAAGCCCGACAACCTGCTCATCATGCTGAGCGCCTCGCGGGCGGCCGGCTCCTTCATCATCGGCGATCCGGTCCAGGGTCACTGTATCAAGGTGGCCGATTGGGGCCTGGCGCGCGACCATCAGTTGCCTGCGGGCGGCGCGCGTCTGACGCGGACCCAGGATGTCGCCGGCACGCCGTGGTACATGAGCCCCGAGCAGTGCTTTGGCACCCGGCATGCGGGCCATGCCAGCGACATGTATGCGCTCGCCTGCGTGCTCTACGAGCTCCTCTCCGGCGAGCCGCCCTTCGCCGGGACCACCGCCGAGGACGTCCTCCATCGGCAGGTCTACGGGCAGGTCACCTTTCCATCGGCGCTGCCCGCGGACGTGACCAGCGTCCTGGCCACGGCGCTCGAGAAGGAGTCCACCAAGCGCTATACGAGCATCGGCGCCTTCCAGCGCGCCCTGGTGCCGCTCATGGGACTGCCCGCAGGATGGACGTACCCTCATGACGCTGTCAGCGACGTGGCGGATGATCCGCAGCGCGCCGCCATCCAGCCGATCGATATCTAAGGAGCAGCCATGGCGCAATCGACCAGCCCCTACAAGCAGGACCTCCACTTCGGCTTCGCGCCGGCGATCTACGCCCTCCAGCGCCTGCCGTGGCCGTTCAGCGTCCAGTGGTTCGCGACCCATGGCCTGCTGCATTTGAAGGATGGCAATACCCTGCGCATCGCCTGGGCGCAGCCGGAATCCCATCCGGATGGGGGCCGCTACGCCGGCATCCTCCTGACCATCGTGAATCTGTCGCATGGCTCGGTGTTCGAGGCCGCGTTCGATCTGGGCGAATATGTCGCTGCCCTGCCCGGTGCCGAAGAACCGATTGAGGCCTACATGCTGCTGCGCGGAACGAAGGCGCATTTCGCCTTCAGCGATGATCCGGACACCACCCAGTCCCGCAAATCATCAAAGGCCACCCTGGACCTCGCGCAGCGCTTCCAGCCCTTGTCCGATGCCATCTCCGCATGGCTAATGACGCTCTATGGTGGGCCGTTCCTCGCGGGAACCGGGGAGCTAGCAACACCAGCTCGTCCTGCGACTGATGAGGCTCCGATCGCCATTCTCGATGACGCTGAGCCCGAGCTGCATCCGCAGGTACACGAGAGCCAGTCCCACTGAGAGAAAATGCGTATTTTATCAAGAAGTTCGCCAATTATAGGGGGATCACCTCCCTACATCTCGGTTTCTCTTGCGGTGCTCTCAATTGCACGCTATGTCTTGCCGACCTTGAGGGACACACATGTCGCTAGACCGAACTCATCATCGCCATTCCCTTTTCGTTCCTAGGCCCTGTTCTCATCCAAGTTTCACCTTCACGTTCCTTACTTATAAATGTGGCCTTGGAATATGAGCGACAGTCTCATTGATCTCTTCAGTTCCAATTGCGATAATGATTGCTGGCCCCTTCTACGAGGCATTCAGGGGTCATGCGTTCGCGTGGTAGTCTTTGATAAATGGCCTGCGGCAGATTACGTCGTAACTGCCTTACGTCATCTCGAGGCAAAGGGTAAGCTACAAAAGGGTGGCGAATTGCAAATTCCCTATGAAGAGTATCAAATCGAATGGGAATGGCGTGACCTGGCCTTGGCCATACCGAACAATGACAAGGGTGCCGCAATCGCGGTCCATCAAATGCTTCTCGTTAACACGCCCTCATTTACCCCAACTGGAGCGTTGGTGTGGATCAACAGTAGACCGAACGTCGGACGACGGTGGTCGGTCGTGTGGAGCGAGCGCTGGCATCCGCGCTATACTGGTCCCTGGTTGGCATGGGAGGTGAGTCCGGGCATAGCACCGCCGCCTACCACCGGAGCTGTGTATATCATCGACGATCACCCGTGATCTTGGATTTCAGGGAAAAGCCTCCGATTCCGTCAGCGCGGAATTTGCAACAACCCATTCGATCTGATAGATGAACTCCATGGGTACATCGACCTTCCGGAGTCCGTGACATGAAGACTGCACCCTTGGGATGTCTGCTCATCTTCTCGTGCACAATGGTCATAAGCACGGTGGTGCATGGTGCTGATGGGGTTTTGATCGGAACTACCGAAGATCCTGGAGCTCACGACGATCACGACTCCAAGAATGAGATTCCGACAGACCAGGTCATCGTCATCAATAACGATGTCATTTTCATGCGCAGTCTGGTTCGCGGCTTGTTAAATGATGCTGCTGCGGATGGAACATGGGTCATCGTGACAACCACTCCCAATCCGTATAGTGGTATTGCCTCGTTCGATGGCGCAACAGCGTCTCTGGTAGTCAATGGAAGCAAGGTGGCTGTCCAAGATGCTGGCAGGACGTTTTCCGGATCGTACCATATCACCGCTGTCATTGCAGGTGCCAAGCCCAAGGAGTGTGCTGGGGAATATCGTTGGGTGGTTACCGGGGAGCTTGATGATCACCCACGAAACTGGTCCCCAAGCGCTGTTGATTTGATCAAGACGAATCCAATATTCGCCAATCCAGGCATGGCCATCGTTCGCTACAATGAGGCAGCGGACGGTTGTCAGCGGTTCGCGTCGGTCATACCGATACCGGCCGATTGGGCGTCATTCGTCCCTGCAGCATGGTCGATGATGGCAGCTGCAACGCAGGGAGAGGCGGCCCACATCCTCTCCAAGCTGCATGCTGAAGCCAATCCGCTACTTGCGATGGTCGAGAGTCATGCCCTGGCAGGAAAGGACGTCATATCGGCAATGGATTTTGCATTCGCTGCGTCGTCACCGGTCAAGGCATCATGGATGTTTGCGGCGTTGACCGCAGACCTATCGCCTTTTGTTTCGGTCGCAGATGAAAATACGAGAGCACACTGGGATGATCTGGCGAAGACCATCGGGAAGGTCTCGATAGACAGGCATGTTTACGAATATTACATCGGCATCAAGGCATCACGCAATCAACCGCAATCGAAGAAATACAATATGACCTGGTATGCTGATGAGCTCACATCGCTTTTCCAGCGCTCCAAAGGGCTGCCGCTGGATGCTGGAGAATATACCCACACCCTCCTCCCGGTTCTGCGATTTGATTATGGCAGGGGAAAGTGACGGAGTGGTGACGCTATAATCCATGAGAGCGATTGTCCTCCTCATCGCGTGCATTCTGTTCTCAGCCGATGGACAAGCGCCTTCGCTCACGTTCGAAACGTCTGAGATTGAATTGCACCCATGAGTATCCGATGACGTAGCAATCGCCCGATTCCCCTTTGAAAATCGGGGTAATGACTCCGTAACGATTACCAATCTGAAAATGTCGTGCGGGTGCACCACGGCGTCGCTGGAACAGATGAACTATGCACCTGGACAGCATGGGACTATCGTGAGCGTCAATGCATCCGTACGGGGGCTTTGACGCTCATGGTGATCTCGTGTTCGATACTGGAGCACGGCGCTGGCGCTGGCGTCAATGCGGGTCGATAACCGCTCGCGATCCCCCACCCTGATCAAGACGTGGACCGGAGGGCCCAGAATCGTCGTTACGGTGGTGGCGGAGAGCCATCGTATGGACCACCACGCCACCTGTTCGATCCGTTCCGCACTGCCCGCACCGGCACTGGCCGCCACCATATCCCCTCCCAGCAGGGTATGCCACGGAGTCCGCGTGGGCATGGCACGCGATCATGTCCGCATCACCGCCGACTGGATGACGGACGCCGGCGCGAGCGTCCGCCTCGCCATCCGCGATGCCCGCGAGTTCCATGGAGTGACCATGGCCTTCGACGGCCATGCGCATCTCGTCCCGCGGCGCGCGCTGACCGCCTTCCAGGAAGTCCTTCAGGGGGATAGCCGCCCGAGCGTCCAATGGCTGCGCCGGCGCATCACCTCGGCCATCCCTCCTGCTACCAGTTCGGCCGCGGCCATGACGCAGCCGGCGCTGCGGGACGATCCGGCGAATATCCACGGTGCCGGCCAAGTCGACCCGGTGGCTACGGCCATCCCGTCGATCGACCTCTCGACGCGCACGATGCGGGCACCCAGCGACCGGGCAGGGACGCTCGTGCAGCCCGAACAGCGCACGCTGTTCGACCTCATCGATGCGGTGACGGCCGAGCAGGCCACCGGCATCAACGACCTCCCGCAGGCCGGACAGCTGATCGCCCGCACCATCTCCGCGGCCGGTGAGACACCGGGTCGGACCGCCGCCACACTCGCTGGGAGTCCGGGGGCCGCGGCGCCCACGGCAATCCTGACGTGATCATCGACCATGAGCCGAGTTCTATCTACCACGGCAAACCGGCCCCTGCCGTCGGCAGCCATGCCCTGTTCGACTCCGATCGAGAGGCAGGGGGATCGCTGCGCCACTACTATGAGAAGCATGTGGTGCCCACCGAAGCGGAGAAGGAGGGGGACGCCTTTAAATTCGGTCGCGCCTTCCACGCGGTGGTGGGGGAGAAGCGCAACCTCCTCGCCGGCACGGATGCGGAGTTCGTGGTCCGTCCTGCCACCTACCGGAATCAGAAGGGCGAGGTCAAGGCCTGGAATGCCCAGGCCAAGGAATGCGAGAAATGGGCCAATAGCGAGACCCGTACCGTCATCCGCCACGAGGATGCGATGCTCATCGAGCGCATGGCACGCGAGATCCGCGACGATCACGACGCCAGCGAGATCATGCGGGACGGCAAGCCGGAGGTGGTGATCCGCCATCTCGATCAGGAATCCGGACTGCAGGTCCAGTGCCGCTTCGACTGGATCGATCTTCCCCGCATGGTGTGGGCCGATTTCAAGACGTGCGACGATCTTGCCTGGTTCGAGAAGGATGCCATCCGCTACAACTACCACCGCCAGGTCGCCTGGTACACCCGTCTGCTCTGCGATGAGATGGAATGGCCATTCCCCAATCCCGACCTCAAGGGGGGCTTCATCGTCGCCTCGAGCAAGTCCATGCCCTGGGCCTGCCAGGTCTTCGATTTCGCTCCCGAGACCCTGATCGCCTGCGACAAGAAGAACCGCGCTGCGCTCAACCGCCTGGGCCAGGCCTATGCCGAGAACTTCTGGCCGCAATCCACGGGCGGCATCCGCACCATTACCACCTATGCCCCGGCACACACCCGCTGACCGACCAAGGACCCCGCTATGCCTGACATCGTCCTGACCATCCCGCCGACCCTGCGCTGCGCGCGGATCGCCCATGCGGGCGGGCGCGAAGGTCGCTCCGTCCATCTCCTCACGCTTCAGCGGATCGCCACCGGTCACTACCGCCGTGAACCCGGAGATCCCCTCTGCCGACCGGCATCGCGCTTCCCGCACCTCAATGTCTATGGGCTGCGGACGGTCTCCATCGCCGAGTGCTGCCCGCAATGCCTGCAGTACGCGGTGCGTGCCCGGTTCCTCGAGCGCCACCAAGTCGATGCGGCCGAACGCGCCTATGTCCAGCTGCGCGTGGCTCAGGCTCCCGTGGACCCGCCGGCGGCACCTCCACCCATCGCCTGGTGGCGGCATCTGCCGAGCTGGAACGAGCTGCCGGTGCGGCCTGGAGCGACTGCCCAATCGACCTCCTCGGCGACCGGATTCAGCCGCTTGGCGCTGGCGGCGCGGCAGCAGACGCCCCACCCGGAACCGATCCGCCAAGCGATGGACGGCGCCTGGTTCCTGGCCCGCGTCGTACCGCGGTGCACCGGCAACATCCACCGCTGTCCGGTCATCCTGCGCACGCCGGCACCAGCGAGCGCCAGCGACCAAGTCCCGGTCCTGGCGGGATCCACCGGCCAGCCGGGGCTCCAAGGCACGCCCATAGCCCGCCTGGGCAATGACATCGTGCTGGCGGTCAGCGCCTTCGCCATCGTGCTGCGATTCCACCAGCCTGACGCTTTCCCCGGAGATCTCGTGGCCTACCGCACCCTGCTGAAGACCTGGCACCAGTATTCCCTCACCCCCGCGCACCGCCTCGTTCGGCGTGGGCTGCGGATCACTGCCTGCCGGACGCTCCAGGCGGGAGGGGCGACCCGCGCGCAGATCGCCGGATGGATGTTCGAAGGGCTCCCCTACATCACCGAGCTGTGCGCCCAGCCCAGCCCTTCCCACGCCTGAGGTCGCCATGCCCCCCACGAAATCCGGCACCTCCGCCGCCTTCACCGCCATCAAGTCCGAGCTGCTCATCGGCCACGGCGACTTCGGCGCCAAGGCTGGCGAGCCCCACAAGATCGATCTCGAGGCCATCCCGAAGCACGTCCTGGCCTGCGGGACCACGGGCAGCGGGAAATCCGTGTGCCTGAAGGTGGTAGCTGAATCCCTCCTGGCGCGCGGCATCCCGATCGTCGCCCTCGATGTCATGGGGGATCTGGCCGGGTTGGCCATCCCGGCCGGCAGCCCCGACGTCTATAAGCAATTCCATCTCCCCGAGCCGCTCGGCATCGGACCCGAGGAATGGGCTCTGGGCAAGACGGTCGCCGATCGGCTGTCCCGCAAGATCCATGCGCGGTACCTCACGCCCTGCTCCGATATTGGCGAGCGGCTGGCGATATCCCCGCTGCCCCTGCGACCGCGCAACTTCGCCGAGCAGCTCCGCACCGACCGCGATGAGATGGAGCTTCTGGCCAGCGCCGCCGCCTGGTCCTTGATGGGCAAGATCGGCCTGCGCCAGCCGAAGGATGGTGCGGGTGGCGAACCCGAGCTGGTCCGCGGCCTGATCTACGAGGTGATCCTGGCGATGTGGCAGGAATCCATCGACATGGAGGGCCTTTCCGGCATCGAGCGCTTCCTCGAGCTGGCGAAGGCGAGTTTCGACAAGCGCATGCCCATCAATCAACAAGCCAAATTCGAGGTGGGGCTGATGAGTCTGGCCACGGGCCAGGCAGCGCGCTGGCTCGAGGGCACGCGGCTAGACTGGGATGACCTGCTGGCGGTTCCCCCCGGCAGGACGCCGCTCATAATCGTCGCCTTGGAGCATCTCCCCAAGGAACAGCACCCCTGGATCGTCAGCCAGGTGGTGTCGAGCCTGGCCAGCTGGTGCTCGGTCCAACCCCCGACCCCGGGGAGGCCGCGCATCGCCCTGCTGATCGACGAGCTCGCCGGCGAGGGCGGCCGCAATGCGCTGCTGCCCAAGCTCACCTACAACTCCTCCTCGGGTACCGCCATCCGTCATGTGCTGCGCAAAGGCCGCCATTGGGGTCTCGGCCTGCTCGCCGGGACCCAGGCGCCGTCCGACATCGATGGCCGCAGCTTCAATTTCTTCAACACCCTCTTCGCCGGGAAGCTCAAGACCGACTACGATGTCCGCCTCGCACTGTCTGGCGGCACCATGAGCACCGAACGCCTCAAGAAGGTCAGTGGCGTCATCAAGACCGCGGTCGCTCCCAAGATGTTCTACCAGGCGCCCAATGGCTGGTGCGAATCCATCCGCGTGCGCTGGCTGGGGACTCTGCATTCACGCATCGAGCGCCAGCATATCCCAGGGCTCTATGCGGCCGGATATTTCCATCGCCCCTCGCAATCAGCCCCGGGTGCGCGCTGGCACTTCCAGGACGATTATCTGCTCGATGCCTCCGGTCGCGTGGTGATCGCCCTCCTCCGCCAGCAGGGCACCTTGCAGGCCGCCACGGTCGATGCCCAGGGATCGGGGGTGAACCATGAATCCTTCCCCTGTACCATCGAAGGCCTCCTGCGCTGTGCCCTCTGGATGGTCCAGCGTGCGGGGACACGTGGGCCAGTCATGGCTGTCAGGTCAGCGGACGACCAGCGCCACCTGGTCGACATGGCGCACACCGCGGATGTCTCAGTACCGTGGATGGATCATGGGTGGTACCAGGTGAGCTCGCCTGGATCGACTACCATTGTCGACCTGGTCGGGGCGATCCACCAGGGAGTTACCGCCCATGGGCATCTCCCCTGCCTTCCCCCGTGCGTCCCCTCTGCAGCGTGAAGCTGCAACCCTGCAATCTGTGGTCGTCGTGATCACTGGTTCCTAAACAATCTGGTTGCAGCACCCGGGTGGAATCATGCGCGCTGAGCGCATCACACGACGAAGACTCGCGATTCGATTCGTGCGGCCGCATAGGTCATTCTGCAGTCTCCTCGCGTCCGGACGAAAAACGTGGGCGCATCGTCATTCTGCCCTGGTGGTGCCCCGCTTCCGACGACCATGTGCTTTGGACCGGGTCGTCCCCTGGCGCCCCCGAACAGGGGCACGGGTCGGCTTCGTGGTGCGATGCCGCGTCGCTTCTGGCGAGCTCGCACGTGCTGGAGGCAGCGGTAGGCTCTGGTTGCCAAGCAGCGTTCGCACGAAAGCGCGCGTTTCTTCGGGAGCCGTGATGAGCTGCTGAATGAGCTGCTCGAGGTCCTGGGACCTGAGCTGATGCTCCCAGGAATAGAGGGATG
>Ga0302320_10016755_pt1 | contig 14932 bp, 11 predicted proteins | sample Bog_T0_3_FD_202130 | JGI IMG/M metagenome (GOLD analysis project Ga0302320, IMG submission 202130) | Peat permafrost microbial communities from Stordalen Mire near Abisko, Sweden - Bog_T0_3 | ecosystem: Environmental > Terrestrial > Soil > Wetlands > Peat | place: Sweden: Abisko, Stordalen Mire... | reverse complement strand
AGTCTGCTCAGCGTGCCCGCCTGAGCGCAACAGCGACGCCCTGTTATAGACTTACCTGCAAATGGACACTCTGAAGGATTTGTCCCGCCGCGACGCCCTGCGCCTCGCCGCCGCCGCGGGCGCAGTCACTGCCGCCACGCAGTTCGACCGCGCGCCGGCCATCGTCAAAGCCGCGGGCGACCCTGTGCGTTTCGGCCTCATCGGTGCCGGCAGCCGCGGCGATTACCTCCTCAAGCACCTCCACGGAATCGACAACGGCCACTGCCTCGCGCTCTGTGACATCAATCAGGAACACCTCGACCGCTCCGCCCAGACCATCGGCACCAATCCTTCGAAATACAAGGATTATCGCGAGCTCATCAGCCGTAACGATATCGATGCCGTTATCGTCACGGTACCGCTCTTCCTGCATTTTCCCATCACCAAAGACGCGTGGCTCGCCGGAAAACATGTCTTTTGCGAGAAAAGCCTCGTATTTAAAGCGGAAGAGCTGGCGGAACTGCGCCTGCTTACCGATCAGCGCCCGAAGCAGGTCCTGCAGGTCGGTCTGCAGCGCCGCTACAGCGAGTTCTATCAGGCCGTCAAAAGCATGGTCGATAAAGGTGTGCTCGGCAACGTGACGCACATGTACGCGCAGTGGAACCGCGATCCCGGCTGGAAGATGAAGCCCCTGCTCAACCCTGCTGATCAGAAGATGGCTAACTGGCGTCTTTACCGCGATTACTCGGGAGGTCTCGCCGCCGAACTCGCCTCACACCAGGTCGATGTCGCCGAGTGGATGTTCGGATCGCCCCCCGAATCCGTCGTAGGCGTTGGCGGCCACGATTATCAGTTCGATGGCCGCGACATTCTGGATAATATCCAGATGATTTACAAATACCCCAAGAAACAGAAGCTCATCGCCATGTACCTGTCGACGAGTTCGCATCTGTCCCTCTTCGGCGCGACCCGCACGGAATTCGGCGAGAAGATCATGGGCACCGAAGGCTCCGTCGAAATCACCGTCGGCGACGACAACCTGCCCGCCACTGCCATCTGGTATCGCGAGCCCTCGCCGCCTCCTTCGGTAACGAAGGCGGGCGAGAAAAAAGCCTACGTCGCGGGTGCCACCATGGTCTCCGCCGGTGCGCAGAAAGGCGTGCCGATCCTGCTCGACCGCGATAAGGTCGGCCCCAACGAAGGCTTCGTCGATAAGGAAATGAAGTATGCGCGCCAGTGGCTCTATTCAAAAGGCGTCATGATGCCCGAAGAGCCGCGCAACCCTGTCGATACCGAACTCGAAAGCTTCTTCAGCGATTGCCGCAGCGGCGGCCGGCCAAGAGCGAATATCGATGTCGGCCTGGCCGATTCCGCAACCGTCATCCTCACCAACACCGCGCTCGACGAAGACCGCAAAGTCTCATGGTCCGAAGTGGAAAAGTCTATGCGCGGCGCGGCACCGGATCCAAAACTGAAACGCAGCTGAAGCCCGGCACCCGAACCGGCCCAGACCAGGCCTCTTCTAACCTGCGTTCTTCTTTTCACGCCCCATGCGCCCGCAGTCCACACATATCGCCACAGAGAGCGAACCGGTCGTCCCTGCGTATTCAGGACGGCTGCCCTCATGATCGCCGGAATCGCACGCTACGCTGAATGTCATGGTGGATAACGTAAATCCGCGCGAGGCCCGCCTCAGAAGACAGGCTGACCGGAGAGGATACAGACTCGCAAAAATCGAAGAAAACATAGCTGCGTAACCGGCTGATTACAAAGCTCCAGGAAGTCAGTTCCCTAAGAGACCGGCTATGCTTCTGCACCCCTGGTCAACGCCATGAACGCGCATAGCTGACGACCTCTTCGACGCGATTGTAGATAGTAACGTTCCCGGAGTCGGCCTTGATAGTGAGCTGCTTCCAACATAGCGATGGGGAACGCAGTACCGATTGCCATCGAAGCGAAGCCGGAGATCTTTCTGAACCGTGGCTTCGGATGAGTCGCGGTAGTCGTAGGGAATGACAGGCAGCGGGCGGAGCGCTCCGGGTTTGAAGCGATCCAGCGGACGTCCGCGGGTCTCGCTGTGCACGCGTCGGTTGGCGGCTTCGCTCAGCTACTGCCGCGCCTGCCGGTTCACGTCGTGCCTATCGGTGAACCCCCGCAAAGGCCAGAAGTTCTGGCGCAGGTAACCGATGGCTCGTTCGAATGTCCCTCTTTTCCCAGCCGCTTGCGGGATTGCACGCGTGCGGGACGCACGGCTATGGCCAGGTTGTCATAGGCGATCTGACGCGCGACGCCCCCAGTTCAGCGAATGCATGAACGTGACAGCGCATGAGGGTTTCGAAGCTCTGGCAATGAGTGAACGCGACATACATCATGCGGTTGTGCGCATCGACCAGGGCGAAGGCATACAGCTTACGCGAATCGCCCGAGGAATCGAGCGCGCCGAAGTGACCCAGTCAACCTCGAAGCGTTCTCCGGCCATGGGTTTCATGCGGACGAAGGTGCGGCGGGGCTTCAGTTGCGGACGCACCTTGCGTAAATACTCCTGGAGGATGCTCGATCCGCCTTGTCACCAAGTGGCCGCAAGCGCTGTTCGATGACAGCCGCGGTGACCTGCGGGCACTTCTCCAGCCGTCCGGCGATGTTGCCTTTGAAGGAATCGAGTTTGCTCGAACGGCTGCGGACCGGCGGTCCCTGTGCCGGTGTCTCGTTGTATTTAGGGATCGTGCGCCGGCCCATTTTGAGATGGTGCTCGATTTTGCGGATGGGACCAGCTCTCGGACCAGTAAAGCCGGTGCAGGTCGCTGATCTGTTCGGTGTCCGGCATCGCCTTGTTTCTTGATGCGGCAGGATCGGCAGATGCGCCAGCAGGTTGTTATCTGCAAGATCGGCCGCGCCGGGGCCGATGAGCCAAACCTCCGCGGCGGAATGCTTTTTAGGTCCAGAGCTGAGGTGTTGTTTGCAAGATTGCGGAGGCGGGTTTCTTCTGCCGATACTGCCTCAAGTACTCGGGATTGCGGGAGCGCCACTTCCGGGGACTGTCGCGGCAGACGTCGCGCTATTCGGGATCGGCAGCAAGTTTACGACGGTGATAATCGGTGCGGCGACGGCGCTGACAGTCGGCTTCGCGTCGCAAGGAATCGTCGAATCGGGCGCATCCGCCGTGTCCGGACTCGTCGAGCCGGGCTGGAGTTAAAGCGGGCGCGGCAGCCTGACGCAGCGGAACACCGGTGGTTGAGGCTTGGTCCCAGCATTCTGAGAGAAGGATCGCGATCAGAGGGGCATCGTTGCACAAAATCCATTCCCGGACGCTCGAATCGAGGGGCGCACTCTACCCAAGCCGCCCTGCGATTAACTCAAAGCTACTCCTCATCCTGCCGCAGGGCCGCCAGAACGCCCAGATCCTCCAGCGTCGTCACATCCCCCTTCACATCCCCACCCGCGGCCAGTTCCCGCAGCAGCCGACGCATGATCTTCCCGCTTCGCGTCTTCGGCAGCGAGTCCGTAAACCGGATCTCGTCCGGCTTTGCCAGCGACCCGATCTCCTTCCCCACCCACGCACGCAGTTCTTCCTTCAGCCGGTCCGACCGCTCATGCCCGACCTGCAGCGTTACGAACGCCGCGATTCCCTGTCCCTTGATCTCGTCCGGTTTGCCCACAACCGCGGCTTCCGCAACCATCGGATGCGCCACCAGCGCCGACTCGACTTCCATCGTGCTCAGCCGGTGCCCCGACACGTTGATCACGTCGTCCACGCGGCCCATCACCCAGATGTAGCCGTCCTCGTCCTGCCGGGCGCCATCGCCAGTGAAATACGACCCGGGAATCTGCGACCAGTACTGCTGTCTGAACCGCTCGTCGTCCCCGTAAATGGTGCGCAGCATCGAAGGCCACGGCTTCCGGATCACCAGATATCCGCCCGACCCCGGCGCCACCGGATCGCCCTCGCGGGTCACTACTTCCACCTTGATCCCCGGCAGCGGCCGTGTGCACGACCCCGGCTTGGTCGCCGTCGCGCCCGGTATCGGGCTGATCATGATCGCGCCGGTTTCGGTCTGCCACCAGGTATCCACAATCGGACACCGGTCGTGCCCGATGATGCTGCGGTACCACATCCACGCCTCGGGATTAATCGGCTCTCCGACGCTTCCCAGCAGCCGCAGCGACTTCAGCGAATGCTTCGCGGGCCAGTGCTCACCCAGCCGCATAAACGCGCGGATCGCCGTCGGAGCGGTATAAAACACCGTCACTTTATGCCGGTCGATGATTTGCCAGAAGCGGTCCGGCTGCGGATGCGTCGGGCCGCCTTCGTACATCAGAATCGTCGCGCCATTCTGCAACGGCCCGTAGACAACGTAGCTGTGGCCGGTGACCCATCCGATATCGGCGCTGCACCAGTAAATATCCTCGTCGCGCAGATCGAAAACCCATTTCGACGTGATGTAGGTCGAAACAGCGTACCCGCCGGTAGTGTGAAGAATGCCTTTCGGCTTGCCCGTTGTCCCCGAGGTATAGAGCAGATACAGCGGATGCTCCGAATCCAGAGGCTCGGCCGGGCACTCATCCGACGCGTTCGCCATCAGCTCATGCCACCAGTGGTCGCGCCCCGGCTCCATATACTGCCGCGTCCCGGTCCGCTGGTATGTCACGACGCTCTTCACAGACGGGCACTGCTTCAGCGCTTCGTCCACCGCGGGCTTCAGCTTGATCTCGGCGCCGCGCCGGAACGACCCGTCCTGCGTAATCACGCAGACCGCCTGCGAATCCGTGATCCGGTCCACCAGAGCCTGCGATGAAAACCCGCCGAACACCACCGTATGCGGCGCGCCGATTCGCGCGCAAGCGAGCAGTGCAATCGCAAGTTCCGGCGACATGCCCATGTAGATCGCCACGCGGTCGCCCTTCTGCACTCCCAGCGATATCAGTACGTTGGCGAACTTCGAAACCTCCACATGCAGTTGCAGGTAGGTGAGGGTGCGGATCTCACCGGGCTCGCCTTCCCAGATGATGGCCGCTTTATTCTTGCGCCAGGTGGTCAGATGCCGGTCAACGCAGTTATACGTCAGATTGATTTTGCCGCCCACGAACCACTTCGCCCACGGCGCATCCCACTCGAGCACCTTCTTCCAGGGTTCAAACCAGTCGAGTTCGCGCGCGATATTTCCCCAGAACGTCTCCGGATCGCGGTCGGCCTCCTCATAGAGGCGCTCATAATCGGCAAGGGTCTTGATATGGGCCCGCGAGCTGAATTCGGAAGGCGGGTCGAACAAACGCCGCTCTTTTAACGAAGACTGAATGTCGTTGGACATGGATCATAAGAATCATACAAGGCGCGCCCTAAAATATTCGCCCGCCATTTTCGTCTCTACAGGTGGATGGAATATGCGGACACAATCGGGACGGGCCTGATGGGCGCGAAGGAAAAGCGGGATCAGGACAGCCGGCTCGCCGAAGCGTTCGAGCACGAAGCCCGCAGACTGCGCAACTTCATCCGCCGCCGCGTGCCCGACGAGTTCGACGCCGAAGACATCCTCCAGGATGTCTTCTATGAACTGACCGAGGCCTATAGGCTGATGAAGCCTGTCGCGCACACGGGGGCATGGCTTTTCCAGGTGGCACGCAACAAGATCACGGATCTGTTCCGCGCCCGTAAGCCAGCGATCATCGACGACGGCGAGCGGCTGTTCACGGCAGACGTTTTGCCGTCCCCCGAGGATGGCCCGGACGCCACCTATGCCCGGCGAGTGCTGCTTGGCGAGATCGAGGCGGTGCTCGACGAACTGCCTTCGGGCCAGCGCGACGTTTTCATCGCGCATGAAATCGAAGGACTCAGCTTCAAAGAGATCTCGGCGCAGACCGGGGTTGGCGTCAGCACGTTGCTATCGCGCAAGCACTACGCCGTCCTGTTCCTGCGCCGCCGGCTGCAAGACCTTTACTACGAAACGGAAAGGAAACCGAAATGAGAAAAAACAAGGGAGTCCGCAGACTACTGATCGCGCTCTGCGGTCTGGCTGCGATCTTCATTTTCAGTCAGGGCACAATGCTGCTCTGGAACCATCTGATGCCTGCGATCTTTGGATTGCCCTTCATATCCGCCTGGCAGGCGCTGGGGCTGCTGGTGCTGAGCCGGCTGTTATTCGGCGGCTTTGGCGGGCGCGGCGGAAGGAGGTGGGGACGCCGCGCCCGCTTCGTCCACGGTTGGGACTCCATGACTCTCGAAGAGCGCGAGCGATTCCGCGCCGCTATGACTCCCGAGCAACGGGAGCGCATGAGCCGCAAATGCGGAGGCATCGACGCGCCGGAAACGGCTCCGCGGGTGTGATTCCCGCGCGGGCGCTAAACTGGAAGTTCCCGCGAAATGCAGACACTTGCCCCCGCGCTGCTCGACCAGGTGCGAGCGGCCGCGGAACTCCTCGAAACCATCGACGCGAACCGCCGTCTTCTCGACGACGTTCCCGAGGCGGACCGCAAACGCCTCCACCTGGCCGTGGCCCAGTTCTACGACCCCGACCCCGTTGCCCGCCGTCGCAAATTCAAAGCCGCTGAGCGCCTGCGCAGCGCCGCCTCTACCGAGCGCGTGGAATCCGTTCTGAACGAAACGGGCATTCGGGCGCTTCGCCGCCAGCCCGTTTTTACCACCCCGAACTTCCTGCCACCCGAGAACTTCCGGCAGATCGAAGCCGCGGATCCGGAGCAGCGCGAGGCCATCGAGCCGCAGCACTGCTATGTCTGCAAGGAGGCTTACACCTCGATCCACCATTTCTACGACCAGCTTTGCCCGCCCTGCGCGGCGTTCAACTTCGCCAAGCGGACGGAACTGGCCGACCTTTCCGGACGCACCGCGCTGCTGACCGGCGGACGCGTGAAGATCGGGTATCAGGCCGGGCTGAAGCTGCTGCGATGCGGGGCGCACCTCATCGTAACGACGCGCTTTCCGCGTGATTCGGCCGCCCGCTATTCGCGCGAGCCGGACTTCGCCAACTGGCGGCACCGGCTCGAGATCTATGGCCTCGACCTGCGTCATACGCCCAGTGTCGAAGCGTTCTGCCGCGAAATTGTTGCGCGCCATTCGCGCCTCGATTTCATCGTCAACAATGCCTGCCAGACGGTGCGCCGGCCGCCGGATTTCTATCGCCACATGATGGAAGGGGAGCGCGCCAAGCTGCAGGATGCTCCGGAAGACGTCGGACGGCTGCTGGGGCATTACCAGGGCGAAGAACTGACGGTGCCGCGTGCGCTGGCGCAAACCGCCGCGGAAATGTCCCAGCTACAGCTGCTGCCCGAGGAACTCGCCGGCCAGTCGCACCTCTTCCCCGAAGGCGCGCTCGATCAGGATCTCCAGCAGGTCGATCTGCGCGGCCGCAACTCGTGGCGTTTGCTGATGGCGGAGGTGTCGTCGGTGGAGTTGCTCGAAGTGCAGCTGATCAACGCCGTTGCGCCGTTTCTCATCAATGCCCGGCTGAAGCCGCTCATGCTGCGCACGCCGGAGCGAGACAGACATATCGTCAACGTATCGGCAGTCGAAGGCCAGTTTTACCGCAACTCCAAGACTACCCGGCACCCGCACACCAATATGGCGAAGGCCGCGCTGAATATGATGACCCGGACTTCCGCCGCCGATTATTTCAACGACGGAATCCACATGAACAGCATCGACACGGGGTGGGTGACGGACGAAGACCCGGCCGAGATTGCGGCCCGCAAGACGGCGGAGCAGCGATTCCATCCGCCGCTCGATATCGTCGACGGGGCCGCACGCATTCTGGACCCGATCGTCGTGGGATTCAACACGGGCGACCACATCTGGGGACAGTTCCTGAAGGATTACCGGCCCACGGACTGGTAGGCCGGAGTCCCAGGATCAATAAAACAGGTACTTTCTCCACTGCTCGTCGCTTTTGCCGAGCAGGCGCATCAGATGACGGCTGGTGTGGAGGCTGAACGGGCGGGGCTGGCGGGCGAGTTTCATGCCGGCCTCCTCGGGTGTCCGGCTGCCTTTGCGGTTGTTGCAGTAGTGACAGCAGGCCACAAGATTTTCCCAGGCAGATTCGCCGGCGCGTGAGCGCGGGATCACGTGGTCGAGCGTCAGTTCACCGGCCGGCATGACTTTGAGGCAGTACTGACAAGTGTAGCGGTCGCGCATAAGAATGTTCTTGCGCGACAAGGCGCGTGTCTGGTGCGGGATGCGCCGGTATTCCAGCAGGCGGATCACGGAAGGGACCTTAACGGTGCGGCGAGTGGAATGCACCGAATGCTGCGACAGTTCCTCAGCCGATGCGATGCCCTTCAGCACCAGGATCAGCGCCCGCCGGGCCGCGCAAATGTTGATAGGTTCGTAGCTCGCATTCAACACGAGTACGGGTTTCTGGAGCCTGGAATAGGTCGGCATCGATTTGTCTTTGATCTCCATTGAAGATAAACTCGCGCGCACCGGACTCATGCCGGTGCGTTCCATCGTCGATCCACTCTTGCCAAAGCCGCCAGGGAGACGGATTTCGCTCCCCCGCGTTTCAAAACTGTTGCGCAGGCGCTGGCGGTCGCGCCTGTTGTCATCACGTCGTCGATCAGTAGAATTCTTTTGTCTTTAACGTCCGAGCTGGGGCGCAGAACGAAAGCTCCCGCGACATTGCGGCGGCGGCCCGCCATGGCGAGGCTTGCCTGCACGGCCGTGGGCCGTCTGCGGCGGAGCGGTTCGATGAGCGGAAGATTGCGGCGCTTCGCGATGTGGCGGGCCAGCAGTTGCGATTGATTGAATCCGCGCTGCCATTTCTTACGCCAGTGCAGCGGCACGGCAGCAACCGCGTCGAAGGTTTCGTCGATGGCAATGGCGCGCTCGAGATACTTCGCAAGTGGCCGCGCGAGCGGCTTCATTCCCGAATATTTGTAGAGATGAATCAGGCTGCGGAGAGGGCCTTCGTAAAATCCGAAGCAACTGGCGCGGTCAAACCCGCGAAGGCCGGAACGGCAGACTGCGCAGACACCTTGGTCGTCAAGCGGATAGTCGTTGATGAAAGGGGTGTTACAGCAGGTGCAGAAATAGTCGGCCTGAAGGGGGGCGGGCACCGCGAGACAGGTCTCGCAGACAGGAACACGGGTCCATTTGTTAAGAGATTGTTTACAGATGCGGCATTCATCCGGAAAAAACAGCGAAAAAATGCCGTGGGGGATCGCTCTGAAGGTTGAAGCGGCGGTTCTCGTCAGGCTACTCGAGAAGGCTCACCTCCCAGGGGCATGGCGGCCCTGTGCCTGCGGTCGGCTGTCTCCTGATCTTCGAGGCAGAGAGACGCCCACGGAACGGCGTCCAGCCGGGACACCGGGATTAATATGCCGCAGACCTCGCAGATTCCATAGGTGCCAGCTTCGATTCGGCGCAGCGCATCGTCGATCCGAGCCAGTTGACCCGTACCCCGTTCGGCATCTTCCAGGAGTTCGTCTTTGGCGCTGCCGGCGGTTGCGCGGTCCGCCGGATCGAAGGGTTCGGGATCCGATTGCTCAAGGGATTCGGATTCGGCGCGCAGGCTCCCGATTGCAAGCTCATCGCGGCGTGCGGTGAGAATTCGCCGGTAATGTTCGAGCAACTCGGGTATGAGTGCCATGAGGCCCTCTAAGCTTTCAGTTTAGGGAGGCGGCACGGGCATTGTCAAATTGCCTCAGTTCACTCCGATGGATACCGACGCAGAAGACGACCCAAAAGCCGCGCTGCCCGCGTAGGTCGCCGTCACCGTGTTAGTCTTCTGTGGCAGGCTTGCGCCCTTGACGGTGAAGGTCGCCGTTCCATTCGGACCTGAGGCCGAAAGCGTCGCACTTCCGAGTGAGACGTTCCCGGTGGTAAACGTCACGGTTCCGGAGGGCGCGGTTGTTCCGCTCTCCGGCTTGATCAGGACAGTCACGGCGGTGGTGGCGCCGGTGGTGATCAAAGTTGACGCAGCCGTCAGCGCGGCGGTCGTGGCGACAGGTGTGGGTGTTACGGTTTCGGTGACTGAACCCGTCGATGACGCGAAATTACCGGTGGGTGTGAAGATCGCCGTGATTGTGTTCGACCCGGATGCGAGATTCGATCCTTTTACGGTGATCGAGGCCGATCCGGATGTGCCGGACACCACCAGCGTTGCAGATCCGAGCGAAGTCCTACCTGCACTGAACGCTACGGTGCCTGCGGGTGCAACGGATCCCGATGCCGGTCTGACGGTTGCGGCGATCTGGGTGCTCGCGCTCTGGGCGATGGTGGAAGGCGTAGCAGAAAGGACAGTCGACGTCGCTACCGCGGGTGCTGTCAGCAAAAGCGACACAGACTCCGACGCTGTCGCGAAACCGACGGTTCCGCCGTAAGTCGCGAGGATGGAGTTGGTTCCGGTCTGCAGGCTTTTGGCCGCGACCGTGAACGCGGCGGAAGAGGAGGTCCCGGCAGGGCTGAGATTCGCCGATCCGAGAAGCGTACCGCTGAGCGTAAACGCGACGCTGCCGTTGGGAAGCGTACTTCCGGTGGCCGCTTTCACGGAGACGGTGAGGGTGGATGTGCCGCCGGATGCAATGGTTGACGGGCTGGCGGAAACGCTAAGTGATGTGGAGACCACCGGCGTGGCGACGACCATGGTGACGGGCGATGAAGCTGACGCCCCAAATGCGGCCGATCCGGAGTAGCTTGCGACAACGGTATTCGGCCCGACCGTGAGTTTGCCGCCGCTTACCGTGAGTGAGGCAGTAGCCGAGGAACCGGAAGCGGCTAAGGTGCTGGTTCCGAGAGGCGTATTTCCTTCAGAAAACGTCACGGTGCCGGAAGGCGCGGTGGATCCGGTGGCGGGTTTAACCGTCGCGGTCAGAACTGTGCTGCCGGTCGTGACCAGGTTCGCCGGAGACGCGGTCAGGGTGGTGGAGGTAGGAACGGGTGGGGAGCTAACCGCGACCGGGACTGAAGCAGTGGAATTGGCGAAATTTCCGGTCGCCGTATAATTTGCCACGATGGCATTGGCGCCGGGCTGAAGCTTGCTGCCGGCGAGGCTGAGAGTCGCGGTGGCCGACGTACCAGACGAGACCAGGGGGACTCTGGATAGTGTCGTGCTTCCGAGCAGAAAGCTCACCGACCCGGCGGGCGCGGCCGATCCGCTTGCCGGTTTTACGGTCGCCGTCAGCGTTGTGCTCGCGGTGGTGAGGATGGCCGCGGGTGCGGCGGATAGAAGCGTTGTGGTTGCAATAACCGGCTGCGTCACGGCGATCGTCGTTGTGGCCGCCGAGCCGGCGAATGTTCCTGTTGGAGTGAAACTGGCACCGATGGTGTTGGAGCCCGTAGCAAGGCTCGCCGCGCTCACGGTCAAAGTGGCCGAAGAGGAAGTACCGGAAACGAGTACCGGAGCCGAACCTAATCTGGCGCTGCCGACAGAAAAAGATACCGTGCCAGTGGGTTTGGCCGAGCCCGTTACGGCGCTGACTATCGCTGTTAACTGCGTCGTTCCGGTCGCGGAGAGGGACGTCGGGCTGGCGGTCAGAGTCGTGGTTGTCCCCGAACCCACTGCGGTACCCTGCCACTTCACAGCCAGATTGTAGGCATCGACGGAACCGAGCCCGGTCACGAGATCGTATCCCGTACCAGCCTTATAACCGAACGAACCGGTCGTGCAGCCTGTGGTCGAGGCGGCGCAGGGCACGATGTTGTCGCCAACAGTGATGTCATGAATCGGCGCACCCGCCGTCTGCGCGATTGCGTAGAGGTTCGGATTGATATTGCCCAAGCCGGGTTTCGCCTGGCCTCCTTTGGTCACCAGATAGTGATTGAGAAGGGTCACGATGCCGGCGAACGAGGGCGATGCGGCCGATGTGCCGCCCACAGCCATCAGCGCGCCGTTGGCGTAGATCAGATAGGCATCATGAGCGCCGGAAGCGCTCAACGCGATATCGGGCACGTCCCGCGCACCGTCGCTCGGCACGCCGGGGCCGGACTGCCACCAGGGCTTGGTGAACAAAGCGCTGGCTCCGCCGCCACCCGCCGCAATGCCGTGCCCGAGCGCTGTGTCGTTCCAGGCTTTCTCGGGCAGATAGCCGGTGACTGAAGCGCCCGAGGTTCCGTTCTGCGCGTTCCAGCCGGAATTGCCTGTTTCATTGAATTCAGTGCCTCCGACCGCTGTCACTTCGGGAATATTTGCCGGGAAGATCACGGAGGGTCCGTGGGTCGCCTCCGAAGCGTCGTAATCGCAGCCTGCTGCGCCCGAGTCGCCGGCAGCATTCATCAAAGTGATGCCTTCGGCGTTAGCCTGTTGCACCACACTGCGGAAACCAGTGGGGCTGCCCGCTTCGCATCCGCCATAGCTGTCGCTTATGACGGGTGCAAGATCCTGGTCGATTGCGTACTGGATGGATTCGAAAACATTGCCGGAGTAGACGTAGATTATGGTCGCGTTGCGGGCAATTGCGCCGGACCATTCGAGATCGAGATTGGCCTCGATCTGGTCGCCCGCGCTCGCGCCCGGATCGGCTCCGACCAGCACTAGCTGAGGGTCTTTCGGTGCCAGCCCGAATTCGGTCCGGAACGCTCTCAGGTCGCTGAGGTTGATATCCGTCTGGCCGGAAATCACGAGTTTTTGCCCCGTTCCGTCGATGCCGGACGTCAGCAGCGGAGTCACGTTATAAATCGTGGCGAGGTCGTCAGGCCCCAGGTAATGGACTCCGCTGGAGGTGGTGAAGTCGGGCATCAATCCACGCCGTAATACCCTTGCCGGCTGCGGGCGGGGTCTGAAATCGTCCAGGCCGCCGATGCGTTCGACGATCTCGTCGAGTGCGGCGGGAACTGAAGGCGCCGAGGCGTTCGCGAAGTGCGTCTCATCGTTGGCGAGGTAGCGATGGAGCTCGGTATGAAAGGCGTTGGACACTTGTCCCGCCGTCCCGCTGAAGACGATCCAGTTGCGCGCACGTGCGGTCGAATCCACCGACAATCCCGTTGATCGGAGCCATTCGGTAATCCGGCCGAGATCGTTCGGACTCATGCCAAAACGCTCTCCAAACTGTTCGGGAGTGAGCCAGTTCTGGTAATCCGGCGAGGAGGGATCGCGTTGTTGTTCGAGAAGCCGGGCGAGGTCCGCCGCCTGTTCCGGTGTCTGCTTCAGAACGAGCCTGATGCCGGACAGGTTCTGATCAGGATCGAGAGGCCCCTGGTCGCTGGCGGCAAGCGCCTCTGCCGGGACGTTGCCCAATAGTCGGATCGCAGCGTCTCTCTCGACCGGGCCCCGGATGCGATCCGGCGTTGCCGCGAATCCCACGGCCATCGACATCAATATCCAGGCAAACAGCCCGGCACGCTTTCCCGACATATATCCTCCGGATCGAACTTTGTTGGTTGTCCATCGGCAGATTGGCGCGGGAACTTTAGGGCGCACTCCAACGATTCAGGTTCGGTTCGTGGGCGAGCGGCCGGACGGTTTTATCGGGGGTATATATTTAGGTCATGAGGGGTACTCGTACCGCTGCTGAGACCATGCCGGAGTACCCCGCGATTTAATGCCACGAGTGGCGGTATTGGGCGGGGGGCTGGCCGGTCTTGCCGCCGCCTCCGCACTGGGCGGTTCCGGTTTCGATGTCGATCTGTATGAGGCGCGGGCCTTTCTCGGGGGCCGGGCGACGTCATGGCCGGTGGGCGGGGAAGCCGAGATGGTGGACAACTGCCAGCACGTTCTCCTGCGCTGCTGCGTGAACCTGCTCGACCTCTACCGGCGGCTCGGAGTCGAAAACAAGATCCGGTTTCACCGGGAATTCCGGTTTATCGAGCCGGGTGGCCGAACGTCGGTGATGAAGCGCGGGATACTGCCGGCTCCCGCTCATTTCGCCGGTTCCTTTCTGACCCTGAAATATCTGGGGCTGCGCGACAAGATCGCGATTGCGCGTGCCATGAATGCTATACCGCGCGAACGGCGCCGGGCGGATCTGGACCGCATTTCGATGCTCGACTGGCTGCACGAAAAAAAGCAGACTCCACAGGCGATCGAGCGCTACTGGCGGCAGGTTCTGGTGAGCGCAATCAACGAGGAACTCGACTCGATGGCCGCCGCGCACGGGTTCCAGGTGTTCTGGCTGGGCATGATCGCGCGCGCCGATTCCTACGAAATGGGCCTGCCGGAGGTCCCCCTGCGCGAACTGTACGACGCAAGTGCGCTGGGGCCGCGCGTACAATTGCACCCGCGCGCAGCCGTCACCGGTATTGAGGTGGAAGGCAACCGCGTAGTCTCGATTCAGGCGGGCGGTGAGCGCCGCCACGCCGACTACTATCTATCGGCACTTTCTTTCGAGAAGCTTAGGCCGCTGATGCCGTCGCTGCCCGTCGAATGGGAAGCGTTCGGGCACTCGCCGATCACGGGTATTCATCTCTGGTTCGACCGGCCGATCACCGATGTGCCCCATGCGACGCTGCTCGACCGGACCATCCAGTGGTTCTTCAACAAGAGCGAAGGGCGCTACGTGCAGCTTGTCGTGAGCGCGTCGCGCAGCCTGACCGAGATGCCGCGCAACGAAATTATCGCGCTGGCGCTGCGGGAGCTGGCAGAGTTCTTTCCGGCCGTTGCGGGTGCGCGGCTGGAGAAGGCGCAGGTGATTAAAGAAGTGCGCGCGACGTTTTCCGCGCAGCCCGGACTGGAGCAACGGCGGCCTGTGAGCGCGACTCATCTGGGCAATTTCTTCCTGGCGGGAGACTGGACGCGTTCTGGCTGGCCCGCGACGATGGAAGGCGCGGTGCGCAGCGGTTATCTGGCGGCCGAGGCGGTCGCGAAAGCCTACGGGACGCCGCGAACTTTTCTGCTGCCCGATGTCGCATAATAGGTTCTAAATGAGAATGTTCCTGGCAGTAGTCTGTATGCTCTGCACCGTGCCCGCGTTTCCCGCCGAACTGGCGAGACTGACGGTGATGGTTAAATCCGTCGATACCGGAAAGCCGATCGATCGCGCCAGCGTGGTGATCAAGTTCCGGCATGGCCGTAAC
>Ga0302320_10016753_pt1 | contig 14933 bp, 7 predicted proteins | sample Bog_T0_3_FD_202130 | JGI IMG/M metagenome (GOLD analysis project Ga0302320, IMG submission 202130) | Peat permafrost microbial communities from Stordalen Mire near Abisko, Sweden - Bog_T0_3 | ecosystem: Environmental > Terrestrial > Soil > Wetlands > Peat | place: Sweden: Abisko, Stordalen Mire... | reverse complement strand
GGGGTGAAGACTCTGGCCATCGACCACCGGTCGGAACAGCAGTGGCGGATATTAGAAGCGACACTTTCTTCTATCGCCGACTTCGCCTACACGTTTGACCGCGCCGGCCGCTTCCTTTATGTGAACAAGCCCTTGCTGGATTTGTGGGGCAAATCGTCACAAGAAGCTTTGGGCAAGAACTTCTTCGATCTGCAATATCCGGATGAAATTGCGCAACGACTTCAGGGACAAATTGAGGAGGTTTTTACGACCGGGAGAAAGGTCGTCGATGAGACACCGTATGTCAGCCAAACTGGCGCCATGGGATACTTCGAGTACATTTTCTCCCCTGTCATCGGCGTTTCCGGAACTGTGGACTTCGTCGCAGGAACCACACGTGACATTACAGTGCGCAAAGATTCAGAGAAGCATCTGGCGCAGATGGAAGCCAGATACCGCGGGCTTCTGGAAGCAGCCCCGGATGCAATGGTGGTGGTCGACAAGGGGGGGAGGATTGTTCTTTTCAACGTCCAGGCGGAGAAGCAGTTTGGATATAGCCGCGATGAACTTGTGGGACAGAAAGTCACGAGCATCATTCCGGAGGGATTCGCGGAGCGGCTGATTGCCGACGGAACGCGCACGGCGGCTGAAGCGCTGGCGCAGCGAATTGGCACGGGGATCGAGCTTTTGGGCCTTCGAAAAAATGGAGAAGAATTTCCCATCGAGATCATGTTGAGCCCGCTGGAGAACACGGAAGGCATACTTGTAACGGCGGCGATCCGAGATATCACCGTGCGCAAGGCTGCGGAACACCACCTGGCTCTGACGGAAGCCAGGTATCGCGGACTTCTGGAGGCGGCTCCGGATGGAATGGTCGTGGTGAACCGTACTGGCCAAATCGTTCTTCTGAATGCCCAGGCGGAGAAGCAGTTCGGATACCATCGCGATGAACTGCTGGGGCAGAACGTGAAGAACATTATTCCGGAAGGATTTGCAGAACGGCTGATTTCGGACGCGCTTCGTACAACGGCAGAGGCACAGGCTCAACAGATCGGCACAGGAATTGAACTTCATGGGAGACGGAAGGATGGGACTCGATTCCCGATCGAGATCATGCTCAGTCCTCTGGAGAGCTCCGAGGGCGTTCTCGTCACTGCTGCGATCCGCGATATCAGCGAGCGAAAGCAACTTGAACGCCAATTGCACCAAAGCCAGAAGATGGAAGCCGTTGGTCAACTGACGGGTGGAATTGCTCACGACTTCAACAATCTTCTGACTGTAATTTTGGGGAATCTGGGTCTTCTTGAGCTGCTGGTTTCAGACAACGACGTGGCTGTCAAACGAGTGAAGACAGCACAGAAGGCAGCTGCGCGCGGTGCCGACATCACCCGGCGGCTGCTTGTCTTCTCGAGCAGCGAGGAGTTGAATCCGACGCTTGTGTTGCTTGAAGATTCGATCCATAACACCATCGAAATGGCATCCCGCGCTCTTGGTTCCGATATCACCATCACCACACAACTCGATAAATCGGTGCCGCCGCTATTCATTGATTCCGCTGCTCTGGAAAGCGCCCTCCTCAATCTGGTCGTGAATGCGCGCGATGCGATGCCTATGGGCGGCTCCATTTTAATTTCTTCTCAGCTAAAGAACCTCCGAGACACTTATCCTGCCGTGCAGGCAGGTGACTTGAAAGGGGGCAATTACGTTTGTGTGAATGTAACAGATACTGGACTTGGCATGTCACGGGAGACGCTTGAGCGGGCATGTGAGCCGTTCTTCACCACCAAGCCACATGACAAGGGCACCGGCCTGGGTCTCGCTATGGTCTACGGTTTCGCGAAGAAGTCGGGCGGCATCGTACAAATCTACAGTGAGCTCGGGCTCGGCACCACTGTGTCATTTTATTTGCCAATTGTCGCAGATTCCGCGCATTCGGCCCATGTCGATACTCCCAAGTCCTCTCATGCAAATCTTGCCGGCACCGTGCTGGTCGTGGACGACGAGTTGGACATCCTTGAGGTGGCTGCGACTTATCTCGCGGAGATGGGCCTTACTGTGATTCAAGCCAGGGACGGCGCCGAAGGTCTAAGAATGATTGCGGAGCATCCGGAGATCGATCTGATCGTGACGGATATCGTTATGGCGGGCGGAATGAATGGCGAGGATCTTGTGCGGAGGGCCCGAGCTTCGCAGCCTGGTCTCAAGGTCATTTACTCTTCTGGTTTTCCAGCAGAAGTTCTTGCGAAGAGGACGATGCAATTGGTCGAGGGCCCTTTGTTACGCAAGCCCTACCAATGGGCAGACTTCGTTGCCGTCGTTCAAGGGGTGATGGAAACCGGCAACAACATGCCGCCGGGATTCAAGGACTCCCTTTCTGCTCGCGATGTTCAACAGATCAGCTGACAGACTACGAATGAGTGAGGCGCGATTCGATGGTGGCCGAGCAAAAAATACTGGTTGTTGACGATGAGAACGACATCGGAGAACTTATCACCACCGTAGCGCAAGACATGGGTTTTCAATGCGACGCAACCAATGAAGCGATTGCTTTTCTGGAGAAGCTTTCACTGGATACGAATCTCGTTCTGCTCGATCTAGTCATGCCGGAGATGGATGGCATCGAGATATTGCGATTGCTTGGCAAGCGAAAGTGCAAAGCCGGAATCATCCTTATGAGCGGTCTCGGCATGCGCACCATTGAGTCGGCCGAAGAATTTGCTCAAGTGCTTGGACTACTCATCGTAGGCCATCTCCAAAAGCCCTTCCGGCCGATTGATCTGGTTGAGATATTGCAAAATCTGCCCGATCTCGAACCACCGCCGGCAGTTCTCCCGAACCATCAGCGGGCAATTCAAAAAGAGGAGTTTCAAAGTGCGTTCCAACGCAATGAATTCGTCGTCTACTATCAGCCACAGATCGACACTTTGTGCGGTCAAGTGATTGGAGTTGAGGCCCTGGTTCGTTGGCGTCATCCCGAGCGAGGGCTGATATTCCCCGATGGGTTTATAGGACGCATGGAGAAACTTGGGCTGATCGACGAACTTGGCTGGGTGGTTGCGAACCGGGCGATGCGCGAAGTGGGGCAATTCATCAATGGCTCCGGCAAGGCTATGTCGATCTCGTTGAATGCGTCGATCTATTCCTTGTGCAATGTGGACTTCCCCGACACGCTCGTGGCGATTGCCGAACAACATGGTGTCTCGCGCGAGAACGTCACGATTGAAATCACAGAAACAGGCTTGATCAAAGAGCTTTCGAGAACCTTGGACACTTTGACAAGACTGCGCTTGAAAGGGGTGAAAGTACCCGTCGACGATTTCGGCAGCGGCTATGCCACGATGAAGCAATTCAAGAACATACCGGCAACGGAATTGAAGATCGACAAGTCGTTCGTCCTGGAAATGATCAGCAGCGAAAGGGACCGGATCATGGTACAGAAGACCATTGAGATGGGCCACGAACTGGGCATGCACGCGATTGCCGAGGGGGTGGAGACGGCAGAACAACTGTACCTTCTTCGGTCGTATAGTTGTGATAGCGTGCAAGGCTATCTTTTCACCCGCCCGATTCCGGCAATGGAATTAGTGAGTTGGCTGAAAACGTACCGGGCTCAACCCATTGATTCGTACCCGCAGGGCAAACAGCTGCAGCTATTCGACTGCGCGGAGGGCGGGGGCGGAAACGATGCGCCGTCTTTCAGTGCGGCGCAGCCGAACGGCCCCCGGCTACGGAGATATTCCGGGTGATCTCGCAATCAATCGTGGAAGCACATTGCGTTGGGTGCACAGGGTCTTGGGACACTCGCGCACTGGACAGAGAGCTGGTGAGGTGAGAGATGCCAATAACGAAAGCGAAGTTGCTAATTACTGACAATGACCCTGCGATTCGGGAGATCCTTTCCGTCTTGCTCGCCGAAGTCGGTTACCAGGTGAGGGCAGCCGAGGATGGTTTTACAGCATTGGCCGAGATACGCATGGACGCACCCGACATTCTTCTTTCCGATCTGAATATGCCGGGCATGTCAGGCTTTGAGCTGCTTTGCCTGGTTCGAAATCAGTTTCCCGGCATCAAGACGATCGCAATGAGCGGCATGTTTTCCAGCGATCAGGTCCCCCCCGGCGTCGAGGCAGATGCCTTTTATCAGAAGGGAACCCGCATGGAGTCATTGCTCAGGATCATGCGATCCCTTGCGCAGAGTGGACGGGCCAGTGCCGGGGAAACGACCGGGACGATACCGTTAGCTGTTGAGCACCAGGAGGACGCGGATGCGCGAGAGGCGGACCGAACGATTGCCTGCCTGAGCTGCATGCGGATGGTATCCATGGTGCAGAACCAGACGGTTTCTCAAATGCAGGAGATTGTTTGCGCGGATTGCAGTCTTTTGATTCAATCGGCGTTCGCGCAGTCCGCAGAACACTGGTCGCTGCTTGAGTCTCATGACGGCCAGAAGTCCGCGCTAGACGGATCGCAACAGCTTGATAGCTGAGGCCAAGAGAAAGGTGAAAATCTACCTTGCGCTGAGGCCGTACATACTGCTGCCGCCTGCGATCTAGTTCCGGTGAGCCGCTTCCATCTCTCGACTTGGTTTATCGATGTCCTCAACCGTGCCGTACCAGCGGACAATCTCGCCTGACACACCATAGCGCGGCGACCCACGAGAACGCATCCACTTCCATTCCCCGTCAATATCCTGCACACGGTATTGAATATCGATGGGCTTGCCAGTTCGCAGCGCTTCCCGCATTGTCTTCATCACGGGCCCCAAATCGTCCTCGTGCAAAGCCTCCAGCCATCCCAGGTTTCGCTTTTTCGCGCCGCTCAACCTTGACGCCGGAACCCAAAGCGAACTCACCTGTATGCTGTTGCCGTCCGCATCCATTATCCAGGGCACCTGGTGATTGAATTCAGCAGCGTGTTGCTGAAGAGCGTTGCTGTCCTGGAGGTCACTGAGTGCCTTTTGGGCTTCTTTGCGCTGCGTAATGTCCATGACTGCAACTGACACGCCGATGACCTCGTCCGCCTCGTCCCAGGCCGGTTCATACGACGCCAAAGCTGTGTGGTCTGTTTCGCCCGGCCTGGTTGCTTGCCGAAAGATCTCAACATCGGTTATCGATTCACCGTTCAGGGCGCGCAGAAGGTACGGTTGATAATTCGGGAACCATTCAGGAAGCATCTCCTCAACTTTTCTTCCTAGATGGGCTGCGACTGGAGCGCCGTTCATATCGGCAAGTCTCTTGTTGAGACTTACGTAGCGGAGATTGCGGTCAAGGAAGCACAGGCCCACAGGCGCACCGTCGTAGATTGCCTGCAGTTGCGCGAGGCGTTGCGTCGGCAACGCTTCGAGACTTGAAACGGCCCAACCGTCGCCGGGCGCCGACTTCGTCTTTGCCACAGTTCGAGGGAACTGGGCTACGATCCCGGGAAGCTTGTCGGCAAGAACGGGGCGTCCAAATAACCAGCCCTGACCCATTTCGCAGCCCAGACATAGCAGCATTTCTGCCTGCTCTTCCGTCTCTACACCCTCGGCTACCGTGACCAGGCCAAGACTTTGTCCCAGGCCAACGATTGCCGCCACAATCTTGCGGCTCTGGCGTTTGTCTGTCATTGAGCCTACAAAACTGCGATCGATCTTCAATTCATCCAGAGGCAATTCCTGAAGATGCCGCAGGCTTGAATACCCCGTTCCAAAATCGTCCAGGGCCAACCTGCAGCCCATGGTTTTCAGCTCAGCGGAAATCGCCTTGGCCCGCTCCAGATTGTCCAGAAGTGCGCTTTCGGTGATCTCAATCGTCAATTGCTCAAGAGGAAAACCAACGCGCTCCGCCTTCGCGCGAATCTGGCCAGGCAACCTGAGATCCCGCCACTGCGTGGCCGAAACATTTACCGCCAGCGTCAATGTCTTGCCCAGAATCGGAGCCGAAAGGAATGCCCGTCTCAAGAGCTGGCGCATGAGCTGCCCTATCAATTCATGCTGCTCTGCAAGGGAAATGAAATTTTCCGGAAGAATCGGTCCGTGCTCGGAATGCTGCCAACGCGCCAAAACTTCAAACCCGGCCAGCCGGCCCGTATTGAGCTCGATCAGGGGCTGGAAACACGGAACGATCTCATCTTGTTCGAGCGCATATCGAACGTCTGTAAGGGCTCCAACCATACCGCCACGGTAGTCCAAACTCCAGCGAATGTATATAGGATCGAGCTACAACTCTTGTATCCCCCATAAAGCGTTTGATATGTGAGAATTAGGGGATAGAAATATGCCTTAAATCCAGCCGAGCTATGCGAGCTAGGGCAATCTCGAAGGCTCGATCCAGCCGGCTCAGCGTTGGAGGGCGAGCCAGCCACGATCAGGGCAAGTCGATCAAGCGCGATCTTCAGAGGGCCAACGAAGCGAGGAATTCTACACCCGGCCAAGAAATCAAAACTAGCAGTGTCCTACGGGACGCCGACACATATATAGTCGCTGCACCGATGTTTGTTACCGGTCTGGCCCCCTGGACCGGCTGCGAAAAACTCGAGGTCTACTCATGAGGCTCACGCCAGGAAGTCAAAGAATTGCAGGTTGGGCTCTCATTCTGCTTTCCATCGCCGCATGGACGATTGGCATGAGCATTCACGCCGGTCAATTCGTCCATGCCAACCAAGCGTCTACGCCTTCGGCGCGTTCCATCAAACTCGGCGCAGCGCGCGCGGGCTCCCTTTACGCAATCACTTTAGGGGTGAAGGATCCCGTTCAACTCCAGGGCAACGACTCGGTCCGGGTGACCGTGAGTGACGCGCAGGGTGAGGTCGGATCCAAATGGTTGCATGCGGCCGACCTCGACTTCTACCTGACTCTGCGGCCGCGGGCCGCGGGTCCGGTTACGGTAAGCCTCTCGCCCTCTGCATCGGGCCGCGATCCGGCGATCAGCGCAACCTTGAGCAAAATTCTCCAAGGCCCAGCCGGCCTGTCAGACAATTTTGCCGGGGTCAAGCGTGGCGTGATTGCCGCTGCGCCCAACGATACATGGCAAAATGTGCAGACCTTCGATCTTGGCCAGACCATCTTTGGCAGCGACGATGAAAGGCCCTACGCTCCGTCGAAGAGCGAAGACGCTTATGCCGCCATGCTCAAAGGCTTCCAGTGGTTCCGATTCACCTTCATTGAGAAGGAGCCGCGGCTGGTTTACTTCGTTCTCAATGTGACGGATCGCGATGTCCCGTTCGACGTGGATATTTTTCAGAAGGGCAAGGATTCTTCCGGACAGCCGGATATGGTCCCATTCACTACCGGAGAGTTTGTCTATCAAGTTGAGGCGACGCAGAATTACCCCGGCCTCTACAAGTTCCGCACCCGCATTCTAAAGCCCGGGCAGGAATACTACGTGCGCGTGGCTGCCAACCACCCTGCTTACCAGTTGCACACGTACCAGTATCCAGTGCCCCCGTATCTCGATCCGCACCAGGCGGTGCGCGCGGGGATGGATTTTCTGGTGAACATGGGGGACAGTTGGCTGTCGAACACGCCGCGGCGTGGCGCGGTCGCGCTGCGCACGGTGATGCAGCACTCTGAAACACAACTCTGCATTGCGTGCCATCCCGCGCAATTCTCTACGCGGGGATATTTGCGAGCGGTCGAGAACGGCTACGCGCCAACCCAACGCGCGGGCCTCGAATTTCTTGCCGATCGAATTTACAACAATGCCCGGCCTCTCTACGGAGAAGCCGATACAAACTGGGTGCGGGTAATTTATTCGGCTCGCACAGTTGCCAGCCGCTTGCCCCTTATCACGCACGCCTTTGAGCAGAATGTCACCCACGATCCGCCGCGCAAGAACTTCGACGTACCCTATGCGCGCTACCTGAAGATTCATTACAAGGGCCTGACCACGTTGCCCGGCGACGAAGCTGACGGCTGCGAGCCCGACATCAGTCCGTTTGAGATCGCGCTGCAGAGCTGGCAGACATTCAATCTTGCTTACAACGAGACGCGCGATGCCGATTGGCTGGCGGAGCGCGACCACGTGGCAAGTCTGGCCCTGCCGGATGAGCCGAAGAACATCATCGATGTGAATTGGAAGATCCAGCTTCTGTCTGCATTGGACCGCGAGAAATACGCGGTGCAGACAAGCGCCCTTATCAACAAGCTATACGAGTATGAGACCCCGGAGGGCGCATGGCCGTATCCATTCGACAAGAAAGCCAAGCCGGCGGACTTTATCTCCTACCACGCGGTGCTGGCCCTGGCCGAGGCCGGCCATCGACCTGAGACCGACGAGCACATGGCGCGCGCAGTCAAAGCCATGCTGGCCGCGCAACGGCCGGAGGGCAGTTGGGAAGGCGATCCGGTCTACCAGGGCTTCAACACACCCTTCCGGGCTACGCAGTTTGCCGTGATGGCCTTGTCTACATTGTATCCGGGAGCAACGACGGCCAAGAACTGGGACGCTGCTTACCCGGCGCCACCTGCCACTCTTGCCAGCAACGATCTCCCGCTGCTTCTCGAACAACTGGATCAGTACTGGGACCTTGCGCCGGAGCGGGCGCTGGTTCAGATTCGCAAAGTGCTGTCAGAAAGCGACCAGCCGCTTGCGCGCGAAGCCGCGGCCCGCGCGCTCGGGCACATGGCTGACCCCGGCTCACTGACGGTTCTAGTCAAGGGACTTGGCGATCCCGCCAAGATGGTGCAGGTCGCGTCAGCATACGCAATTCGCATGGTGTTGTCGCGACGCGCGAGCGTTGCACCGCAGGGGCGTGCGATGCTCACGGCCGCGCTGGCGTCGCCCAATGCGCGCACCCGCTGGGGAGCAGCCCGCGTCTTCAACCAGCATTTTCGCGACCTCACCGGCGACACAAATTTGCTGGCCGCCCTTGAGCGTACGCTCAACGATCCGGTACCCTACGTCCGCTTTGAGGCTGCTGCCGGATTGTGGCGCTGGTACTACTGGCAGGTAGATCAGCCTGATGTGCGCCGTGGGACCCTGCAGGCGCTCGCCACCCGTCTCAATACCGAAACCGATGAAATGGTGCGGCGAGGGCTGAAGGAAAGCATCTACGACCTGCTCGATGAAAACACCGGATATCTCTCCGCATGGGTCAAGGCGAGCTCCAAGGACGAAGACAAAGACCGCATCGACACAGGCTATGAGGCGGTGGTGCGCGACCAGGCGCAAGTGCTGGCCAAGGTGCTGCGCACGGCAACTCCGCTGGGCCAAGAGGGCATACTCACCGCGCTTTGGGATTTTCATATTCGCCACTATGCCTTGCCCGCGCTGAAATCGGACACGGTATCGATCGGCTTGCCCGCGGTGCTTACCAAATACGTAGCCGGCGTGCCCGATCTGCATCGCCCAGGCTATGAGTATCCGCCCTATCGCGAGGCCGTCGACTTCAAGTACGACGTGCACAACAGCTTCTTCCAGACGCGCATCGGCAACGATAGCGACCTGATCCATTTCTTCAAGAGTTCCGGGCCGGAACTGGAGGACGCACTTCTCGATTGCCTGAAAGGCGCAGATGAGTCGATGAAGATCAACGTGCTCAAGGCGGGCAGCACTTTGAGCGAAGCTGGCGACGCGCGCTTTACCCTCGCTGCCTTGAACCTGTCGGAGGACTCAAGCGCCGACGTGCGCCAGACAGTCCGCTACGTCTACGAGGGCGGCCAGCGCGGAGTCCTGAATCTTGAGTCGCGGGCCGCGCCCGATCCAAATCTGGTGGCCAAAGTCGTCGAGATTCTCAAGCATGGAAACACAGACAGCCAGGCAGTTGTTCTTCCGTTGCTTGCGTCGCTGTCCAAAGACTCGGTGTGGGAACATCAGGCGGACGTTCAGGGCGCATTGCGATCCATGCTTGAACAAGAACCGCGGCCGGCGAATTTCGGCCAGGTGTTGAATGCCGCTTCTTCGTTCAGCAATCTGATGCGCGAGCCGGCGCTGCAGCAACAGATATTGGATGGCCTCGATTCCCCCATGCCCGACACGCAGCGCGCCTCCGTGCGTATTTCGCTGGAACATTTTCTAAGCGATCCGCAAACCGCGGCCGCCGTGAAATCCGCGCTTGCAAAACTGGACGGCCCAGGACGGAGAATCCTGATGGAGGAAGCGAGCAATCCGCAATTCCTGAAGCAGCGCTTCGGAATCTCCGGCGGCGCAGTCTCGCAGGATCAGGACTACCTCAATGGCCATCCCGCCGCATTGAAGGCGCGCGCACCGCTCGAATATCCCATCGTCGTCGACACCATCATGGCCAGCCTGCTGAATGCAGACGCCAACGTAAGTGCCGCTGCTCTCGATGCGCTGCGCAAAGTGAAGGACGTTGAGAAGCGGCCCGAATTCCTGGCCGCAATGAATCAGCTCAAGACCTCGACCAATCCGCGGCTCAAGCTCATCGCCACGAGCGTGCTCAAAGGAAAAAGCCTCGCCGATTCGCTGAACGATGTGCAGCCCGGCTCTTTGCTTGACTTCCGAACATTTGTCACGCGCATCGAGCCCATCCTTGCCCGGCCCGGACCGGACGGGAAGGCATGCGTCAATTGCCACGCCAGCCATGTGATTTTCAAGCTGCAGCCGCCCAATGCCGAGGGCATTTTCTCCGACCAAGACAGTGAAGACAATTACAAGCACGCGATGCGCGTGGTGGACATAACCGAACCGGACAAGAGCCTGATGCTCATCAAACCTACGCGCCCAACCGACAGTGCAGGCGACGTGGGCGACTATCTGGCAACGCATAACGGCGGGCAGCGCTGGCATGGAAACCAATCCAGCGATGAATACCGCATAATACTGGATTGGATTCGAGGAGGCCGGACGCAGACTGCGAGCGTGTCAAGATGAGGTGACCGCGAAATTCCCGGTCCTGTTTTTTGAATTTGCGTTGTCGTATTCTTCGGAATGAGAAGGAGGCGGCGACTGGTTCCTGCTCTTTGCCGAATTGGACAAGTCGCGCATCCATGGAGGAGAGATGAACAATGAAGCCACTGGCCGCCGCGACTTCCTGAAGAGCGCCAGTTTATTGGGATCCATGGCCATGATCGGTGGATTCCCGCCAAGTGCGTCGGCGCACGAGGGCGCCCATATCCCTGTGATTGAAGATATGGTGCTGCCCAGGCAGCCGGAAGAGGCGCCCAAGTACCACATCAAGTTTGCCGTATGCGGGATGAGCCACGACCATATCTACGGCATGGCGGGCGCAGTGCAACGAGGAGGCGGGGAATTGGTGGCCGTCTGGGGCCAGGAGCCGGACAAGCTTGCCACCTTTACCAAGCGTTTTCCCAATGCAAGGGTTGTGAAGACGCAGGAGGAAATCCTCGACGATCCATCGATCCAACTGGTGCTTAGCTCGCAGATCGCCAGCGAACGCGCTCCGCTCGGCGTCAAGGTAATGAAGCACGGCAAGGATTATCTTTCCGACAAGCCGGGGCTCACTACGCTCGAACAACTCGCCGAGGTTCGCAAGACGATTGCCGATACCAAGCGCATCTACGCCATCATGTACTCTGAAAGGCTGGAGGTGAAGGCGGCTGTTTACGCGGGCAAGCTGGTCGAACAGGGAGCCATCGGCAAGGTCATTCAGACTATCAACATTGCGCCGCACCAGGTTGTGCAGGGGCACGGCGACGCGGGCGGGGGAACGGGCAGGCCTGAGTGGTTTTGGAATCCTGACCAGTATGGCGGCATTCTGTGCGACATCGGTTCGCACCAGGTGGACCAGTTTCTCTTCTATACTGGTTCGAATCGCGCCGAAGTGGTGGAATCGCAGATTGCGAATGTGCGCCATCCCGATCATCCCCGCTTCCAGGACTTCGGTGACTTGGTACTGCGCGGCAACAAGGGCCTGGGATATGTGCGCCTGGACTGGTTTACGCCCGACGGACTTGGAACGTGGGGCGATGGCCGGCTTTTCATTCTTGGAACCGGCGGCTACATCGAAGTGCGCAAGTACACCAATGTTGCCGTCAGCAGGCAGGGCAACAACCTGTTTCTGGTTGACAACAAGGAGGCGCGGTATATTGATTGCAACCAGATGCCGCTTCCGTTCGGCCCTGACTTCGTTGCCGACATTGTGAATCGCACCCATAACGCGCAGGACCAGGAGCAATGCCTGCTGGCTGCGGAACTGGCAATCAAGGCGCAGAAAAACGCCAAGGTGGTAACACTGGAGGACTGACGATGGAAAAATCCGCGAGTCGAGCCGTGAAAGCGAGTGTGTCACGGCGCAGGTTTCTGAAAGCAGGTCTGGGCACGGCTGCTGCTATAGGATTTCCCACCGTTGTGCCGTCTTCGATTTTCGGACAGTACGCACCCAGCAAGCGCATCAATGTTGGCGCAATCGGCGTCGGCCGCATCTCTCGCGGTCACGACATGCCCGGCATTCTGCAATACGACAACGCGCGCATTGTGGCCGTGTGCGATCTCGATGCGCATCGCGTGGAAGATGGGAAGAAATTCGTCAACGATTACTACACCAAGAGAACCGGCAAGCCGTACGACGGCGTGACAGGCTATGCAAACTACCACGAACTGCTCGCCAACAAGGACATCGATGCCGTAGTGGTGAGTACGCCCGATCACTGGCATGCGCTCATCGGCGTGGACGCGGTGCGGGCCGGCAAGGACGTTTACCTGCAGAAGCCTGCCTCGCTCACCATTGCCGACGGGCGAGCTTTGAGCAATGCTGTGCAGGCTTCCGGCCGCATCCTGCAGATCGGCTCGCAACAGCGTTCCACGGTGCAGTTCCGCTATGCCGCGGAACTCGTGCGCAACGGACGCATCGGCGAGTTGCAGCGCGTGGAGGTGGGCCTTCCCGGAGACCCTGCCGGCGGCGACCAAACGCCCATGCAGATTCCGGACGGCTTTAACTATGAGATGTGGCTGGGTGAAACGCCCTACGTGTACTACACGCTCGACCGCGTCCATCCGCGACAGGGCTACGACCGGCCCGGATGGCTGCGCTGCCGCCAGTTCGGCGCCGGCATGATTACGGGATGGGGCGCGCATCACATTGACAGCGCGCATTGGGCCATGAACACGGAATACACGGGCCCCGTCGAGGTGTGGGGAACTGCGCAGTTTCCCGAACATGGTTTGTGGGATGTGCACGGTCCCTTCAAGACCGAGGCGCTGTACGCCAACGGCGTGCGCATGAGCGTCAGCGGAGACTATCCCAACGGGATCAAGTTTTATGGTTCGAAGGGCTGGCTTTTCGTTTCACGCGGGAACGAACAGGTGACCAAGAGCGATCCCGTGGCCAAACTGCATGACTCCACCGCACTCGCATCCAGCGATCCTCAAATCATTCAATCGGCGATCGGGCCGGACGAGATCCATCTTTACGAGAGCAAGGAGCAGCATGGCAATTGGCTGGAGTGCATTATCAGCCGCAAGGATCCCATTTCGCCGGTCGAGATGGGGCACCGCGCCTGCTCGACCTGCCTGATTCACGACATGGCGATGGTGCTTAAACGCAAGGTTTACTGGGATCCGGTCACGGAGCGCTTCAAGAACGACGATGAAGCTAACGGCATGATCGCGCGCCCGCAGCGTGCTCCCTACATGTTCGCCTAGTGTGGTGTCTCAGAAGTTCGTGGCATTTGTTTTGAACTACCTGGTTTGCCGCGAGCTTCCCGAAGAGCAGTCCTTCGGCTCCGCTGAAGTACGCTTCGCTCAGGATGACAGGTCTTTTGTTGATATGAACATTGGAGACAGGACACTAGAAGGAGGAAGTCATGATTAATCGCCGGGATGTCGTTGCTGGATTGATCAGCATTCCATGCGTACTCAGCTCGCTCGCTGCTTCTGCGCCGGAAGCAGAGAGTGGCGGGCAGATCATGGGTTCTACGGTCTTCGAGTGGGAAGACACGAAGCCGGTGAAGAATGCCACGGGCGAAGTGCGCTCGCTCTGCAAGGCTCCGACGGCGACGCTCGACGAACTGGAGATGCATGTGACTACGCTCAATCCCGGCTTGGCGTCGCATCCTCCGCATCGGCATGTCAACGAGGAACTGATCATCCTGCGCGAGGGCCAATGCGAGACGCTCTCCAACGGGGTGTGGGTAAAGGTGGGGCCCGGTTCCGTGGTCTTTAACGCGTCCAATGTCCTGCACGGGTTCCGCAACATTGGAACAGTGCCGGCCACTTATCATGTTGTCAATTGGAGTTCCAAGACGCCTGCGTCCTCCTGAACGCGGATGCGCGTGTTAACGACGTACTCATGTAGTCGAGGGTTGCGCAGGACTGCCCGTTGGCGACGGACCCTGCGGAATCTTATTGTGCGGTATTGTTTCCATACCGTATGATTGCGGCCATCGGAAGTAAGTCGATTTAGCGAGCCAGCACCCGATCTGGTCATGGTTCTATATCCCGAGGACGACAGGGAGGTAATGTTATGCGGCCAGAGCAGTGGGAAACATTCAAACGAGCGGCGCGCGGCGAAAGGATGGACAAGATTCCGATGGCGCTGATCGTCGATAGTCCGTGGATTCCCGGCTATCTGGGAATCAAGCACATGGATTATTTCCTCGATCCGGAGCTCTGGTTTAAATCCAATTTGAAGATCATGCGAGAGTTCCCGGACATCATCTTCATCCCCTCATGGTGGATGGAGTACGGGATGGCTGCCGAGCCCTCGGTGCTGGGCGCCAAGATCAAATTCTGGCAGGACAATACGCCCAGCGAATATCACACTCTTTACCGGTTGGAGGATATCGACAACTTTCCCGAATACGAGGTGGAATGTGACGCCTTCGCCGGCCTGACCCTGCACCGGATCGGCATGGCGCGGCAACGCATTCTGGATGCCGGCTACATTCTTCCCATGGTCACGTCGCGCGGACCGCTTTGCACCGCGGGGTTTGTGCGCGGGACGACCCACTTCATGATCGATCTGGTGGAGGATCCCAAGGGCGCGCACAAGTTGATCGACCTGTGCACGCGCGTGGTGATCGACTGGCTTAAAGCGCAGCAAAAGGTGATGGGCGA
>Ga0302320_10016752_pt1 | contig 14934 bp, 13 predicted proteins | sample Bog_T0_3_FD_202130 | JGI IMG/M metagenome (GOLD analysis project Ga0302320, IMG submission 202130) | Peat permafrost microbial communities from Stordalen Mire near Abisko, Sweden - Bog_T0_3 | ecosystem: Environmental > Terrestrial > Soil > Wetlands > Peat | place: Sweden: Abisko, Stordalen Mire... | reverse complement strand
CAGTCATGAGCGACCGGCAAATAAATTTTCTTCTGGCCACTCACGTTATCGATCTGCCCGTAAAAATCCCTCAGCTTTAGATTCTCCGAACACAAAATATGTTTCTCGCCCATATGGCCTTTTTCCACGATAAACCGGATGGCCCCTGCCACATCACGAACGTCCACGATCGGCCATAACGCATCGGTATAAAATACTACATTTTTTCTTAAATGCTCTAATATCATCCCTCCATTATGTGAAGGCGTCTCATCACTGGGACCGGTGATAGGAGCGGGATTCAACAAAAAGAGCGGAAGCCCTCCGGAATTAAAATGTTCTAAACAGGCCTTTTCTGCCAGATACTTGCTCAAACCATAAGGCGAATCATACTTTAAGTAATCGTAAGGGGTGTTTTCATCAGCCAATGAAACCCGTTCATTCATTAGACTTCGAATCGAGCTTATAAAGATAAACGCATCTATCGAGTCCAGCGCCTGGATCATATTGCGGGTTCCTTCGACATTCACTTTCAGAAGCGCTTGGGGATGATGAAGCTTCCTGTGATGGATAGCCGCGCAATGGATCACGATCCTGAAGCCCGCCAATACTGTTCTTAACTTTTGAACATCGTCCAGATCATAGGACATGATCTCGACTCGAGCATCAAGAACCTGTTTGGCAGCCTCATAATTCCTCACCAGACATCTGACCTGGCATCCTTGGGCGAGAAGCATTTCAATGACCGCTTTTCCCAAATAGCCGGTCGCTCCCGTCAAAACTACTTTTTTACCTGAAAGTTCCATAGGTCTGCCGAAGGGCCACCCTTTATGGCGTCTCTTTTATTTTAAATGTAATAGCCGCATTATCCGCCGGACATTGAAAAACAGGAGCCCCCCCGCATTGTAAGAAAGGGTACATCGTATAATAAACCGCCGGACAAAAAAACCGCTGCCCCCAAAGGGGCGCATAATGATTAAAAGAAAAATCCTTTCCCGCTGAACAACACGCCGCTTTGGCATCCGTGCTTTTGGCGCATTCAATGATTATTTTTCCGTTGACCAGATCTTTATGTTCTCCGCACCAAGCAAACACTGTCCATATTAAATCAATTAGACCGGCCAGAAAGAATTTCTTTTTATAAATACGACATTGGTACGTTGAACCATCCTGACAGCGATGGATAAACACCCCTGAGGTCTGGGGCCTTTGGCCTCCATAAAGCAGGCTCAGATATTGCGGATAGATCTGAAAAAATAAATCCGGGCACAGGCCTTTAGGCAGCATCTCTTTCAATGAAAAGGCCTCTCCTTTTCTTTTATAAAATAAACAAGGAGCTTTGAAGCCTTCAACACACACGCCTTGATCGATATCTTTTGGGCCGCCGGCAGCGGTTTTATTCCAACTGATCCAGAAAGCAGGAAATTCGCCGGGTGACAGGGCAATATTGGATATTTCAAATATTTGTCCCTTTTGATGCTGATGCGGGCATTCCCCAACCAGGGAAACTTCTGCGCTGACCTTAGCCTCCCCGTTCTTGGGCTGACGGCGCACCAGAAACACCACGCCGTCTTTCTTCGGACATTGACAAACGACATCATCCTTGTTCTTTCTCCACCTAAACTGCGCGCCTTGTTTAAAGGAAAGCCAATAGGGAATAATAGAAAAATAAGCAAAAGGACACAAGCCTTTCGGCACAACCTCATCAAGCGAAAGCCCGCCCGTCGAACTCTTGGTCCCTTCCCAATCACACAGCTTCATAACTCCACCTTGATTTGTTTTAAGTTTCTGTCTTTACAAAGAGTTTTGGTAACATGTATTCCCTCCCCTAACCCCTCCCTCAAGGGGAGGGGAATTTCTTCATATTTTTTAACCCTCTCACAAGAGGAGGGGAATTCTTCATATTCCAACTCCTTTTGCATACAGATTCTTCATAAAACTTTTGACACTATCCTGTTTCAATACTTCTTCTTAAGCAAAATATCGATCAGGCTTTCAAACCTGAGATTAAAGATTGATGTGATATCGGTAGCGATCCCGCAGTCGATGCATTTTATTTTGGAAAGCCGCCTCCACGCCTCTTTTACGCCTAATTCACGGATATTCTCCCTGAATCCTTCCCGCCCAAAAGCCAGCGTACAAGGATACATCCATCCTTCATGGTCAAACCAGGCCGTTAACCTGCCGTGCAAGCAGCGTTCTTTATAACAAGTGGGTAAATTGTCTTTATCCCCGATCACATTATAGGGGATGGGCCAGCCAAGCGCATGTTCCAAAGCGTAAACGCTCATGCCGACCGGCGCACCTTCTTTTTTCATACGCAGTAAAAGCCGGTAGGTTGTTTTCTGTTTTTCATCAGAAACCAGTCGTGTAAATACCTGATTGTTCTCATAACCGGAACTGGTAGCAAAACACGCCGTAAAAAATGTGCCGTGCTGCCGGGCCAAATCGGCGATGAACCGGATCTGGGCCTCTTCACAATTATGAACATTCAAAACGCTGTGAAAATGGAATTTTATCCCCTGCTCTCGAGCGATCCCGGCAGCCTGCATGATTTTGGCAAAGACCCCTCCCCCACGCGTTTTATCGTTTATTTCAGGAGACCCGTCCAGACTGAATTCGATATGGTCAATGATCCCTTTGAGATGGGCGATACTCGGATGGATCGTTCCGTTGGTCGAGACTGAAACATAACCGCCTTTTTTCTTAATATAGCCGGCTATTTCGACGATATCCTTGCGCATCAGCGGTTCACCGCCCTGCAAAAAAAAGATCCTGGTCCCCAGCGCATAAAAATCATCGATATATTTTTTAAGCTCCTCGCCGGAAGGCTCTACCGGTTCTCTTGAATAAACATTGATATAACAATACGGACATTTTAAATTACATCGGCCGGTCGCGCTTAAGGACACTAATAAGGGTGCGCGAACCTTGAACAATTTATAGCGCAGGGCCTTTAAGCCGATCTGGATCTTCTGCAAGCTATTCATGTGCCCAACCCTTGGGATGATAGATCTGATCCACGACCTTCCATACTTCATACGCGTCGTTAATATCTCCGTTGATCCGCTTCTTTGAGGAGATCGATCGGATAAAATCCTCCAGTTCCAACGACCAGGATCTGTCTTCGCCGGGGTATTCCCAAACCGAGGTTTGCGGCGGACCCATTTCGGCTAACATCTGATAATAGGTCAGCTTTTCCGTCCCGTAACTGCCCCCCAGGCCGTCGATCTGGATCTTCCCGGTTTTGCCGTAAATTTCCAGCGAGAACATGTTCTTCCATTCCGTGCAGCTGACCTGGAGCCAGGCCACCTGATCCTTGCGGGTACTTAAACAAAGAAAGGCGTTGTCCTCAACGGGCATATCCCAAAAATACGTGGCGGTTTTCCCTTCAACAGTGACCAGATCACCCAAAAACCAGCGGGCCAGATCGATCATATGTACCCCCTGATCGACCAGCTCCCCTCCTCCGGAAATTTCCGGTTGGGCGCGCCATTCCTTATCATATCCGACCCGGCCGCCATGACCGTATCGTCCGCGCAGAAACATCAATTCTCCCATAACGCCGGAATCCACAATTTCCCTGGCCTTCATCAGGGCCGGATGATAGCGCAAATTAAAGCCGACCTTGATCTTTGTTGATGAGCTCTCTGCTTTTTTTCGTAAAATACAGATCTGGTCCAAGGAACATGCCGCAGGTTTTTCGACCAGCACATGTTTATCCTGCTCTAAAGCATACAGGCTGATGGGACCAAGCCAATTATTGCTCGTCGATACGATCACCAATTCCACTTGGGGTCGCCTGACCGCTTCTTTCCAATCAGTGATGGCTTCACCGCAACCGGCAACCGAACAGATCTTTTGAGCCCTTTCAAGCAAAGGATCACAGGCCACGATCAGCTTATGCTCCCTCAAAGCTTTCGCCCTTTTTAGGCCTATCAACCCGCATCCGATGATCGCGATATTCATAAGTTTATTGAATGGGAACCCTTCGAATTTTTCCGGCCTCATCCGGGATCTTGTTTGCGTGTTTCTTGATCCATCGGCGATAATCTTCGCGGACATGGATCAGCCGCCCGGTCAAACCATGGTTCATCGGCAGATCGATGAGAAAATTCACAAGATCAATGATTTGATCTTCCGGCGTGCCGCCGTGATCCGTGACCTGTTTGGCCTCGTCGAATGATCTCTTTCCCGCCCGAAGACCCGCTTTTAAAATTTCCGCGGTCATCCCCGTTTTCACCGCTCCTGGGGCAACGGCATTGATAATAATATCCGCATATCCGGCCGTTTTTAATTCTTCTGCCATGGTTTCCACCATCCGCAATAGCCCTGTTTTAGAGGCGGCATACGCATTGAAATGCGGGCGTCCGAAAGCCGACCCTCCGCCGGAGAGCATAATAATGCTTCCCCGGCCCTCCGGTATCATACGTTGAATGGAGGCCTTGGCTACGACAAAACTGCCCAGCAAATTAATTTTCAGCGTTTTTTCAAACTCTTTAGCAGAAATTTCCCAGGAATTGCCTATCGGCCCCTGAATAGCCGCGCAATTGATAACCGCATGGGGGGCCTGTCCCCAACGCTTGAGATGCCCCTTAAAAACCGCCTCAACGTCGCCTTCATTGACAATGTCAGCTTTGATAATATTCATTCCGGCTGACGGCCCCTCACATACAGGATGACGTCCGGCGACGCTGACCTTAAATCTATGCTTATTATAATATGCGGCCAACCGGTAACCTATGCCTTTTGTCCCGCCAAAAATGATCATCGAACGCAAATTATCACCCTCTTATTTCTACGGCCCAGCAATTGTCCTCTAAAAATACCAGCGTCTTAATGATGGCTTCCTGGATCGTTAATTTCGGGTGCCATCCCGTCTGATTGATCTTAGCGGTGTCCAGGAATATGAACGGATTGTCCCCGATCCACCCATGCTCTCCACCGCTATACGTAAGTTTCGGTTTAAGATTCATATGCCCGGTGATCCAACCAATCGAATCATTGACCTGGCAGTATTCTTTAGTCCCCAAATTGATCACATTGACCTTTTGGGTGAATTTTTCTATTGACCAGCACATCGCGTCCAAACAGTCCTGGACATAAAGATAAGATTTTTTCTGCCCGCCATTGCCTAAAACCAGTAATTCATCCGGATTGGCTGAAAGTTTTTTATAAAAATCCAGGACATGACCATGGGTATACCGTTCTCCCAATATGGAGACTAAGCGGAATATCCAGGATTTGAACCCAAACCCTTCACAATAAGCCTGTATCATTCCCTCACACGCTAATTTAGAGGCGCCGTATAATGACGTTTGGATCGGAAAAGGCGCGTTCTCGGGAGTGGGGATAATATCCGTTTCCCCATAGATCGAACCGGTGGAAGAAAAAGCAATATCCTTGATCCCACGGGCCCTCATTGCTTCCAGCACATTAAAGGTGGCAATAGTATTTTGCTGAAGGTCCTTTTGGGGATGATCAACACCGAAGCGTACATCGGCATTGGCCGCAAAATGAAAAACCATCTGACCGCCGGCAAAAGCCTGCTTTAATCCTTCAGCGTCAAGCAGGTCGAGCTCAATGAGCCGGAAATTAGGATGCACTAAGGCCCTCTCAAGAAAACGCCGCTGGCCTGTAGAGAAATTGTCTATTCCTATCACATGATGGCCCTGGGCTAAAAGGCGATCGACCAAATTACTGCCTATAAAACCAGCACAGCCAGTAATGATAATCGGATCAAGCATGTTTATTCTCCCGTAAAATTTTATTCCGGCGTTTCATGTCTCCCAAGGACTTGTCCAAGCGCGACTCTTCTATATCGTTAAAAAAATTGTACGCCCGTTTAAAAGGCCGCAGGGGATGGGATATCCATGATGCTATATAAAAAATGACCAACGCCATGGTTCTCATTCGGTCTAACGCCTTTGAGGGGATCCGCTCGCACCAGCTGACATTGCTCAGGATATCCGCCGCAAAGGAAAGTTCTTTATAAAATCCGTCATCAAGCTTTTGCGGGATCTTGCCTTTTTGTTGAAGCTGTAAAAAAAGTTCCGATCCCGGATAAGGGGAAAAGGCACTGATAGAAACATCGCTGACCCCTAAAAATCCAAGCTTAACCATAAAAACCACACTTTCAAATAAATGCCAATACGTATCCTCGGGAAAACCGAAAATAAAATTGAATTTTACGTCAATCTTAGCACAGACACATCCTTGCGCAGACCGGTAAACCCTGTCCAAATTTATTTTTTTCTTAATGCGTAACAGCACTTCAGTAGATCCGCTTTCCGGGGCAAAGGTAATATTCCGGCACCCGGATCGGAACAGCAACCGGGCCACTTCTTCATCGATCGCCTCAGTGCGCGTCCCTGTCGGCAATTGCCAAGTTATCCGGATCTTCCTATTCATGAGTTCAAGACAGAAATCCTTGATCCAGTCCTTCTTTATAATAGCGGTCAAATCCTGAAAATCAAAATTTGTGACTTTATATTTTTGAATATAAAATTCGATCTCCCGAATAACATCTTCCACCGTCCTTACCGTCCACAGGGATTCCCACATATTCGGATTGGAACAAAATGTACACTGATAGGGACATCCTCTGGAAGCAATAATGGGCATATTCCTGCCGCGATTAACGCCCCAGCCGAATCCCTCTGCCAAATAATTCTCCAGCGGGAACAGATCCCAGGCCGGCCAGGGTATCTGCACCATTTGCTTATTCCTACACAGCTTAGGATTGAGCACGATCTTCCTCTCAGAGGCGCGATAACAAATGCTACCCACCGACCTAAGATCCGCCCCGGCGCTTACGGCGGCCAACAGCTGCGGGAAGGCAAAGTCCCCTTCTCCGACAACCGCATAATCAAGCTCAGAGCAATCTTCCAGGGCTCCGACCGGATCTGCGGTGGCATGCTCACCGCCTATGACCAGCAAAGCCTTGGGAAATTTTTCTTTCAGTCTTCTGATCAAGGTCTTGGCAATGGGCCAATCCCGGGAGAACATGACGCTCAAGCCAAAAACATCCCCGTCCTGGCATCTGTCCACGATCTGGGCAAGGCTTAAGCCGCGGTACAGCAGATCACCCTCAAGCGGATAATAACTGTGCAGCGCCTCTCCGACGCTATCAATAACCAAAACTTCGTACTGCGCTTTGATCAGGCTCGCGGCAAGGTAAGCCAACCCAACGGGAGGAACGGCAGGACATGCGGCAGAAAATTTCGTTAAGGTATGCGGAGCTTGTATGAGCGTGATTTTCATTACCGGGTTCTCAACAAAATATTTAATATACCACAAATGCCCATTCCATCCATCTGAAATAGGCTTAGCCTTTTTTGACCGCAACGGCAAGAACTCTTATTCCAAAAGGCAATTGGAACCCGGACAAATACCGGAATTCGAATGTCATCGCCCATCTGACCAATCTATTCCTGGAGATTCCATCTTCCTGACAGCTGAAAACGGTTTTATGCTCTTTAGCCGAGAACCATTTTCTAAACAACTTGACCGCCATAAAAGCCGGAAAAACTACAAATCCCAAACAGGATCTCCTGGCCACCTTAAACCCCGTCTTGGTCAGTTTAGCGTACAAATCCCTTGGTGAATAACGCCTGAAATGATGTAGCTCTTCATCGTAAGCATCATAAAGCCCCTGAAATGCCGGGACTTCAATAATAAGCGCTCCTCCGGGCTTTAACAAATTGAAGGCTATTTGCAAAGCTTTAGTATCATCTTCAATATGCTCCAAAACATTTAACATAATCAGCACATCAACGCTTTGGTCAGGCAACGGGCATTGAAGCAGGTCAAAACGGATCAACGGGATTCCTGGGAAATTTTTAGCAATATGGTAAAGAGGCGCTTTGACAACATCCGAACCAATAATGGTCGCCTCCGGAAAACTTTTAACCAGATCCCGGACCAAAAAACCCACCGAGGATCCGATCTCCATCATAACCGCCTTCGATGAAGGCATGAACTTCCCAACCTGCAGCAGAGCGTCCTTCCTTGAGGCCAAAGGAATGGGATGGCTATCCCCCGTAGGTTCGTCATGGAGCATGCACAGCTCATCTGACCATCCGGCAAAATTCTCGCTGTATTCAAGCACGGGAGAGCGCATTCCCCCGAACACAAAATTCCGGCCATCCCATAGAGGATGGATCGAATGCCCCTGCGGGGCTGGCAGATCAAACGGCAGCATCGCGTCCTCCGGGATCAACATCAACAAAATTCTTTTTAACGAACGCCCATCTGAGGCAAAGCGCCATCCATCCTGTCAGCAGAAGCCAGGAAAGAACATCCAGGGCCTTCCAGGTGCCGTCGATACTTGCGACAAAATCGAGGCGATGGCGGCCCGGTGGCAATAAAACGGACTGTCGCCCTGCCGCTAAAAGCCTCCTGGAGGGCTGTTGCGCGCTGCCATCGACGAAAATATGATTCCAGGGGAAAGGCTGAACATTGGTGATCACCAGGGTAAGTTGCGGCAAATTAACAACCAGCGGTTCAACGTCGCCGATCCTATCTTGATCCAAAACATTAAAATCACCGCGGATAACAGGGATAGCCCCTGCCGAAACCACCGTTGAAAATCCATCTTCCACAAAATAGACGCCACCCGCTGTGAAAGTTCCAGGCATTTCGTTCAAATGCCTGCTCGAGCCTCCAGGGTTAGGCGCCCAGAGCATCCCATCCTGCAGTTTATCCATAACCCATCCTTTTTTCTCTGTTGATCGGCTCATGACCACTGAGGCATGAATTAACTTCAAGATCAGCGCAGAAAATGACACCGCGATACAAACCGCAAGGCATATATTAATGATCTGCCGGCTGTTGACCTGAACCCGGCTGATCCGGCCGGCTATTGGAATAAGCAAGATCAAGGCGGATAGATTGACAAAAGTGGCTAACCGATACGGAAATTGCAAAATATCAAAGAAACCGCCGAACCATCCGGAAATTTCGGGGCAAATAGACAGCGTAAAAGTTATTAACAGCATGAGTAGCGCACCCACCATCATCGACCATTCACACCGGTTGAAGGAACGTCTGATGAGCTTTTCTCGTATTCCGATATAAATAAAACATGCCAGAAACAGAATGAGCGGCATAGTTATTTGGGCATCAAGATACGGGCCGGAGACTCCCTGCACACCGTTTTGAATGGCTCTGAGATCCAGGGGGAAAAGTGATAATCGCGACAGTATATTATCGATACTATGCGGGAAAAACCCCTCACTCCTGAAACTGACCACCTTCCAAGCCGGAGAATTGATCGGTATTTTATTGCCGAATTGATGCAGCATATACAGCCATGGGGACAGGGCCAATAACGACAGCAGGGCTGTGATCGAAAAGAATGCCAAAAACCACAGCCTTCTTTCCCGGGCACAAGAAACCAGGACTATGGCGCCTAAAATAGCCAGGATCACTCCCCCAAATAGCCCCGTCAACGGATGGGTCGCGGCTGCGACCACAAAAAATAATCCTACGGCGATGGGATCATAGGTGGCGAGCTGTTCTTTTTTCTGAAGTACCACACACAAAAGAGAGGCCGCTGAACACGTTAAAAAAGCAACGGCGAAGAATTCGGTTAGATCACTGCGGTTATACAGATTGGTTAACGGATAAATGGCCCAGGTCACCATCACCGCTATCCCGATAGCCGTCTTCTGACCGGACCCGGTTTTCGTCGCGGCACGATAAACTTGGTAAAATTGCAGGAATAATGCCAAAAAGATCAGGCACCGGATCGCCACGGCTGATCCCCAAAATGTACTGATCAGCCCCCCCCACACATAGAATTTCCCGGCATAAAAAAGGGGTAGCGGCATCCCGATAAGCTGCCGGGTGTTGATCATCAAAGGAAAGGGCCCGTGTTTCAGGCTCTGCCCAAAATATTCAATGATCCACAGGGTGTTGTTCCAGTCAGAAAAGAACACATGGTAAATATCTAATACTAGGCATCCCGCCAACAGGCAAGCCGCCAGACCTATCATGATCACCCCACGGTCGGAGAAATCTTTTTGATCTTTCAAGCACATAATCGTTGCCTTATTTTACCGCATACCAGCAGCGTATACACTGTCCCCCACCCCAACAGCAGAACCCAGGATAAAAAGTTTAAAACCCTCCAAACATTATCCGTCCGTCTGGTGACGACCAAAAGATGTCTGCCGGCAGATAATAAAACCGCTTCCCGGTCTTCGGCAACAAACGTCCCGGATTGGGGCAGGGGTATGCCATCAATGACGATCTGATTCCAGGGAAATGGTTCAACATTGGTCATAACTAATGTCTGCCGGTTCACATTAACGGTTAGCGGTTCAACGTGGCCAAATCTATCCTTGTCTAAGACATTAAAACTTCGTCGGATGAGAGCAACTGTATCCAGTGATGACTCTTTTAAAAAGCCGTCTTCAACAGAATAGGGCCACCCGTAAAACGTCGGAGGCAAATCAATTAAATGGCTGGTCGATCTAATCGGTAATGGCATCCATGCCCCATCCAGAACGGTGACGGTATCGTTTAACCAAACTTTGCTTTCCGTCGATTTATTCATAATCGCCGCCGCGTCAACCAGCTTTATCATCAATGCTGAAAATGAAATGGCCAGACAAAACGCCAGACAGACATTCATGATCTGCCGGCTGTTGATATAAGCCTGTCTCATGCGTCCGGCTAAGATAATAAGCATCATCAAAATCGGTAAATTGACATAATTGGTTAAGCGGTACGGGAATTGAAGAACGTCAAAAAAACCGCCGAACCATCCGGAAACTTGGGGGCAAACAGAAACCGTAAAGGCCGCTATTAGCAAAACAACAGCACCCCAGATAAGGGCCTGTTCACACCTATTGAGATCAAATCCCTTGGTCTTTTCCCTCAGGCCAATATAAAAAAATGCGCCCATTAACAAAACCAGAGGAACAGCTATTTGGGCCTCAAGATACGGACCGGAAAGGTGCACCCCTTTTTCAATAGACCTGATATCTACCGGCACCGGAGACAGTCGAGACCATATATTATCTATACTACCGGGGAAAAACCATCCGCCTCTAAAATTTCCCGTATTAGAAGTAGGTGAACTGAATAACAATTTATCTTTATACAGACAAAGAATATAGATCCAGGGAGAAAGGATCAACATCGAAACAAATGCCGTGACTGAATAAAATGCTAAAAGCCATTGCCTTTTTTCTTTGGCACCAAAAATCAGCGCTATTAACCCTAAAATAAATAAAAAACTGCCTCCAAACAACGCCGTCAATGGATGGGTTTCGGCCGCGGCCACAAAAAATAATCCTGTCGCGATGGCGTCATATCCGGAAACCTGCTCTTTGGACTTGAGCACAACACATAAGAAAGAGGCTGCCGAGCAGGTTAAAAAAGCAATTGAGAAAAACTCGGTGATAGCGCTGCGATCGTAAAGATTGGTTAACGGATAAATGGCCCAGGTCACCATCACCGCAATACCAATGGAAACTTTCTCATCAGATCCGGATTCCTTCGCGGCACGGTAAACCTGAAAAAATTGGAGGAACAAGACCCCAAAAGCTAGGATCCTTATAGTAATGGCTGATCCTAAAAAAACACTTAGCAAGCCAGAAAGGGTGTAGAATTTCCCTGCATAAAACAACGGATCTGACTTGCCGATGATTTGAGGGGTGTTAATAACATCTAGGATCTTCCAGTGTTTAAGGCTCTCCCCAAAATATTCAATGAGCCATAGCTGATTGTTCCAATCAGTATAAAACATCTGGCGAATATCTACTAACAGGACTGTCGCTAACAGGCAGGCCAGCAATCCGGCTATGATCATCACCCGATCTTTTTTCCAGCGCATATCTTTCCTTCAGCAGGCCATGATGAATTTAATTTTATGTTGTTGGTTTGGGCTTAAGCGTCGCCCCTATACAAAGATTACAAAATTCCGCTTTAAGCGCGATAGGAAAATAGGTGCTGGACACTAACGAAAATAGGGGCACCAATTCCTCAAAGATCTCATGGGACCGGTTCAAATGTTCCCGCTCAATAAACCACCGGTAGCTTTGTTTATAGCGAGCCTCGAATATCCTTTGTGCGGATATCTGGCGCGCCAGAGAATACGCTAATCCCCCCTCGCAAGGAATAACAATAGACAACACCCCGTGGTCCTTATTGCAAAGCCGGTACATTTCCCTAACGGCTGCCGGAAGGTCCGGCAGATGTTCCAAAACATGGATCGCCACCAAGCGGTCAAAACTGCCGTCTTGAAAATCCATCCGCTTCTGGCAATCACCAACAACCGCATGAATATCCGGGAAGCGGCGGTGAAACTCTGCAATCATATTCTCCCGCATATCGACAGCTACATAACCACGCCTCTGCTCAGGGCTGAGCTTCTCGTATTTAAGATGCTCCCCGCTCCCTGCGCCGATTTCCAACGTCCGGGTAAACCCTTGAGAAGCCCCTCTGACCACATAGCGATGGCTGAACTTTTCAACGAGGCCATAGCGGCTGGACAATACCTCATGCCAGTATTTCATAAAATCGTCGCTGATAGCCGCCTGCTGGACAGTCAGTTCAGGGGCCTTCTTGGGCCATTTAGCCGGATGCTGTATTTTAATCTCAACCATTTTTTCTGTCTGAAAAATTAACCTGGCGATCCACAATATACATAGGCCGACGTTTCACTTCGTCATAGATCCGTCCGACATATTCACCGATCAACCCCAAGCCCAGCAGCTGCACCCCGGCGAAGAAACTCACCACCAAAACGGTTGTGGAAAGCCCGGGAGTTAAATTAATGCCGATGATCTTTTGCAAGGCATACCAAGCGCCCAAGAGAAAGCTGAAGCTTGCCAGAATGAATCCTCCCATCGACATCAACGACAAGGGACGGGAACTAAAGCTAATAAGACCGTTGAGCCCGATCTTCAATGAGCCGGTCAGCCGGTTGTAGTTGCCTTTTCCGGCATATCGCTCGTCGCGGTCGTACTCGACAAAAGTTTGCTTAAAGCCCACATACGCCACCAGCCCGCGTAAAAAACCGTGTGACTCATTCAAGCGCCGCAACTCCTCGATGACCCGGCGCGTCATGATACGAAAATCTCCCGTATTGCGGGGGATCTGCACATCACTTAAACGATTGATCAAAAAATAGCCAACCTTCGTGATCATGCGCTTGATAAGCGTCTCACCCTTGCGGGTCCGCCGCTTGGCGTAAACTACCTCATATCCTTCATTTAACTTCGCATACATCTGGGCGATCAGTTCCGGCTGGTCTTGGAGATCCACATCAATGGCTACACACGTTTTCCCCGAGCAGGCCATAATACCGGCCATGGTAGCCGCCGGCTGACCGAAACGGCGGGAAAAAACCATCAGCCTGATATGGGGATTCCGATCGATCTCTTCAAGGATGATCTCTTCGGTGCGATCTTTGGAAGGGTCAAGGGCAAAAATGATCTCATAGCTCCTGCCCATCGACGCAAAGACTTTTTCCGCCCTTGCTAAAAACGGCTTGATGTTCAACTCTTCCTTGTAAACCGGAACCACCACAGAAATATCGATCATAGATCCCCCGTTAAAAAAAATCCTGCCGCACCGCCGCTAAAATACCTTCCAGCGAGAGTCCGGCCTTGACGCATAATTGCTCATAGGTGCCGTAATCCCGAATAAACCCCTTGATGCCTAAATTAATGATCTTCACATAGCTGATATCTCTGACGATCCGGGTCACGTCGTCACCAACGCCTCCGAAGACATTGTGTTCCTCAATAACAAGCACCCGTTTGGTCTTCGCCACACTCTGATGGATGGCAGGGGCATCAAGCGGATGGATCGTGGGAACATAAATAATTTCTACACTTTTGCCCTGAGCCTCTAATTGCTGTCGGGCCAGCATCGCGTTTTTTAATTGAGGACCTGCAGCAATGATCGTCAAGTCTGTGCCCTGAGCCAATCGAATGGCGTGGCCCAACTTGATCAAGGAAGGATCAATGGGCACTTCGTGCTGATGCTCCGGCAGTCTGAAAAGAGTAACCTGATCATTGCGGTAGGTCTCACGAAAAAGCAGATCAAATTCGCTACAGGAGGCAGGATAAACTACTTGCGTCCGGGGCAGTGATTTCATCAAGGCAAAATCATCATAACAGTGATGCGTACAGCCCAAATTGGCATAATCAAAAGCACTGCCGACGGTAATGATATTGCCCGACAGACCCTGATAGCAAAAATCAAGCTTGATCTGTTCAAAAGACCGCTCCAGAATGAACGGGGCGATGGTATGGACTACCGGATAAAGCCCGGTCTTAGCCATCCCGGCAGCCATACTGATGATCGTAGGCTCACAGATACCGATATTATAAAATCTTCCCGGGCAGGCACGGGCAAAAGGCTGCAAAATAAAATGACTGATATCCCCGATCAGCACCGAAAGCTTAGGATCTTCCTGCCCTATCGCCAGCATCGTATCCGCAAACTGCTGCCTCATGGTCTTCATCGTCACTTCAGCGCCTCCATGATCGTCTGATACTCCTGCTCGTTGGGAATGCGGTGATGCCACAGACCGTGGCCTTCCAGCATGGCCACTCCTTTGCCTTTAACTGTTTTAGCAATGATAACATGCGGCGTTCCCCGCGCCGAAAATTGAACAACCTGTAAAGCCTTCTTAATTTCCGTCTCCGAGTGGCCATTGATCACTTGTACATCCCATCCAAAGGCCCGCCATTTCGCAGGTACGTCATCTTTAGGCATTAGCTGGGCGGCCGAACCGTTCCAGTCAACAAATAGACACAGATTGCCCAATTCCAGATTATTAGCTACATGCGCCGCTTCCCAAATGGTCCCTTCATGGCATTCGCCGTCCCCCACCAGAACACAAACGCGATTATCTTTATTTTGAATGCGCAACCCTAAAGCAATTCCGACGGCAAAAGGCAATCCATGCCCCAAGGAACCGGTACAGGCCTC
>Ga0302320_10016748_pt1 | contig 14935 bp, 14 predicted proteins | sample Bog_T0_3_FD_202130 | JGI IMG/M metagenome (GOLD analysis project Ga0302320, IMG submission 202130) | Peat permafrost microbial communities from Stordalen Mire near Abisko, Sweden - Bog_T0_3 | ecosystem: Environmental > Terrestrial > Soil > Wetlands > Peat | place: Sweden: Abisko, Stordalen Mire... | reverse complement strand
CTCTCTGCTTCACCCGAAAGCCTTACGCTCAAGAAATTCCTCGCCTCCAAAATCAGCCTTGTCCGCTGCGGTTACGCCGCTATCCTCGGACTGGAGAAAGCGGCATGAACGTACCACTCTCCAGTAATGAAAACAAAATGCATAATTCATCGGACCATTGGTAGCGTGGCGGCATTGCTACTGATGGCTTTCACCAGTTCAACCCAAGCCCAAAGCCCCTGGACCACCAAAGCAGTACTTCCCTATGGGGCAAGTCAGATCGCAGGCGCAGCGATTAACGGGATTGTATATATTGCCGGCGGCAACAATGGTTCACCCATGTCCAACCTTGAGGGCTACAACACCACCAACAATACCTGGAGCCCTTTGGCCACGATGCCCGCGGGCAGGTATGCGAACGATGGGATGGGCGTCATCAGCAACAAGCTTTATTTTCCGGGTGGTTGGACGACGTCACCTCCGCTGCCGAACAGCAATCTGTGGGTCTATGACCCGGTGGCCAACACCTGGGATACCACCCGCGCATCCCTGCCGCAACTGAGCGGACAAGGTGCCTGCGGCGTGATCAGCAATAAACTTTACGTGACCACCCCCGATGACGGCTACGGTGGTTTTTACGCTATTCTTGATGTGTATGATCCCGGTTCAAATGTCTGGACGGCGCTGGCCAATTCGCCCCGGCCTCACGTCCTGCCGGCCTATGGCATCATCGGTAATAAATTCTATGTGGCGGGCGGTTCTGATGGCGTGAATACCACCAACCTACTGGACGTCTATAACCCGGCATCAAATACTTGGACCACGCAAGCTCCAATGCCTTCGCCCCGGTATGGCGCCGGCAGCGCAGTCATCAATAACAAATTATATGTTTTCGGTGGCCTCAGCCCGTCGGGAGCCTACACGAATTCAGTGGAAGTCTATGACCCATCCTCCAATACATGGATGACCGAAAGCAATATGCCCACTGCCCGCGCGGACTGCGCAGCCGTAGCCGCCAATGGCGCGGCTTATGTCGTTGCCGGCCAAAATTCAGTCAGTTCCCTCCTGACCACGGTTGAAGCCATCACTCCAACCGTTTCCACGCTCAATGTCTTTGCCGGCCTCTGGGTCAGCGGCTTGGTTGGGGGAACCTACGAAATTGATTATTGCAACAACTTGAGCAGCGGCACTTGGACGGCCTTGACCACCAACGTGGTCATTTCCACCAACCCCACGCTGTATATGGACACGAACTCACCCAACTACACACAACGTTTCTACCGCACACTCTACCTTCACTGAAGACACTCGCAGTTAATTGCCGCCACGGAAAACCGTGGCGGCAGTTTTATGTCTGGAAAAAGAAATCAACCTTGTGGCGCGGCCGCGGGCGGGGTCTGGGCCGGCGGCGGCACCACGACCACCGGCAGCGGAAAACGCATTTTCATCACGTCATCCACGTTCACTTCGACGAAGTAAGTGCCGGCGGACTCAAACTTCACGTTGCCGAAAAACATCACAGTGGTGGCGCTCATGGCGGGATCGCGCAGCTCGAACTTTGATTCACCCTTGCTGACCACCGTGGTCTGGTCCGGCGCGATGAGGCGCACGCTTTCAGTGAACTGGCCGATGCCGGCCGTCCAGCGGTTGAAGATGCAGATGCGCCCGGCCGTAATGGGCACCTGCGGAATGCGGAGATAATGGATGACGCCAATGAGAAAGAGGTTGCCGTTGGCTTCCTGGCGAACTTCTTCGCACATGAGCGAACATTGCAGATCGGGGAGGATTCGGGTGGCTTGCATGGGTGTTATTTAATTACTGGTTGAAAAAGAGGGGCCTTAAAACATTGAAAAGTTAAAACCTGATGCGCGGGCGCGTTCACGATTCAGCGGTTTAACGATTTACCACCATTTCCGCCGCGCGCACGGTATTCTGCATGAGCATGGCTATGGTCATGGGGCCGACGCCGCCTGGATTGGGGGTTATTCTGCCGGCGATCGGCTGTAAGTTCTTGAAGTCCACGTCGCCGACGAGCCTCGAGCCGGTCTTGGAGCCGGCGTCCGGCACGCGGTTGACCCCCACGTCCATGATTACCACGCCGGGCCTTACCATGTCGGCCTTCAAAAATTCCGCGACGCCCATGGCGGCGACGATGATATCCGCGCGCCGACAATGCCCGGCGAGATCGCGGGTGGCGGAATGACATAAGGTGACCGTGCTGTTGGCCGCCCTGCCCTTCTGGCAAAGCATGGCCGCCATGGGTTTGCCCACAATGTTGCCGCGGCCGAGAATGACCACCTCGGCACCCTCCGTTTGGATGCCGGAGCGCACGAGCAATTCCACCACGCCGGCAGGCGTGCACGGACGAAACCCGGTCGGGTCACCCAGCATGAGTTTGCCGACATTGACCGGATGAAAACCATCCACATCCCTGGCCGGCAGCACGCTGGCGTAAATCACAGATTCACGGATAGGTTTCGGGAGCGGAGCCTGAACGAGAATGCCATGGAGATGCTTCGCGGAATTCAAGTCCTCGATGAGCCGGAGCAATTCCGCCTCCGAGGCCGCCGCCGGCAGGACATGCGTTTCGGACACAATGCCGAGTTCGGCGCAGGCTTTTTCCTTGCGGCCAACATACACTTTGGAAGCGGCGTCCTCACCGACGCGCACAAACGCCAGCCCGGGAGCCACACCCCGGGCCTGCAAATCCGCAATCCGAGCCGCCAGTTCGCGCTGGATTTGCGCGGCGATGGCGCGCCCGTCAATGAGATTGTTCACGGCAAAATCCCCCGCCAAGTCTCATCTGGACTTAACAGGTTTCATGAGCGGGACCGCCTGCGCCGTGTCGGCAGGCAGCACGTAAATTTTCTGGATGGTCAGCACCGGCGTGTCCTGCCAGCGCACATCCATGCCTTCCTCGCCGGTCACCGTAATGTGCAAGCCATTATAGCGGCTCAAATTCAGGTTGGTGCTGGTGCTGAAGAGATAGTTGATGGCTTTGTCGTTGACGGGATCGTAAAGTTCATAATAGGTCGGCGCTACCAAGCTGACCGAATGGCGAACGGTGCCTTCGTGCGTCACAACCCGCAGAGGCGGGGGCGGCAAATTGGTGTCGGTTTCTTCCGGCGCCAGGGTCGGCGTTGGCAGGAGAGCAGCCGGCGCGGGAGTCGGTGCGGGCGGAGTGGCGGCGACTGTTTCCGGCGAGGTGGCGGGGACCGGGGCCGCGGTAGCGGGCGGGGTCGCCGCAGGCGGCGCGATTGGCGGTGCTTCGGTGACGGTCGTCGGGGTCGGTGTCATCGCCGGCGTTGCAGGCGGCGGGGTCGCCAAGGTCGCAGGCGGCGGAACATTTTCAGCGGTGGCCAGCGCGGGTGGGGTTGGCGGATTGAGCTCCATACCGGCTTCCTGCTTCAAATAATTGGCGGCCACGAAGGCAAACGCGCTGGCCGGCGTCTGAATCTGCATCCAATTACCCTTGGAGGTGACCGCCGTGATGGCGGCGCCTTTCTCAATCACACCCAGCACACTGAAATTCTCACCGGGGCCGCCGCGCAAATTCAGTTTCTTGGCCGCCACCACGTTGTTCGTGGCATCCACGAATTTCGCGTCCACCCAAACTTTGGTTCCGGCGGGGAGCGAGATTTTCGCCCATTGCCCGGGTTCGCCCGCCTTGGGCTTGTCCAGCGTGATTTCGGACAGGACCACAACCGTGTCACCCTTCTTCACGTGGCCAACCACTTCGCCCTTCAACCCGGCCTGGCCGCGCAAATTCACATTGTCGGCCGCCACCGTGGCCGCACCGGGGACGAGGGTAACGGGCCCGACGGGCAAAGCAGGCGCTTTTATGCCGGCAACCTTCGCGGCGGGCTTTTTCTTGACGGCTTTTTTCTTGGCTTTGACCGTTTTTTTCGCCGGGGCATTGGTTTTGGCCTCCGTCGGCGCCACCACCGGCGCCGACACGGCGGGCGTGGCCACGGCTGGCGGGGGAATCTCCGGCAGCTTGTTAGTGTTAACCTGCGCCACCGCAGCGGTGGCGAGCATGGTTCCTAAAATCAACCAGCAGTTCGTTTTCATAAATCTGAAATCAATGTTTTTATTTCCACCGCATTCAAGGTCCGCCATTTGCCCGGCTTCAATTCGCCGAGCCGGATGCGTCCAATCTGTGTCCGCTGCAATTTTTTCACTGTGAGGCCCTGCGACTCAAACAGCCGCCGCACCTCGCGTTTCTTGCCCTCGCCGAGTTCCAGTTCCACGACGCTCTTGGCGCGCGTGCCGGAAATGATTCTCGCAGCGAGCGCCTGCAGCCGCTCGCCTTCGTGAAACACGCCCCGGCGGAACGACTGGAGCATGGCCGGCGTCACCTCGCCTTCCACGGCGGCGAGATACTTTTTGTGGACACCGTAACGCGGATGCGTCAAGCGCAAGGCGAATTGTCCATCATTCGTCAGAAAAATCAATCCCTCGCTGTTATAATCCAGCCGCCCCACCGAATGCACCGTGTCCCACTCGCGCGGAATCAGTTCATAAATCGTCGGCCGGTTCAGCTCATCCTGGCGCGAACAGACACAGCCCGCCGGCTTGTGCAGCGCGAGATAGACCAGCTTTTTTGCCCGCACGAATTTTCCGTCCACGGCCACCCGGTCATGGTCGGGGTCAATTTTGGTGCCGAGCAGGCGCACCGTCTGGCCGTTCACCGCCACGCGCCCGTCCAATATGCATTGCTCGCCGGCGCGGCGGGAAGCCACCCCGGCATCGGCGAGGAACTTTTGCAGACGCACCACAACGACTTACGATTTACGATTGCCGATTTATGATTGAAAAACAAATCCCCACCCGCCACTTTCGCCAATCACCAATCGCCGCTCGCAAATGGGTCACGCCTCCGGTTTCGTTTTGCGCAGACCGGTGATGCGGTCGCCGGCCTTCCACTGGTCGCGCTTCTTGAGGAGCTCGGTGCGCTCGAAACGCTTGAGGACATTGCGCTTGCCGCCCAAGGTGGAGGCCGCGCGGAGACTGCGATGTTGTGACATAAATGCTTTTAATCTTTGGTTAAAACAGACGCCTAGCATAGCAAAAAACCGCCCTGCCGCAATGGAAATTGCAGTATTTGCATTCGGCGGAGTTAATGGTTATTTTTCACGGCCACAGAATGAAAAAAATCCTGTTCGTGGAAGACAACGAAGTGCTGCTGGAGCTTTACGGCCTGCTGCTGGACGGCGAGCGCGACCAATGGCAGACCACGCTGGCGCCGGACGGGGAAACCGCGCTGAAACTGCTCCGCCATACTGCCTTTGACGTGGTGGCTTCGGACATGCAAATGCCCGGCATGAGCGGAATTGAATTGCTGGCCGAAGTGCGCAAGCTCCATCCGCAAACCTCGCGCATCATCATTTCCGGTTTCACTGACCAGGCGGAGGCCGCCGATTCCCTGAACTGCACCCACCTGTTCATCCCGAAACCGTTTGACGCGGGGTTGCTCCGGGCCACCCTCTCGCGAATTGGCTGTTTGGACGCCTACCTCAAAGATGACAAGCTGCGCGGACTGGCCGGCAAAATGCGCAGCCTGCCGAGCTTTCCGAAGTTGTACCTGGACATTATGCGCGAAATCGAGTCGCCGGCGTCTTCCATCCAAGGCATTGCCAACATCGTCGCCCAGGATCCAGGCATCACCGCCAAAATCCTGCAAGTGGCCAATTCCGCCGCTTTCGGCTTGCCGGAGAGAGTCAGCGATCCGGGCGAAGCGGTGCAGCAATTGGGCATGACCACCGTGCGCTCGCTCGTGCTTTCCGCGCAAGTCTATGGCAGCTTTGCGCCGGGCCGCCTGAAAAGCTTCTCCGCCGATGCGCTGTGGACCCACTTGATGAAATGCGGCGATCTCGCCCGCACCATCCTGCGGCGCGAGCGCGCGGAGTTCGCCGAAACCGAGGACGCCTTCACCGCCGGGCTGCTGCATGACATCGGCAAACTCATGCTCGCCGACAGCCTGCCCAATGATTTTGCCCGGGCCCTGACGCTTGCGGCGGAAGAAAAGATTTCGCTGGCCGACGCGGAACAGGAAGTCTTTGGCGCGAACCATGCAGGCCTGGCCGCCTATCTGTTTGGCCTGTGGGGACTGCCCGCCGCCATAGTCGAAGCGGTCGCCTTCCATCACGACCCGGAAAAAAGCGGCTTGAAGGAATGCAGCGCGCTCACTGCCGTCCACGTGGCCAACGCGCTTTACGATCCCACTGGAACCGCGCGATTGAACCAGGATTACCTGGCTGAAATCGGCGTCGCCAGCCGCTTGGGCGATTGGGCGGAAACCGCAGCGGAGCTACAGGCGGAATCAAGCGCATCACCATGAATTCCGGAACGCAAAAACCAAAAACCGAAGGGGGCAGCCGGTGGTAATTTGGTGAGCGGTGAAAAAGCGCCAGCGGGCTCGGCACTCCAAGGCGCTGGCGCCCATGGCTGGGACTCCCTTCCGCGCGGAGTGTCTTGGACTGCGTGTCTCGATGAATCGGGACCGCTTTTGAACGCACATGTATCCGAGAATTTGCCGGCCTTCGGATTTCGGATTTCCCATTTCGGAATTAACACTCACCCTTTCAAATCCGCGAGTGTGGGATCGTTGGCGTGGGCGATTTTCCGCATTTGTTTGACGGCGGCGCCCATATTGCGCCCCCGGAACAATGCCGTGCCCGCCACGAAGGTATCCGCGCCGGCACGGGCGCACTCAGCCACGGTGTCATGATTGATGCCGCCGTCCACCGAGAGGCGGTAACTTGATTTGCGGCCACGCCGCCACGCGTCGGCCTGCTGGATTTTTGGCAGGCATTCATGAATGAAACTCTGGCCCCCAAACCCGGGATTCACCGTCATCACCAGCAGCAGGTCAATCTGGTCGAGAAACGGCTGCGCTTCCGCAATCGAGGTGGGGGGGTTGATGGCGAGACCGACTTTAAGTCCCAGCGCGCGGATTTTCCACAATAAAGAGCCCACGCGGTCCCCCAGTTCCACGTGGACAATGATTTCTTGCGCCCCGGCTTGGGCGAACGGTTCCAGCAAAATCTCCGGTTTGCCGCACATCAAGTGGACGTCGAAAAAAAGCTTCTTGGCCAGCGGCCTCACCGCGGCCACCACCTCCGGCCCGAAGGAAATGTTCGGCACAAACTGGCCATCCATGATGTCCAAGTGCAACCACTCCGCGCCGGAGCGCTGGGCGCGGGCGGCTTCCTTGCCCAGGCGGGTGAAGTCGGCGGCGAGCAAAGAAGGCGCGATGATCATGTTGAATTTCTTTCGCTGGAGTTTGTAACTTTAAGCCGCCGTCGCCAAATAAAAAATCAAGAAAACGGGTCACAAAATGCTTTCTCCATCCAGACAGCGCCGGATGACGCGGGACAGGGTCTGCGGCAGGTAGGGTTTTTGCAGATAATTCAACTTGGGATCCAGCTTGAAGTCCTTGCCGAGCGTGTCCGCCCCATACCCGCTGGAAAAAACCACTTTCAGCCCTGGTTTTTCGGCCCAGAGGCGTTCGGCGAGTTCGCGTCCGTTGAGGCCGCCGGGCATGATGATGTCGGTGAAAAGGAGGTCAATTTCTTGTTTATATTCAGCCCAGATTTGCAGGGCGTTCTGGCCATCCACGGCTTGAAATACCCGGTAGCCGTTGAGGTTGAGCGTGCGGGTGACAATCTCGCGCAGGTCCCGTTCATCCTCCACCACCAGGATGGTTTCCGTGCCCTTGCGGGCATGGAACTGGGTATCCGCCTGATCCGGATCCACCGCGTCCTGGGTGGACGCGGGAAAATAAATGTGAAAGGTGGCGCCTTGCCCGAGTTCGCTTTCCACCTCCACCCAGCCGTCATGCTGTTTGACAATGCCGAACACGGTGGCCAGGCCCAGGCCGGTGCCCTTGCCAAGTTCCTTGGTGGTGAAGAAGGGTTCAAAAATGCGCGACAGATTCTCCGGCGGAATTCCTTCGCCGGTATCCGTGTGGCTCAAGCGGACGAATTTTCCAATCCGCGCGTCGGCCACGCGGTTGAGGTGCTGTTCGTCCACCTCGCAGACGCCAATGCGGATGACCATCTGGCCGCCGCGCGGCATGGCGTCGCGGGAATTGACCGAAAGGTTCAACATGATTTGCTCCAGCATGCTGACATCGGCGGAGATGATGGCTGGCTGACTGCTGAAATTCATTTGCAGCGCAATGTCCTCGCCCAGCAACCGCGCCAGCAGGTCGGTCATCTTGCCCACCACCCGATTGAGGTCCAGTGGCCGCGGGTTGAAGATCTGTTTGCGCCCGAAGGCCAGCAACTGGCGGGTGAGACCGGCGGCGCGCTCCGAAGCCTGTTTGATTTGCCGGGCCGAAACCAGTGACTTCGGCTCCAGTTTGGCCATGGTCAGCAGCGTGGCGTGCCCCAGAATGATGGTGAGGATGTTATTGAAGTCGTGCGCGATGCCGCCGGCGAGCTGGCCAATCGCCTCCATTTTTTGGGATTGCCGGAGCTGTTCCTCCAACCGCCGGTGGGAGGTCACGTCCCGGAACAGTGTCAGCAGCAGGCGCGGTTCAGCCCCGGAATCCACGTAGGAATCGGTGATCTCATAGACAACGGAACGGCTGTCGTGCAACACGAACCGGTATTCCTGATTCTCACGCAATTTGCCGGAGAGATACATCTCCTGGTGGTTGAGCCGCGACTTTTCCCAATCCTGGGTTGGGGAATACATGACCATGAAGGGCTTGCCTTCGAGCTGTTCGTGGCTCAGGCCCACCAGCCGGCAAAACGCCTGGTTGACGGCGATAATCGTGCCGTTTTCGTCCGTTAGCCTCATGCCGTCCACGGAGTTCTCCCAGACCGAACGGAACAGCGTTTCCGAACTGCGCAACGCCAATTCCGCGGCGCGCCTTTCAGTAATGTCGCGCACATGCAGGAGCAATGCCGGCGCGCCGGCGTACTCCACCCGCACTGCGCGAATTTCCACCGGCACCGTCCGTCCATCGGCGCGCAAGCTCTCGCTTTCCACCCAGGAAAGCTGCCCGCAAGCCATTCGCTTGAATCCTTCGCGGGCGGCTTCGCGGTACCCGGGCGGAACGAGTTGTTCAACCGCGTGGCTGCCCACCAACTGCTCCCGCGACAGGCCATGCAACGCACACGCGCCCCGGTTGACGTCCAGCACGCGTGCTTCCAGATCCTCGACAAATATGGCGTCCGGAGAGTTCTCAAACAAGTCGCGAAACCGCCGCTGGCTCTGGCGCAATTCTTCCTCCACGCGAACGCGCTGCAAGGCGCCGCCGCACTGGTCGGCCAGCGACTGCAAAATCTCGACGTCGCGGGCGGCGTAACTATGCGCCTGGCGGCGCTGGATGAACAGCACGCCAATCACGCGGTCACCCTTGCGAATGGGCGCCAGCATGGTGGCGCCTTCCTGGTCGCCAGTCTCTTTCGCCGCCACCAGTTCCGCGCCGCGCGCGATCACCCGCCGCACCAGCGCGTTCGCCGTTTTGGGCTGCGGCGATGCCGGAATCTCCACCCGCCGCCCCTCGATGGTCGTGATGTTCAGCAGCGAAACCACTTGGTCCTGCTCCGCCGAATACAAATCCAGCGCAAAATCGTCCCAATGAAACAATTCATCCGCCGCCTCGCAGATAAACATGGCCGCCTCCGCCGCCGTGGTGACCGCGCTCAAATTGTGGCTCAACTGGCCGAACACCGAGTTGCGCTGGATCACCCGCCGCCGGGCCGTCACGTCGGTAGCCAGCGTCAGCGCCGCAAGTTTTCCGTGAAACGCCAGCGGCGACCAGATGACCTCCATGTCCATTTCGCCCCCGTTTTTGCGCCGGTGCCGCCACACCAACCCTTGCGCCTTGACATCCGCGGCGGCTGGCTGCTTCTGTCGCGGGTCGTTCGCCACCCGCAAGTCGCCCAGCGTCATGCGGAGAAACTCCTCGCGGGAATAACCGTAATGCTGCGTCGCCGCCTCGTTTACCTCCAGGATTGCCAGCGACTCCAAGTCAAACACCCACATCGGATGCGGGTTGCCCTCAAAGAGCAGCCGGTATTGCTTCTCGCTGCGGCGCAAATCCTCCTCGGCCGCCTCCCGCCGCATCCGTTCCGCAGCTTCGGCCACCGCCCGCCGCACCGCCGCCGGCAGCCGGTCGCGCTTTTGTTTGAGGATGTAGTCGGTCGCCCCCGCCTTCAGGCTCTCAATCGCCGCCTGTTCGCCAATGGTGCCGGACATGAGGATGAACGGCAGGTTGGAAAATTTCCTTCGCACCGCCTTGAGCGCCTCCAAACCGTTGTAGCCCGGGAGCTTATAGTCCGCCAGCACCAGGTCCCACGCTCCCTCGTCCAGTGCTTGCAGGAATTCGTCCCGCTGGCTGACATGGCGCACGTCCGCCGCCAGCTCGTCGTTGGCGAACTGATCGCGCACCAGCATGGCATCGGCCGGATTGTCCTCCAGATGCAATATGCGCAGGGGCGCATTCACGGTTTGGTTTCCATTACGATTTTTCATCGCTTGTGGATCATGCGATTCCGCTTAAACAACCACCCCCACCGCCAAAAGTAAAGAACGGACACTTATTTTCGGCATTTTCGGCGTTGACTTTGCACCGCGATTGGTTAGTTTTATCGGCTCTTTAGCAAATTATTTAAAAGAATCTATGCCCAATACGAAGTCAGCCGAACGCCGGATGCGCAACAGTCAGCGCAAGCAGCTCCAAAACTCCGCCGTGAAGTCCCGCTTGCGCCGCACGGAAAAACATTTCCGCGCCACCGTGGCCGCCGGCAAAAAGGAGGATGCCGCCAAATTGCTGTCCGGCGTCCATTCCGCCTTTGACAAGGCTGTCAAGGTCGGCGCCATCACCCGCCCCACGGCCAACCGCAAGAAGTCGCGCCTGGCCCTGTCGCTGAAGTGATTTTAAGGGAAGAACAGCTTTGGCTTGGCCAGCCCCGCCTTGGCCAGCCGGTATTGTGATCCGACACTCAGGCACCCGAAGCCGTATTTGCAACTGCGCCGGAAATTGATGGAGGACGCTTCCTTGAAATATTTGGTCGGGCAGCTCACCTCGCCGATGGTGAAACCGTGCCACAAAATCTGCGCGATCATTTGGTTGTCAAAGACAAAATCATCCGAGTTCACCGCCAGATTCGGCTCCAGCCTGGTCAGCAGCGCGCGGGAAAACGCCCGGTAACCGGTGTGGTACTCGGATAGTTTGGCCCCCAGCAGCAGGTTTTCCGCCGCCGTCAGAATCCGGTTTGCCACGTATTTCCAGCCGGGCATCCCGCCCTGCAACGAATAACCGCCCAGAATCCTGCTCGCCAGCACGCATTGATGCAGATCGTTGGCGATGATGGAAGCCATCGCCGGAATCAGCTTCGGCGTGTATTGATAATCCGGATGCACCATGATGACAATGTCCGCGCCCGCCTCCAGCGCGAGTCGGTAGCAGGTCTTCTGATTGCCGCCATAGCCCTTGTTGGTCTCATGCACGTGCACGTGCACCCCGAGCAGCGATGACGCCACCTTCACCGTGTCATCCCGGCTGCGGTCGTCCACCAGGATGATTTCGTCCACGATGCCCTGCTGCATCACTTCGTCCACCGTCATGGTCACGGTCTTCGCGGCGTTGTAGGCGGGCATCACCACCACGACCTTTTTTCCGAAATACATGTGGCTACATGCTGCCTGAATAAATTCTCTGGGTGAAGCGCAAAAAAATGCGCCGAAAAAAATTGGTGACATCGCGCCTGGCCGCGTGAAGAATGTCGGCTTGAATTCGCCGCTCCCTGGCCGCGCATGACTGTCACGCTTTTCATTCCGTGCTTTGTGGACGCGCTGTATCCGCGCGTGGGCATCTGCATGGTCGAAATCCTCGAACGGCTGGGACACACCGTCGTCTGCCCGGAGGAAATCGCCTGCTGCGGACAGCCGCCGTTCAACTCCGGCTACTGGGACGAGGCGCGCGCCATCGCCGCCCCCGTGCTAGAACGGTTGCAGGGCGCCGAGGCCGTCGTCATCGGCTCCGGGTCCTGCGGCGCGATGATCAAGAAGTTTTACCCGGATCTGTTCGCCGGCACACGCCAGGCCGGCTTGGCCGGCAGAATTGCGGCGCGCACCTGGGAATTTTCCGACTTCCTGGTCAACCAGCTTGGCGAAAGCGATCTCGGAGCGAAGTTTCCCCACAAGGTCACCTATCACGATGGCTGTCACGGCCTGCGCGAGCTAGGCATCAAGTCCGCGCCACGCGCCCTGCTCGGCAAAGTCGCCGGTCTGGAGCTGGTGGAGATGCCGGAGGAGGTTTGCTGCGGATTCGGAGGCACGTTTGCCGCAAAATTCCCGATGATCTCGACCGCCATGGGCGAAGTGAAATGCGCCAACGCCGCCGAGACCGGGGCGGAATACATCGTTTCCAGCGATTCCAGCTGCCTGATGCATATCCAAGGGTTGCTCTCGCGGCAGGCCAGCCCGCTGAAGACGATTCACCTGGCCGAAGTGCTGAATCAGAAGTAGTTTATTCGTGTGCCTTTGCGGCTCTCTTTGGTTAAATTGAGCCCATGAAAACTCGAGTTCCATGTCATAATCGACAATTCACCATATATTTAAGGGCTTCTGGTTGTTTTATGATAGCATGGTGCAAGCAATAGAAGCCAATCGCGCACTGTGGTGCAAATCCGGGCCTTGCGGGAATTCGATTTGAGCGCGTCGTTGGTGCCGGACGGGTGAATGGGCGTTTTGCCGTCCCGGGCGCTGTGGGCAGCCCGTGGCGAGCGTGGCTGGGCGCTGTGGCGCGTTTGATGATGAAAAGAAAATCCTGTTTTCCGCTTGCTTCCCACGGGCCATGCGCGCAACATCCGACCACCTGCTCGGCTAAAAGCAGTTCGCTAACTGTCACAGGCGTAACGAACCTGACGGCGATTCCAAGATAGATCATTTGCCTGCGCCCGGATAGTCGGCAGGGTCGTACCTCGCTGGCAACACGGTTAGCCCCTTCTGGGCGTGGGCCTCTGAAACAGACAAAAAATGAAAGCAATCACGATAACCGCCAAGACCATGGACCTGATCAAAACACTCTTTTGGGAAGGGATGGCAGACGCCAAACTCACGAAACGCCAAAAAACCAAGCTTCTCACAGAGTTTCTTGAGGATAAATCACGCCTTCGCGCGCTGGTCATTGAATGCCTGCGGCGCCACTTCGCCGCCAGGGTGGTGACTCGGTCGCCAACCGCACGACCAATCAAGCGCGGTTCCTGGGGTCCCTGGGGGCAGCGGTGTGCGCGGTGTGTTTTGGGCGAGAATTGAGCCCGAGAGACTGCTTGCAATGGCCGCCAGCTCACGCTGGCGGCTTTTTTCCTTCCCCATCCGATTCTGTATTTTGCCTGGCGGCCAGGTTTGGCAAGCGCCAAATTTTCAGGCCGCACCGTCCGGATCCTGGGGCGGGGGCAGTTTGCCCCCCCGGGCCGCGCGGCGGCTGGCAAAGAGGTTCAGACGGTAGGCCAGGTGGGCCTCGATTAACCATGTCAAGATTGCTTGGCCGGCGGCCTCGATCGGCACGCCGGCGAGCTTGGCGACGTCCTCCGCCGCTGCCTTCATCATTTCTGCGGCATCGGCTTCAAGGTCGTCCATTGACACCTCGTCGCGCCAGCCCTCCGCAGTTTGATATTGAACCTCACGAGCCCGCGTCACAAGGTCGAATGATAATGTGGTAGGTTCGGCGCTCATTGCATGTCAATGTTGCAGTTTTTGGCCATCTTTTGCACGTCCGCCAGCTTAAGGTCAATCGCATCGAGCTTGGATTCGGTTTCCTTCATGGGGTTCCGGTCCATCGCCTTCAGCCAGGGATTGGCTGCGCGCATGTCGGAGGCTTGTTTCATGAGCTTATTGAACGTGCCATCGTCGCCGCGTTGATATGCCACATTGGCTTGCTCTTCCGTGTCTTGGATTTTCAGCGATGTCCGCATTCGAGGGGTGACCGTGTAAATGCGGCGATGCCGCAGGCCGGTCATTTTACGAGCCTCATCGGCCATCGTATCTAGACTCGATTTACCGCGGTCTGCAAGCTGCTCCTGCAGGTCCCGCCTCTCGTGGAGATTGCTTTTATAGTTCGCGGCTTCTTCAGGGTTGTGGGCCTCCCAATCGGCGTGAGATGTCCTTTTATTCGGCCTTATTCTGCCAGATTGCTCCATGTCGCGAATGTGCGCGTCAATTTGTTCGCCTTCATCCGTCGCCTTCACCACCCGGCCCATGGTGGAATTGATATATGCGCTCTTGCCGGCGTTCCAAACGCTTCCGGCGGCTCCCGTAACTCCACCCCATACGGAACTGGCGGCCGATGATACGGTGTTCTTCAGATCTTCCCAGCCGGCAAGCTGGCCGGCAGATTGAAAATGGCTCCCAGCCTTTGACATGGCAGCATCGAGACCGCTCTTGCCCTCGTCAAGCGTCTTGAGAAATTTCTTGTAGTTTTCACCGAAGAATTCCATGGCCATGGCCGCGCGCTTGGCTGGGTCTGTCGTTCCTTCCAACTTTTGGAGCAATTGCCCGTAAACCTGTTCATTCGTGTAGGCTGCTCCGGACGCCGATGCTAGGTTGACTCCATATCGCTCAAATTTCTTGTAGGCACCGATATCCCCGCTGCGGGCCTGCCCGGTCATCTCTGATAGATGTGCGATCGCGTTTTGTGCTCCCTCTTTGCCGCCGCTCTCGCGGCCTGCTTGGCGCATGACTGTCTGGTAAGCGGTGGTGGAAAAGCCGGCGTCGTGGCTATTGCGGATCGTGGTCGCGGCATTTTTGCCAATTGCGTAAATCGTGCCCACGCCGGCGGCCAGTCCGGCAATGACCGCGGTGACCGGGTTGACGAGCATGGACATTACGGTGCCAAGCTTGCCGAGCTGGCCAATGAGGATGGATGCGGATCCGGAGGCACGGGTCCAGTTGCCGCGTGAGATTTCACGAACCAGGACCATGGATTCACGCATGA
>Ga0302320_10016747_pt1 | contig 14935 bp, 12 predicted proteins | sample Bog_T0_3_FD_202130 | JGI IMG/M metagenome (GOLD analysis project Ga0302320, IMG submission 202130) | Peat permafrost microbial communities from Stordalen Mire near Abisko, Sweden - Bog_T0_3 | ecosystem: Environmental > Terrestrial > Soil > Wetlands > Peat | place: Sweden: Abisko, Stordalen Mire... | reverse complement strand
TCCAACTTCCTGGTGGCCGAGGAGCTGACTCCAGCCTGCTCACCCTGATCCTCGTAGCCGACGAGGTGAGAAGGCTCTGATTTCGTTTCAGGGATTTCAGCTGGAGCCTCCTCACGTCGGCTGCTACAGCTCAGGGGGGCACTGAGCGGATGCTTCGGAGCATTCTCACCCGGGCTGCCAGCGGCGCTGAATTCGTTCAGCAACCGGATGGCGGCGGCGATTTCGGCGGCGGCACCGTCGCCTTGCACTCGGCAGGGGGCCAGAATCACTTCGAGGGCGGGATGCCGCCGCTGGACGACGTGCAGCACGTCGCGAATGGCCGCGCCGGTGGGCGAGGTCACAAGGCCAATCCGCTGGGGACAGCGGGGCAGCGGACGCTTTCGTTCCGGCGCGAACCAGCCGGCGGCCGCCAGTTTCTGTTTGAGTTTTTCAAATGCGGCCTGGAGCGCGCCGACGCCCTGCAATTCCACCGCGCGCACGATGAGCTGGTATTGACCGCGCGCCTCATAGAGGGTCACGTCGCCTTGCAGCAAGACCTTTTGTCCATCCGCCAACAACTGCCGCTGGGCGGAGGGCGTGCCGCGAAACAGTACGCAGCTCAACTGCGCCGCCACATCCTTCAGCGTGAAATAGAGGTGGCCGGAGCTTTGCGCCCGCAGGTTGGTGATTTCGCCGCTGACCCAAACGGCGCCAATCTGCTTTTCCAAGAGTCGCTTGATGTCGGCGGTGAGCTCCCAGACGGATAGAATCTTGCGGGCTTCGGCGGGCGGAAACAGTTCGCCGAAGTCCCATTGCGATTTGGCAGGTTTGCTCATGAATTGAATCTAGCTCAGGTTAAACCATTGACCGCTGCGTTTACGGCGGCCACCAGGGCGTGGACACGGACGGGAAGCGGGTAATCGGAAGGGGCTTCGAGGGTGTAGCCTTGGGGCGAAGTGTGCGTGATGTGGTAAAACGCTTCCGGCCAGTCGGGACGTTCCTGAGGTGAAATCTGGGGGCGGATGATGCCGCCTTGCGCGGGGCGGCCTTCGATGTTGGCGGACCCATCCACCGGACAGACGGGCGCGACGGCGCGGATGATTTTCTCCGCGAGCGAGAGGCGCCGCTCCGGATTGGTTTCATAGAGATAAAAGCCGTGGGATTCCCAGTCCTCATGCAAACAGAGGTACAAGTCAAACGGCGGCTGACGTTCCAGCCAGGCGATGTGCCGCCGGACCTCGTCGGATTGAGGTTGCCGATAGTCGCGGTTGAGGTCAATGCCTTCGGGATTAGCGCGCTGGTTGAGGAGGAATCCCCGCGGGTTCAGGCAGGGCAACAGAAAGATCTCGGCGTCTCTGGGCCAGCGGTCTTCCCGGATCAATCTCAGAACTGCCAGCGGCCCGGCGGGCTCATCGCCGTGGATCCCGGCGGAAATGTGGATCCGCTTCCGGTTGTCCCCGCTGTGACCCTGGCGGTGGAGCGCGATCCAATCCAAATCGTGGTGCGCATGAAAAACCTCCGCGGTCCAGCCGCGCGCCGGAGCGGCAGTGGCGATTTCGCGCAGCACGGAGCGGATATCAATGGTTTCGCCATGATAGCCGTTTAAGTTCTTGCCGAGTCGTTGCACTGGGTTTCATTCTTGCGGGTAAAGGAGAATACGATCGTGGACGAGGACGAGCAGGTCGTTCTTCTTGTCACCGGTGACATCCGCCACGGCGCATTCGCGAGGCTCCGGCAGCGCGTTTTGCGCGCCGCGAAATGTGTGCTGCTCGAAAACCTGCCAGCGATCGCCGGGCACCAGCTTGCGGTTTTTGTCGAAGGAAACGAGGTCAATGTAATTCCGGGCCGTTTCCATGAAGATGAGCTGCTTGCGGCCGTTGCCGGTAAGGTCGCCGGCAATGAGGTCGTTCAGGTACCCGTCCCGGATGGGGGTATCGTAATCATCGAGCTTGGTCAGACTCCAAACATCGCCCCAGAGCGGCAGCCACGCCACGGCATTCTGCCCGGTGAAGGCCACGCCGGGCCCGCCCAGTTTCACGCTTTTCAAATTGGCAAACCCAGTCGCGGGGAGGTCAATGTTCTTCACCACCTGCCAGACTCCGTTGGAGTCGCGCTCGGAGAGCGTCAACTGCTTGTGCTCGGCATCCAACAAGAACAACGACGGCACGCTGTTGTGGCTGTTGGCCACGGCGGCGACGCTGACGATGCGGGAGTCGCTGGCGGAGCCGTTGATTTGATCCTTCACCCGGAACACCCAGTTGGCGGCGTTAGTGGCGCCGTCCGCCTTGGCCTGAGCCTCCAGCACCACGGCCCGCACGAAATTCTTCTGCGGCAGCAACAGCTCGGCTTTGCCGTCGCCATCCACATCCGCCGACGACAGCCACGGCTGCTCCATCGCCCCGCCCGGCGGATCGACGTCCACTTCCTCGAACTTGCCGTCCTTTTTTTGCAGCAGCACCTTGATTTTTTCGTAGGGGATCAGCACCACGAGGTCGGCCAAGCCGTCCTGATTCACATCCTGAATCGCGAGGGTGGTGGGGTTGGACTTAAAGCTGTCGCTCAACTTTTGGGTGGTGGTTTTGCCGTCGGCCGTGCGGAGCACCAGCGAGCGTACGCCATCCTTGTCCACAATGACCGCGAGGACGGGCTGGGCGCCTTCTTTGAGGGTGCCGGTCGTCATCACCAGCGGCTTGCCATCCAGCGGGATGGGTGTGGGAAAGGGCAGGCGTCCGTTCTTATCAAACTGCGTGACGGCCACGGAATTTTCGTCGCGGCTGAGGAGAAAAATGGCCGGATGGCCGCTCTGGTGCCAGTCGGCTACGACGATTTGGGAAACCCCTGCCAGACAGGGAAAAGTCTTGGGCGGGGCCAGCGAGCCATCGGCCTGCTGCAGGCTGACAGAGATCTGGCCGCTCTCCGGTTCGGCCACGATCAGATCGGCCTGGCCGTCGCCATCCACGTCCGCCCACAAAATGCCGCGCTCGGGAGCGTCGGTCTTGCGCAGCGGCAGGATTTGGAACTGACCGTTCTTGAAGTCGCCCACGAGCGGCTCCGCCGGCTTGTGGGTGAACTGCGACACTTCCGCGCGACCGGTGGCCTGCACCACATCGACGAGGTAATTGGTGCGATCGCCCGCCAGATTATCGATCCAGAAGGAGCGGATGGGTTGGGCTTTGAAATAAATTTCCGGACCGAGCTGGCCGCCCGCCTTTTGCAGGCGCACCCGAACCGGGGACGGATTGTCAAAATCCACGAAAACCAGGTCGTCCTTTCCATCGCTGTCCACGTCTACGATTTGCACGGCCTTGGGCGTGCCCGAGTAAGGAATCTTCTGCGGTTCGGCCAGCGTATGGTCCTTCTGCTGCGCGAGGAAATAAACCGCGCCGTTGTCGCCGAGCAACACGATGTCCGTGAGGCCGTCGCCGTTCAAATCGCCGGTGGCCAGCGCATTCGGGTCCAAGCGGCCATCGTCGAAATGCCAGCGTTTCGGTTCGCTCCAACCATTGGTGCCCAGATTGTAGCGCACCACCAGGTCTTTTCCATCGCCGAAATAGACGAGGTCGGGATGGCCATCGCCATTCATATCGGTGACGGCCAGAGCGGCGATGCGTTCATCCACCGGAATGGAATCAATGCGGAAGCGCGAGTCCGGCGGCAGTTCGTTCAGTTCCAGCTTGCGCGCGGAGGCGGCGGCGGTGCGGTTCGTCTTGCCCGTTTGGTTGTAAAGCAGATTGATCTTGGAGCGCAGGTTGTTGGCCACGATAAGGTCATTCAACCCGTCCCCGTCGAGGTCCGCCACATGGAGCAAGGCGATTTGCTGGTCCACAGGAAAGATTTCCGGGCCGGAGAACCCGAAGCTGTTGGTGGGCGTGGCCGCGGCAGCGGCAGCGGAGTGGCTCAGCAGCAGCGCTGCGGCCGCCGTTGCGGAGACAAAACGGATGAAACGATACATGCGGGCAACCTGCCACTTGGCACGAAAAATGGCGAGATTATTCGATGGTCCACTGGTATCTTCCATGTCGTATGATCCGCCCCACCTATGTTCCACCAAGCATATCATGAACTAACAATCGCCACCCGCAGCCGCGGATTGCTCGAATTCACCGGCCAAGTGGCGGCCTGGATCGCGAATAACAACTGCCGCCACGGTTTACTCACCCTGCACCTGCGCCACACCTCCGCCTCGCTTCTGATCCAGGAGAACGCCGACCCCGACGTGCGCCGAGATCTGGACGCCTTTTTTGCGCGGCTTGTGCCCGATGGCGATCCACTGTTCATCCACACCGCCGAGGGCGACGACGACATGGCCGCGCACATCCGAACGGCGTTAACGGCGGTAAGTCTTTCCATTCCTGTTCACGACGGGCGGCTAACCTTGGGAACCTGGCAGGGGATTTATTTGTGGGAACATCGCACGCGCCCGCACAAACGTTGGATCGCAATGCAGTTTATTGGGGATTGCTTCGACTCACAATTCAAGGAGAAACAGGGCGGATGAAGAGTTTGTATTGACGCCCGCCCTCACCTAAATCCTCTCCCCCGGGGAGAGGACTTTTCACCATCACGCTCTCAGACATTTGCCCGACCAATTGCATAATCCCATCGCTCGTGCTGCCACCAACGCGGCAACAACTTCTCCTTCTCCCCGGGGGAGAAGGTTGGGATGAGGGCGAGTATTTCAACCAATCTTTCCAAGAGGTTCCATGGCTCTCGTGTATTCGGGCAGAGGATGCGGCGCGCGACGTTGCAACTCGTTGAAGATCGTATCCCGAATGCTTTGCGCATTGCGGCGCAAGTGCGAATTCCAAAATCGTAGCGTCTTGATGCCACGCGATTGCAGAAAGCTCTCCCGTTCTGCGTCATGTTGGCGCTGGTCGGGAAACCCGTGCTGGCGGCCGTCCAGTTCCACATTCAACTCGGCCTCTTCACAAAAGAAATCCAGATAATAATCACCAAGAGGATGCTGCCGACGAAATTTATAACCACTGAATCGCCGGTCGCGCAGCCAGCGCCACATGAGCTTCTCCCCCCAAGTCTCATTTTGGCGAAGCTGGCGCGCGCGTGCGAGGTCGGCCATGACAGGAATTTAAGGAAAGATGGGATGTTTGAAAAGTTTGTTTTCTTGACCGCCCTCCCCACCAACCTCAAAAGAGAAGCTTGTATCAAAAGAGCCCGCCCTCACCCCGGCCCTCTCCCCCAGGAGAGGGAGACTTGGTTTCCGCGTCTTGGCAAGATCATGGCACCGGATTCGCGTCGGTTCGGGGAGAGCACTCTTCGCGACCACAATTTGAGGGATTTTGCCCTACCAATTGCATAATCCCAGCGCTCGTCCTGCCATCGGCGCGGCAACAACTACTCCTTCTCCCCAGGGGAGAAGGCCGGGATGCGGGCGAGCGATAAAGCCATGCTTGCAGTTTGTTCTGTTGGTTTTATTGCCCGCCCTCACCTAAATCCTAACCCCTGCTGGCTTTTGCACAGTTCTTCAGAAGTAGGTACGTACGAGTAGGTTATGTCAATATCCGTGGCGCCAATGACGATTTTTTCGATCAGGGCTTCCACGATTTTCCGCTTGTCGTCGGGCAGCATGTCCGGCCACCGTTCGTGGAGCGTTGTCGATTCATGGACCACGTCATCGGCTGACAGCTTGTTGACTTTCATGAAATCCACCTCGGCCTGCAACTTCGGTAGTTCGGCTTCCAACTGGATTTTGCGCTCTTCGGCGGGTGCGTAGAGGTCTCGGAAGCCGTCGCCGGAAATCTGCTGTTTCAGGTACAACTGGTGGGTCTGGCGCATCTCGTCACGCACCTTCTGGATCTCCCGCTGGTGGGCTTCCAAGAGGGCGCTTTTCTCGGCCAGGCTGCGGTTGGCTTCCTCCAAATGCCGGTTTACCCGGTCATGCTGGCCGAAAAACACCTTCAACTCGTCCCGGACGATGTTTTCCAAGTCCACAATGGGAATCTTGTTGCAGCACGCCCGGCAGATATATTTGGGGCTGTCTGACCGGACATACATCTTGCTGCCGCACGAGCAATGAGCCAGGCCACTGAACAAATACACCGGTTGCTTGCCGGGCTTCTTCCACGCCTTCAACTGCTCCTCAATGATCTGGTTGACCTGGTTCCAGAGGCTTTCGGGGACGATGGGAGGGCACTCGACGCGGCCCCATTCGCTTTCGGGCTTCTTTTCGGTGCGCCATGTCCCCGTCTGGCGCATGGTGTTGAACACATACACTCCCTTGGCGCTGGATTCGTCGAGAATCCGCAGAATCGAGGTATCGCGCCAGATTGCGCCTTCGCGGGTGCGGTAGCCTTTGGCATTGAGCAACTTGGCGACGACACCCTTGCGCCGGTGCTGCAAGAAGAGCTCATACGCTTCCCGGCGGATGGCTGCTTCCACCGGGACGAGGATGAGCTTGCGGTCCTTCCATTGGAATCCGTAGGGGGTCTTGCCATTGATGGACTTCCCGAGCTTGGCGCGGGTCAATACCGATGCGTTTACCCGTTCGGTGATTTCCTCTCTTTCCCATTGCGCGAAAACCCCCAACAAATGAAAGAACATCCGACCTCCGGCAGTGCTGGTGTCAATGGCTTCGGAGAGGGAAATGAGGTCGGCTTGGTGCTTGTTGAAGAAATCCGAGAAATCCTCCAGTTCGCGGCGGTTGCGGGACAGGCGGGCGAGCTTGGAGAAGACCAAACCGGTGATGTGGCCGCGCTCGATGTCCTTCATCATGCGTTTGGCTTCGGGGTTCTGCATGACGGCTTTGCCGCTCTGGCCGGCAAGGTTGTACGACTCCTTGACCTGCCAGCCACGGCTTTTGGCGTAGCTGCGGGCGCGTTCCTCGTGGTGTTCAGGGCTGTCGCCCTGGGCCTGATCTTCAGTCGAAACCCGAATCCAGATGCCGACCGGTTTGTTCAAGACGCTATTTTCCTTCATAGCACTACTTCATATCCGAAATCTAACCGCATTTCAAGAAAAAAGTGTAGCTAAATGACGTAAATCAGTCGAGACTTCGCCATGCCGCAAAAACAACTGCTGACGGAAAAAGATTTGGCCGCACTCGCCAAGCGGTTCCGCATGGAGGCCGGCAAGAGCCGGTCCGAAGCCGGGCGTGACCTGGGTGTATCGCACGTTTCCATCCACCGCGCCGAAGAAAATCCCGAAGAAAGCCTGCTCAAATTGCGGGTGCGGATGATCGAGGCGTATTCGCCGTTCAGGGTCACTGGCCCGGTGTTTTATCTGGAGAAGAAAAATGCTTTGCCCTTCTCCGAGCCAATTGACTCTTAATTAAAAAAACCGCACATGAACGAATCGTTGATGTGCGGGTGCTCTCCGAAAACAAAAAGAAACTTTACTGGCCTGATGAATGTTTGGCATCAGGAGAAGTCTGCGCTGGTCCGGTCTTGGGCTTAACATTCGCCTCTACAGCAGGTTTCGACGGCTGAAAACCACGCGCCGCTTCTCGCTCTCGCCATGACATATCAAGGACAGATTTATTCCAATTGTTGTTGGACTCCGATATATTTAACAATACTGTTTTCATAATTCAAACTGCTTATATTTTAAATCCATTAGCCTTTAAAGTCAAGTTTTTCTCGTTGGGTCTGGTTGCACGGCAGGTGCCACGGCGACGGCCTCTAATTGGTATTCGCACCTCATCAGACACATAAAGTTGTACATTTGGTCGGCAAACGCTGCCAATAATTCAAGATGCCATGTGTTGTTCAGGCGGTTGGTCGAAAGTGTGTCCACACTCAAAAAGCCAATTTCACTGCTGGCATCTTTGGTCCCCAATTTAGTGAAATCGACAGAACGAATTGGGACGACGATGGTATTCTTGTAAAAATCCGACCAGTGATCGCGTTGATTCCGATACGCATTTTCTTTGGTAAGGTCGTCTGAATGGAAATGTGAAATCATACCGTTGGCAAACATCAGCGCCTTGTCGAACGCGGTATTTGCGCCTGTGTTCAATTCAAATTGTCTCGGCTGCCCTATATCACGAGGGCAAAGTTCCTCGCTACGTTCGTGTGTTGCACAGAAAGATTTTCCGTCAACTTGGGTTATGAGTTTTACAGTCACGGTGCAATCGCTGTGGGTGAAGGCTGTATAAATTTTGGCGACTTTTTGGCATACCGATTTCAGCGTCGTCTTTTCACCTCGCTTGAGAAAATCGAAATATTGGCTCCTGGTGAAATCGTGGGGTTGGTTTTTAAAGGCCCCACTCAGCATATCACGATAATCGTGATTAACGCGGTGTAGAATTTTTATTAAGTTGCGGAATTGGATGTTCTCTTGGCGAACTCGGATCGAATAAATTGATATCGCCAAAAGAAAGAGTAATGTAACTGGCACCAGGAAGGACCAGACTAAAGTCGATGGTTGCAACTTATCTATCGCAAACCAAAGAAGGGCAACAATTGATGCAACCGAACCCACGAAGGCCACGTAAACATTCCTGATCAAGTCGTAGAAGCGTCTTGTTTGGAGGTGCATAATGGAAAAATGAAATTCCCAGCCCCTCATGTCAAGCTTAATACGAAAAATAACCCCACTTCCCCACTTCCTCACTTCCTCACAGTAATAACGCACAGGGTTGCGTTAGCAATTTGCTGTTGGGAGCAGCAAGTGGTGACAATGAAATCCGTTCAGGGCCACCGGCCCGTGTTTTATCTGGAGGAGAAATGAGGGAGCTGGATCACTTTGATTTGGAGACCGTTTTTTGCGCGGTCTGGAGAACTTGTGCCAAATCAATTTCCAAAGCGACAGCGATCCGCAGCAATGTTTCAAGCGTTGGATTTCTCATTTCGCGTTCAACGTAGCTCACCATCTGCTGCGACAGCCCGGCGCGTTCGGCCACACGATTCATGGAAAGCCCCTGCTTCTCCCGTTCCTGCCGTAAAATACGGGCGACGCGGGCGCAAACCGCCTGCTGTGATTTGTTCGATGCCACCGTGAAAAAATAATGCAAAAAGGGCTTGACATGGCATCTCACTATAGTTAGAAGTAACCTATGACATTTATCAAACGCATCGGCCCCGACCCGCACGCAAACGGCGCTCAAACCGTTGGCTGTTGTGGCTGTCCCGACATTTGGGAGCTCGACAATGGCGACTTCGCTGTCATCGGCATCGACATGACTGGCACCGGGATTCCGAATTTGCCGCCCACGGCCGGGTGTGGGCCAGATGAGCGCATCGTCCGCCTACCGCGCAATCTGTTGGTGAACGCCAAACGCGACATTCCCGACCGCTAGCCTCGTTTGCCTCCCTCATGGTAGTATGGGGACATGGGTCAATGGCTGGCTGACAATTTTTTCAATATTGTGACCACAGTCTGTGGCACTGGCTTGTGGTTCACGGCATTTTCGATCCGCAAAGACGCGGAGGCCCGAAAAGAGGAAACCAAAGCCCGCAAGGTCGCCAATCTGCTCGCCATCACTGCCAATCACCGCGAACTCTGGAAAGAATATCTGAACAATCCGAACCTTGGGCGCGTTCGCGAGGTCACTGCCGATTTGGCACAGAAGCCGGTCACACTCGCAGAGGAGTCTTTCATCGATCTGGTTATTTCGCACACGAGTAGTGTATTCGAGGCGCTCAAGGACGATCTCTTGACCAGCCAGGAAGGATTGCGCCGTGATGTGCAGTCGTTCTTCTCCCTGCCGATTCCGAACGCAGTCTGGTCCAAGACCAAACTGCTGCAAAATAGGAATTTTGCAGCAGTCTGGTCCAAGACCAAACTGCTGCAAAATAGGAATTTTGCAGCATTCATTGATTCTTCTTTGAAGAAGTCCTAACGTTTCGGACGCATAGCCTCGGTCATCATCCTGTTGGCAGCGGCTTCACGCTGGCGCCGTTCCTCCGCCGTGAGCGCCGGTGCCGACCGTTTCACCTTGTACCCCCGTCTCGTTACGACCACGTCTTTTGGCACGGGAACCGGCAGTTTTTCCAAATGGGAAATGAACTGGTCGGGCTGGTAATACGCAACCCGTGTCGCCGCTTCCGCCCCAAGACTGCCGGAGACGGCGGCGGCGATTTTCTCTAGCCGGTCCTCGCCCCCGCAAATGATGGCGACCTGCGGCAAGCCTGCTTTCAGGCATTTCCTCACATTGCCGACTTCGTGGTCAATGGTGGTGGTGACGGAAATCTCGCACGCAATCTGCTGGTCGCCCCGCTCAAGCATCAAATCAACGCTTTCCTGGCTTCCGGCAATCTGTTTTTCGATGACGCTGCGGAATCCAAGTGCTTCCGCCGCTTTCTTGATGCGCTGCTGCATGGCCTTGTGCTGTTCGCCTCCTTTGCCAAGCTCGGCTGGCAGGCTAGGCGCTTCCCGTTCCAAAACCGCTGATGGTTTGGCTTCGGGCACGATCAAAGGAGGCAGGACAAATGGCTGTGAAGGTAGGGGAATCTCGGCTACCGTTGTGGGCTGCGATTGGGGAACAACAAATGCCGGTTTGGCTTGCGGCTCGTCAGGTGTCGGTGCTGTCCTTGATTTCGCCAGCATCGCCTCAACATCCGCCCGCGACGTGCTGTATTTTTCTCTCGAACGGGTGATGACTTTCTGCCGCCGTGCCATGGCTGCGTCAGCGTCCGGCTCCTCGGGGAGCGGAACGTCCAGGTTGAAATCAAAATCGCTGCGTTCAACGCGGGCTACAGCCTGGCCGACTTCCAAGTTCCTCAAATCTTTGGATTCAAAATATGAAAAGCTCTCGGCCAATTTCTTGGCGTCGTCGTCACCGACACGGAAGACGATCCGCGTGTAGGGATGGGTCAGGACGGCGCTGGCCACCTCGGGACTGCGCCGCAACTGCTGCAACTCGTGGTGGGCAAGCGTCAGGCCGATGCGATATTTCCTGGCTCCCGACAATATCTCCGCCATGGAGGGTGTGATGAAATGGCAGAATTCATCGATTGCGATGGTAAACAGCCGGCGGCATTCGATCCGTTGCGCCTGCCGGCTCATCGCGATCTGCTGGAATTTCGACACCAATAGTGTGCCAAGCAAATACGAATTCTCCCGGCCCAACAATCCTTCCGGCAATTTGGCCAGAAAGATTTTGCCGCTGTCCATGATGTGGGCGAAATCCAGGCGGTTCTCCTGCTGCGACACCATATATCGGATGGGTTTCTGGGCAAGAAATGCGTCCAACCGGGTCAAAATCGAACCGATGGACTTGTTGCCGCCCAAGTGAGGGAAGCTCTCCTGCCAATAATCCACGACACGTGAATCCCTGACAGTTTTCAGGAATTCATTGCGGTACGGCGCTTTGATGAGGAACCGGAGCATGTCGGCGATGGTCCCGCCCCGGTCGCTTTCAAGGAATGCGAGAATGGCGTTTTGCAACACGCTGTTCATCTGGTCCCCCCATGACGTTGAAAGCCTCTGGAACACCGCGATCAAATCGGACGCCAACAGGTTCTTCTCAAGGTCGCTGTGGGCTGACAGAATGTTGAATCCGACCGAATAATCGGGGTCGGACGGGTCGACGAGGATCACGTCGTCAATGCGCGATTCGGGGATGACGCCCAAGATCCGGTTAATCAAATCGCCGTGGGGGTCGAGGACGGCGATGCCTTCACCCTCCTCTATGCTGTGGCGGATGAGATTGAACAAGAGCGTGCTCTTGCCAGTGCCACTTGCACCAATGATATGGGCGTGGTGGACCCGCTGTTCGGGCGACAACCGGACGGAAACCGTTTCGCCCGCGTGTTCATTCACACCAAGAAGCAATCCATGCTCGTCTTGAACGATCTTCGGTGCGGCCTTGGTCTTCCTCGTTTGACGTTCGAATGCAGGGGAACGGACGGCGCTCGACGGGATATGCACGAAGCCGGTCAATTCGTCGCTGTTTAGCACCATCCCGCTACGCCTTGTCTGCCTGCACAATACATCGTCAATGTGTTCCTCGAACGGGTAATCATCGTTGTGGAGCGGCATGAGCGCATTACCGCCTGGCTGGGCGAATACGCGTAATGAACCGGCAAGGTCCCGTGCCAGTTGCAGTACCCGTTCAAAGGGACTGGCCCGCACCATGATGCGAACGACTGCGGCATACAAGGGAGAGTCAACCTTGTTTTCCGCCGCACTCGTCAGTTCCGACGCGTTCACAAACAATGGTTTCCCATCGCGATCCGTTACGGAAGCGACGATATTCTCCGCCCATGGTTTTTGCACTGGTTGCCAGAGGACTTGGAACAAGCCAAGCTCGCCTGGCTGCAATTCGGTGAGCGCACCGATGATACCGATGAAGGGGTCAAGCTTGCCGTTTGCAAGTGTCAGCATGAATTCACGTTCAAGGCCGAATTCAATGGCAAGCACCTCGTCGCCGGTTGATTTGTCCCATGCTTGTTGCAAGCGGTTTGCGCGCTCGATGAACACTGCTTCGGGAAAGAATGCCTGCAATTGACGGTGGAGCAATGGAGCATCGGACGATGCGGCAACAAATTGTGTCGCAATCTTTTTGTGCGTCCCCAGCAATTCAAAGGCGATGGGTTCGCGGCACGAGGAGAGGTTCAGGAGGAACTGGGCGAAGGCATCAATGGGAACATCAAGTTTGTCCGGCAAAGATGCCTGGAACTCAACCTGAGGATCGCGTGTGAGCGGTGTCGGTTCTGGATCTTCCTCCGGTTCAACTGAGGGCGGTGCCGGCGGGGGAAAAGCTGGTTGCGCCCATTTGCGGGCAAGCGAACTCAGGAACGTCGGTCGGCGTCCGTCATCAATTGCCGCAAGTGACGGCATCGGACGCAGCTTGAACGGAACGAACGGCGGCTCGGGATATACGGGCTCCGGGAACACCTGCCAGCCGCGTCCACGCATTTCCCACTTCTCGAATTGTTCGGAAAAATGTTCGTGAACCGTCGCCATATCCCGTTATTTCTCCTCCTCCATGAATGGCGGCACAGTTTGGAAAAGCTCGTGCAAGGCGTGCTGGAAGTGGTATCGACGCACCAGCTTCACCCCTTTCTCCGCGCACATTTCCTCGGTGGCTGCCTTGATGAGATTGGGCAACATTTTGACGTACAAGGTCCGGGTGTCGTCCCGGTAATACGTATCCACCCGAAACCAGTCTTGGTAAATGGTGGACACCACGGGAATCTTGAGCAGGAGTGCGTCCATGTCGTTGAATGCGGAAGTTCCCGCGTTACGGAGCACCCCGACGAGGGCGAACAAGAGGGCAATCTGGGCCACGAGGGCAAAAGGCAAACCCAAGGGTATCGCCAACAGCACGCCGGTCACGTTGAAGAAGACGAGGGCTGCCACGATATGCCAAAGCCTGACCAGCGCAGGGACATGAACCGTGCGGCACGAAAAGAAGTAGATGTTCCCGAAGGGAGCGGCACAGGCGACAATGGCGAGCCTTTCGCGCAAGAAGCGCAGATATATCCGCTGGTCTGAGAGCAAGCCGCCCTCGGCGAATTCTTGCTTCGCGATTTCCATTCCAGGAATCTTCCGGTCGGACAATTGTTTCTCGATGAGTCCATAGAAGGCGGCGGGAGGGAGCGCGAAACCGTCGGCGGAATATATCCAATGTTCCAGAATATCGCCCCGCTTGTTCTCGAAGCCGAAGATGAAATCGATCACACGGCGCAGTCGCTCGCTGTTTTTGGGCTTGTCATCGCGAGTAGTCATAGTTAAATATCGGAAACCCATCATGGCACCGTCTCATTAAAACGGTCAACGACAATCTGCGGGCCGATTGCAGGAGGTCGTTTTGGATCAGCCGAAATCTGGTGGATTGAAAACCGGAACACTATGAAAACAGACAGTCCATTGGCAGCTGTAGAACTTCAAGCGGGATATTGGAAGCGCGTTCTGCGCCCATTGTTCTGGTGGGGGATTCTGGTTGTGGTGCTGTTTGCAGTGCACCAGCATCAATTGGCACTGGAACGCACCCGGATATACTTCTCTTTTTTCCTGCAAGAAACCAACGTGCTTGCTGATGCGGTCGTCTCGCTGGACGGTCAACAGGTTGGGAACGGCGACAAGATTTCGCTCGGTTCGCACCGTTTTACGATCACGCATCGAAAAACCGAAAATTTCGCCACCAATTTCTTCGCGTGGTATGGCAGGCATGATTTCGGGAAGATCAATTTGAAGCGGGGAATGGGAACATTGAACGTGACCGTTGAACCGGCGGCAAAGGCGATCACGATCACCGGGCCGGAATTTTCCCTGACGCTCCATGATTCCACCGGCACAAACGTTCTCGTGCCAACGGACGCATACCATGTGAGCGCGCGATACACGCGCCGGTCGGATGAGCGGAATTGCGAAGTGGCAGTGGGGAATTCGACTCACTGCACGTTTGCCCCGCACATGGGCACGATCTCGATCTCATGCAACGAATCTCCCGCCAGCTATCAACTGCTGGATGGGAATGGCGATTTTATCGAAAAAGGCGATGTGCCTGCCTTGCTCACTGAACTGCCAAGCGGCCGGTACGAGGTCCGGGTCGTGCATCACAATTGGGAGGTCAAACATGAAATCTCGGTGTCGGACAAAGAAACGAATGACGTGCCTTTCCATTTTAACTTCGGCGCGGCGCGGTTTGAATCCGTGCCGCCTGGCGCCCAGGTGTTCACGACAAATGGCACCTACCTGGGAACGACACCAGCCGTCGTGACTGAACTGCTGCCCTCCACAGCGGATTACCAGTTGCAGTTGAACGGCTATGACGCGGCGACGGTTTCCATCACGGTGGTGGAAAACCAAACGAATACAGCCAGCGCCACCCTGGTCAGCCTCTCATACCTCGGCTCTTTGCGGACGGCCAAACAGGACATGGAATCCGGCAACTACAAGAACGCCCTGGCGGCGCTTGAACAGGCACTCATAGCGAAGCCGGGAGACACGGAGGCGCAGAACCTGCAAACGACAGCCAAAGGCCGGTACCTGGTGCAAGAAGCCCAAGGCTTCGCCAAAAGGGGCGATTACATCAGTGGGAGAGGCAAATTGC
>Ga0302320_10016744_pt1 | contig 14936 bp, 13 predicted proteins | sample Bog_T0_3_FD_202130 | JGI IMG/M metagenome (GOLD analysis project Ga0302320, IMG submission 202130) | Peat permafrost microbial communities from Stordalen Mire near Abisko, Sweden - Bog_T0_3 | ecosystem: Environmental > Terrestrial > Soil > Wetlands > Peat | place: Sweden: Abisko, Stordalen Mire... | reverse complement strand
CCAAAATCTCCGACCACGTCTGGGCCATTATGGGCTTCCCGAACATTGCCATCGTCGTCGGCAGTCGCGCCACGCTCGTGGTCGATACCGGCATGGGTCCGCGCAACGGCGCCACCATCGCGCGCGTAGCCGCCGTCCTCGCGCCCGGAAACTCAAAGCTCTTCCTCACCACCACGCACTTCCATCCCGAACACGCCGCCGGTGAACCCGGATTTCCCGCGGGCACGATCCTGATTCGCAACTTCGTTCAGCGGCAGGAAATGGAGAAGCACGGGCAGGAAATGATCGACATGTTCAGCGGGCGTTCCGCGCAGAATAAGGACCTGCTCGCCGGCGTCGTCCTCCGCCAACCGGACATCACTTTCACCGACCAGACCACCCTCGATCTCGGCGGTGTCACCGCCCGCTTGCTCTGGTTCGGCGGAGCCCACACCAAAGGCGACGAACTCACTTTCATCGAACCCGATCGCACTCTCATCTCGGGCGACGTTGTCCAAAACAAAACTATGCCCAACATCTACGGCGATGGCGGCACGCCCGCGAGTTGGCTCGCCGTGCTGGACAAAATAGCAGCCCTGAACGCCGCCCACGTTCTGCCCGACCACAGCGCTCCCGGAGACGGCTCGCTCGTTGCCGCCGAACACGGCTTAATCTCTGAGATCCGCACCCGGGCGCTCGCCCTGAAACGCCAGGACGTGTCCGCCGAGGAAGCCGGCAAACAAGTTACAGCCGAATTCAAAACCCGCCATCCGGATTGGCCGAACGCCAACGCGGCCGCCTTCGTCAACAGCGTCTACGCCGAGCCGCAATAAAAGGCTCTGGCCCCTGCCATGCCACTGGCGGCAGCTCGAATCCACTCGGAGCCGCGACTGTCAAGGAGCGCTACAGAAACGCCGGGAACTGCACAGTCGGCCTGATTTTGCGCGGCGCACGCAGAGCGCGCGGTTGAACCCCGAATCGCCGGTGACCGCCGAAGCTCGGCCGCCATCGCCAAAATCGAGTGCCCATTGCTCTCCCGGTTCTTTCCCGGTCGTCGAACTCCATTCCCATCCGGTGAGCTTAATCGGAGTCGCTGTGTGAAATCCTCCGGCATTCGCCGGACCGCCGAACAGCTTCGACAGATCCTCGATCGCCGGCAGGGTCCAGTCCTTAAAGCCGCCCAGCGTCAGGTTCCTGCAGTAAAAATCGGCGCGGGTATAGATGATCGCCGAACCGTTATCCGCCGCTGCCCACATCAGGCCGGTATCCGGATCGGTCCAATATCCCTTCTTCAGTTCCTCCCGGGTTACCGCGGCCCGCAGGGGAATGGCAAACTCCTGGCCCGCCTGGCCATTTGCTTTCAGCGTGTCCGCCCAGCGCGCGCCGCTGACGATGTCGACCGCCTCCAGTTTGTGTTCTCCGGCCGGAAGGCTCACGCGCAGCGGACTATGGGTTGTGACAATGCCCTTGGCCTTGCCGTCGATGCTGAGTTTGCAATCGACATCGGTGTGAACCAGCAGATTGGCCGGCTTCGCCACTGCGATCGGGGCCAGCGCCGCGCAGGCGCAAAGAATCGCGGAAAAAATCTTCTGTGACATAGGAATATGAGATCGATATGGACAAAAAAATCCCGCCGGCGCGTCCCAAAATACGAACCGGCGGGTTGAGCCCGAATTACTTTTAGAGAAGCGCGCCGTATCCGACGCCCGTCGAGGGAAGAACCACCCAATTCCACCGCCTCCGGGCCCCGGCCTGCGCCTGTTCTCTAGAAGCCAGCCCGGGAAGCCACCGCAACCGGCGAACCGGCGTTTTCCTTCAACAGCCGCTCGACGTTAGACGTGAATTCGTCCTTGAGCTGTTGATTGAACACACCGCTGCCCGGAGCGGCAAAGCCCGCGTGCGTCGCCTTCACGCGGCCATCGCGCCCGATAAACAGGGTTGCGGGCCACGTGTTGAGATTTACAGCCTGGGGAACTTTGTCCCACATTTCGGCCGGTTCTCCCGCGATCAGGTACTGATACGGTACTTTGTACTGTTTGATGAATGCGTTCACCCGGGAGAGCGACTTCTGTTGCTCCGGCTCTTCGAAATCGAGCGCCACAATTTCCAGTCCCTGCGAGTGATACTTGGCATAAAGCTGGACCAGATACTGAGCTTCGTCGTGGCAGTTCGGGCACCACGTCCCGGTCACGATCGCAAGCACCACTTTGCCCTTGTACCGAGGGTCGTCGTTCGAAACCAGCTTGCCGTTGGTGTCCGGGAAGCTGAACGTAAACACTTCGTTCGGATCCTTAACCGTGGTGTGCGTCTGGTAGTTTGCCGGCTCCGGGAGACCCTTGGCGCGGGCGACTTCCGGACGGTAAGCGATCATCTCGCCGTCGCGGTTGCTTCCCTGGCTCAGGACCTTGAGCGTTCCATCGGCCTGTGGCGTAATTTCCAGCAGACCGGGACGTGCGCCGTCGAAATGGCTCGCCACGAACTTATCCTTCTGCCAGCCACCCGTCAGAGCTCCCGTGTCCCCGTCCACGCGCAGAATGGTCGTCGTGATGTCCGTGCCGTGCTGCTGCACGATCAGACGCCATGCCTTTTCACCCTTATTCGAATCGTGCGGAATCTCCCAGACGCCATCGATCGAAGGTACGTTGGCCGCCGACAGCTGTGCCGGAGCCACATAACGCACTGCGTGGAATACGGTTCCGCCACCCGCGCCACGGCCCCCGCCGCCAGCCCGTCCGCCCGCTCTGCCACCACCGGCCCGTCCGCCCGCGGGCGCTGCCGGAGCTGCCGCGGCAGGTTCGTCGAGAGCGCCACCCGGACGGCTTGCGCCCCGGCGGCTGATGTCGATCTTCCCGTCCAGTTCCCCGTCCTTCACCGTCGCCACGATCGTCGTCTGATAGTGGTCGAAATTCAACTGCACCTTACCGTCCTTAATGGTGGCGCTGGTGGTGAGTTCCTTCTCTTCGCCGTTGTAGAGAGTCCCCACGGCGCTATCTCCGTCACCGGTAATGTCGAGACGGAACGGGATCGTAACGCCCCCCTGGTTGAGTGTTGCGGCCCAGCGGCCCTCCAGACTTCCGGCTGCCATGAGCGATCCGGCGCCGCTCGCCATCGTGAGCGCGGCAACACCGGCAAAACTAATCAAAGTCCTTTTCATATATTTCGCGTTTCCTTTCTCTGTCTGACTGCACACGGGAAAAGCTCCCCTTATCCCTATCGGGTTTGCCCGCCCTCGGCGTGGACGAAATTCTTCCACTCCTCCGGCAGGTTGGGCTTCGTGGCCACCAGAATTTCGAGGATCGCCCGACGATCCCCGGCTGAAAGAGACGCAAACTCGGCGCCCTGCTCATGACCGCTCAGAACTTCGAAGACCCGGTGCAGGACGTAGTCCCGCGCCGGCGTCGGAAGATTATCGAAGTGTTCCGAGTAGATGAGATAGCTGCATGGATAGCGAAAAATACGCTTGCGCAGGTCGAAATCCCGCAGGGATCGCCCCTGAGAATCCCGCGGACCCCTGGCTGAAAACTCTTCGGCGAATCCCGACGTGCCAGCTACCTGATCGGTCAACGGCGCTTCGTTCGTAAAGAGCAGGTACCGCACTAAAGGGTCCGCCAACCGTTGAATCTGCTGTTTGGTTGCATCGGAAATCGTGCCCGGCGTCAGATCGCCTTTCTTGACCTTCGCCTCGTCCGCATAGAGCGCCAGCCTGGTCTGATAGTTGGTTTGCGTGATCAGGTTGTGCATATTGGTCTGGTGAGCCAGCACCAACTGCGCCACGATGTCGCTGTGGCCGGAGAGGTAGGGCGATGTGTCCAGCAGCCCCTTCAGGTCCCTGCGATTCGCCCCTGTAACGCGGTCCAGCTGGTCCGCGGGAGTATCCTTCGGCAGTATCGCGTTGCCCATGTGGGGCTGATTCCCCGCGGTTCCCGTCACATACCAGCCGCCCCATCGGTCCTTCATGGGAGTCTCCTGCCCCGTAAAAAACGAAGGTGTTCCCCCCGCCTGTGTCCCGCTGGGACCCGGGTACACCGAACGCAGCATCACGCCCGGAACGTTCCGCGTCGAGGCCGCGACATGGCACTGTATGCAGTCCAGTTCCGATCTCGCAAACTGTGGACGCTGGGTCTTATTCTCGTCCAGGACGTAGAATATCGCTCCCTGGAGCGGATCGAACGACACAAACTCCAGCGACTTCCCCTGTTGCACCTGGCCGACATAGACGTCGTCGTTGTAGTAAAGCGCGCGCGGCTTGTCCGGTCCAATCTGGGGAAACTGAAAACTGGTCTTGGAGAATACCAGAGCCTGCGAACTGATCGGTACCTTCAGTTCCTTCAACACCGAACGGAGATAGCCGTGTTCGGGCTCGAATTCCAGCTTTACTTCCCCGGCGTCGATTCGCCTCTGCAGCTTTGCGATCGGGTCCGTCAGCTTCTCCGAACGGTAATTGATCGGCGCGTCCGTGAAAGGCACATACCCCTGGTACTTCACGACGCCGACGCCTTCGCCCAGCGCAGGAAAAACACTCCACCCTGCCACAAACACCGATATCCCTACGATCGCTTTCACCGGAAGCGTTCCGCTAACTTTCATAATTGACCCAACCCCGATCCTTCTCATTCGCGCTTCCCCGATTCCGTCAGGCGGTCTTCCGCAGTTCTGCCTCGTTGATGATGCCGCGTGCAAGATCGGCCATGGGTATTCGCATTCTTCGGCTCTGCAGGCGCAATGAGAGGTAGGCTTCCTCCTCCGATACCCGCCGGCGCCGCTGAATGATTCCTTTGGCCCGCTCCATCAGCTTGCGATTTGCCAGCTGCGTCTGCAGTACATCTCTTTCGAGTACCGCCCCCACCACTCGCGCGATCGACTTTACATAATGAAGATTCCGCAGATCGAAGGGTTCAGCCTCCGTTCTGCCGAGCGTCAGAATTCCCAGCAGGCGGCCCTCGGAACGAAGCGGGAAGAGAAGAATCTGCCGGAACCCGTACTGGAGCACCTCAGGCAGGCCGGAGAAGCGTTCGTCCTTCTCAGGCTCGGTCTGAAAGAGTTCCTGAACCTGATGGATGACACCCGATGCTTCCACTCCCAGCGCGGTGCGAACCTCCGGATTTCTGGGCGCCGCATCCGCCCGCGCCGCGATTGCGCGAAATTCGCGCATCTCCTCGTCTGCCCGGTAGACCACGGCTCCCTGCGCCCTTGTTCTGCCAATCAGGGGCCCCAGAATGAAGGCAAGATCCCGCCCCTCGGAGATAACCTCAGCTGCATTCAGCCGGAATAGATAATTTTTCGGAACGACGGCGACTTTGTTCATCTTGATTCGTCCTCGCAGTGATTTGGTCTCCTCCATTCCCTCGCTCCTTGGGAGTAGCTGTGGAAATAGAGTAATCATATCAATCTAGATCAAGTATAGGGCGATTCGTGCGGGCGGTCAATAGGAAAGTTTTGTCGGGCGGGATAGAATACTCAATTCTAATCATTATTCTTCCCATTGTCGATAGACTTTAGTATGATGGTCAGGTTGAACCTGCCGCAAGCCTTCGCTTCGCGGGTTCAAATCAGTTTGGCAACATCCTTATTTAGGAAACAGGAGATTCGATTTAGATGGCCATTGAACCAGAACGGCAAACTGCCCTCGGCGACGTAGCCGCCCGGCAACTTGCTAACGCGACCAAGACCGCTCCCCAAATGTCGCGCATCACCCCGAGGTGGCTCACTCACTTGCTGCAGTGGACCCCGGTGGAAGCGGGTATTTACCGGTTAAACCGGGTGAAAGACGAATCTAAGGTCACCGTCGATTGCTCAGATCGCGACGAACGCGATCTGCCGCAGACCTACGTCGACTATGAGGAACCCGCCCGCGAGTACATGCTGAGCGCCGTGAACACGGTTGTCGACATTCACACCCGCGTTTCGGATCTCTACAGCGTTCCCTACAACCAGATCACGGAACAACTCCGGCTGACCATTGAAATCGTGAAAGAGCGCCAGGAAAGCGAATTGATCGTCAATCGCGAGTACGGTCTGCTCCACAGCGCCTCGGCCCACCAGAGAATCAAAACGCGCGCCGGAGCGCCTACCCCGGACGATCTGGACGAACTGATCGCCCGCGTCTGGAAAGAACCGGGCTTCTTCCTTGCGCACCCCGCAGCTATTGCGGCTTTCGGTCGGGAATGCACCCGCCGCGGCGTCCCGCCTCCCACCGTTTCCCTGTTCGGCTCGCAGTTCCTGACTTGGCGCGGTATTCCTCTGGTCCCTTCGGACAAGGTGCCCGTGGAAGGCAACAAGACCAGCATCCTGCTCGTGCGTACCGGTGAAAAACGGCAGGGCGTTGTGGGCCTCTATCAGCCCAATCTCCCCGGCCAGCAAAGCCCCGGCCTCTCGGTTCGCTTCATGGGCATCAATCGCAAGGCCATCGCGTCGTATCTGGTCTCGCTCTATTGCTCTCTTGCCGTTCTCACCGAAGACGCACTGGGTATTCTCGAAGACGTCGAAACGGACAAATATCATGAGTACAAGCGCGTTTGATCCGGGTTTATCCGGCAGCCTGCCGGCATCATGGCCCGACATCGAGACGCTGACCCGGCTTGCTAATGAGTTTTTCTCGGCAAAGCCGGGCGACCCCGTAGTCGGCCATGCGCCCGCAGGCCCCACGGCTTCCGGCCATACGGCTGCCGCGCCGGAACCGGCGCCTTCCGAACTCAATGCCGACGTGCCCCTGGGCCGGACTGCGCCTTCACCGGTCCATCTGCCGGTCGAAGCGGATCTGAAGTCGTTTCTCGACGCGATCCCGGTCTCTCCGTTTGCGCCGCCCTCGGGAGTGCCGCATCCTCCCTCCGGCCCCGTCGCATCGGTCGCTCCTTCGTTCTATTTTCTGGAACACGCCGGTATCGGCCCCGTAACGCCGCAACCGGGAGCTTCAGCGCCCCAGACTTCGCTGCACGGTTTCAGCGGACCCTTCGATGCCGCTGCCATCCGCCGCGACTTTCCCATCCTCGAAGAACGCGTCAATGGCCGCCCGTTGGTCTGGCTGGATAACGCGGCCACCACGCAAAAGCCACGCGCCGTAATCGACCGTCTCACGTATTTCTACGAGCACGAAAACTCGAACATCCACCGCGCCGCGCACGAACTTGCCGCCCGCGCCACCGATGCCTATGAGGCTGCCCGCGATAAGGTGCGCGGTTTTCTGAATGCCGGCTCTTCCAAAGAGATCGTCTTCGTCCGCGGCGCCACCGAAGCCATCAATCTGGTGGCCCAAAGCTGGGGACGTCAGAACATTGGTAAAGACGACGAAATTGTTGTCTCCACGCTCGAACACCATGCCAACATCGTCCCTTGGCAGCAACTGGCCACGGAAAAAGGCGCGAAGCTCCGCGTCATTCCCGTCGATAACAGCGGCCAGCTCCTCCTCGACGAATACGGCAAGCTGCTGAACTCGAAAACGAAACTGGTGGCGTTCACGCACGTGTCGAACGCCCTCGGCACCATCACGCCTGCCCGCCAGATCATCGAAGCCGCTCATTCCGCTGGCGCCCGGGTTCTGCTCGATGGCGCTCAATCGGTATCTCACATGGCAGTCGACGTCCAGGCGCTGAATCCCGATTGGTTCGTCTTTTCCGGCCACAAGGTCTTCGCTCCCACCGGAATCGGCGTACTTTACGGCAAGGAAGATTTGTTGAACGAAACCCAGCCCTGGCAGGGTGGCGGCAACATGATTCAGGACGTGACCTTCGAACGCACCATCTATCAGGCCGCTCCCGCCAGATTCGAAGCGGGTACCGGGAACATCGCCGATGCCGTCGGTCTCGGCGCAGCCATCGATTACGTTCAGTCCATCGGCCTCGATCGCATCGCCGAATATGAGCACCAGCTCCTGCTCTACGCCTTGCGCTTTCTGAAAGAGATCCCCGGTCTCCGCCTCATCGGTGCGGCAGCCGACCCGATCTCCGGCGCACACGAAAAAGCCGGCGTGATTTCCTTCGTCATCGACGGTTACCGTACAGAAGACGTCGGCTCCGCCCTGAATAGGGAAGGCATCGCCGTCCGGTCCGGCCACCACTGCGCTCAGCCCATTCTGCGCCGGTTCGGCGTGGAAAGCAGCGTGCGCCCTTCGCTCGCCGTTTACAATACCTGCGCCGATATCGATGCGCTGATCTCAGCTTTGCTGCGAACCACCAGTCAGCGCAGGCATTTCTAGCTCGGCGACGGTCCAGGTAAACACCGTCGATCTGCGAAAAGCCATTCTCTATCCTCCGACAGGGAATGGCTTTTTGCACGCTGCGCGTCCGGCTTCCGCGATACTTGGCCTCGAATCTCCCCGCATCTGGTCAACGTGACAAAAGCCTTCCGCTGAAGCCGGGTAACATCGAAGACCACGCCCGCTGGCGTGGCTGCTGGAATTTAGAAGATGTCTAGCCGCGAGGATAATTGACTTTAACCGCGTTATTCCTTGCAGCTTGGTTAACATCTTCGCCTTCCCGATCCTCCTGGCCCTGCTCCAACGCTGCTGCGCGATCGTCGTCCTCTTCGTCAATGACTCGAGCGATTTCCACATCCGTCTTAGGCTGCTTTGCCGTTTGAGGCATTCGGCTTCTCCTTGATGATGGCAATGAGCCGTTCCCTCCGCGTGCTCCCGAGGGTGACCCTTGTTCGTCGGCCGGGGTCTGTTGTGCAGCCAGAGGACCAAGGCTACCCCCAGGCTCGCGCGGAGCGCAGCAGACGAGATGAGGAACTGCCGAATCACGCCGCGACTGCCGCGACCTTCGTTTTCGATCCGGCGAGTTTCACGGCGGTTACCTTCAGCAGGCCGTTCTCAAACGTGGCGCGCACGCTGTCGATGTCAATGGAATCGGGGAGATCGAAGCGTTGAAATATTCTCTTTGCGCCCACTGCTGCCAGATGATTCTTCGAATGTCTGTGCGTCGGTTGGGCGCTGAGAATAAGCGCGTCGGGCAATGCAATCAGTTTCACTTCGTGTTCGTGATGCCCGATTATCGAGACATGGAGAAAAAGCCGTCCATCTTTCTCTCCGATCTTCCCGTGCAGGACCTGCAGCTCTTCTTCTTCAGCTTTGATCCAGTTCTCCGAATTGTTGCCGCGCGCCTCGCCGCTCTTCTCGAACAATTCGAATGCCCGTTCGCGGATGCGGCCGGTGATCGTATTCTCCTCGTCCTTCAGGATGTTCATTTCAGTTACAGTCTGCGGCTTCTCGATGATGATGCCAGGCACGGTTCTTGCTCCTTTTATTCCACCCTGTTGCCTGCATGTCCGCTTCCAATCAGCCGGAACCTGCCACCAACAAGCCATTCGAGGTGAAGCGCGTCGGCCGTGACCTGGCACCGTCATCCTGACCACCGTTGGTCAATTGACGTTCGTCGAAAACGGGCCGATCTCCCGCGCCATCAACTCACTCGCGCCAACGCAAAAAACCGCCCACTCCGCCGGCCGATTCGAGCAACGCCGAATCTTCGATAATCGTCACCGTAGCGCCCGTTTGTCTGGCCTTCGCCACGAGCAAATCGGGCATCGGCGCTTGCCGAAGCGGGCTGCTCTCAGCGTTTTCCTCTGTTGCGTCTGGAGTTTCCAGCAGAAGAGCGCCCTGCGGCACTTCCTCGGGCGGTATGCGCTCTGACTGGGCACAGTTCGGCTCCATCCCGCTGCTGATGAGCAGTTCTTCCACTTGGCCTTTAGTCAGTGCGTCAAGCGTTTCCTGCGGGCCAACTACGGCCAAGTGCCGGCCACGATACTGCTGCAGCAACTGCTCTACCTTTTCGGCTGCGGTCCGGCCCTCCTCGCGCTGAAGCGTGGCGAGAGTAGCGGTCAGCACGTCCTTGTCGGCCGCATGAATATCGAGTTTCATCACTTCCACCATCGGAATCATCCCCGGCGGGAGTTGTTCCTCAAGAAGCGGAATTACCACCTGGTCTCCGGCGAGGATAACGTGAACGATCTTGTCTTCCCGCACAATGCGGGCCAGGTGTTCAATCACCTCTTTGGCATGCTCGAGGTGGGCGTTACCGGCTCGCCGCTGGTAGCGAGCCTGCGACCATCCACCAACCTTTACGCGATGAACTTTCTTACCTTTGACCTGCTCGGCGCCGAGGACCTGACCAAGTCCGAAGACATAAATACACGCGGTGTTCGTGTCCGCAAGAACGGCGGCGTAACGCGGATATCGCTCATCCACCTCTGCCAGCCCGTACAGATGAGGCTGGTTGTCCGCCGAAACGTGGTTAGCGCCGAAAGGACTTGTTAACTGGATGCTCTCGAAGAATTTCTCCACGCCCCAACAGGCGAAAGGGCCACGCCATGCGCAGCCGGGTCGATCTCGTCGGCGGCGTAGGCAAGGACCCTCTCGACATCCCGCTCGAAACTGTGAAGCTCGGGTGAACCCCGCAGGAAGGTCCGCGCGAGAGCTTTGAATTCCCGATGAAGATACGGGATAACGCCCGGCGTCCGTCCGTGCTGATCGGGTTGTGTGTTGAGGTAAACGCTCACGACGGGAAACGTGCGGGGTTCAAAGGCCGCGAGGCGCGTTACGGATTCCTCAAAGCCGGACGACAGCGTAGTTGACGATAAAGGCTCGGCGAGCGTGGATGACATGAAGGGGCACACGCGCGTCGCTGGCCGGAACCACGCCCCTCCATGCCGTGTGCCTGACGGAATCCTCGCCGGTATCCGTTAGCGACATCATATATCGGCCCATGCGCCTGCAGTCGCGTGTTCGCTGCTCGCCCGCGACAATCTTAGCCGCCGCTCGCCTGGCCGGCCTGCGCCGAAAACACCTTGGTATGCCGCGGCGCGATATGCACGTAATCCCCGATCCGCAGTTCCAGTTCCCGATAGTGCTCGCGCGTAATCTCGGCCTCGATGTCGACCCCCGTATCGTCGCGCCGCAACTCCACCCGCACCACGCCGCCCGCCGCGCCAATGAACCGGACCGTCGCCGTTACCGCCGCGGCGTTCGCTCCCCGCTCGCGCGTAATCTCGATATCGTGCGGCCGTACGTAGCTTCCGTTGAACAGCGTCACATCGCCCAGAAACTCATACACAAACGCATTCGCGGGATTGTCGTACACATTGGCCGGCGGACCGGTTTGCTCAATCCGCCCGTGGTTCATGATCGCGACCCGGTCGGCCACTTCGAGCGCCTCCTCCTGGTCGTGCGTGACGAACACGCTCGCCACATGCAATTCGTCGTGCAAATGCCGCAACCAGCGCCGCAGTTCCTTCCGCACCCGCGCATCCAGCGCGCCGAAAGGCTCGTCGAGTAACAGCACCTTCGGCTCCACTGCCAATGCCCGCGCCAGCGCCACGCGTTGCCGCTGCCCGCCCGAAAGCTGGCTCGGATACCGGTCGCCCAGCGGCTTGAGCTGAATCAGATCCAGCAGTTTCTCCACCTTCTGCCGGATCCCGAGCTCGTTGGGCCGCGTCTCCCGCGGGCGAACCCGCAGTCCGAACGCGATATTCTCGAACACCGTCATATGCCGGAACAATGCATAATGCTGGAATACGAATCCCACCTGACGTTCCCGCGCGGCCGCTTTCGTCGCGTCTTCCTCATTCAGCCGGATCGTCCCGCTGTCCGGCAACTCCAGCCCCGCAATGATGCGGAGCAGGGAAGTCTTGCCCGAGCCCGATGGCCCCAGCAACGCGAACAACTCGCCATCCTCCACCCGCAGGCTCACGTCGCGCAGCACCTCAAACGCCCCAAACGACTTGTGGATATTGACTACTTCGATACTCACGAATTCGCCTCCCGCGTCTTCCACTCCAGAATCTTCTTCAGTCCCAGCGTGACTACCGCAACCACGCTCAGCAGGGAAGCCACAGCGAACGCCGCCGTGTAGTTGTATTCGTTATAAAGGATTTCGACATGCAGGGGAATCGTATTCGTCGCCCCGCGAATGTGCCCGGAAACCACGGACACCGCGCCGAATTCCCCCAGCGCCCGCGCCGTGCAGAGCACCACGCCGTACAACAGGCCCCACTTGATATTCGGCAGCGTCACGCGGCGGAACATCTGCCATGCCGTAGCCCCCAGCACGATCGCGGCTTCTTCCTCGTCCGCACCCTGCGATTGCATCAGCGGAATCAGTTCCCGCGCCACAAACGGAAAAGTCACGAACACCGTGGCCAGCACAATGCCGGGCACGGCGAAAATGATCTGGATGTCGTGATCGGAGAGCCACGGCCCCAGCCACCCCTGCGCCCCGAACACCAGCACGAAGATCAGCCCGGAAACCACCGGAGATACACCGAACGGGATATCGATCAGCGTGAGCAGTACGTTCCTGCCCTTGAATTGAAACCGCGCGATCGTCCACGCCGCGGCCAGCCCGAAGGCCAGATTCAGCGGCACTGCGATTCCCGTGACTATCAGCGACAGATAGATGGCGGAACGCGCATTCTCCTCCGTCACCGCGGCCTGCCATACCGCCCAACCCTTGTCGAAGGCCTGAATGAAGACCGCCGCGAGCGGCAGCACAATGAACAGGAATGTGAGCGCGCAAGCCAGCGTAATCACGCCCCATCGCAGCAGCGGAGGTTCGTTGCGGAGTATGCGCCTTCGGCTGATATTACTCACGAGAGCTTCGTCTCCAGGAATCTTCGCGACCGCCCCTGTACGACGTTAATGATCAGCAGCATCAGAAACGACGCCACCAGCATCGCCACTGCGATCGCCGCCGCTCCCGCATAATCGTACTGTTCCAGCTTCGCGATGATCAGCAGCGGCGCGATCTCCGTCTTCATCGGCAGATTGCCGGAAATGAAAACCACCGAGCCGTATTCACCCAAACCGCGCGCAAACGCCAGCGCGAAACCGGTCAACAGCGCAGGCCGAAAAGCGGGAAAAAGAACCAGCCGAAACACCTGCCACCGGCTTGCCCCCAGGCTGGACGCCGCTTCCTCGATCTCATGGTCCGCGTCCTCCAGTACCGGCTGCACGCTGCGCACCACGAAAGGCAATCCGATGAACACCAGCGCAATCGAAATCCCCAGCGGAGTGAAAGCCACCTTGATCCCCAGAGGCTCCAGATAGCGCCCCAGCCAGCCATTCGGCGCATAGAGACTGGTCAGCGAAATTCCGGCAACCGCGGTCGGTAGCGCGAACGGGATGTCCACCAGCGCATCCACGATGGACCTTCCCGGAAACTCGTACCGCTCCAGAGCCCACGCGATCACGAACCCGATGAACACACTGGCCAGCGCGGCTGCAAACGACGCCCCAAAGCTAACCTTGTACGCCGCCACCACCCGGGGCGAAGAAATCGTATCCCAGATCTTTGACCATCCCGCCGATGCGGCCTTGAGGAAAACGGCGCTGAGCGGAATCAGCACAATGAGCGAAAGATACAGAACTGTATAGCTGAATGAAGGCCAGAAGCCCGGCAGGATACCGGGCCGTTTGAATTCCACTCGCACCCTATTTGGCCTGATAAATCTGGTCGAACACCCCGCCGTCACCGAAGTGCTTCGCCTGCGCCTTCTGCCACCCGCCGAATACCTGATCGATGTTGAACAACGTCAGCTTCGGAAACTGCGCGGCATACTTCGCAGCCACTTTCTCGTTGCGTGGCCGGTAAAAATTGCGCGCGGCAATTTCCTGTCCCTCGTCGCTGTAAAGATAGTTCAGATACGCGGTGGCCACTGCCGTCGTCCCATGCTTCGCGGCGATCTTATCCACCACCGCGACCGGCGGTTCCGCCAGAATGCTCTCGGCCGGATACACGATCTCGAACTTATCCGCGCCGAATTCCTTCAGCGCCAGATGAGCTTCGTTCTCCCACGAAAGCAGCACGTCGCCCAGCCCGCGCTGCGCGAACGTAGTCGTCGAACCGCGCGCGCCCGAGTCCAGCACCGGCACGTTCTTGTACAGCCGCGCCACGAAAGCCCGGGCCTTCGCGTCGTCGTTGTTGTTGTGCCTCAGCGCATAACCCCACGCCGCCAGATAGCTCCAGCGCGCGCCTCCGGAAGTCTTCGGATTCGGCGTGATCACCGCAACTCCGTCGCGCACTGTGTCGCTCCACTCTTTGATGTGTTTCGGATTGCCCTTGCGCACCAGGAATACGATAGTCGATGTGTACGGAGTGCTGTTGTTCGGTAGCCGCGTCTGCCAGTTCGCCGGCAGAGTCTTTGCCTTCTCCGCGATCGCGTCGATGTCGTACGCCAGACCCAGCGTCACCACATCGGCCTGCAGCCCGTCGATGACGGATCGGGACTGTGCGCCCGATCCGCCATGCGACTGGTTGACCTCCACGTCCACCCCCGTCTTCGCCTTCCAGTACTTCGCGAAGGCCGCGTTGAAATCCTGATAGAGTTCACGCGTCGGGTCGTAGGATACGTTCAGCAACTTCACCGGGCCGGCGGCGAACAATGCCGAAGCCAGCATCGCAGTCAGTACTACTGCGGCAATACGTTTCATATCATGTCTCCTCATTCTCGCTGCGGCTGGCATTCGACTAGGAACCGACGAAGTTGATCTGGAATCGGATCGTCAGCACTTTTTCCGCTGGCCTGTTTCCCCCCAGAGCGATCGTGTTCCCGCCGCCGAAATTCGTGTGGCCGTAATCGACGTCGATCTTGAACAACCGGTTGAGATACCAGTTCACGCCGCCCACCACTTCATGGAGTTCACGCGGCGTAGCGGTAGCGGTTGCGAAACCGTCGGTGAAGATGGCGTGATCGGCGGCAAAGCCTCCCACACGGAACGCCACTTCCCACTCGCCCCAACCGTTGTGCTTCGGGTCGAAGTTCCTGCGGGGAGCTGCGGCTCCGAAACCCTTATCCTCTCCGGTTACGATGTAGCTGGTTTCCACCTGCCAGGCGGTCAACGCCGCGTCGGTACGGAACGTCCCCTTTTGCAGTCCTTCCTCGTTCTTGCCATATTCCGACAGCAGTCCGAAACCCTTCAGATAATAGTAAAGCTGCGGTTGCAGGCGCGTTCTGTGGCCCGCTTCCGT
>Ga0302320_10016743_pt1 | contig 14937 bp, 8 predicted proteins | sample Bog_T0_3_FD_202130 | JGI IMG/M metagenome (GOLD analysis project Ga0302320, IMG submission 202130) | Peat permafrost microbial communities from Stordalen Mire near Abisko, Sweden - Bog_T0_3 | ecosystem: Environmental > Terrestrial > Soil > Wetlands > Peat | place: Sweden: Abisko, Stordalen Mire... | reverse complement strand
ATCGGCAGCGCTGGCGCCATAATAGACGGCCTCGATCCGCGCCCAATATGCCGCGGCCAGGCACATGGGGCAGGGCTGGCAACTGGTATAAAGGTCGCAGCCCGCCAGAGTAAACGTGCCGAGCGCCTTGCATGCGGCGCGGATGGCATTCACTTCCCCGTGTGCAGTCGGGTCGTTGGTCGTGGTCACGGAGTTCGCGGCCTCCGCCACGATCCGGCCGTCGCGCACGATCAATGCAGCAAAGGGGCCGCCCGCGCCAGAGGTCACATTTTCCGTAGCCAACTGAATCGCGCGGCGCAAAAACTCCGGGTTGGGTGCGGCGGTCATGGTCTCAAGTATATGCAGCCGGGAAGCCCACTTCATTCGCCAAGGCTGAACAAACCCTAGCGGTAGCGCCGTGTGGCTTTGAGCACGATCGAGAAGACGCCAGACTCATCGCGCGCCAACAGCAGCGAGACATGACGGCTGACGGCTACTTCTGCCTGGATTAGCTGCTGGCCGGTTGTGTTGACGTTGGTTGCGTAGGTAAGGGTGAGGTAGCGTCCCAATTGTTCCTCGACGATGATCCGCGACGTGGAGTTGCCCAGAGCGCCGAGGTAGTTCGGGTCAACCTTCACCGAACCGGCGCCAAAGAGTTTTTGCACGCGGCTGCTGACCGTGGCATTCAGTGCGCCGCCGAGCAAGGCATCTGTTGTTGGATTGGCCAGCGACTGCTCCTGCTGTTGCGTATAGAGCCGCTGCTGGCTCCCCGTGCGTCCCAGAGCCAGCAGAGCAACCACGTCGGCCTCAGGCAGCGGCGGATCGCTGCGCCATGTCACAGCCGGGTTTTGCAGCGTGCCGTGCAGACCCAAAGTGATGTCGTAGTCTTCAACACGAGCCGTAGCGTTTAAGTCGATCGAGGGCTCAATGCGCACCGGGTTGGTAAAGAAAATATCTCCCCGCTGAAGCTCATACCGCGTTCCGGCAAGAGTGGCGCTGCCCTCTGTGATGGAAACCCGGCCCAGTAGCGAGGGCGAGGCCACAGTGCCGCGCAAGCGCAAGTCCACATTGCCTGCCAGCTTGGCATATGCATTTTGAAAATTCAGTTGCGGAGACGACGCCACATGCACGTCGAGCCGGATGTGATTTGATGGCGCATCAGGCGGCGCAATCGTCTGCACGGCATTGGCCTGCGCGGTTAAAGCCGCAATATCCAGGTCCGGGCTCACCGAGAAGCGCGTGATCAACACGTCGCCGCCAAGCAACAGGTTGTTTTGTGAGCCTTGCAGGCGCAAAGTGGCATCTGCAAGCGAGCTCACACCGGGCGGATAGCGAATGCGGATACCTTTGCCACTAACCGACAGGTCGGCGTAGAGACCGTTCTCGTAGGCCAGGAAGCCTGCCACGCTCAGCAGGCCGCCGCCGCTCATCGCCGTCAGCGACTTCACCTCCAGCCGGTTCCGGTTGAATTCGAGAGTCCCATGCAACTGGCTGAGGCCGTTGGGAATATCTTCCAGCGAGAGCGATCCGTTCTGGAAATCGATTTGTCCCCGTAGCCCGGGATTCCTCAAGGGGCCGTGAGCTTCAACACGGAAGGTCGTGGTTCCGCTCGCCGTCAGGTCGGAATCGAGAGTCTCGGCGAGCTTCAAATTGATTGAGCCATGGGCAGCAAAGTCAAGTTGATGCTTGCCCTTCAGGTCCAGACTGCCCTGGGCATTCAGGTCGGTCTCCTCGCCCGTTACGTGAACAGGGTCAAGACTGATCCGTGCATTGGCCAGCGTGGCATGCACGCCTCCCTGGCTCCCCAGATGGACGCCTGCAACTGTAACCGCCAACTGATCCAGGCGGGCTTCGCCGCGAAGCTGCTCCGGCCGCGCCAAAGGACCTTCAATGGTAACCGTTCCCGCCAGGGACGACTCGCCGTTCAGACCCGTTACATGAGCCATCTTCAGCAATGCGCCAATGTTGAAGCGAGAGAATACCATCTCTGCCTCGGTCGCATTGTCATCATTAAGCGCGGTCTGGCCATGCAGGTTCACCTCGGCGCCCTCAAGCCTTGAGGTTGCGTTGTAGGTCACGGTGCGGTTTGCGGTGTGCGCCACAAACTCCAGTCCGCCAAGCGGCTCGCCAGCCAGCGCAAGCGGGCTCAGCGTGGCATGGGCCTCAAGGCGCGGATCGTCCAGCGTGCCTGAGCCAGCGATTGTGAAGCCCAGCTTTCCGGTGAGATCGATTCCCTTACTGCGCAGAGCTTCGATCTTCGCCACGTCAATGCCGGTGCCTTTGCCGTCCACCTTGAAGCTGCGAGATTTCAGGTCATAGCTGCCTGCGGCTGCCCCATCGCCGGCCGGTGCGCTAACTGTCAAAGAGGACAGCTTGACCAGGTCATGGGTCATTGTTCCCTGCGCGCGAACGTGGGACAGCGGCTCGCCGTAGACACTGCCGCCGTTCAACTCGATCCATCCTGAGCCTCCCAGCGCGTGGATCGGCCCATCGGCCTGCACCTGCGCGTCCAGCGCGCCGGTCACTGGCAGCTTCGATCCTGTGAATGGAGTCAGTTCGTCAACGCCAACCTGCGCGGCGCGCAGGTGCATGTGCAGGACTGAGTTGCCATCGAAGACCGGCACGCGAGCCGGGGCTGCATCAAGCGTTCCGTCGAGAGCGATTTCTGCGTGGCCCCGACGCAGCAGGCCGTGGGCGATTGCGATTCTCTCAGCCGCGTAGCTTCCCGTTGCTTCCACCGTATCCCAGGTGATGAATCCGGGCTGAGCGGCTCGCGACTGCGCCGGTTTGCCGTCTTGTATCGGCGCGACAGGCGCCATTTCGATGGCGAGTTGGGTCGCTTCAACGCTGCCGGCAATGTGCGGTCCCACCAGAGAGCCGGTCCATGTCCCGTGAAACTCACCCTGCCCCGTCAGATTCACCGGCAGCGCCGCGGTGCCGCTCTTCCCATACCGGTTTAACCCTAGGTCGCGAAGTATGGTATCGAATTCCCTGAGGTTGCTGGATTTGAAGGAAACAGAGAGCCCTGAAGTACTGGTTAATGGGTAAGCGCCCAGTTGGCCGTTGGCCTCCAACTCGCTTGCTGGAGTGCGCAGTTCCAGCTTGTGTAAGTCCACTGCGCCATTACGCTGGGTATAGGTTCCATTCACCACACCGTTGGCGGCTGTTTCGCCCAGCACGGCCTGTGCCGGAGCATCCAGGCGAAACGAACCACCGACCGTAAGTGAATTGACGTCGCCGTTCGACCATGCGGCCGTTATAGGTCCATTGATACGGGTTGCGAGTCCAAGGCGCTGAAAAGGCCGCTGGCTGACCATGTCGAGAATAGCGTCAAGACTAACGTTTTTGCACCGGGCCGTCACCTTCCCGTTCATCGGGATCACGACCGGAGCGTTCTTCGCCGGAGCTGGTGGAACCGCTGCTTGCTTTCTGGGGCCGCGCGCCCTTTTAGGGATTGCGCTCGCCGGCTCCAGGGTGGCTGCTCCGGGCAGAGGAGGCAGCCAAGGCGAAAGGACAATCTCGCCCTCCATTTCCCCACCCTCGCGAAGATGCGCGACGATCGAAGTAATCAGCAACTGCTTGGGGTCGGCATGAACATGCAGGTCAACGCGGAGACCGGTTGCCACCACACCGGTTCCGATGTAGGAGCCGCTGTCAATATGAATGCCGCCATCCGCGCGAAACTCCCCTGCCCCACCTTCGCCAGTCAGGTCCAAATGTGCGCGGCCTTCCGGGGCAGAAGGATAGCCAAAAACCGGGTTCAAGAGCCTCATATCCAGGACGCCCCTGGCATTGGCTTGCCAGCGCGGATGAGCGAAATCGTCCAGGGTGCCGGAGACGTCCAACGCCTGGTCTTTCTCCCCGCGCGCCGTAGAGGTAATGCGCAGCGACCGCAGATTGACCGCATCGCGCATCAGATCAAGCGAAGCCTGAAAATACCCTTGCACAGGCTGCGCTCTGCCTCGCGCCAGGTTCAGTTCGGCGGCTCCGGCCTCCACGCGGTAACTCTCAGGATGAAGGCCATCGCCAGGCTGATAGAGCAGCAGAAGCGAAACATCGCTCGCTTCAAAATCAAGCGGGATGAATCGGTTCTGAAAGTCAAAGGCGGCAGCGCGATTCTCATAATGCAGAATCCCTTGCTGAACTAAAACATGGTTGGCCTGCAAATCAAAGAACGCATCAAGCGCGGATTTGCCTGGTTTGCTAGGCCTGTGGGGCTGGGGCTGGTTGGTCGAGCCGTCAGGATAGACGATCAGGTGAATTGCCGGGCGGTAAACGACAAGATCGCGCAGCAGAACACGCGGGCTCCAAAGTCCCAGCACGCTGACGCGCGCGCGCAACTTTTCCGCCTCCGCGTAGGGCGCTTCGCCTTGAGCTTCGCGCCCGTGAACTACCAATCCGCCCGCTTCGGCTTCGAGATCGAGCAGATCCCAGTGGAAGGAGGCCATCTCTACGCGCCCGCCGGTTGACTCTTCCAGATAGGCCACCAGCCGCTTGCGCACCAGCCCCTCAAACCTCGCAGAACTAGCCAAGAAGTAAAGGCATACGGCGACAACAGCCAGCAGAACTGCCCCACACGCCATGCTGAGAGGAAGATGACGAAGGAAGAAACGCCGCAAACGGCTCCGTTTTTTCACTGTAGCCGGCTTTGCGAGAGCGGGCGGCTTGGGTGCGTACTCGCTCATCGGCTTCCCTTTCCCTGACCGTCCTGTGAGTCGTTCTGAACTCCGGTGGTGGGGGCTGGCGTTTCCAGCGCCGGATCAAGAACTTCCACCTCGCCCTGTTTGCGCAGGTTGGTGAGCCAGCCATCAAAGAGAACATTCACCTGCTGTTGCAGCAGGATTTCCTCAATGCGCGGTGAGACTTGGTCGAGCGTCGGAATCTGTTCGCCTTTGGTGTACTGAGGTACAAGCGTCTCGCGATAATACGTCTCGATCTCCTGCGGAGAGATCCGAATCCCCTGGCGGAAACGCTGCTCGATGAAGCGCAGAATCTCAATGCGGTAGCGCAGATAACTCTGGACACGCTCCGCAGTCAGGCCATGCGCAACCAGGAATGCCGCCCATCCCGCGTCGGAAGCACAGTTCTCGCGAACGCAAGCGGGCAATTCCTTGCGTATCTGCGCCAGGCGGGCATCAACCTCGGCCTGGGAGGGATCGGCAGCCTGCACATCTTCCTGGCGGATCTGCTCCTGGATGAGCGCGCGGCTAATCAGCTGTTCGAGAGCTGTCTTGTGGGTAAGGACCGCAAGCCCGCCTCGGCCGGGGTCGAGAACCGAGAGCCGGATCTCATCGTCCAAGTCGCTGTCCAGGATGGCATGGTTATTCACTACCGCGACCACGCGGTCAAGAACCACAGCGCTAGCCGGTTGCTCGGACTGTGCCTTGGCTGCCGTTGAGCACGCAAAGGCCTGCAATACGATCAGCCAGGCCAGGCCGGTCGTCATCCGCAAGCGCAATGAGGGCTGGTAGCACATCAGAAGGTCTGCCCCAGGCTAAAGAAGAAATTGAAGTGGATGGCCTCGCCAACGTGGGGGTTGGCTGTTACATCCGACTGTGAATAGTTGAGGTTCACTGGGTAGATGGGCGGATTCAGGTTATAGCTGAAGTCCAGCCGGATCGGCCCGACCGGCGTATGGTAGCGCAAACCTAGCCCTGGTGCATGGGAGAAGTATTTGAAGCTGCACGCTCCCTGTTGACCGGTAGAGGTGATGGGTCCACTGGGAAGGTAGCTGCTGGGATCACCGGGTGTGGCTGTGATCTTGCAGGTATCGCGATCCGGCTGACGAATCCGCAAAGCGCTTGGCCAGGCATCGGACGCTTTGTTAAAGACGTTCCCCATGTCGTGGAAGAGTACGAAGCTGATCGTGTTGCCAAACCAGGGAAGCGTGGGGGCCGGCAGCCGTAGCTCGGTGCTGTTCATCAGCGCGCCCGCGCCCCCGATGGGGAAGCTTGTCTCTGGATCGCGCGGCCCTGCCGCATTGATTGAGAAGCCGCGCAGCGAGGTGGCTCCGCCGGCATAGAGCCGCTCGGGAAGGGGGATCAGTTCTTCCTGTGGGGTGCCAAAGGCCCGTTCCTGGCCATAGCGGGTGTTGCGGGCCAGCACGTACCGGCCCTTGTCAAAGCTGTAATAGCTGGAATTGGAAACATCGAGCCGATTGAACTCGGCTTGGGCGTCAAAGGCCTTGCTCGAAAGAAATTCCTGAAAGCTCGTGTACGTGCCTCGATGCGCATCCAGCGGCGAGTCGCGGGTGTCGCGGATCCAGGTCAACGCCGGGCCAGCCACGCGTGTCGCCGTGGACAACTGCGTTAGCTCTCCAGGCGCCACCTGCAGGCTGTCTTTCTCTACCTTCACGCGTCGGAAGTCCAGTTCATAGATCAGAGTGTTGGCTTTTGAGAGGAAGGAGCCTGGCGTATTGAAGTGCTCGGTCCAGCGCACGCCTCCTTCCAGCTTTGAAGCCACGTAGGTCGTCACATCCAGGCTGTTGGCGTAGCCGCCAGAGAGAGCCAGGCTGAAGTTTCGATTGCCTTCAAAGTGAGGAATCTGAAACAGAAGATCCACTTTCTGTTCCAGCAGTCCATAGGTAGCTTGTAGCGATGCCGACTGCTCCCGACCGAATAAGTTATTGCGCGTAATGTCGAAGAGTACCCGGGGGCTGACTCCTGTTTTGCCCTGCGTGGTGCACGGTGCGCCGCTCAGGAAGACCAGGCCGCAGTTGAAGTGCGGCGTGCCAGTCTGCGCCTCAAAGCCGCCGCCATACGTCAGAGCCCAGCGCTTGGCCTCAACGGCCTGTAGCAGAACCGTCTTGTATGCCGCGCCGCCGGTTGGATTCTCGACCGCCGTATCCACCTCGTTGAAGAGCGCGAATTCGTAGAGGTTGCGTTGCGTGTCCATCAGCGCCGTCTCGTTCAGCGGGTCGCCGGCGTGCAGGGTGATTGCCTTTGCCACGGTATCTGGCCGCGTGTAATGCAAACCGGTAAGCAGCACATTGCGGATAAATGTCTGCTGTCCCTCTGTGATATGAAAGACCACATCCACCTTGCTCGGATCGGCGGATTCAGCCTCCTGCGCCACATCCACCTGCACCTTGCGAAAGCCGCGGCTCATATAGCTAGTCAGCAGGGCATCGCGGTCCCCGGCCAGGTTCTGCGGAGACAGAAGCTGTCCCCCTGCAGTGTTCAGCAACGACGTTAGCTCTTTTGCGGCTACCTGTCCGTTCCCTTCCAGCTTCACCGTGCCTACCCGAAGTTGCTCGCCCTCTTCGATACGGTAGACAACGGCCAGCGGAGCGGTTCGCGCCGCGGAGCTCGCCTCCGGCACATGGCCTGTTGTCGCGCTCATATCCGCTGCACTGGTCTCCGGCGTGCTTGTCTCGGCAGTCACCTTCACCTTTGAAAAGCCGTTATTCTGATACACCCCCTGCAACGCGCTGATATCGGCCGAAACCAGAGCCTGGCTATAAGCTCCATGACGGTCCAGAGCATTCGCGGAACGGACGCTGAGAAGATCGAGCAGCGTGGCAGAGTCGAAATAGCCGTTCCCCGTCACCGAAACCTTTTCAATACGCCGTCGCGGCCCCAGAAGAACCTTGTAGAGAATCTCCACTTTCTCGGCGCTCGTAGATTCAATCGCATGATCCACCTTCACGTCGAAGAAACCCAGACGCTGATAGTAGTTCCGCAGCCGGCGATTGCCTTCGTTCAGCAGATCGTCATCCACCGTGCCTTCTTCAAAGATTGGAATCACATGCTTGACCCTCTCCGGGCCCATACTGACGCCTGCTACCTTCACTGTCACCTTGGGGCCCATACTGGCGGAAAAGTGAAAGTCGGTTCTCTTGCTATCCGTCTGGTACTGCTCAGACTCCAGTTTGATCTCAGCCTCAAGCCGCTCCTGGCTCTGGTAGTGTTTCAGAACCCCTGTCAGGGCGCGGTTGGCCGTGTCGTGGTCCACATGCGCTCCCTGCTTCAAATGGGCGTGCCTGCTGAACTCCTCGCTGGTCATCCCCGACTCGCCCGTCACCTTCACTGTGCCAACACGCGACTGCGGTCCAGATGTCACTTGAAACGAAACGTCCATAAGTTGCTCATCCGGGTGCGGCGTCAGGGTTTGCGCAATTGCCGGCTCGTTGAAGCCATTTACGGCCAGCGTGTTGCGCATCTGCTCAAGCGCCCGGTCCAGCTTGGTCCGCGTAAAGCGAGTTCCTGGCTCAAGCTGGCTTGCCCGTTCAACCTGTGTATTCATGCTGTCGCCTTTGGCTCCGCTCACGGTCACAGTCCCAATAAATATGCGTGGCTGCCCTTTGAACACCAGAACGACTCCATCCTGCTGGCGCGTCCCCTCCACCTGGATCGTTTCAAACAGGCCAGTCGCATAAAGCTGACGCAGACTCTTCTTCAAAGCTTCCGGGCTCAGCCGTACCCCCTCAGCCTGTGCAAGATGGCCCGGCAGCGGCGCAAGCCGCGCGCTCGCCACTCCCTCAAATAGAATCTGGCGCACGGGCAAGCCGGCCCACTGAACGAGGAAATCGGGATTCAGGCCTGTAGACGCCTGCGGGTCTGACCCGGCAGAAAGGAGCCGGCTGCTCAAAGCAACTGCCGAGACGGGATCGGAAAAGCCGCCGTGTCCTACGTCTAGCGGGGCATCTGCCTGACTCCAACCTGCCCTGCCGATCCCAAAGACAAGAACGCATGCAAGCGGTATCCCAAACCGAATCGCCGCCGGTCCTGCCCTGAAGATCATCGCGCTCCGAAAAAAAAGGAAATCGATTTTCAGTTGTGCGCGGCCGACTCGCAGTGTATGACTCGCACTGTTCACTGACCGCGATTCCCTGATCCCTTCCCTTATACTAACGAGGAAAGCAGGCGAGCGCAGCAGCACACGGTTAACCGAGCCTCCTCAAGGAAGTCCATGACTCATTCTAGGTTCCCGGCGCAGTTGCCCGATCCGGCCCCGCAAACGCCCGAGGCGGATATGCGCTCGACTGCCGGTGAGTCCTCCGTTCGGCCTGACAATCCTCCGCCGGCCTCCGTCGCCCAAAGCCAACGGCTCGATTCAATTGAGTCCGATGCGCTGGCCCGCGCGCAGGCTGGCGACCATCAGGCCTTTTCCGAACTCTACTCTTTGCACAAAAGACGCATCTATTCATTATGCCTGCGCATGGTAGGCAACACTGCGGAAGCTGAAGATCTGACCCAGGAGGCTTTTCTCCAGTTGTACCGCAAGATCGCCACCTTTCGCGGCGACTCGGCCTTTTCCACCTGGCTGCACAGGCTGGCAATCAATGTAGTTCTCATGCAGTTGCGCAAAAAGGGCTTAGCGGTGATTTCTTTGGATGAAGCGATGGAGCCCGCACAGGAAGAACGAGCCGGCCGTAGCTTCGGCGCTCCCGATATTACCTTAGCCGGCGCCATCGATCGCATGGCCCTGGAGCGCGCCGTAGAGAATCTGCCGGCCGGCTATCGCCTCATTTTTGTACTCCACGACATCGAGGGCTTCGAGCATAACGAAATAGCCTCCATGCTCGACTGCTCCATCGGCAACAGCAAGTCCCAGTTGCATAAAGCCCGGCTCAAACTGCGCGATGCCTTGCGCATCTATCCCCAACAGGAGGGACAGCGATGACTGAAGACGCCAGCATTTTGAGTTGCGCGCAGTTCCAGGCTCAATTGCCAGAATTGATCGGGTCGGGCGAGAACATCGCAATTCACCCCCATATCCTGGGTTGCCAGCGATGCAGCGCCCTGCTCGCCGATCTTGAGACTATCGCTGCTGCTGCACGCCAGCTGTTCCCCATTGTGGAGCCGCCAGACGAATTGTGGAATCACATCGAGTCTGCAATCAAGCTTGAGCAGGACTCCTTGAACCGCGGATAGAGCTTCCTCGCCGCCCCGCTGTCTCACATTCCGGCGGCTTTGGCCGATACACCATTCGAGCGATTCTGCAACCAACTGGCAAGGTGCCGCACCTCGCAACGCCCTCAGCCTGTGGTGTATGCGCAGGTCGCGCCGGATAGTTGTCCGTGGACAGGAGGAACCTCGCTTTGTCCTGCCGCGTATTTCAGGGTGTATCGTGCGATGCCATCCCCGTGGTGAGCAAGAAAGGGGAAGACTGCCGGGAACAGATTTTTGAAACTTTTTAAACCATGCTCCATCCAATGAAGGAAAGTTGATACGAGGACACTCAATGCCAAACCAGCCTTCGGTTCCGTCACCTGCCAAAGATATCCCCTTGAAAAATGCACCCGGAGTACGCCTGATTCCTGTCCTGCCCGTGCGGGATACTGTCCTGTTCCCCCATGCGGTCCTCCCACTCACGGTGGGACGCGAGAGTTCTATCCAGTTGATCGAGTCCCTGGGCGAGGAGCGGTCGATTGTTGTAGCTGCCCAAATCGACCCCCGGCTGGATTCCCCCAAACCCGCCGATCTCCACACGGTTGGCACCCTTGCCACCGTCCATAAAGTTGTGCGCATGCCCAACCAAAGCCGTTTTGTTTTCACCGAAGGGGTTGAGCGAGTGCGGCTGCTGCGCTACTCGCAGACCGGGCCCTTCATGGTGGCCGAGGTCGAAACGCTTGAGGACGAAGCGCCGGAATCCACGGCAGGCGTTGAAGCGCTCGTGCGCAATGTGATCGGACAGTTTCAGCAGATTGTCTCCGAGTCTCAGACGCTATCTGACGAGCTCCGAACGATTGCGGCTAATATCGAGGAGCCGAGCCGCCTTGTGGACTTTGTGGCTTCTTCGCTGCCTTTCCTAACCACCGATGACAAGCAGCAACTGCTCGAGACTCCGAGCATTATGGACCGTCTCGAGTTCGTCAACAAGCACCTGGCAAAAGAGATTGAGGTGCAGCAGTTGCGCGCCAAGATCCAGACCGAGGTGCAGGATCAGGTACAGCAGTCTCAGCGCGACTATTATTTGCGCGAGCAGATGAAGGCCATCCAGAAGGAGCTGGGTGATGTGGACGAGGGCCAGCGCGAAGTGGAAGACCTGCGCAAGAAAATTGATGATGCCAACATGCCGGAGGACGTGAAGAAAGAAGCGCTGAAAGAGCTTTCGCGCCTCTCGCGCATGTCTCCCATGGCCGCCGACTATTCGCTGACGCGCAACTACATTGAATGGCTTGCGGTACTGCCGTGGTCCAAGAGTTCCGGCGAAAAGATCGACATCAACAAAGCGAAGGAGATTCTAGACGAAGACCATTATGAGTTGAAAAAGGTCAAAGATCGCGTTCTCGACTACCTCAGCGTGCTTGAACTCAAGCCGGACATGAAGGGGCCAATTCTGTGCTTCGTCGGCCCTCCAGGGGTCGGCAAAACCAGCCTGGGCCGGTCGATCGCCCGGTCCCTGGGGCGCAAGTTCCAGCGCGTATCTCTGGGCGGTATGCACGACGAGGCCGAGATTCGCGGCCATCGCCGCACCTACATCGGCGCGCTTCCCGGTCAGATCATCCAGAGCATCCGCCGGGCCGATTGCAACGACCCGGTGATCATGCTGGACGAAATCGACAAGCTGGGCCGCGACTTCCGCGGCGATCCGGCCTCGGCCCTTCTTGAAACGCTTGATCCGGAGCAGAACAATACGTTCCGGGACAACTATCTGGACGTTCCGTTCGATCTGTCCAAGGTGCTCTTCATCTGCACCGCCAACATGCTGGATACGGTGCCGCCACCTCTGCTCGACAGGATGGAGCTAATCTTCCTGCAAGGGTACAGTGAGGAAGAGAAGCTGCATATTGCCAACCGCTACCTGATTCCGCGTCAGATTAAGGAAAACGGAATCACGCCGGAGCAGATCGAGTTTCCCGAGGATGCGGTACGCTGGGTGGTGCGCCACTACACGCGCGAGGCCGGAGTGCGCAAGCTGGAACAGGTGCTCGGTACGGTCTGCCGCAAGCAGGCGCGGCGCGTGGTCGAGGGCAGCACGGAAAAGCTGATCGTCACCCGCGAGATTCTCAAGGAGTTCCTGGGCGGTATTCAGGTACGCGTCGAGACCGAAGTGGCGGAGCGGGTCAAGCGCCCCGGTGTGGCTGTGGGACTGGCCTGGACGCCGGCCGGCGGCGACATCCTCTTCATCGAAGCCAACAAGATGAAGGGAAAAGGCGGCTTTACCATGACCGGACAGATCGGCGAGGTCATGCAGGAGTCCATGCAGGCCGCGCTCACCTGGGTCAGGTCAAACGCGGCAAGCCTGGGTCTTGCCGAAGACTTTACCAAGGAGATCGACCTGCACATTCACGTGCCGGCCGGAGCCATCCCCAAGGACGGTCCATCGGCGGGCGTCACCATGGCCACGGTGCTGGCATCCTTGCTCACCGATACGCCGGTGCGTCCGCTGACGGCCATGACCGGCGAGATCACGCTCAGCGGCAACGTGCTGCCGGTGGGCGGCATCAAGGAGAAGTTCCTTGCCGCGCGCCGGGCCGGGGTGCAAACCATCATCCTGCCCGCCGACAACCGACAGGACGTCGAGCAGGACCTTACACCGGAACTGATCGAGGGTGTTGCGATTCATTACGCCAGCCGCATTGAGGACGTGCTGGCCGTAGCCTTGCCGCTCTTAAAGGCACGGCCGGACACGCTTCAAGACACGCTGCCGGTTGTGGAGGACGAGCTCGCGGTGGGTAGCATCGCGTAAATCGTATTCACCCTGAATTCTTGACGTCCATGCTTATCTCGAAAAGGATGGGCGTCAAGAAAGCCAATCCAATGCCGATCCCTTATTTCTCCGGCAGCCGAGTCTCGGCTTTGGACGCGGGCTGTGCTGCCTCTTATACCGCAAGCCGCTGACCGAGGCGACCGGCTATACTCCCCATTGTTGAAATATCTTTTTCGGGAGCGCGCCCATGCCTTCATCCGCTATCGTCTTTGCCCGCCAAAACCAGCCCCGCTTTCTGGATGAATTGAAAGCTCTGCTCCGCATTCCGTCCATCTCGACGCTGCCTGAACACAAGGGCGATTGTCGTCAAGCTGCCGAGTCCGTCGCGGCGGAACTCAAGCGCATCGGCATGCAGAATCTCCGGCTCATCGAGACCGAAGGCCACCCGCTTGTCTACGCCGACTGGCTCCACGCCGTGGGCAAACCAACAGCGCTGATTTACGGGCATTACGATGTTCAACCGCCCGATCCGCTGGACGAGTGGCTCTCTCCGCCCTTCGAGCCCACCGAGCGCGACGGCAACCTCTACGCCCGAGGCGCTGTGGACGACAAGGGCCAGGTGTGGGCCCAAGTAAAGGCGCTGGAGTCGCTGCTGGCCAGCGGCTCGCTGCCGTTGAATGTACGCGTTCTCTTCGAGGGCGAAGAAGAAGTTGGTGGCGAGGGCATTGCGCGCTTCGTCGCCTCGAAGCCGCCCGAACTCAACGCGGACTTCGCCCTGGTCTCAGACACTGAGATGTTTGCGCCCGGATTGCCTACCCTCTGCGTGGGCCTTCGGGGAATGATCTATACCGAGCTTGAGGTGCGCGGAGCACGCTCCGATCTGCACTCCGGCATGTACGGCGGCGCGGCGCCCAATCCTTTCATCGCGCTGGCGCAGATATTGGCGCGCCTCAAGGACGAGGACGGCCACATCCTGATTCCGGGATTTTATGACGGCATCATCCCTCCCAGTCCCGAGGAGCTCGCTGCATGGCGGAGCCTTCCCTTCGACGAAGAGCAGTACCGCATCGCCGAGGTTGGATCGCGGGAACTGGTCGGCGAGGCCGGCTATAGCGTGCTTGAACGAACCTGGGCCCGGCCTACTGTCGATGTGCATGGCATGCCTGGCGGATTTATTGGAGCGGGCGCCAAGACCGTAATCCCCGCCAAAGCGGTGGCCAAGGTCTCTATGCGCCTGGTTCCCGGCATGATTCCGGCCAAAGCCTTCGCTCAGTACAAAGGCTACGTCGAGCGGATTGCCCCTCCCGGCGTGGATGTCGAGGTGCGTCTGATTCACTCCGGCGATCCTTGTCTGATCCCAGTCGACAATCCCTATATCCAGGCAGCTACCCGCGCTCTGCGCGAGGTATGGGGCAAAGAGACGGTGTTTATCCGGTCCGGAGGATCGATCCCCATCGTCGGCGATTTTGCCCGCCACCTCGGCCTGCCCAGCGTCATGATGGGCTTCGGCCTGCCCGACGACGGTCTGCACGCGCCTAACGAAAAGTTCTGTCTGAAGAACTTCGAGCTGGGCATTGAGTCGCTGATTCGTTTTCTGGAGGAAGTGGGGCGTTGAGCCGGGCGAACGGCGAACATAAGCTCGACATAGCCGGCTTTGTCCTCGCCGGTGGCCGCTCCAGCCGGATGGGCGAGGACAAAGCGCAGCTTCTGTTTGGCGGCCAGTCGCTTGCCCAGCGTGCTCTTCAAATTCTGATTCAAGCTGGTTTGAGTGCGTCTCTAGCGGGCGGGGCTTCGAGTCTTACTAGTTTTGCCCCTGTCATCGAAGATTCCAAGCCGGGATTAGGCCCTTTAGGCGGCATCTGTGAGGCGCTCGCTTCTACGTCCGCGCGCTGGGCGGTCTTTTTGCCCGTCGATCTGCCTCTGCTTCCCGCCTCTCTGGTTGCGTTTCTCCTCGATCATGCGCGGATCACAAAGAGAGCCGTCACCTTGTGCTCTGTCAACGGTTTCGCCCAGACCTTTCCGGCAGTGGTAGATCGGACAGCCCTGCCAGCGCTCGAAACAGAACTTGCAGCCGGACGCGCAGGATGCTTTTCCGCATTCCAGGCCGCCGCTGCCAGCCTGAGCCAACCAGTGACTGTTCTTGCGGTCGAGACGCTGGTTCAGGCTGGTCAGGTAGCACATCCAAACGACTTGCCCGCCGCTTGCTGGTTTCTGAATGTGAACGCACCCGAGGACCTAAGTCGCGCAAAGGCCTGCGCGAGCCGGGCCGAACGGTCAGCGGGAGCTTGAATCCTTTGCCTGCAACCGATTCGCCCAATCCAGGCTGAGAACAGCAAAATCGTCAAAGGCGTCGTTGTGGCC
>Ga0302320_10016742_pt1 | contig 14938 bp, 10 predicted proteins | sample Bog_T0_3_FD_202130 | JGI IMG/M metagenome (GOLD analysis project Ga0302320, IMG submission 202130) | Peat permafrost microbial communities from Stordalen Mire near Abisko, Sweden - Bog_T0_3 | ecosystem: Environmental > Terrestrial > Soil > Wetlands > Peat | place: Sweden: Abisko, Stordalen Mire... | reverse complement strand
ACGCCAAGGTGCGCGGCTATCAAGGCGCGGACCTGGCGGCGGCCGATGCATTGGCGGCGGTTGCCAAGCACTTCTGCGCCTATGGGGCGGTGACCGCGGGCCGCGAATACGCCTCCGTCGACATTTCCGAGCGCACGCTGCACGAGGTGCATCTGCCGCCGTTCGCCGCGGCGGTCGAGGCGCAGGTGGCGGCCGTCATGCCGGCCTTCACCGATCTTGCGGGCATACCGATGAGCGCAAACGTGGCGCTGCTGCAAGGCTGGCTGCGCGAACGGCTGGGATTCAAGGGCGTCATCGTCAGCGACTACAACGCCATCGCCGAACTCATTCATCACGGCATCGCCGCGGATCTCGCGCAGGCCGCTACCCTCGCGCTGCAGGCCGGCGTGGATATCGACATGATGTCGGATGCCTATCGACGCGGACTGCCGGTGGCGCTGGAGCGTGGCTGGGTGAGCATGGCGCAGATCGATGAGTCGGTGCGGCGCGTGCTGCGGCTCAAGGAACAGCTGGGGCTGTTCGATGATCCGTATCGGCGCGGCACGACGCCGGAGAGCGTCGATGCAGTCGCCTCACGCCGGCGCCTGGCGCGCGCAATCGGCGCCCGTGCCATCGTGATGCTCAAGAACGACAAGGGCGTGTTGCCGCTGGTTGGCGCTTCCCATCGCCTCGCCGTGATCGGGCCGCTGGCCGATGCGTCCGCGGAAATGCGCGGCCCCTGGTGGGGTGCGGCCGCGCCTGAGGGTCATGTGACGGTGATCGCCGGATTGCGTGCCGCGTTGTCCGAGGAGCGCGTGCTGCATGCGGCCGGAGTCGATATCGTGAGCCACGACTTGGCGGGAATTCCGGAAGCGGTCGCGCTATGCGCAAAGGCGGACAGCATCGTTCTGTGCCTGGGCGAGGCGGCGACCATGAGCGGCGAGGCAGCCAGCCGGGCACACCTAGGCCTCCCCGGGCGGCAACGCATTCTCGCGGAGGCGGTGCTGGAGCGCGCCGCGGCCCTTTCCAAGCCGGTGATCGTGGTCGTGTTCTCGGGCCGGCCGCTGGTGCTGCCGTGGCTCATCGAGAAGGCCGATGCAGTGCTCGCTGCCTGGTTTCTGGGCAGCGAGGCCGGCAACGCCATCGCGGACGTCATCATGGGGCACGTAAGCCCAAGCGGGCGCACCGCCGTGAGCTGGCCGCGCGCCCTCGGCCAGGTACCCATATTCTTCGGCGAACGCCCGAGCGGGCGCCCGGCGGATCCAAAAGACCATTACACCAGCAAGTATCTGGACGTGCCGAACGATCCCTTGTTCCCTTTCGGGCATGGCCTTACCTATGGGCACTTCACTTTGTCGAATTTGCGCCTGTCGCAGAATCGGGTGACCGAGTCCGACACCCTGATGGTAAGCGTCGATGTGATCAACGACGGCGCGCGCGTCGCCGAGGAGACGGTGTTCCTGTTCACCCATGACAAGCTGGCCAGCGTCGCCCGTCCGCTGCTCGAGCTCAAAGGGTTCGGCAAGATCAAACTGGCGCCCGGGGAGGCGGGCACCCTGACGCTGTCCCTGGCCATTGCCGAATTGCGCTATCTTGGCATCGACCTGCAGCCGGTATTCGAGGCAGGCGAGGTGGAGATTCTGGTCGGCCCCTGCGCCGACCGTGCGCAGCTGATCGCCGGCAGCATTCACCTGTCCTGAGGGGCTTGGATGAAATTACCTTCAGAGTCGCCAACCGAGTTGGCCAGCGGCGATACTGGCGCAGTTCGACGCACACCCAATGCGAGAGTGAGGATTGCTCCCATGAAAACCATTTGCCTGATGACGGTCGTGATGCTGTTGTGCGTGAGCACCTCGTTCGCAAAGGCGCCGGCTCACAAAGCGCACCACCACCGATCTCACCACCACCCGCACGCCGCGGCGCACCACCACGCGCACTCCGCGGCTCACCACCACGCACATCACCCTCAGCATCACAGCTAGATCGGCTCCTCGATCGATTTCGCCAGCGGCGTGAAGGTCCTGGGGCCTGTGGGCGTCATGTACCAACAGTCCTCCAGCCGCACTCCGAATTCGCCGGGGATGTAGAGGCCGGGCTCGTCGGAGAAACACATGCCCGACTGCAATGGGGTCGCATCGCCGTGCACCAGGTAGGCCGGTTCGTGGCCATCCAGCCCGATGCCGTGCCCGGTGCGGTGCGATAGTCCGGGCAGCCGGTAGCCGGGACCCCAGCCCTCGTGCTCGTAGTAGCTGCGCACCGCATCGTCGAGCTTGCCGACGGGCGTGCCGATTGCCGCGGTCTCGAGCGCGATCTGCTGTCCGCGCTTGACGGTGTTCCAGACCTTGCGCTGGCGCGCATCGGCTGCGCCGAATACCCAGGTGCGCGAGATATCCGATTGATATCCGTGCACGCTGCAGCCGCAGTCCATCAGGATGATGGAGCCCTGGCGCACGGCCTGCGCCTGCAAGGATCCATGCGGATAGGCCGAGGCCTCGTTGAGCAGCACCAGCGCGAATTCGGGCGATCCCCCAAGCGCGGCCGTGGCGCCTTGCATCAGAGCCGCGATCTCGGTTGAGCTCATGCCGCTCTGCACCCGCGCGTGCACGAAGCGCAGCGCCTCGATGGTCACATCGTTGGCGACCTGCATGAGAGCCAGTTCCGCGGGCGACTTCAACAGCCGGCAGCCGCGCACCAGCGCATCGCCGGAGATGATTTCATAGGCCTTCGAGATTTGCCGGATGCCGTCGACGATGAAGAACCGGGTGGTGGATTCCACCGCGAGAATTCCGGAGTCCACGCCCCGGCTTCGAAGCCCCTGCACGATGAGTTCGAACGGACTCTCGTGCTCGTTCCACGCGCGCACCTCGCCGCCCACCTGCAGGGTTTCCCGGACGGACGGCTCTTCGAAGGCCGGCGTCACTACAACCAGCTCGCCGTGCGCGGGGATGAGCGCGGCGGTGGTGCGCTCGGATCGATGCCAGCGGATTCCAGTGAAGTACTCCAGCGTCGAACCCGACTCGATCAGCAGCGCCGCCGCCTTGCGCTGCTGCATCAGTCCCTGGAGCTTGGCGATGCGCGCCCGGCGCTCGTCCACCGAAATCGGCTGCGCCTCGAGAGTCAGGGAACGCAGGTCGCCGAACGGCGTTGCGGACGCTGTGGCCGGACGGGCGGCGGCGCCAAGCAGCGGCGCGGCGGCCGTGCCTTGCAGAAAGGTGCGTCTCGACAGCATGTCATCTCCGGTAAGTGCGCGGGCCCAGCCTTCCATGCACCCCGTCCCACCAACCGGACAGGAGCGCGCGCAGTTTGGGGATTTTCGAGTCTTCGTACAAGAGCACGCGCTTGCAGATCTTCAAGCAGGATAGAAAGCTCTTCAAGATCCAGCCGCCCCGGCGGTAGTCGCCGTATTCGCGCAGCATGACGGTTTTGTTGCGCGCGCCGTAGTAGCGGCGGTCGGCGGAATGGTTGGTGGTCGACTTCGTCATCCACAGCCAGCGATGCTGGGTGGGCGCGCCAATCGCATGAGTCATCAGCGCGCGCCGCGAGCGGATCACCTGAAGACCGCGGGCCACAGCGCGCTTGCAGTAGTCCAGGTCGACGTAGTCGATGAAAAACTCCTCGCGGAACGGACCAATGGCGGAGTACGCCGCCAGCGGCAGCAGCGATCCGGAGGTGATGACGTATTCGGCATCGACCCATGGCGCCGGCGCGGTCTGGTCGGCGTCGCTTTGCGCAGCCGCGCCCGCGTCGGTCCGAAACCCGGAACCGACCAAACCCAGCCGTCCCTCCGGAAATGAGTCATGGATGGCGAGCAGCGTTTCGACCAAGTCGCCGTCGACCCGGCTGTCTTGGTCGAACAGCACCGCCATGCGAAAGCCGTGAGCAAGCGCATATTGGATGCCGATATTCAACGCGCGCGCGATGCCGAGATTTTCGCGATTCGGCAGCAGCGTGACAGCGGGGTCGGATGCGAGCCCGCGCAGCATCGAAAGCTCGGCGACGGAGCCGTTGTCCACTATGACCACGGCAGCCACTTGCCGGGAAATCGCGGCCAGCCGCAGCGGAAATTCCGCATCGGGGTGATAGGTCACCACGATGGCGCATACCGCGCTCGGGAACGCCGGCGGCTGGGACATGCTATCGCCCGGTCAAGACGCTGCCGTTGCGGCGATGGAGGCGGTCTGGGCGGCCGGGGTGGTTGCGGCGTTTGCAGCCGCCATCGGCGCCGCCTCCGGGGGCAGCGCGAGCAGCACGCACAGCCCGGGATTGCGATCCGTTAATTCCAGAGTGCTGCCGTGCAGCTTGGCAACGGCTTGCGCCAGGCTTAAGCCTAAGCCGGAGCCTGGGGTTCCGCGGCTCGAATCGCCGCGGTAGAAGCGCTCGATCACCTTGGCTTTTTCATCCTGCGCGATGCCCGGTCCATTATCCGCCACGGCGATCTCCGCGCCGCCCCCGCGTCGCCGCACCAGAACCTCGATCGTGCCTCCTTCCGGCGCGTACTTGAGCGCATTGTCGATGAGGTTGCCGAGCGCCTGGGCCAGCAATACCGGATCGCCGGGCACGCGTGTGGGACCGTCCGCCTGGAACTTGAGCTCGATGTTTTTGAGCTCCGCGGCTGGGGCGTAAAACTCCGCGGCCGCCGCGGCCACCTCCGCCACATCGAGGGACACGAAGCCGGACCGGCGCAGGCCGGCGTCGATTTCCGCGAGCCGCAGCAGCGCATCGAAGATGCGGATCACCCGGTCCACGTCGGCGACCGCGGCATCGATCTGAGCATAGGTTTCCTCGGTCGTCGGCCTGAGCAAGGCCAATTCCTCGAGCCGCGCGCGCAGCTCGGCGAGCGGCGTGCGCAGGTCATGCGCAATCGAATTGGACACATTGCGCACCCCGTGGACCAGCAGCTCGATCTGATCCAGCATGCCGTTGATGGTGCGCGACAGGGTGTTGAGCTCATCGCCGCTGCGATCCGTCGGCAAGCGGTGCTTGAGATCGCCGTGAATGATGGCCGAGACGGTCTGGCGGATGCTGTGAATCCGCGATAACAGCTCGCGCCGCGTCATGAAGCCGCCCACCAGGCCGGCGATCAACAGCACGCCCACGGCGGCGGCCAGCCCATACCAGAAGCGCGCCTCCAGCGGCGCAAACAGCTTGTTGTCGCGTCCCACCAACAAGTAGTAGCTGCCAAGCGTGGCGACGTGCATCAGTGCCGTTGCATTCGAACGAGCGCCGGCTCCGATGGAGAGGGTGTAGTTCCCCGGTAGCGCCGGAAGGCTGCTGGGCCACGCGGGAAGGTTGCCCGCCAGCGGGTGCATTGCGGCATCGGTCAGCAGCAGGATGCGCTCGCCGGGGATCTGCATGGAGACGCGCGCGTCGATATTGCTCTTCAACCCCGTCACGCCGTCGTGTCGAAAGATGTCGGTCAGCCGCTGCGCATCGGATTGCAGGAACTCGGCGCGCCCGTCCTGGATGGTTACATGCCAGGCGTACCAGAGGGGAGCGGCAAAGGACACCAGTGCGACGATACCCAGCACCACATAGCCTGCCGCGAGCGATACCGCCGAGGAGCGCATGACGCTAGTCACTCGCGGTTACCGTGTAACCCGCGTTGCGCACCGTGCGCAGCAGCGGACGGTCGAACTCGGCATCGATCTTCTGGCGCAATTTGCTGATGTGCACGTCGATGACGTTGGTCTGCGGGTCGAAGTGATAATCCCACACGTTCTCCAGCAGCATGGTGCGCGTCACCACCTGGCCGGCGTGGCGCATGAGGTATTCAAGCAGCTTGAACTCGCGCGGCTGCAGCGCGATGGGCCGATCGCCGCGGGTGACCTTGCGGGTCAAGGGGTCCATGTGCAGGTCGCCGACGGTGAGCGGCGTCTCCTGGTTTATTCCCTGCGCGCGCCGATGCAGCGCATCCAGCCGGGCCAGCAATTCGCCGAACGCAAACGGCTTGGCCAGATAATCGTCGCCGCCGCTGCGCAAACCGCGGATGCGGTCATCGACCTCCGACAATGCACTCAAGATCAGAATTGGAGTGCGCTTGCCGGCCTTGCGCAGCACTTCGACGATGGCCAGGCCATCGATTTCCCCGGGCAGCATGCGATCCATGATGATGACGTCATACGGTTCGCTCGCGCCGAGAAACATGCCGTCGCGCCCGTTGGCCGCGTGATCGATGGTGTGCCCGGCTTCCTGAAGCCCCTTGACCACGAACTGGGTGACCCGCTCGTTGTCCTCGACCAGCAGTATCTTCAAGGCGTTTCCCCCAAGGGCTGCGGCGGCGGCGCCCGGTCCGCGTGCGCGGGAATCTCGGCGCGGCCGCGGCGCCGATTCAGCCAAAGGCTGAACCGATCCAGGTACAAATAGATGACAGGTGTGGTGAACAGAGTCAATGCCTGGCTCAGAACCAGCCCTCCCACCATGGTGTAGCCCAGGGGCTGGCGAAGTTCGGAGCCGGTGCCGCGCCCCAGGGCCAGCGGCAAGGCGCCCAGCAAGGCCGCCATGGTGGTCATCATGATCGGACGGAAGCGCAGCAGGCATGCCTGGCGGATCGATTCGCGCGGCGACAGATGCTGCTCGCGCTCCGCTTGAATGGCGAAGTCGACCATCATGATGCCGTTCTTTTTCACGATGCCGATCAGCAGGATGATGCCTATCAAGGCCATGACCGTCAGATCGAAGTGAAATATCAGCAGCACCAGCAGGGCGCCGACACCCGCCGAGGGCAGGGTGGAGAGAATGGTCAGCGGATGAATATAGCTTTCGTAGAGCATGCCGAGAATGATGTACACCGCCACCAGCGCCGCGAGAATCAAATACGGCTGGGTCTTGAGCGAACTCTGGAATGCCTGCGCCGTGCCTTGGAAGGTGCCGTTGATGGTTGCCGGCAGGTGCATCTGCGCGGATACGCGCGTGATGGCGTCCACGGCCTCTCCGAGAGCGGCCCCGGGCGCGAGGTTGAAGGACAGCGTGACCGCGGGAAACTGCCCTTGGTGACTGATGGACAGATAGGTGACGTGCTGGGTGTCGTAGCGGGTCATCGCCGACAGCGGCACCATCTGGCCGGTCAGCGCGGACTTCACGTACAGCTTGCTGAGCGAGTCGGGGTCGCCCTGCAGAGACGGCGTGATTTCCAGGATCACGTGGTAGCTGTTGGCCTGCGTGAAAAACTGCGCCGCCTGGCGCTGTCCATAGGCGTCGTACAGCGCGATATCCACCGCGGCGGGCTGAATGCCGTAACGCGCAGCCGCATCCCGGTCGATCTCCAGGGACAGCATGCCGCTGCTGGTCTGCTGGTCGGAGGCCACATCGCGCAGCATCGGCAACTTCTGCAAAGCGGCGAGTTCCTTGGGCGCCCAGTCGTTGAGCTCCTTGATGTCCGAATCCTGCAAGGTGTACTGATATTGCGTGCGCGAGGTGCGGCCGCCGATGTTCAAATCCTGGGCGGCCTGCATGAACAGGGTGGCGCCGGGCACCTTTGCGAGCTGCGGTCGAAGCCGGGTGATGATCTGGTCCGCGGTGGCGTCGCGCTCATCGCGGGGCTTTAAGCCGATGATCACGAATCCATTGTTGAGGGGCCGCGAGCCGCCGAGTCCGGTCCCGTAAGTCGCGACGCCCGGATCGCGCTCCACCACGTCCAGCAGAAGATGCTGGCGGCGCACCATCTCGGTGAATGAGATGTCCTGTGGCGCGTCGGAGATGCCGGAAATGATGCCGGTGTCCTGCTGCGGAAAGAAGCCCTTGGGAATCACGATGTACAGCGCAACGGTCAGCGCCACGGTGAACAGGAACACGATCAGGGTCGCGCGTTGGTGATCCAGGACGTAGTCCAGGCCGCGCGTGTACCAGGCAAGAATCTTGTCGAATGCTCGCTCCACCGCCATGTAGGCGCGGCCGTGCTGCGCGTGCTTTTCGTCGCGCAGGAACAGCGCGCACATGGTCGGCGACAGGGTGAGCGCCACGAATGCCGAGACCGCGATGGTCATGGTCATGGTGATGGCGAACTCGCGGAACAGCCGGCCGATGATGCCGCCCATCAACAGCAGCGGAATGAATACCGCGACCAGGGAGACGCTGATGGACATGATGGTAAAGCCGATCTCGCTCGCACCCTTGAGGGTCGCCTGCAGGGGCGAGAGGCCGTTCTCGATGTGCCGATAGACGTTTTCCAGCATCACGATGGCATCGTCGACCACGAAGCCGACCGCGATGGTCAGCGCCATCAGCGACAGGTTGTCGAGACTGTAGTGCAGCACGTACATCATGGCGGCGGTGCCCAACAGCGCCAGCGGCACGGTGACTCCCGGGATGATGGTGGCCCAGGCATTGCGCAAAAACAGGAATATGACCAGCACCACCAGCGCGATGGTGAGCGCGAGCGTGAACTCGACGTCGCGTACCGCGGCCTGAATCGTCGTGGTGCGATTGGCGACCGTATCCACCTTGATGGAGGGCGGCACGGAGGCGAGGGCATGCGGCAGAAGCGCTTGCACGCGCTCCACCGCATCGATGACATTGGCGCCGGCCTGCTTGTAGATCAACAGCAGAATGCCGTTGTGGCCGTTCTGCCAGGCCGTCAACAGGGTATTTTCCGGCCCATCGACGGCGACGCCGATGTCGCGGATGCGTACCGGAGCGCCATTCCGGTAGGCCACCACCACGTCGTTCCACGGCGCGGCCTTCAGCAGCTGATCGTTGTCGTATATCGTCAGGCTGCGCGTTGGACCATTGATCGCGCCCTTGGGTGCATCCACCGTCGCCGCATTGATGACGCCGGCGATGTCCTCCATTTGCAAGCCCAGCGCGGCGAGCTTGACCGGGTCGATCTGCACGCGCACGGCGGGCTTCTGCTGGCCGCCGATCGCCACTTGAGCGATCCCGGGGATCTGCGAGATCTGCTGGGCCAGGACATTCTCGGTGTAATCATCGACGGTGGTGACCGGCAGCACGTCCGAGTGTGCCGAGAGGATGAGAATGGGCGAGTCGGCCGGATTGACCTTCTTGTAGGAGGGCGGCGTCGGCAGGTTCTTCGGCAGCTGGCCGCCGGCGGCGTCGATTCCGGATTGCACGTCCTGCGCGGCGGCATCGATTCTGCGGTCCAAGTCGAACTGCAGCACGATCAGCGAGGTGCCCAGCATGTTTTGCGAGGTCATCTGCGTCAGGCCGGAGATCTGCGCGAATTGGTATTCCAACGGTGTGGCAACCGTGGAAGCCATGGTCTCCGGACTCGCTCCCGGCAGCGAAGCGCTGACCTGAATGGTCGGGAAGTCCACCTGCGGGAGCGGCGCGACGGGCAACAACGGATAGACGACGAGTCCCACCAAGAATATACCGCCCATGAGCAACGAGGTCGCTATAGGACGGCGGACGAAGGGCTCTGAAATACTCACGATGCGTCGGCGGCCGGGGGTTTGGCGGTGCTCGCAGCGGATCCAGCGGCCGCGAAGCTCACATGCGTGCCTGCCTGCAGGCGGTATTGATTGCTGATCGCCACGCGTTCATTCAACTCAAGTCCCGCCACGATCACCGTCAAGGTGTCGGATTGCGCGCCGATTTTCAGGCGCCTGACCTCCACGGTCGAATCGCCCTTGACGACATAGGTGAACGGGCCATCAGGCCCGAGTTGCACGGCGCTCGTGGGCACGGTCAGTGCGTTGCGCTCGGTGCGGATCAGCACGCGGGCATTGACATACTGTCCGGGCCACAGGCTGCTGCGCGCATTCTCGAAGGTGGCCTTGAGCTTGAGCGTGCCGGTTGCCTGCTGGATCTGGTTGTCGATCAGGCTCAAGGTGCCGCGGTCCAGTTCCTTGCCGCCGTCGCGGGCCAGTGTGGAGACGATGACCGGCCCTGCGGCCAATGCGGTCTGCATCACGCCCAAGTCTTCCTCGGGCAGGGTGAAGATCACCGAAATCGGCTGCAGCTGCGTCACCACGACGATGCCGGTGGTATCCGCGGCATGAACGATATTCCCGGGGTCGATCAGGCGAATGCCGGTTCGGCCATTGATCGGCGAGGTGATCCGGGTGTAGTCGAGCTGAGTTCGCGCATTGTCGATGACGGCTTGGTCGGACTTGAGCTGCGCCGCCATCTGGTCCACCAGCGCATGCTGCGTGTCGACGGTCTGCTTGCTGGCCAGATCCTCGGGCTGCAGCAGCGTGTAGCGCTGCAGGTCGCGCTTCGCGTTCTCGAGCTGGGCCTCATCCTTGGCCCTGGTGGCGAGCGCCTGGTCCAATGCTGCTTGATTGGGACGCGGGTCGATCTGCGCGAGCAGATCCCCGCTGCGCACATTCTGGCCCTCGGTGAACGCGATCTTCTGCAGTTCGCCGTCCACGCGCGCGGTGACCGTCACCGTGTAAAAGGCTTGAACAGTACCCAGGCCCTGAAGATAGACGGGCACATCGGCGTAGCTCGCAAGCGCCGTCTCGACCGCAATTGCCGGCGGCGCGGTGCGCGCGGCGGCGTCGGCGGATTTGTGCACGCCGCGCCAGATCACCAGCAGCAGCAATAGCGCGGCGCAGGCGGCTGCGATCACGATCTTTCGGTTGCCAACTGAATTCAGATGTTTCATCGAGTCCTCACCCTTGATGCCAGCCGCCGCCGAGCGCGGTGAATAAATCGACCAATGCCTGCAGATGCGCGTATCGCACTTGCACCAGGGTGTCCTGGGCAGTGAACAGCGCGTTCTCGGTGTTGAGCACGGTTAATACGCTTACGGTTCCCGCGCGCATCTGCGCTTTGGCGAATTCGAAGGCGCGCTGCGCCTTGCTCACGGCGTCGGCTTGACGCACCTGCTGATCGGAGGTCTGCCGGGTCGCCACCAGAGCGCTTTCGACATTGCTGAAAGCCGTGATGACGGTCTTGTGATAGGTGCTCACCAGCTCGCTGTAGCGCGCCTTGCTGTATTGATACTGGCCGCGGATGGCGCCGCCGTGGAAGATGGGCTGGGTGAGGCCGGCGCCCACGGCATAGATGCGGCTGTAGGGGTTCACCAGGGTTGCAAGCGCCGTGCTCTCATAGCCGCCGGTGGCGGTCAGGTCGATGCTGGGAAAGAAAGCGGCGCGCGCGACCGTGATGTCCGCGTTGGCGGCGATCAATTGCTGTTCCGCCTCGGCGATATCCGGCCGGCGCGACAGAAGCTGAGAAGGCAGCCCTTCGATCACCGCCGGGGGCGCAAGCTCGGTCAGCGTTCCCTTGTCGATCAGCAAGGACTCGGGCGTGCGGCCGAGCAGCACGGCAAGCGCGTACACAGTTTGCCGGAACTGCTGCAGCAAGGGCGGAATCGCGGCATTCAACAGCGCAACCGTGGTGTCTTGCTGCGCGACGTCCAGGCCGGTGGCCGTCCCGGCCGCTTGCTCGGCCTTGAGGCCGCGCAGCACGGATTGGCCATTCTCGAGATTATGGCGTGCCACCTCGATGCGATCGCGCAGTTCCAACGCCTGAAAGTAGGTGCCCGCCACACTGCTGATGACCGTGAGCGCCACGGTCTGCTGATCGAAGCGGCTGGCAGAGGCGGTGGCGAGCGCCGCAGCGCGCAGCGCGCGATTCTTGCCCCAGAAATCCAGTTCGTAGCTGGCGCTGATCTGCGGATTGAACACATTGTAGAGTTCAGGTCCTGCGCCCGACACCGGCGCGCGCTCACGCGTCGCTGTCGCGCCAAAATCGACCGTGGGCAGCAACGCAGCGCCGGCGATGCGCACCTGCGCATCCGCTTCTTGAACCCGTGCGACTGCGGCGCCCAGGTCATCGTTGCTGCGCTGTGCCTCCGCGATCAACTCGTCGAGGCGCGCGGAACCGAACTCGTGCCACCAGCCGGCCGCGGGCCAAACGGAAGGCGCCGGGGCAGCAATGGTCTGGTTGGGCGTTTCCTGCCATTGGCCCGGCGGTGCAATGTCCGGGCGCGTGTAGGCCGGGCCCACGCTGCAAGAGGCCAGATGCACGCAAAAGCATCCCAGGAGCAATGAACCGCGCGCACGGGAATTCATGCCGGCCACCCTGGACCCGGGGTGGTTAAACTCGAATGGTCGAATTGTTAATTTATGTTAATGACAGGGCTGGGACGCTGCCGGGGAATCCGCAGCGTGAGGGCGCTCAAGCTTTAGTGGGTCTTTCGAATGATCCAAAGCCCGGGCTTGCCGCGCTGATTCAACCCCAGGCTCAGCAGCGCGGAACGATTCTCCCACAGCCGGGCGGCCGGCAGGCCCTCGCGATGCACCCGGCGTACCAGAGCGGCCATTCTTGCGGAAGGGCGATCCTGCCAAGCGTCGTCGTCGAGGCTCAGAGCGTTGCGTCGCATGGGCTGCAGCCCTCGAATGTGCTCTGAATCAGCGCGCTCTTCATGGTGTCCAGGCTCGGGGGCGTCAAGTCCAGATGGGTGCGCGCACTGGCACTTTGAGCGGTGCCCGCCCCGCGAGCGCCCGGTGGCCTGATATAGCGGCGGAGAAATCAGCCTCTTGATTTTCGACAGGAATCAAGCCTTCGGGGCTGTGCGCAAGCGTTGCGTGACCCACCAGTAGTGGCCTTCCGGATCCATTGCGCAGTAGCTCAAGTCCGACCAATAGGCTTCGCCGTAGTCGTGAACCGCCGGCTCCTCCACGATCCGCGCGCCGCGCGAGCGCGCATGCGCGCAGTGCGCGTGCGCATCGTCCACGAAGAACAGGATGCTTTGAGTATTGGCGCCGGCTAAGGATTTGGGACTGCGCAACGCGCGCTTCCAATGGCGGTCGGCCTGCGGGGCCTCCTGCGCCACCATGATGAGGCCCTCGCCGTAGGTCAATTCGGAATGCTCGATTTGGCCGTTCTCACCCTCGATCTTGATGCGGATTTCAAAGCCGAACGCAGCGCAAAGCCAATCGATGGCCGCGCCCGCGTCTTGATAGACGATGGCGCTCGACATGCGCGGCCAATCGCTTGGAGGGGGTTTCATATTCGCCTCGGGTGGTCGTTAATGTAGCGATACCGTCTATACTGCCGCCGCTTCCGTCAAGAATAAAGAGAGCGGGATGGAACAGAAGATCGGCGAATTGATGATCGAAAAGCGATCCATCGACTATGTGCCCATCGCCGAGCGGCACGGCAAGGTGTGGCATTTATGGCCGGTGTGGTTTTCCGGCGATGCGCACCTGGCCACCGTGGCCACGGGCGTGGTCGGCATCGCCCTCGGCGGCAATCTCGTCTGGACGGCGATCGCCGTGGTATTGGGCGGCGCGCTCGGCACATTTTTCATGGCGTTTCATTCCACGCAAGGCCCGCAACTCGGGCTTCCGCAGATGATTCAATCGCGGCCGCAGTTCGGCTATGTGGGCGCGCTCTTGGTGTGGGGCGTGGCACTGGTGGTGTATGTCGGTTTCAATGCCTTCAATCAGGTGCTGGCGGCGCAGACCGTGCACTCCCTCTACGGCGGCGATCCGACGCTGACCATGCTGGGGTTCACTCTGCTGTCCGTTTCCCTGGCTGTGATCGGCTACGACCTCATCCATCTGGCGCAGCGCTGGATCGCCTATGTGCTGATCGTCGCGCTGCTGGTGTTCTCCGTGGCGGTGCTGATGCGCGGGCCGCTGCCGGCGCAGGAAATCGCGCTCGGCGATTTTCGTGCCGTGCCCTTCCTGGCGCAATTCTTCGCCGCGGCGTCCTATCAGATCGCCTGGTCGATCTATGTGTCGGATTATTCGCGCTACCTGCCGCGCAATGTCGGCGTTAGCGCCTCCTTCTGGTGGACCTATCTCGGCGCATTCGTCGGCGGCGCGTGGACCATGCTGGTCGGCACCGTGGCGGCGGCGCTGTATCCGACCATGGAAATCTCCACCGCCCTGCGCAACGCCGCCGATGCCGTGCTGCCGGGCTTCGGCAAGCCGCTGTTATTGTGCTCATTGCTCGGACTGGTGACGATCACCTCGCTGAATTTTTACGGCGGGTCGCTGACGCTGTTGAGCGTCGTCGACTCGTTGAAGCCGAGCCGCCCGACTCTGGCCAGGCGCCTGGTGACGCTGGTCATCCTGACCGTGGCCGCGACCGGCCTCGCGTTGGTGTCATCGGAAAATTTCGCCGCGAAATTCGCCGAATTTCTCGCGGTGCTGCTGTACCTGTTGACGCCGTGGACGGCCATAAACCTGGTGGACTTCTATCTGGTGCGCAAGGGACATTATTCGGTGCGGGAAATTTTCAATCCGCACGGCATGTACGGACGCTGGAACTGGCGCGGGTTAACGGCCTATGCAGTGGGCTTCATCGTCATGATCCCGTTCTTCAGCACCGATACCTGGAAGGGGCCGGTGGCAAGGGCGCTTGGGGGTGCTGACATCGCCATGCTCGTGGGGCTGCCGGTTTCCGCCTTGGTGTACATCTGGGCCTGCCGCTCGCTGGATCTGGAGGCCGATCGGCGCCGGGCCGATGCCGCGGACATCGGCCTCGATCCCGATGCGCCCGCGGAAATGCCCCGCTAGTTCGGCCTCGCCAAGAACTCATTGATCACGGCGGCGACGCCGCTCGGATCCTCCCAGAAGGAATTGTGGCCCAGCCCATCGAAGACTTTGACCTGGGCCGCCGGTAAGGCTTTGCGCAGCGATTGGCGCGCCGGCTCCTCGATGATCGGATCCTTGCTGCCCCAAATCAGCAGCACCGGAGCCTTGAGCCGCGGCAGCGTGCTCTGCAGGTCGCCGTAGAGATTGGTCTCCGACAGCGCTTGGTCGAGCACCGCGAGCCAGACGCGAAGCGGTATGCCGGCCGCGTCCTTGCGCTGGCGGCGGATGAAATCCGGATCGACCGGCGTCGGCGAGTCCCACCAGGCAACCATGAAAGGCGAGTCCGGGTCGATCGGCTCCTTGAGCTTGAGGATTGCAGCGCGAAAATCGAACTGCGGCGGCTTTTGCGCCGCCGGCGGCACGCCGCCGGTCGAGGAGATGAGTACCACGCGAGCGGTGCGCTCGGGCCAGTATTCTGCGAAGGTCTGCGCAATGATGCTGCCGAG
>Ga0302320_10016739_pt1 | contig 14940 bp, 11 predicted proteins | sample Bog_T0_3_FD_202130 | JGI IMG/M metagenome (GOLD analysis project Ga0302320, IMG submission 202130) | Peat permafrost microbial communities from Stordalen Mire near Abisko, Sweden - Bog_T0_3 | ecosystem: Environmental > Terrestrial > Soil > Wetlands > Peat | place: Sweden: Abisko, Stordalen Mire... | reverse complement strand
GCGGCCCGCTGGGCCGGGCCATCGTGATTATCATCGGCGCCATCGCTGAGTTGGAGCGCAACCTGATCATCGAAAGGGTGCGCGCCGGCATGCGGCGCGCCCGTCTCGAAGGCCAGCACATCGGCCGCAATCCGTTGCAACTCGACAATGCCTCTATCCAGAGTGACCGCCAGCATGGCCAGAACCTGCGCCAGATCACCAAGGGCCATCGCATCTCAACAGCCACCGTACAGCGCGTGCTCCGCGAGCATGCCTCAACCGCCCAGGAGCAAGCCGCATGACCGAACAACTTCTCGTTCTACTTGTCTGCCTCGCCGTCATCATGGTGCTGGTCGCACTGCTCTATACTGCTGGCCGGGGCTATCTCTCCGCACTCACCGGTATGGGAAAACTCAGCGCCACACTCAGCCAGGTCCTCGCCGACACTCAGATGATCGAACTGTCGCTGCGCCAGCAACGGTGCGTGCTTTATGACGCCCACAAGCGAATCTCTGCTGTGACAAAAGCGATCGAAAAACCTGTCCTGTAAACCCAATTCAATCAATGGCCGGATCTCCCCGATCCGGTCGTGTCAAAAGGTATGGATTGTGGCACACCCTTCAGTAAAACTCAGACGTAAATTCCGGTTTGCCGCCTTCCAGCAACAGGAACAATGCCTACAGTATAGGTCGATGAGTGAACCGGCCTGCTTGTATCAAGTAAATTGCTGGATTCCTGATGGCTGTTCTCTGCTATAAATGGCTGTTTGCGTAAACTATTCTTATGCCATCTGCAGCCGCCGCTGAGAACCAACCTAAAAGGACATGGCTCGCAAGTATTGGGGCGCGTGGGAGCGCGCGTCTTCACGAGCGCGAGGAGCAGGTCTTTCTTCTGCTCTCGCTGCTGATTGGAGCGCTAACCGGGCTGGCCGTGGTTGCGTTTATCGTTCTCACGGAGCGGTTGGGAATGCGCCTCTATCCGGCGGACAGCGCCGCGTGGAGGCGGGTGCTGATACCGGTGACCGGCTCGCTGGCCATGGGTTTTCTGCTTTACCGCTTTTTTCCCAGTGCGCGCGGAAGCGGCGTGCCGCAGACCAAGGCAGCCCTCTTCGCGCGTGATGGATTCATCTCGTTGCGCACCGTTTTGGGCAAATTCTTCTGCACTGCGACCACACTGGCCAGCGGGATTCCGCTGGGCCGCGAGGGGCCGTCGGTTCAGGTGGGCGCGGGAATCGGCTCAGTTCTCGGCCGCGCGCTTGGATTGAGTCCGGAAAAGGTAAAAGCGCTGATTCCCGTGGGAGCGGCGGCTGCCATTGCTGCGGCATTCAATACGCCGATGGCGGCGGTACTGTTTGCCCTCGAAGAAGTGATGGGCGATATGAACGCGCCGATCCTGGGGTCGGTTGTTCTGGCCTCGGCTACATCCTGGGCAATGATGCGCCTGCTGCTGGGCAACAATCCGCTCTTTCAAGTGCCGCAATACACCTTGGTGCATCCGCTGGAACTGGGCATTTACGCCTTGCTGGGCATTGCCGGCGGCTTTTTATCTGTAGCCTTCACCAAGATGCTGCTGAAAATGCGCGGCTTCTTTCTGCGATTGCCCCGTAAGACGCAATGGTGTCATCCGGTGGTGGGTGGCGTGACGGTGGGCCTGATGGGCTGGTTTGTGCCACAGGTTCTGGGCGTGGGTTACACCTATGTCGGCAGCGCTCTGAACGGATCGATGGCGCTCAAGTTGATGCTGCTACTGGTGGCGCTCAAACTGGTTGGCGTGACGGTCAGCTACGCTTCCGGCAACGCGGGCGGAATCTTCGGCCCGGCACTCTTTCTCGGCGCCATGCTGGGAGGCGCGATTGGCACAGTGGCTCACAACTTGTTACCCGGATACACGGCCACGCCGGGAGCGTATGCGCTGGTTGGAATGGGAGCATTGTTTGCCGGCATCGTGCGCGCTCCCATGACTTCGGTGCTGATGATCTTTGAAATGACCAGGGATTACGCAGTGATCGTACCCTTGATGATCGCCAACCTGACCAGCCTGTACATTTCGCGGCGCTTTCAGAAGCAGCCCATCTACGAAGCGCTGGCGCATCAGGACGGCATCCATCTGCCTACTCCCGGAACCCTTTTCCAAAAAAGCAGGCGCACTGTCGCTCAGGTGATGCAGCGCTCTCCGCAAATTCTATCCGCGCAGATGCGAGTCGAGGATGCGGTGGAAGCGACTCGTTCCAGTCCATTCCGCATCTGGCCGGTGGCGGACAAGGAGTATTTTCTCGGAATGTTGAGCCGAGAGACGCTTGAAATTGCTCTGGTCGATGGGAGAAAAGAACAGCCGCTGAAAAACATCATCGATACGCTTCATGTTCCTCATCTCCACATGGATCATGCCCTCCATCTGGCGCTTGAGCGGATGAGCACGTACCATCTTGATGTTTTGCCGGTCGTCCACCGGACAGACATTCACAGTCTGCTCGGCGTAGTGACGCTCCGGGATGTGCTGGACTCGTATGGCATCGACCGCATTGGCTCAAAGTAGAGGTAGATAACAAAGGCCGCGCCTCAATCGTCACCCACGGCGCCTCAAGCCACCAAGCAAACTCCGCAGCCCGGTACTACAGCCGTTCAGTCTGGATCTTCCAGCCCCTCTTCTCCGCAAGGCAAAGCGCCCTCCGCCGCGCAACCTAAGCCACAAGGAACTTCCTCGCCCGGCGGCGCGTCAGCCGCAGTCGGTTCGAAGGCAAACTCGCCGTCTACCGGGTCCACTCTCGCATATCTATCGCGAGAAAGATCCTGAAAACACCCGAGTTGATCCATTATGGCGAACGTGTGCATGATCCTGCTATCCTGGCAGGCTGTCGAAAAATGCATCGCTGTCCCAAATGGAACATCCGTTGCGGATTCGATCAATACAAAATGATAATGCTGTTTTCTTCCCTCGCGTGGAATTCACGCTGGACCGCTAAGACATTCTTGAGTATCCGCGAGAATGTCCCGCTGGCTTTTTTACATGATTCGCGTCAGTCCGGTCCTATGTTGGCGAGACCACGGCAGTCGCCTGACTTGGCGGAGAGGTAGTTCAGATGACCAGGAATTCGGATAAGGCAGCCCCTGCAAGGGAAAAGTCGCCCTGGTTCCAAATTGCACAGTTCCTGTTTCTGGTTGGGTTGGCTGTCGCCGTTTTTCTGCTTGCCCAAAGCATGGTGCATCACCATTTCTTTCGAGGCGGCTGGGTCAACCAGCACGGCGTCCTCAGGCCATAGCAGCGCTGAAAGCGTCTTTGCCGCAACTTCGCACGAGGCCAAGTCCCGACACCTTCCGGCCCGAGAAGGAAAAGTCTCGAAGGCCCCTGCAATATCGAATGGGAGAGCAAAACTGACCGGCACTTCATTAGAAGATGGTTCATTGTGTGGACAGGAGATATCAGCAATGGCGAAAAAATTTAAGAATCCAGAAGTGACGAAGCTCGAAAACAAGACGGTCTTGGACACAACAGCACAGAAGCACATTGAGCGTGTTGCCGAAAAAGCAGCGGAGAAAGCTACGCACGTGGAGCAGAGTTTCGACCAGGAACCGAACGATCTTTTCAAAGTAAAATGACGCCGGGGCCTTCAATATCCAACGAAACCACTCACCCGAGCGACACTGCGCGGCCCGGCCATATCTGGCCGTAGCTCATCACTGGACATTTGCGCGCGGCCGGATGGCCCTCCAAGGGGGGCAATAATCTAACGTCCTGCTCCTCACTGACTGGCGCCTGAACATCAGGCCGAATGACCGGATTGGGTGTTGCTTTGCCTGCATTGCAGCAATGCCCCCAGTAAATGGAGCAATAACAGGAGAACATCCATCGTGAAAGCGAGTGCAGAAAATCCCGGTTCGAAGCCGGACTCCAAGCCGGCTCCGAAGGATGATAAGGATTCCCTGAAGACGCTCGCCATGCCTGAGCTCTTGAAGAAGCTCGCGTCATCGGTAGACGGACTCACTCAGGCCGAGGCCGAGAAACGCCTGGCGCAATACGGTCCGAATGAGATCGCGGAAAAGAAGACCAATGAATTTCTCAAGTTCCTCACGTATTTCTGGGGTCCCATCCCTTGGATGATTGAAGCGGCGGTCATTCTATCGGCAGCCGTGCAACACTGGCTGGACTTTTTTATCATTCTCCTTCTGCTCTGTTCCAACGCAGTGGTTGGATTCTGGGAAGAACACCAGGCGGGTAACGCCATCGCAGCTCTGAAAGCCAGGCTGGCGATTAATGCGAGGGTCAAGCGGGATGGCAAGTGGCAGAATCCCAAGGCAAGTGAACTGGTACCGGGAGACGTCGTTCGTCTCCGCCTTGGCGACATTGTTCCGGCTGATGCGCGCCTGCTCGATGGAGATTCGATCGAGGTGGACCAGTCCGCGCTGACTGGCGAGTCCTTGCCCGTCACCGCTAAACCGGGCGGAGCTGTGTATTCCGGGTCAATCGTTCGTCAGGGTGAAATCGACGCGATGGTCTATGCCACCGGGACGAACACCTACTTCGGCAAGACCGCGCAAATGGTGCAGGAAGCCAATACTGTCAGCCACTTTCAGAAGGCTGTGCTGAAGATCGGCGACTACCTGATTGTTCTCGCAGTTGCGCTGGTTGTGTTGATCCTGATCGTTGCGCTCTTCAGAGGCGACAAGGTTCTCACCACGCTGGAATTCTGCCTGGTGCTTCTGGTTGCCGCGATTCCTGTCGCGATGCCCACGGTGCTCTCGGTGACGATGGCCGTCGGCGCGCGTCTGCTTGCGAAGAAGGAAGCAATTGTAACCCGCCTGTCGGCGATTGAGGAACTGGCTGGCGTGGATGTGCTGTGCTCGGACAAGACCGGCACACTCACTCAGAACAAACTTACGCTGGGCGATCCTTTCAGCGTGGACGGTATCGCTTCCGATCAGATCATTCTGTGGGCCGCGCTCGCCTCGCGCGCGGAAGACAAGGACACCATCGACCTTGCCGTGATTGGCGGCGTGAAGGATGATAAGCAACTGAAGAGCTTCCAGGTGCTGCACTTTCAGCCCTTCGATCCGGTGCATAAGCGCACGGAAGCCACTGTCAAAGGAGCGGATGGGAAGCAATTCTTTGTAGCCAAGGGCGCGCCGCAGGTGATTCTGGAGATGTCGACCAACGTCGGCGAGGTCAAGCCAGCCGTCGAGAAAGCCATCAATGAATTTGCGGGACGCGGCTATCGTTCCCTCGGCGTGGCGCGTGCCGATAAGCAAGGCAAATGGAAGTTTGTCGGCATGTTGCCGCTGTTTGATCCGCCGCGTGAGCAAGCCAAAGCGACGATTGCGAGCGCCCGGCAGATGGGCGTGGACGTAAAGATGGTTACGGGCGATCAGATCGCCATCGCAAGAGAGACCTCAAAACAGCTCGGGTTGGGCACAAACATCCTGGATGCCGGCGCTCTGGGCGATACCAAGAAGCAAGAGTCTACGCAGACTCAGGAAGCAATCGAAAAAGCCGACGGTTTTGCCCAGGTATTTCCCGAACACAAGTACCACATTGTCGATATTCTGCAGAAACGCGGCCACATTGTCGGCATGACTGGCGACGGTGTCAATGACGCGCCCGCGCTCAAGAAGGCCGACTGCGGCATCGCCGTCTCCGGCGCGACAGATGCGGCGCGGGCGGCAGCATCCATTGTGCTGCTCACGTCTGGCCTGTCGGTGATCATTGACGCCATCAAGGAAAGCCGCCGCATCTTCCAGCGGATGAACAGCTATGCCATCTACCGCATCGCGGAGACGCTGCGTGTGCTGTTCTTCATGACGCTCGCAATTCTGGTGTTCAACTTCTATCCCCTCACCGCCGTGATGATCGTCATGCTGGCGCTGCTCAACGATGGAGCTATCCTGTCCATCGCTTATGACAATGTTCAATACAAAGACAAGCCTGAGGCCTGGAACATGCGGCTCGTGCTGGCGATCTCCACCGTGCTGGGCGTCATCGGGGTTGTCTCTGCGTTTGGTCTGTTCTATCTTGGTGAGCGCGTCTTTCACTTCGACCGCTTGTACATCCAGACACTGATGTACCTGAAGCTTTCAGTGGCCGGGCACTTGACCATCTTCCTCACGCGCACACGCGGTCCATTCTGGTCCATACGCCCCGCGCGAATTCTATGGATAGCGGTGCTTGGCACACAGACCATAGCAACATTGATTGCGGTCTATGGTGTGTTTATGGCGCCGCTCGGCTGGAAGTGGGCGGGGCTCGTTTGGGCTTACGCTCTGGTCTGGGCTCTCTTCAACGACCGCGTGAAGCTGCTCGCCTATCGGATCTTTGATCCGGTAAAACCCTCCCTGCTTGAGAAGAAGCCTGTCGATCACACCTCTGAGATCGCCGCGCGAGCCTACGAACTCTACCAGCACAGAGCCCGCGGCGAGAGTCAGGCAGACCAGGACTGGCTTGAAGCAGAACGAGAGATACGTGGCGACCTGGCAACCGAGAAAAAGATTGCGCAGAAGTCCACGTAGTACCGAAGGGACAGGATGACCATCGATTCTAAGACCTACCGTGTACCGCCAGACTAAGGCGAATGATGTCGGGGATCCATCACCGGCAGATCCGAACCAACCAATGTATCAACACTCACGCCGCGCTGTTACCAGTTGCGGAAAAATAGAGAGGAACCTTCAGTATGGCCACCACCGAACTCCCCATCAAAGTTGAGAAGCATGAAACGCCTCAACCCTTCAGCAAGAACTTCGATCAGACTGGCAACACTTCCGGGTTTATCTTCGATGTGTCGCTATCAACCGCAATTGCGGCAGACGGCAAAATTGAGGCACAAGCTCCGGTGCCCAAGGGACCGCTTTCGCCGGACTTGCTTGACAAGATGAATCGCTACTGGCGGGCAGCGAACTACCTATGCATCGGCCAGATCTATCTGTTTGAGAATCCTCTGCTGCGCGAGCCGCTCAAAGCGGAGCAGATTAAACCAAGGCTGCTTGGTCACTGGGGAACTTCGCCGGGGCAGAACCTTATTTATATTCATCTGAACCGCCTCATCAAGGAGCACGATGCGGACATCATTTACATCTCGGGTCCAGGACACGGAGGCCCTTCGCTGAATGCCTGCTCGTACCTGGAAGGCAGCTACACCGAAGTCCACCCGGAGATCACACACGATGAAGACGGCCTGCGGCTGATGTTCCGCAAGTTCTCGACGCCGGGCGGCGTGCCCAGCCATTGCGGACCGCACGTTCCGAATTCGATGCATGAAGGTGGGGAGCTTGGCTACTCCCTGGTTCATGCATTTGGCGCTGCCTTCGATAATCCTGGCCTGATCGTCGCCTGCATCATCGGGGACGGCGAATCCGAGACCTGCCCGCTGGAAGGCAGTTGGAAGTCAGTCAACTTCCTCAATCCCGTGCGCGACGGTGCGGTACTTCCCATTCTTCATCTCAACGGCTATAAGATTTCTGGTCCAACCGCACAAGGGCGTACCAGCGATGTGGACCTGAAGGCTCTTTATGTAGGACGCGGTTACAAGCCTTACTTTGTGGAGGGCGGCGACCCGGAGGTTGTGCATCAACTATTGGCGCAAACGCTTGAGGATTGTTATGCCGAGATTCGGGCAATTCAACAGGAAGCCCGCAAAAACGGGTTCAAAAAGCAGCCTGTCTGGCCCATGATTATCCTGCGCACACCGAAGGGATGGACCTGCCCGAAGGAAGTGGATGGAATCCCCATCGAAGGCACCTTCCGCGCGCACCAGGTTCCGCTCGCATCGGTCAAAGACAATCCCGAGCATCTCAAGATCCTTGAAGCGTGGATGCGCAGTTACAAGCCTGAGGAACTCTTCGATAAGGATGGCAAGTTCATCGATGAGTTGGCGGCGCTCGCGCCTGTCGGCAGTCGGCGCATGGGCGGCAATCCTCACGTGAATGGCGGACGATCCTTGGTCGCGCTCGATCTTCCTGATTTTACGAATTATGCGCTGGAAATCCCGGGACCAGGACAGGTTCTGGCCGAAGCCCCTCGCAAACTGGGAGATTTCTTTCGAGACATCTTCAAGATGAATCTGACAAACTTTCGCATGTTCTGTCCCGATGAATCGGACTCCAATCGGTTGAACTCCATCTTCGAAGCCACAAAGCGGTGCTCGATGGCCGAGATTGTTTCCATCGACGAAAAACTGGGCCCGGATGGTCGCGTCATGGAAGTGCTCAGTGAGCATCTCTGTCAGGGATGGCTCGAAGGATACCTGCTTACGGGCCGGCATGGGATGTGGTCCTCCTATGAGGCGTTCGCGCAGGTCGTCGATTCGATGACCACACAACATGCCAAGTGGCTTGAGCAATGCTGCGAGTATTCCTGGCGCAGGCCGCTCGCGTCCCTGAATGTTCTGCTCACAAGTCATGCATGGCGCAATGACCACAACGGCTTCAGCCACCAGGCCACCGGATATGTAGACAATGCGCTGGCGCGAAGGAGCGAGACGATCCGCGTGTATTATCCACCGGACTCCAACTGCCTGCTGAGTGTCTTTGACCATTGCCTGCGCAGCCGCAATTACGTGAATGTTGTCACCTGCGGCAAGCAGCCGCAACTCCAATGGCTGAACATGGACGAGGCTCTTGAGCATTGTTCGCGGGGCGCATCGACATGGAAGTTTGCAACCAACGATGATGGCGGAGAGCCGGATGTCGTGCTGGCCTGCGCCGGCGACGTGCCAACCATTGAGATCTGCGCCACATCATGGCTTCTGCAAAAGCATGTGCCGGGCATCAAGGTGCGTGTTGTTAACGTAGTGGACCTGATGACTCTGATGTATCCAGACAAGCATCCGCATGGGATGGATGAAATGTCGTTCAACGAGCTCTTCACCGAAAGTGCGCCCGTGATCTTCGCCTTCCACAACAATCGTTGGCTGATCCACACTCTGGTTCATGGGCGCTCCAACGAAGCACGCTTCCATGTACACGGTTATATGGACCGTGGAACGACCACCACACCGTTCGACATGGTAGTGCTCAACGAGATGAGCCGATTTCACCTTGCGCTCGATGCACTGAAGCACGTGCCGCGACTTCGTTCGCAGGCTGCGAGCGCAGTCGATCTATTCGGCAAAAAGCTTGAAGAACATCACGACTACATTCGCGAGCATCTGGAGGATATGCCCGAGATCAGGAACTGGCAATGGACCAAGGACTTCAGCGATGCCGCCGCACCAGCTCCGCTGGCCAAGGGACATCCCGAGAAAGCGATGTTCACCGACAGTTAAACACAGGCTCACTACATCTTCAGGCCTATATCACCGCACTCCGGGTGTTTGCATTGGCAAGGTGTCTTTGGACTCTTCTTTGCGTCCGCACATGTGGTGCTGCAATGCTTCTTGCCGCTCGCGGGCTTACAGTTGCAACCAGGATTTTCGCACTTTTGCCTGGTGGTCATAAACGCTCCTCTTGCCCGAACATGCCTTCGCTCTGTTGAAGGCTCTGCCGTACGTAGAATATTCACGCCGCTCAGGAAGTGTACTCAGGCATTTACAACTTGGCTTGCTGCGTTCTTCTCGGCAACTCGGACGGGAAATCTCAAGTGAGCGGGTTGTATACGGCTCGCGCCAGCTCGCACAAAGGTTCGCATATAAGACTGCGCTACACGATTCCAAACCATCTGGCGACCGTAGATGTATGCGCTCATGCGCATTGCCTGACGCGCCGCATCGTTATCCAGAAGTTCAATGGCCGCGGCTGCGAGAGCATCCGCATCTTCAAAAGGGACCAATGCTCCGCGTCCATCGGCCAAGAGTTCGACCGCGTGCCAGTACGGAGTAGAAATGATAGCCTTGCCGGCGCCCATGGCATACGCCAGGGTTCCCGATACCGCCTGTGCCGCGTAACGGTACGGCGTGATGTAAATGTCGGCCGAGCCGACCAGCGACGCCATTTCCTGAGGGCTGAAAAATCGGTTGTGGAAGATCACGTTCTCCTCAACTCCGAGTTCCTTGGCCAAGGCTTGCAATTGAAGCCGGTATTGATCTCCTTCGCGGGCCTTGACCTGCGGGTGAGTGGCGCCTGCGATCACATAGACGACGTTGCTGTGATTTGTCAGGATGCGCGGCATAGCCTGAATCATGCTCTCGAATCCCTTGTTGGGTGACAACAAGCCGAACGTGAGCAATACAGACTTTCCGGCGATGGCAAGTGATTCTTTGAAAATATTCGGTTCCACGAAGGGCATGTCGGGGATGCCGTGAGGAATCAGGTCGATCTTTACGCCTGGGACTCCAAATACATCCTGGAGAACGCGAGAGGAGTACTCGCTCATCACAATAAGACGGTCGGAAAGCGCGGCAATCTGTTGCATGACGATTCGTTGGTTGAGATCGGGCTCGCTAAGAACCGTATGGAGCGTTGTAACCACCGGCATTGCAAGATGCTGCAGTAACTCCAAAACATGGCTGCCGGCTGTCCCCCCATAAATTCCATACTCGTGCTGCAAGCACACTAGATTGAAATTGCAGGAATTCAAATAGCCGGCGACTGCTCTGTAGGACGCGATATCGCCTTCGCGGATCTCGAATCGCACCCGCTCCGGGTATGTGTAGGATGACTGCCCGTCGTTGACTGCCACCACCGACAGTTGAGACGCTCCGTATTCGGCAACGATTGCGTCACACAAGTCAGTTGTGAAGGTCGCAATTCCACATTGCCTGGGAAGGTGGTTCCCAATCACAGCTATCCTGACCGGACGCAGCGGGCGAGACGCCCGTTGAAGGGAGGATGTTGATTCGACTCCAAACAATGTGCGACGCGCATCTGGACGAATGAACCGGATTGATTGCGAATTCAAGGTATTATTTGGAGCGGCCATTTCACGTGTCTCCCATAATCTCAAGGTTGGAATTGAAAACCATCTAAGCACTCACAGGGGCGTGGACTCGCTTCACGATCTCAAGCGTTTTTTCGGAAGCTGCCATCGAGTAGTTTTGAGCCTTTGTGCTAAGCTCTTCAGCGGATTCATGATCGCCTCGGTGATGTGCGGCAGCGGCAGCTGTGTGCGCATGGGCAGCGTAAATATGCAGGTCCGCTGCATTCTCATATTCGCTCTGAGGCATTGTCTCCTCCATATTCCCGGAATCATTCCGCCTGCTGTATCTGCAAGTCTTCCACGGAGCATTTAAATGTGCTGAGCAATCGTATACATCACCGCCATGCTGCTCCATTGCGTCCAATGCGACTATGCTCAAGACGGATAATGAGCGAACTCCAAAAGAGAATCGCAGAGCATCCATGCGCATTCAATTCGCCTGCTCTTCACTCGCGAACCATGTCCAATTGTGAACAGTTGCATCATGGCTGCCGGAAGTATGTTTATCTCACTCTGTTTCGCGCTGCTCGATAACCTATTACTGGGCCGTCAGCAGAAAGGTAATGCGCCATTCGTGGCGTTGGCAGCAGGCTCGCGCTATCTTGTAACGATATTTCCTGACTCATTCCCAAGGCGTTCAGATTGAAAATGTGGACGAAGCCGGAGGGCAATTTATGCACAGTCGTTCTCACAGGCATTATTTCAGAAATAAAAATGGACACGAGCGCCAGGGAGCTTGCAAGGCATCCCGGCGAAAAGGTGACAGAGGGCCTGGACGGATTACGCGACCGGTTGATTGAGTATTTCCGGCTTTGTATCAATGCGCATTCTGTAATAAGGCTGCGCATTGCGGTGAATATTCCCCGGCGGTGGAGAAGGCCCCCCAATCGTCAATGATTGATCGGATGCATCCAAACACCACCCTGTGCACACGAGAGTTGGAAGATAAAGTATGAGTCAAATGCCGTTGTATCCCTTGCGCTTCGAGCCAATCTACCAGTATCGGCCGTGGGGCGGACGGCGTTTGTCCGACCTGCTCTCCGCGCCGCTGCCGGGTGAAGGGCCTGTTGGCGAAGCTTGGGTGCTCAGCGACCGCGGCGATCATCAAAGCCTGGTTGCCAATGGACCGCTCAAGGGACGAGCCATTGGCAACTTGATGCAACAATTCCGGGAACCACTGATGGGCAAGCTGGCTTCGCGCTTCCGCCGCTTTCCGCTGCTCCTCAAGTTTCTGGACGCACGCGAGATGCTATCGGTGCAGGTGCATCCCAGCGACGCGCACCCGGACCTGATTCCAGCTGGCGAAACCGGAAAGACCGAAGCGTGGGTCGTGATTGAGGCAGGCAATAAAAGCCGGATATATGCGGGCCTGAAACCGGGTACGACTGCCGGCGCTGTGCGCCATTCGCTTACCGACGGGACAATCGCGGACCACCTCGTGGGCATCGTACCGAAGCCGGGCGACGGCGTATTCATTCCTGCTGGAACGGTTCACACTTTGGGCGGTGATGTTGTTGTCTTCGAGGTCCAGCAAAACAGCGATGTAACTTTCCGCCTTTACGATTGGGGCCATGTGGACGCAAAGACCGGGCAGCCAAGGCCGCTCCAGGTCGATCAGGCGCTCGCCAGCATTGATTTCGCAAACAGCAACGGTGGCCTCGTGACTCCCACTATGGTGAGCACCACTCCTGTGGAGCGCGAAAGACTCTTTGATTGTGAACATTTCGTGTTGTGGCGCCTGCGCGGAGATTCACCGTTTAACGTCGGCGCTGCGGGAATGCCGCGCGTGCTCGTTTGCATTGAAGGTTCGGGGCGCCTCGATGTCGGAGGCTCCGCATATGGCGTCAATAAGGGCGAAGTGTGGCTCTTACCTGCGGTGGTCGGGGCATGTGCATTTCATCCAAACAGTGCCGTGAGCCTGTTGGAAATCGCGGTCCCTGAATAGATTGAGACAGCATGAAGACGGAGGTGGGTGAATGATAAAAAAGCTATTTGTCTTTGATCTCGACGGAACCTTTGAGGTGGCAAGCGCGGCTCTTTGAGGAGTACAGATGAACGATTTCAAGCTGCGCCGCCTGGGGATGCTGATGGAGCCGGAACCCGGCAATCCCATGGAAGTTGAAGGCGTCCTGAATCCAGCGGCCGTTCGCGGCCCTGATGGGAAACTCTATCTCTTTCCGCGGATGGTCGCGAAAGGAAATTACTCGCGCATTGGGATTGCGCGGGTATGCTTTAATGAAACCGGCGATCCGGTTGGCGTCGAGAGGCTCGGCATCGCACTGCAACCGGAAGCCGATTATGAGCGGCGGCCCGACGGCAGCGGAGGCTGCGAGGATCCACGCGTCACTTTCGTGGAACCTCTTCAAAGCTACATCATGTCCTACACGGCATGGTCGCCCCATGGCCCACGGATTGCTCTGGCCCTATCGGAGGATCTCTTCCACTGGAAGCGACTCGGACTCACAACCTACGCTCATTGGCACGGCATCGATTTAAGCAGCGTGGACGATAAAGACGCGAGCTTATTCCCCGTCGCAATTCCTAACTCCTCCGGGAAACTGGAACTAGGCATGCTTCATCGTCCGCTTTTTCCGGGCACTCGCCCAGAGGAAACAGGTCGCCACCCCGCGTCCCGTAAAGTTGATCTCGATCGGGAGAGCATCTGGATTTCCTATTGCCCGCCGGTCTTGAATAACCATCAACCAGATCGCCTGGGTCGATTTACCTCTCATCACAGACTGGCGACTCCTGTCTCGTCCTGGGAGCGGCTCAAGATCGGCGCCGGAACTCCGCCCATCCTAACCAGGCACGGCTGGCTGATTATTTACCACGGTGTAAGCGAAGCGGCAGATACGGGCAGCAACGAGCATCACCTGTGCTACTCGGCCGGGGTGATGGTGCTCTCAAAGCAACATCCGCGTGTGGTCCGCTATCGCTCGGTTGTGCCGGTGTTGACTCCAGTGCTCCCGCAGGAATGCGACGGGACGGTCGCCAATGTTGTGTTTCCCACCGGCATCGACCGGCGCGACGATCTTGGCACACCCGATCGCTTTGACATCTATTATGGGATGGCCGACAACCGTGTTGGTGTGGCGCGCCTTGACTTGCCAGATCATCTTCCGGCAGGGGCAGATGCCGACTCACCGGCAGCAAAGGTGTAAATCCAGCGATAATGAGGAAGAGAAATATCGAAGGGCCCCCTTCGGCTGGGCTAACGGAAGGATTGTTGATGAAGAAAAGATCTGCGATTTCATGTGTTTTTCTGGATATTGGCGGTGTCCTGCTGACCGATGGCTGGGACCATCTGGCCCGCAAGCGAGCGGCTACGAACTTCAAGCTGGAGTGGGCCGAGATGGAAGAACGACATCGTCTCACATTCGAGATCTACGAGGAGGGAAAGATCACGCTACAAGAATATTTGAGCCTCGTGGTCTTCCACACTAAGAGGCCGTTCACCCGTAATCAGTTTCAGCGCTTCATGTTCGCGCAGTCGAAACCTTTCCCTCAGATGATCGAGCTGGTTGCGCAGCTCAAGCTCCAGCTGGGAATGAAAATAGCTATCGTCAGCAACGAAGGGCGCGAGCTGAATGCATATCGGGTTCAGAAGTTCAATCTGGATAGAGACATTGTCGAGTTGCAACGGATTGCGGCCGATGTGCTGGCCTTCGAGACGGGCGCGCCGCATGCCGGCGCGCACCCTTTCGATGATGAGGTTGCGCTCCAACTCAGCGATGGCGCCGATGATAATCACGATGGCCCGGCCCAGCGGGCCGCCGGTGTAGATCTGTTCGCGGAAACTGACGAACGAGGAAGGTGGCATGTGGTCTAACTGGGATTTCTCATAACGCACACCGTAAGGCCCCCTATCCCTCCACACCAGTTCATCCAGTATCATCTGCCGAAGATGGGTCACAAAAGCCTCCTTGTGACCCCAGCCTTACACGGCCAACAATGCTGAGGGACGCCCTACGCCGCAGCGTCCGCCGCGCCAGCAGCTTAGAGCGTTTTCCCTTTTGCTATAGACCGCATTCACAGTGTTTGAACCATGCCACTGCATTCTCTGGGGTGATCTGAGGAAGCAGTTCCGTGATGGCTTTGTCGAGGGCTTCTTTGGTTCTTGCC
>Ga0302320_10016738_pt1 | contig 14941 bp, 14 predicted proteins | sample Bog_T0_3_FD_202130 | JGI IMG/M metagenome (GOLD analysis project Ga0302320, IMG submission 202130) | Peat permafrost microbial communities from Stordalen Mire near Abisko, Sweden - Bog_T0_3 | ecosystem: Environmental > Terrestrial > Soil > Wetlands > Peat | place: Sweden: Abisko, Stordalen Mire... | reverse complement strand
GTGTTCTCGGATGGTGGCAAAAATTATATCGATGCCAACGTTGGCGGAGAGATTGGATTGCACTGGACTATTAGGCAATTGGTCTCAAGGAAACTCAGGATTACATGTCGGCTTCAGCAGAACGCGTTCCAAAAATTACCGATCATGGGGGCCAGCAATGCGAGACGAATCTGAAATCGCAGCGGCAAAGCGATCATTTGTGTTTCCGCGGTGCCTGCAATCTCTGACTCGCCCGCCGGAGGATGATCGCAGAGGTGCGCCTGGCTCACAGGCGATACTTGCAGGGAATGCGGCGGCGGCGTAGTGTTCAGCGCTCCGTGCTGCCGGGCAAGTCCGCTGCTCGGTACAACTCGAAATAAACTCAATAACGAATAAACTGGGGAGACTCATTCATGACACATATGACCCGGGCGATCTTCGCCGCCGGCGCACTACTCTCACTCACTACGCTTGCTACGATGGCCTACGCAGACGGCACTGACTACAACGACGGGCCGGTCCAGACTGTCTCGTTCATCCGCACTGTCGACGGGCATTTCGACGAATACATGCACTGGCTCGCGACCACTTACAAGAAACAGCAGGAAGCTGCCAAGGCGGCCGGCCTGATCACGCGCTATGAGGTGCTGGTCGCTCAGCCGCACACCCCGCAGGATGCCGACATCATCCTCGTCGTTGAGTACAAGAACTGGGCGGCGCTCGATCATCTCGGCGGGAAGCTTGATCAGGTGAGCGCCAAGGTTGAAGGCTCGGTCGAGAAGGCGAATCAGTCCGAGGCCGATCGCGCCAAGATTCGCACTGTGCTGGGTTCGGACACCGTGCAGGTGGCGGAGCTGAAATAAGAGGATCAATACCGGCGGGCGCCGCTACAGGCGACCGCCGGACCCTCCGGCACACGGAGGCACTGGCCGGGTCACCGAGGAATGCCGCGCGTGGCATACGGCAATGCCGTATGATTAGCCGATGTTCAGCTTCATTGAGGCGCGCCTCTTCACGAAGCTTGTTCTCGATTGCATGACGGATGACGAGTACTCGGCGCTGCAGAGATCGCTGATGACTGATCCGGAGGTTGGCTCAGTTGTCCCGGGCTCGGGGGGTGTCCGCAAGCTTCGCTGGGCGGTGCCGGGTCGCGCCAAACAGGGCGGTTATCGCGTGATCTATTACGTCCGTCGGGTACACGGCGTGATCTGGATGCTAGCGATGTATCCGAAGAGCGTTGCCGACAACATCCCTGCGCACGTACTCCGGCAGATCCGGAAGGAAGTGGAAGATGGCTAAGACGAAGAGAAACGTGGGTCGTGAGATCCTGGATGGGGTCCGCGAAATCAAGCGTGGCGAGTACGGTCGTGTGATTAACGTGCCTGATGTTGCGAAGATTCGAGAAAAGACTGAACTCTCCCAGTCGCGCTTTGCGTCCTTGCTCGGCGTGTCTGTGCGTACCTTGCAGGATTGGGAACAGAGGCGGCGGGCACCGTCGGGTGCTGCGCGCACGTTGCTGCTCGTGGCCGATAAGAATCCGCGAGCGCTGCTCGATGTTGCTTAGGGCGAGCGCCGGCACTGTCGCCGGACCAGTTTGGGTCGGCGGGCGCGGTTAACTTCATGGGGCGGCCGCCGGCCACGACCGGTCACTGACAGCACCGAACGGATTGCCTATAAGCAGTCGATCGGCGGTTAGGATAGTCTCACCCGACCTGCCGCCAATCGTCGAACGCTACACCCAACTCTTCGACAAGGAACGAAAATGCCCATAGCTCGTAACCCAGGAAGAGTCGCCGGACTATGGTATCTGCTGCTTATAATCGTCGGCCCACTGCGTCTCATCTACATACCCAGCAAACTGTTCGTGCAGGGTAATGCGGCCGCCACGGTCAACAATATCGCCGCCCACGAGTTTCTTTTTCGTATGGGTATCGCCAGCGAACTGGCCGGGGCGGTTATCCTAGTCTTTCTCACACTTGCCTTTTACCGGTTGTTCGTTGCGGTTGACCGCACCCTCGCCACTCTCGTGGTGATCCTCGGAGGCGTGATGCCAGCCGTCATTTACTTCGTTGGCGTTGTGGACGACTTTGGCACACTGATGGTCGTGAGGCGCGCGGATTTCTTATCCGTATTCGACGAGCCTCAGCGCGACGCCTTGGCAATGCTATTTCTGAAGCTGCGGGACGCTCAAAACACCGCAGCCGAAGTTTTATGGGGAGCATGGCTCGTCCCCTTGGCCGTGCTTGTGTACAAGTCGCGCTTAGTGCCGCGGTTTCTGGGCGTTTGGCTGGCGATCGGCGGTGCCGCCTACTTGGCGTTGAGTATGACCGGGACACTATGGCCACAGTATCAGGGGACGGTATTTGCGATCTCACAACCCGCTACCTTCTGCGAGATAGCATTGACCCTATGGCTGGTGATGAAGGGCAGCAAGCCGCGAGATCTGGGCGCGAGCGAATCGCCAGCAAGAGTGCCGAAGAGCTGACGTTCACCACGGGCTGGTTCGGGCCACGCGTTTTTGCGCTTCCATGCACGCGTACCCTAACGATTGTCCGGTTGGACGAGATCTGCAGCGCGTTGGATATCGGGCTTCCCGAGATTTTGCGGCTCACCGGTGAACAAATGGGTGACTCACCGGAGGTATTAAGTCTCGAACAGGAGCGTGCACTCGCTGAGGATCCACATCTCTTTGCTTGCTTCTACCTTCTGGCGAACGGACGCTCTGGGCGAGACGTGGCACGCGAGGTCGGTACTGATGAAAGGACTGTGCGACGATGGATGGCCCGACTCGATGATTTGCATCTCATTGAGATGCGTCCAAAACTTCGCGCCAAGACCCGGGTAGCGTCTGTTGTCGCATGGCGGACAGATGGACCATTGAGGCGTACTTATGAAAGCCGAATTCGACGAGAATTCCTCGATGCGGCTTTCGACCGCCACGGCGAATCGTTGCAGTTTCTATCTGCCGAACTCGCTACGGCTTCCTACAAAGTCTTGTTGCGAAAATTGGAGCGTTTGGCCGCAGAATTCCGCGACCTTGCGGATCTTGATCGCTCCCTCCCCGCGCGCGAGAAGCAGAGTGTGGCGGCCGTGCTGGCAGCCAGATCTTGGGTCTTTTCAATGTTTACGAAAGACAAAAAAAGGTTGCGGGATGAATCATCGGTTAACGATTAAGGTACGCCTCCCCAGTCGCGCAATGCGGTAATCGCCCCGTAGCGCTCGGCTTTCCCGTAGTACCGATCGTCTGCGGTCACCAGCACCGCGTCTTCGTGCTCAAGCGCGACTGCGTGATACAGGGTGTCGAACAGATGATGATTGGTCTCGATAGCAAGGCGGGTTGCCCGCCGGATGACGTTCGGGTCATCGGTCGTCGGAAGCTCCAGCGCGGCGAGCATTTCGACATCGCGGACTGCCGTCTGTGGGGCGAGGCGGGCAGCGACCGTCGCCACTTCGGCCAACCAATGCACGGGCTGCAAGACCTCCAGTCCCCCACATACGACCGACTCGATGAGGGCCAATGCCTTCTCGGTGTCAGGTTCGCGGGCGGGATCCTCAAGCAGCCATTTTAGGACCACGCTCGCATCGATCACTACGATCACGGTCGATTAGCTGCCCGTGCCCTGCGTACTTCCTCGCTGCTGAAGGACGGCCGACTGCCACGCGCGCTGCTCAATTGGCGGAACAGTCGCTCACGTCTAATTTGAAGATGCCGCTCGCGCACGGCCCGTCGCATCAGTTCCGCGATGATGGAGCTCTTGTTCTGATCGGCGAAGGTCTTGTCAAATTCCGCTTTCACTTCATCCGGTACACTGAAATTGACGGTTGCCATTGCCGACCTCATTGTTGAAATCTTCAACAACGCAACTATACGCCGGTCGCATGCGACGTCAATGGCCGCTGCGCGCCGATTTGTCGAGTTTTCCAGAGTTCACGGCCAGCGGGTAGCGCGCCTCCAGCGCCACGATGTCACCGCTGCCGCGAACTAGGAACCTACGTGCGGCTACGCTGGACTTATCTAGGGTGCACGAGCGCATCGATCAAAGCCTGCGCCTCACCCTCCACCTTGATCAGTGCGCGGCTTTGCTCATCGAGGAAGCCTTCCGCAACCGCATGGTCCGTGAACCGCAGCAGATGATCGAAGTAACCTCCGCAATTCAACACGCCGATCGGCTTTACATGAAGTCCCAGTTGCGCCGCCGTCCAGACTTCGGACAGCTCATCGAGCGTCCCGGCTCCTCCCGGCAAAGCAACGAACGCATCGGACAACTCCATCATGCGGGTCTTGCGCTCCGAAAGCGTCCGCGTGATCTCGAGACGCGTGAGTCCGGCGTGCGCGACCTCTTTGTCGACGAGACTCTGCGGGATCACGCCGATGCATCTCCCGCCCGCTGCGAGAACCGTGTCGGCGAGCATCCCCATGAGTCCGACGCTCGCGCCGCCGTATACGAGCTCGATCCGATTGGCGACCAGCGCCCGGGCGAATTCGCGCGCCGACTTTGCGTACGTGCTACCTACACCGCTTCCGGCGCCGCAAAAGACGCAGACCGATCGGATGTTCACGGACCAATCCACGCGAAGCTCACGGCTCGATGCCGAGTTCGCGGGCAACCGCGTTCGTATGCTCGCCGAGACGCGGAGCGGTCCTGTCGAGACAAAGCTGCGAGGCAGAGAATCGTACCGGCGTTCTGAGGCCGGAAAGCTTGCCGCCGGCGATCTCGGGGCGGTCGAAGTCAACGCGCATGCCGCGCGCCAGGACCTGCGGATCGGCGAACACGTCCGCGATCGTGTTGATCGGGCCGGCGGGCACGCCCAAGGCGGCAAGTTTCGTGAGCAGCTCATCGCGCTTCCAGGCCATCAGCTCCTGGCGCAGCATCGGAATCAGAGCGCCACGGTTTCGAACCCGCAATTCATTGGTGACATAGCGGCCATCCATCGCGATGTCGGGACGCGCGAGGAGGGAACATAGCTTGGCGAATTGCGAATCGCTTCCGACCGCCACCATCACATGCCCGTCGCTCGTCGGGAAGGTCTGGTAGGGGACGATGTTCGGGTGCGCGTTGCCGATGCGGTGCGGTGCGGTGCCGGACACGAAATAGTTCAGCGCCTGGTTCGCGAGCACGCCGACCATCACGTCGAAGAGCGCCATGTCGATCTGCTGTCCCTCTCCGGTCCGCTCGCGTGCTGCGAGAGCCGCTTGGATGGCGACTACTCCGTACACGCCGGTCAGGATGTCTGCGAGGGCCACGCCGATTTTCTGCGGCTCCCCGTCGGGATCGCCGGTGATGTCCATCATGCCGCTCATTGCTTGAATCATCGCGTCGTATCCCGCACGCGCGGCGTAGGGACCGTCCTGGCCGAAGCCGGTGACGGAGCAATAGATCAGGCGCGGATTTCGCGCCTTGACCGACGCGTAGTCGAGCCCGAACCTACCGAGCGTCCCGGTCTTGAAATTTTCGATCACGACGTCCGACCGCTCGATGAGCCGCCCTACGAAATCGAGGTCCCGTGCCGACCGAAAGTCGGCAATCACCGACCGTTTGCCCCGATTGCAGCAATGAAAATAGGCGGCATCCGCCTGAGTGCCGTCGATTCCATGCACAAACGGCGGGCCCCAGCGGCGCGTTTCGTCGCCCTCGGGAGACTCGACCTTGACGACATCGGCGCCGAGGTCGGCGAGCGTCTGACCCATCCAAGGTCCCGCCAATATGCGTGCGAGTTCCACCACGCGAATGCCGGTGAGGGGGGCGGCTGCGCGATCGTTCATGCGAATGTTTGCGTGGTTCGCAAATCGGCCACTACTTCATAACTTCGAACATCGGGGCGAATTCTACCGGACAAGTGCGCATTCGGGTCAGTGCGGTACCGTCGCGGGTACCAATCGGATTCGGGTAATTTCCGCGGGAACGCCGAATCGATTCGGCGGGCCCCAGTAGCCCGTTCCGCGGCTCACGTAGACCCATAAATTTTTCACGCGATGCAATCCAGCAGTAAACGGCTGAAAGAAGCGCACGAATAGATTCCAGGGCCAGAACTGGCCGCCGTGCGTATGGCCGGAGATCTGCACGTCGTAGCCGGCATTGGCGGCGGCCTGTGCGGAACCCGGTTGGTGGGCAAGCAATATTCTCGCGCCGGCATCGGCGGGAGCGCCTTGAAGGGCGGCGGCTGGATCGCTTCGCTGCGCGGGGTCGTAGTGATGGGCGGCGAAATCATTGACCCCCGCCAGCACGAGCGAGGCACCATCGTGATCGAGTACGACGTGCTGATTCTTGAGCACGGTCAAGCCCAATCGGCGGATTTCTTGGGTCCAGGCGGCCTCGCCGGAATAATACTCGTGGTTTCCCGTCACGAAGTACACGCCGTGACGCGCCGATAGTTTCGACAAAGGTGCGGTATGCGCGGCGAGCTCAAGCACGGAGCCGTCCACCAGATCTCCGGTCACCGCGATGAGGTCGGCCTGCAGGCCGTTCACCCGCCCAACCAGCCGCTCGACAAAATCTCGGCGAATCGTGGGGCCGACGTGCACGTCGCTGATCTGGGTGATCGAAAATCCGTGCAGTGCCCGCGGCAGCCGGGCGACCGGGATATCAACGTCCACGATGCGCGGTCGGCGCGCGATCACGAATCCCACCGCGGTGACCGCGACGGTGGTCAGCAGCGCGCCGAGCGCAGAAGGTCCGAGCAGCGTTTGATATCGCGAGGCAGTCACCGCGAAGCGAGCGCCAAGCAGGAGCAGGTCGCGCAGAAGCGTGGTCACGAGCAACGTGGAGAAAAAGCCGAGTGCGATGAGTGCGATCCACCCAGGTGCGCCGCTTCGGCGGATCGATTGCGGCACGAAAATGCCGGCGGCCAGGAGCAGCGCCACCGCCGCGGCCGTGCCCGCGGCGCCCAGCGCAAGCGGCGGTAACAATCGGCAACCGACATAGGCCAGTAAAGCGAGAATGATCCACAAGGGGCGAAACAGACGGCGACGCGGGGGCATTGCCCGGTGTGATGGGGGTGAACGTCACCTATTCAAGAGGTTGCCGCGGCTGTCGGCCGGCCAGAGGCATGCGCAGTGCTTCCATGCCCTTGAATTCCACGAACTGGGTGGTCGTGGCCCACAAATAGTCTCCATAGAGGAAAGGCTCGAACGAGCCGGGAGGATCCATCGGGAGCGGGCGGATTTCGGCATCCGCGCGGGCCTCGTAGAAAAACGGGATCGACAGCCTTTCTCGTCCCGTGCCGATGACGCGATGTTCGGTTGCCTTGATGCGACCGGCGCTCCAGCGTTCCAGCACCTTGCCGAAGTTGACGGCGAGCGTGCCCTCCACGGGCGGGACGTCGATCCACTCTCCGTTGCGGTGCCGCGCCTGCAAGCCCCTAACCCCGTCCTGCGCGAGCAGGGTGAGAAAACCCGAATCCACATGCGGAGCACCCGTCACGTAATGTCGACGTTCCCGGTGCATAACCCAGACGCTCGGATCGATCACCGCCGCGTCGTCCGCATCCTCGCGCAACGGGTAGCGAAGCAACCGCAACGTCGACAGGCCGCGATCGAAGGCATCGTCGAAGAACCGCTCCTGCAAGGCGAGGCTTCGCGCGATCGAACGCATGAGGGCCTGACTGATTCGAAGCATGCCGAGATAGTAATTTGCCGCCGTGGCTCTCCAGCCCGGCAATGCCGCCTCTGAAGGCAACGGCGTCGCTTCGCGCAAAGGATCGCCGTCGCAAATCACCGAGCGGCCGTACGCCACGTCGGGTCCGAGGTCGATGCCTTCCTTACTGGTGAGAAAGCCGCGTTGCCTGGGGAACCAACCGCGGTACACATTATGGTGCGAGGGGTCGAATTTTTGCCGCCATAGGCGCCGGATCTCGTCTTCCTGCAGATCGAACAGGCGAAGCAGTTCCGAGCGTGCGGTGCGATTCACGGGCAGGCCTGCGGGAAAGCAGCCCGCCACGAAGAATCCGACGCCGGCGGCGGCTTCCACGATGGCGCGGTCGGCGCGGTCGCGCGCCGGCGATGCCTCACAAAACAAGGGTGCCACATCGACCGACGGGATCGAGGCCGGCAAGCAGGCGGACGATGAGTGGGTCACGTGCATCGACAGGTCGCCTCCGCGGCGCGCATCATTCGGTCCCAGTGCCCGTATAATCGCACGTTTTGCAACTGGCGATGCCATGGGCCCCTACGTCGACTCGATAACTCCCGATGAGAAGATGCCTGCCTCGACCGGTGTCGTGGTGATCGGCGGCGGCATCATCGGCACGTCCGCGGCACTTGCGCTCGCGGCCCGCGGTATTCCGGTGGTGCTGTGTGAGAAGGCACACATCGCTTGCGAGCAGTCGAGCCGCAACTGGGGCTGGTGTCGCCAGACCGGCCGCGACGAGCGCGAAATGCCCCTGATCGTCGAGAGTCTCAAGCTGTGGCGCGACATGGATCGGTTGACGGACAGTGCGACGGGTTTTCGGGAATGCGGCGTCGTGTACGTGGGCGAATCGGAGGACGACGAGCGCTCATTTGCCGCCTGGCTCGACATGGCGCGCCCTTACGCCACCGGCGCCCGGATCATCCGCGGACAGGATCTCGGCGCGCTGATGCCGGGTGCGACGAGCACCTTTCATTGCGGGCTGCACGTGCCCTCCGATGGTTGCGCGGAGCCTCAGAAGGCTGCGCCCGCGATCGCCCGCGCGGCGCAGCGCATGGGGGCGGTCATCCTCACACACTGTGCCGTTCGGGGGCTCGAGCGGGCAACAGGCAGGATCAGCGCGGTCGTCACGGAACGGGGACCCATCGCCTGCGATACGGTCATACTCGCGGCGGGCGCGTGGACGAGTCTGTTTTGTGCAAGCCTCGGCGTGCGGCTTCCGCAGTTGAAGGTGCTGTCTTCGGTGTTGCGCACAGGTCCGCTGACTGGTGGCCCCGATGTCTGTACTTACCTGAACGATGTCGGCTACCGCAGGCGTCTGGACGGCGGCTACACCATTGCCCGGGGATCCGGCCTGGTGATCCCCTTGGTGCCGGATTCCATGCGATATTTGCACGAATTCTGGCCATCCGTGCGCAAAGAAGGCTCTGCGATCAAGCCCCGTTTGAATGCGCAGAGCTGGCGCGAATTGCGCGCGCCGCGGCGCTGGGCGCTCGACCGGCCGAGCCCGTTCGAGACGACGCGCGTGCTGGACCCTGCGCCCAGCAAAGCGATGAATCGCGAGGCGTGGGCAGCCATGCTGCGCCTCTACCCGCAGTTTCGCGACGTGCCCGTGGTTCAGGAATGGGCCGGATACATCGACGCGACGCCGGACGTGATTCCCTACATCAGCCCTGCCGGCACGGTTCCCGGGCTCACCGTCGCCGCCGGCTTCTCCGGACATGGCTTCGGCATCGGACCCGGGGCGGGGCGACTCGCCGCGGACCTCGCCACCGGCCAGACGCCGTCGGTCGACCCATCGCCGTTTCGAGTTTCGCGGTTCAGCGACGGATCGCCCATCGTTCTCGGGCCGGAAATTTAGACGATTTCCCGCCGCTGACCAGCTTGCGCAGTATCAGGGCTTGCGGAATTTCAGCACGAAGTTGTCCGCTTCGCCGATGCCCACGTACTTGGCGCGATCTTTGTCTCCCTGCGACAGCGTCGGCGGCAACGTCCAGACGCCGTCCGGCCAGTTTTTCGTGTCCTTGGGATTCGCGTTGATCTGCGACTTGGCGACCAGCACGAATCCTGCCTTCTTGGCGAGCGCAATGGTGTAATCCTCGCGCACGTAGCCGTCGGCGGCCTTCGGATCCTGCGGCTTGTCGGTTCGGCCGCGGTGCTCCTCGATGCCGAGAATCCCCCCCGACTTGAGCGCCGTGAAGCACGCGGCGAACGCTTGGTCGGCGTACCCGCCATCCATCCAATTGTGGAGATTGCGGAAGGTCAGCACGAGATCGGCCGAACCGGGAGGGGCGATGTCGTAGTGTCCGGCGTCGAGCGTGGTCTCGTGAATCGTGCCGAGACGATCCTTCTCAGCGGTCATCCGTGATCGCCAATGACTGACCGATTTGCTGCCCTCCTCAGTGCCCGTGGATTCGAGCGCCACGTAATACGTGCCGCTCTTGGCGAGATAGGGACCCAGGATCTCGGTCCAATATCCGCCGCCGGGCCAAAGCTCGACCACGGTCATGTCGGGCTTGATGCCGAAGAAGCCCAGCTCCTCCGCCGGATGTCGTACCGGGTCGCGTGCGACGAAATTGGCGGAACGCGCCGGATCGGCGACAACGGCATTCAATGCGGAGTCCGGCGCCGCAGCGGCGGCGGCGCAAGCACCGAGCGCCAGGATGGCGGCCGCAAATCGAATCGATCGGAGTTTGGAGTCATGCATGAAACGATATCCTTCTGGTGGTGCTCATCCGGTTGGGAATCGCTGCGCTACTGTACCAGTGTTCCAGAGGAGCTCAACCGGAAGCCGTGTCCATGCCGAAGGCGCGCAGAATGAAGGCGTAGATGTCGACCACTTGCTCGATGAGCTTCGTTGTGGGGATCCCCTCGCCGTGCCCGGCCCGCGCTTCCACGCGCAGCAGGATGGGATTCCCTTGGGGGTCCGCGTGCTGCATGGCGGCGGCAAACTTGAAACTGTGCGCAGGAAACACGCGGTCGTCGTGGTCGCTCGTCATGATGAGCGTCGCCGGATAGTTCACGCCGTTCTTCACGTTGTGATAAGGGGAGTAGGCGTACAACGCATCGAATTCCGCGGGATTGTCGACCGAGCCGTAATCGGATTCCCAGGCCTTGCCGACGGTGAACTCGCGAAAGCGCAGCATGTCCATGACGCCGACCTGCGGGACGGCGGCGGCCGCGAGATCGGGACGCTGCTCCTCGACCGCGCCGACCAGTAGACCGCCGTTCGATCTGCCGGAGAGCGCGAGCCGCGCCGGATTGGTCCAGTGGGATTTGCTCAAGTACTCCGCGGCGCCGATGAAGTCGTCGAACACATTCTGCTTGCGAGTCTTCATGCCGGCTTCGTGCCAGCTCCGTCCATACTCGCCGCCGCCGCGCAGGTTGGCCACGGCGTACACTCCGCCGAGCTGCAACCACGCGGCGATCATCGGCGAGAATCCCGGCGTCACCGGCGTGTTGAAACCGCCATAGCCATACAAGATCGTGGGGTTGTTGCCCGAGAGCGGCGTTCCATTGCGCGCCGTGATGAACAATGGAACACGCGTCCCATCCTTGCTCGAATAGAACATCTGCTGCGTCTGGAATTCGGAAGGCACGAAATCTTCCAGGTGCGGCGAATGCCAGAGCGTGGCTCTGCCGGTCTTGAAGTCCAGCGAGAAAACCGACGGAGGCGTACCGAAGCTCGAGTAAGTGTAATAAACACGGGTGTCCTCGAGATGGCCGGCAAACCCGGCCGCCGTACCGAGTCCGGGCAGCTCGACCGCCCCCAGCAGCCCGCCCTGGGGCGTATAGCGCTCAACGGCGCTGTGGGCGTCCTTCAATCGATGCACGATGAGCTCGCCGCCCGCGAGGGTCGCGGCATCGAGCGTGTCATCGCCTTCGGCGATGACACGCCGCCAGTTGACCGGTTGGGGATGCTGGAGATCCACGCTCACGATCCGATAGTGCGCGGCGGAGTCATCGGTACGTATGAGGAAGGAGGTCCCCACATTGCCGATCACATCGTAGGTCGCAGTCGGGTTCGGAATGATCGGAACGATGGGTGCGTTCGGCCGGGTCAAGTCCTGAACGGCCACCGCATTGCTCTCGTCCGTTCCCAGGGATGATTGAATCACGAGATAGCGTCCATCGTCGGAAACAGCGGCCCCGATGAACCAATCCGGGTTGTCGTTTCGCGCATAGACGAGGGTGTCTTCCGATTGCGCGGTGCCCAATCGATGGAAAAAAAGCTTCTGATATTCGTTGGCCGATTTGAGCCGCGCGCCCGGCTGGGGTGCATCGTAGGCGGTGTAATAGAAGCCGGAGCCGTCCTTGCGCCAGCTCGCGCCGCCAAACTTCGACCACTGCAGGGTGTCAGGCAGGTCCTTCCCGGTGGCCACGTCGCGCACATGCCAGACCTGCCAGTCGGATCCCGCATCCGAGAGTGAGTACGCGAACAGCCGTCCATCGGCGCTCATCGCGGTTTCGCGTAGTGCGACGGTTCCGTCCTGCGACAGTCTGTTGGGATCGATCAGGACGCGCCCAGCGGCGCTCGGATTCCGCGTGACGAACACCACCGATTGATTCTGCAGTCCGTCGTTGTGCGTATAAAGCCACGTCCGGCCGTAGCGTTCGGGGGCCGACCAACGCTCGAAATTCCATATCCGCCGCAGACGCTCGGCGAGCTCGGCGCGACCCGCAATGGAATCGAGAAAACCGCGGCTCAGCCGGTCCTCGGCCAAGACCCACGCGCGTGTGTCGCTCGAATCGATATCCTCGAGCCAGCGATAGGGATCGGCGACTTGTCTCCCCTGATAGACATCGACGTGTGCGTCGCGGGGAGCCGTCGGGTAGCCGAGCGGCGGCGACGCGCTCACTGAACTTGCGTGCATGCCCACCAGGAAAAGCACGCCGATCGATACGACGAGACCCAAAGTGAGGGCAGAGGGAACCCTAGTGTTCAACAGTGGACCCGGCGGACGCGTTCTTGCGCACCTCGAACGGCACCGTCAACACCGAGCCGTCGGAGAACCGCAGAGCGATCGAGATCCTGCTGCTGGTATCGGCCGGCGTCGTCGGCTGCATGAGCATCAGGTGATAGCCGGTCGACTCGAATTCGAGCGTCTGATGCGGCTCGAGGCTGAGTTCCTTGACCGGCATCATGTCCTCCATGTCGCCGTGAGTGACCGTGCGGTGGATCGAGATGTCCCGGTAAGAGCGGCTCGAGGCCGCCACCAAACTGAGGGTCTTGTCACCCGTATTGGTGAGCGTGAGATACCCGGCCGCCGGCAGCCCGGCCGGAAGCCAGCGGATCCAAGCGGCGAGTACTTGGATCGTAGGCTTTCCTGCGGCGGGCGAATCCGCGACCGCCCGCTCCGCAAGTGACGAAGAGAAGACGATGGAGGCGAGGAGGGCGATCGCTCCCAAGGAGCGCGCTGCGCGTGACCGAAACAGGTCTTTCATGGGCGAACCTTGCCAGAACGCGACCCGCGCCTCAAGCGCGGCTGCCGCTGCGCGCATGGTTCCATCGTAGGCGAATCGCGATTGCATTGACAAAAAAAAGCCGGGCAGGCGCGTTTCGAACGCAGCCTTGCCCGGCAGGTTGGCGGGTCTTTAGAAGCTCGTTTTATAGCCCTCGGGCGCCCTCGAATGGGCCTTCGTGACCGCGGCATCGTCGGAAAGCACGTAGATTGGCATCTCCGACAGCGTCACCTTGAGAAGGCCGTTCGAATACGCCACGGTTTTTGGATTTCCCATCGTGTCGAACATGATGGTTTCACCGGAGGTTCCAGCGGCGGCGACTTGCAGCTCGTACGACTCGCTCGCGTCGAATGACGAGTTGTGCGCCCACAGAGCGGTCATGACGTGCGAGCTGTCGGCCAGCAGGAACGAGTAACCATATCCGCCGGACGGCACATTGGTGAGCGCGCCCAAGCTTCGCGACCCGTCGATCAGCCTGGTGGCCGCCGCAACCGCCATGGCGGTCGGTTTCGGCTGCAGGTTGCCGCCCGCGTAGGCGTTGATGTTCAGGTTGAAATACATGCCGAATCCCACGGGGGAGATGAAGTCAGACGAGTAGAACACGAAGGAGGTGTCTACGCCCTCTCCCAAATCGATGAGGTGGGCTCGCACCACGGCTTCCGCATGCTCGGTGAGCACCGACGAGGTCGGGTAGTTCGCCGCATATTTCGCTCCCATCGGATAGCCTATCCCGGTCTCGGTGACGAACAATTTCGTACCCGCGGGCAGCACGCTTCCCATGACCTTGCGCAGGGCCTGGACCTTTGCCGGCAAATTCCCCGCCTCCGGCGGCAGCGCGGAACTCGCGCCGATGATGTAATAGCCATGGCAGGACACCGCATCCAGATACTTGGTAAATCCAAGGGGCGCCAGACGCTCGAGCCAGCTCGCGCAGATGCCGAGGCTCTGAGTCGCGGGACCGATCACCGCCGCATCCGGATCGGTGGAATGCACGCCTTCCCAAACCGACTTGTAGAACTCGACGAACTGGGCATCGGTGCCCTTCCATGCGTCGGGGGGACCCGGATCCGGTTCCCAACTGGCCTGGTAGTAGTTCTTGTGCTGATTCGGAATGTATTCCTTGTGAATCCGGGCGCTCTCTTCACCGACCAGCGCCGCGTAGCTTTGCAAGTAGCTGTAGGATTTCGGCGGATACGATCCTTGGGTGCTCGGGGACGGGGCGGTGCTCGCCCAGTACGGCAAACCATTCAGGTAGACGATTCGCGCGAGCGTCCCCTCCTTGAGACTGGGGTCGATCGGATAGGTCGCGGGGTTGTATTGCCCCGCGCGTTGCGGCTCGGTCAGCTGCATGGATCGCGATGTCATGATCCAGGAGGTCCCTAGATTCTCGTTCATCGGCTGGAGCTCGGTACCTGCCTCCACACCGTTCGCACCGACCAAGCCCACCCGGCGCGTATCGAGCGAGGCGTTGAATGCGGGCACGAAATCCGCCACGTTGGGCAGTACGCCGAAGGCCGCATAGCCTTCCGGCCGACTGCCCTGTTGCGCCGGAATGACGCCGGATTTGCTCAGCTTGGCCGAGACCGCGAAATAGCCCGAGATCGTGGACGAGCAACTCACGCTCGCCGTGGTCGTGCCTTCGACTACGCTGATCGAGCCCGAGGCGTGCACCTTCCCGGTGTAATCGGCGATCGTCCAGTCGACGACGTCGGAGATTTTCGAGACGGCGTCGAATTTGACGGTGAACTTCGAGCCCCAGGTGAACGTCTGTGTGGGGTCGTTGCCCGCGAACGCGATGCCGAGCGATGAGGAGCCGGGGGCGCCGGTCTTCTCAGTCTTTGCTGCGGTGCCGCAGCTGAAATTTTCGGCAGGCA
>Ga0302320_10016737_pt1 | contig 14942 bp, 12 predicted proteins | sample Bog_T0_3_FD_202130 | JGI IMG/M metagenome (GOLD analysis project Ga0302320, IMG submission 202130) | Peat permafrost microbial communities from Stordalen Mire near Abisko, Sweden - Bog_T0_3 | ecosystem: Environmental > Terrestrial > Soil > Wetlands > Peat | place: Sweden: Abisko, Stordalen Mire... | reverse complement strand
CACGAACGTACGCGAGGAGCGCGTGGATACGCCGTTTGGCGATCCTTCTGACGCCTTTGTGCTGGGAGAGTTGGAGGGCCGTAAGGTCGCCTTTCTTGCGCGCCACGGCCGCGGGCACCGCATTCTTCCCTCGGAGTTGAACTTTCGCGCCAACATTTATGCGTTCAAGAAACTCGGGGTTGAGCGCATTCTTTCTGTCTCTGCTGTGGGCTCGTTGAAGGAAGAACACAAGCCCACCGACTTTGTTGTTCCGGATCAATTCATCGACCGCACCTTTCATCGCATCTCTACCTTCTTTGGCGAAGGAATTGTAGGACACGTGGCATTTGGGGATCCGGTGTGCGCAACTGTTGCCAAGGCTGCTGTCGAGGCATGCGCGGCTGTGGGCGTAGTGGGCAAGCTTGGCGGCACGTATGTGTGCATGGAGGGCCCGCAGTTTTCAACGCGCGCAGAATCGAATCTCTATCGAAGCTGGGGCGCGGACGTCATCGGCATGACCAACTTGCAGGAAGCGAAACTGGCTCGTGAAGCCGAGATCTGCTACGCAACGGTTGCGATGGTCACCGATTACGACTGCTGGCGTGAAGGGCATGATGCGGTCACCATCGAAGAGATTGTAGCCGTGCTGCATCAGAATGCTGAGAACGCTGCGAAGGTTGTGAAAGCTGCGGTGGCTGCTCTGCCCGGGGGCCGCACATGCGCCTGCGCCTCGGCTGCAAAATACGCAGTGCTGACGCAACCGGACACCATACCTGAAGCGACGAAGGAAAAGGTTGGTCTGCTGTTTGGAAAATATCTTGGATGGTAGGCGGGAAGCGTAACTATAGCGACTTCGAGAAGCCGGTAAAGAAATAATACAAAGAAAAGAGGATAAACAATGGCTATTACCGTAGTGGGCAGCGTTGCCTACGATTCAATTGAAACGCCGGCGGGCCGGAAAGATCGTTGCCTGGGCGGAGCGGCTACCTATTTTTCATTGGCCGCCAGTTTCTTTACCGATGTGCGTGTGATCGCTGTCGTGGGCGAGGACTTTGGCCCCGAGCAGGAGGCCGTATTCGAGGCGCGCCACATCGACACGCGGGGCATAGAGCACACCGCGGGCAAGAGCTTTTTCTGGGAAGGTTCTTATCTCGAAAATCTGAATGAAGCCAAGACTCACATCACCGATCTGAATGTCTTTGCATCCTTCGAGCCGAAGATTCCCGAGGCTTATCGCGACTCCGAATATCTGTTTCTGGCCAACATTGATCCGGTGCTTCAGCGGCGCGTCCGCGAACAAATGCCGGACGTAAAACTGGTGGCCGGCGACACGATGAATTACTGGATCAAAGACCATCGCCCGGCATTGCTTGAAGTGCTCAAGGGCCTGGACATTCTGCTCATCAACGACACGGAAGCTCGCATGCTTGCCGGTAACAATAATCTGGTGCAGGCTGCGCGCGGCGTACTGAGTCTGGGACCGCAAACGCTGATCGTCAAGCATGGCGAATACGGAGCTACGGCCTTCTTCAGCGAACATAGTTTCCCCCAAGCGAAGAGTCCGCACCATGCATTCCGCGCACCGGCGTTGCCGCTGGAAGAAGTTGTCGATCCAACTGGCGCTGGCGACAGCTTCGCCGGCGGCTTCTTCGGCTACCTCGCATCGCAGCGCGAGCTTACGCCGGCCGTCTTCCGCCGCGCGATGTTTTATGGCGGTGTGATGGGCTCATACGCTTGCGAACGCTTCGGAACCGAGCGGTTGCAGCAACTGACGCGCAAGGAAATTGACGACCGCTTCACCGTGTTCCGCGAGTTGACTCACCTTGACTGATAGCTCCAACGCACGCAAGGCCAGTTCGAGCCCGACCATCTCGAAAATGGAAGGTTGGGCCGTACTGGCCTCGTGCATGGCGGCTTCATTGATCGCGCTCGTGTGGGGCTGGCGCAACCGCGCATGGCTCGACTACGGCGACGCGGTTGCCCATCTCCACATTGCGCGCCGCGTCTTCGATTCTCACCATCCCCGCTTCTCGCAACTCGGGTCAGTGTGGCTGCCGCTGCCGCACATTCTTTTTATCCCGTTCGTTCAGGTGTACAGCTGGTGGGCGGACGGATTCGCGGGCGTCCCTTCCTCGGCTCTGGCATACCTGGCCGCATGCGCCGGAATCTATCGCCTGGCGCGGCGCTGGATGGCCCCTTCGGCGGCAACTGTTACGCTTGCATTCTTCGCGATTAATCCCAACCTTCTTTATCTGCAAAGCACGGCTATGACTGAGCCGCTTTTTGTGTGCGAAATGATCTGGATAACCGTCTGCCTGGTCGAATGGCGCGCCGGACTTGATTCAAACACCAAGCAGAACATCCGCTTGCTTTGGCTTATTGCTGCGCTTCTTGTGGCTGCCGTTTTCACGCGCTACGACGGATGGATCATGGCGTTCCTTGCATGGGTCGCCATCGGAATCACTCTTGCTCGTCGCCGTCAACTGAACTCAAGCGCTTTTTGGGCGGCAAGCGTTCTGGTTGCAGCCGCACCTGTTGCCTGGTTTGTCTATAACTCCGCTGCCTTCGGCGATTGGCTCTTTTTTGCGCGCGGCCCTTACTCGGCAAAGGCTATCGAGATACGTACCGCCATGCCTGGATTCCCACCGCATCCGGGATGGCACGATCCATGGGTTTCGCTTATTTTTTATGTCAAGGCCGCGGAGATGGATGCCGCCGCAGCCGCATGGGGCAACACACTTCTGGCGCTGAGCCTGATGGGTGCGGCGTGGGCCTGGTTCACAGCACGAACGCGTACGCTAGCATGGACGCTGCTGCTGGCGCTGCCTGTTCCCTTCTACGCATACTCGGTCGCATACGGATCGGTGCCGATATTTCTGCCTGTCTGGTGGCCACACTCCTATTACAATTTGCGCTACGGTATCGAACTGCTGCCGGGGATCGCGCTCAGCCTGGGCTTCGTCGCGCAGTTTTGTATCGCTGCTGTGCGGCAGTTCAAGCCATTGGCGTCGCAAGCCAAATGGAGTTACTGCGCCGCTGCAATACTATTCGCCGTTGTTGGTCTTAATGCGATTCAAATGCTGCGTGAGCGTCCGCTGGTTTATGTTGAGGGCACAAAGATCGAGCAGGCTCATCGGCCTTACGAACTTCAGATCCCCCCTGTTCTACGCGCGCTTCTCGCAGATCGGCCCGGCGGCGTGGTTCTGATGATTACTTCGACCGACCCGCAGATCGTGGCTCTGACCGGCATTCCTCTGCGCCAGACGATCAATGAAAGCGACCTTGAAATCTATCGCGATGCGTTGACCGCTCCGGCTGTGCACGCTTCTCTTGTTTTGGCGTTCGACGGCGACGAGGTGGACGAGGCGGTACACAACCATCCTGCGGGTCTTACGGCCTATCGGCGATTTTCTGCGCCCGGCCAGCCATCGGTCACGCTTTACGTCTCCGGTACTCCCGCTACAAGTAGCCTCCACAATCGCGTTGACGCGGTGGTAGCATCGCTCAAGGAACCTCAATGACCACTGCCCTTGCACAGATCGCGCAGCCATTCAGCTTCAGCATGCTGGAACAGATGGTCGTGGTCAATGGAGCTGTTGGCCGCCTGCTGTTGGCCTGCGTGCTGGGCGGCGCGGTCGGCCTGGAACGTGAACTGAATCGCAAGTCCGCCGGTGTGCGGACGAACCTGCTTATCTGCATGGGAGCGGCCTTTTTTACGCTTTTGTCTCCGGTTTTGGCGGGTGAGATTGGCTCCAACAAAGGTCAGGTGGCCTCGAATATTGTGCAGGGCATCGGCTTTCTGGGCGCCGGGCTGATCATTCACAACCGCAGCCGCGTAAGCGGGCTTGCCAGCGCGGCAAGCATCTGGGTGGTTGCATCCATAGGCATGGCTTGTGGCGCAGGCCTTTATGGCGCTGCGTGCGTTGGGGCAGTTATAGTCATCTTTGCGCTTGCGGTGGTCGGCTTTCTCGAGCATCGCGTCAACCTCAAGAGTTATCCCGTGACTTACGAGGTCCGCGGTCACGATCAGCACCAGATGCTTCAGTCGATCCTTGACGCGATGGACCACATTCGCCAGCGGCTCACCGACATGCAGCAAGACACGATCGGTGAAACTCAGCGAATCAGTTTCCCTCTCACAGCGACCAAGCGCCAGCATGAGCGCCTGTGCGCAGAGCTTCATAACAGGCCAGATATCGACAAGCTGTTAAACTTTCGTGATCCGGAGGACGATTGATCCCCTTTACGAAGGCTCACGCCTGCGGCAACGATTTTCTCATCGTCACTGAGGACGATGCCGGCGGCTACAACTGGGTTGAACTGACGCGCCGCCTCTGCATGCGGACTACAGGCATCGGCGCGGACGGCGTGGAATTTTTTGCCTGGACTGGCCCCCAATCGGGCCGCATACGGCTGCACAACGCTGACGGCTCCATCGCCGAAATCAGCGGCAACGGCACACGCTGCGTGGCTGCGTGGATGGCCCATATCATCCGCTCACAGCCCGGCGATCTGATTGAGATCTCGACCGACGCGGGCCTCCGTATTTGCCAGATCAATGCCCTGACCGCATCCGCCGGCTTCACGGTGGAAGTCACAACCGGCATGGGCATCCCTGCTTATCAGCCTCACACCGTTACGATCTCCGGGGGCATGCGTGTTGTCGGCATCGCAGTCACGGTGGGGAATCCGCACTTCGTCGTGATCGTCGACAATCCGGACTTCACCGTTGCCGGCAAGCCATGGCATGTTATCGGCGCGGAAGTCTGCGTTCACTCCGATTTTCCGCAGCAGACCAACGTCGAGTTCGTTCGCATCGTGAACCCTGAACAAATCGAGATCCGCATATTCGAGCGCGGCGTGGGACCAACCACTTCTTCGGGTACAGGCAGTTCCGCCGCGGCCACTGCGGCGCGCGCGTTTATGGGATGCCGTTCACCACTTATGGTTATGGCACCGGGAGGCGTGCAGACTGTTCATTGGGAGGACCCGGGCGCCGAGCTGAGGCTTACGGGACCGGCCACGCTGATAGCGCGGGGAGAGGCGTTTTATTCGTGACCGCCCTGCTCAAGCCGTCCGCGGTGCCTGGCGATGCTCTGGTAGCAGTTGTATCTCCGGCATCAACACCGAAGCCTGATCGCGTCGAGCGCGGAATTGAGGCCCTGCGTGCGCTCGGATATGCTCCGCAGGCCTCTGACCATGTTCTTACGCGCGGCCCGCTCTACTTTGCCGGAACGCCGGAGATGCGCTTGCGCGATCTGCATCATGCGTTTGCGGACGATGATGTACGGGCTATTTTTTCGACGCGCGGCGGCTACGGCTCCAACTACCTTCTTGAAGAGCTTGATCTGGACTTGATTGCGGAAAGCGCGAAGCCCTTCATCGGCTATAGCGACCTGACTGCTGTACACCTCTGGCTGCTGGATCAGATTCAACTGCCGGCCTTTCATGGGCCGATGGTGTCGGCTGATTTTGCGCGCGAAGATGGCGTGCATCTGCGCAGCCTGCAAGCGGCGCTGAGGGGCCAAACCTACTCTCTTGGCGCAGCGGAAGGGATGCGGACGCTGCATCCTGGGCGTGTGCGTGGAACCCTCTATGGCGGCTGCCTCAGTATTCTGGTTGCGCTGCTTGGCACGCCCTACGAGCCGCAAACCGAAGGCAAGCTCCTGTTTCTCGAAGACGTGAACACCAAGCCTTATCAGATCGATCGCATGCTCTGGCAACTACGCGAGGCAGGCAAACTCGACAAGGTGCGCGGCATTGTCTTCGGAGAAATGCTCGATTGCAACTCGCCCGGTGCGCAGCCTGAGCTTCTGGATGAAGTGATCTTGCGCGTGCTCGATGATTTCCAGGGACCGATTGCAATTGGCCTGCGCAGCGGACACGTTTCGCACGCGAACGTCACGCTTACGCTTGGTGTCGAAGCTGAGTTGCATGCGGCGAGCCATGCAGAATTGAACCTGTTGCAACCTGCGGTAATTCTTTGACTCCTATGCCCTCATCCCGACACATTCATCTCAGCGGCATTTGCGGCACGGCCATGGCGTCACTCGCAGGGCTGCTCCAGTTGCAAGGCCATCGCATCACCGGTTCAGACAAGGCAGCATATCCGCCGATGAGCGATCTGCTGCACTCGCTGGGGATTCCGATTCTCGAGACTTTCGCTGAATCGAATCTATCGCCGGCGCCGGATCTGGTCGTGATCGGCAATGCGCTTTCGCGCGGTAATCCTGAAGTGGAATGTGTGCTCGATCAGCGCATTCCTTTCACATCTCTGGCGGCGCTGATGCACGAGGAATTTCTCGCTGGGCGCGAGTCGCTTGTAGTTGCTGGAACTCACGGAAAAACGACAACAACGAGCATGCTGGCATGGATCTACCAGGTCGCGTCGAAGGATGATCCGCAGCGTGAGCCATCGTTCCTCATCGGCGGCGTCGCCGAGAATTTTGCTTCCAGTTTTCAGCTGCGACCCACACGTACATTCATCATTGAAGGCGATGAGTACGACACTGCCTTCTTCGACAAGGGACCAAAATTTCTTCATTATTTTCCCGACGCGCTGATTCTGACGCATGTGGAATTTGATCATGCGGATATCTACGCGGACCTTGAAGCTGTGAAGACGGCTTTCAAGAGGCTGGTAAATTTGATTCCGCGACGAGGTCTGATTGTTGCTTATGACGGCAGCGTCAACGTTACAGAATGCCTGACGCCCGCCCTCTGTCGTGTTGAGCGCTATGGATTCTCGGAAAATGCGAATTGGCAGATTCGGAATTTGCGTCATGAGGACGGCCTGACTCGTTGGGATGTCTGGCATGAGGGCGCGCTCTGGGCCGAGCTTGAAATGGAACTCCCCGGGGAACACAATGCGCTCAACGCTACTGCTGCAGCCGCACTTTCATCCGGCCTCGGCATCGGCAAGGAATCGATACAGGCTGCGCTGGCGAGCTTCAAAAGCGTCAAGCGACGCCTCGAAGTACGCGCCGTCATCAATAACATCACAATCATCGACGACTTCGCGCATCATCCTACGGCCATTCGCGAGACTTTGCGCGCACTCCGTTCTGTGTATCCGCAAGCACGTTTGTGGGCCGTGCTTGAGCCTCGATCGAATACGCTGCGCCGAAAGGTGCTTCAGGCTGATCTCGTGGCGAGTCTGCGTCTCGCCGACCGCATCGTGCTTGCGGGTGTGTATCAACAGCAACGGATTCCTGACGCGGAACGCCTGCATCCTGAAGATGTCATCGAGTCACTTCATGCGGAAGGCGCACTGGCGGAGCTGCACCCGGATGGTGACGCAATCATTGACGCCATCGCGCCCCAACTTGAGCCGGGCGATGTAGTGGCGATCCTTTCCAATGGCGCCTTTGACGGCATCTATGAGAAGTTGCCGGCGCGCCTTCGAGAGCGGTTCCCCGCTACCAATCAGGGAGACAGCCGCGCATGATTCGTGCACTCCTGTTGCTCGCCACGATCATTGTCCTCGGTATTCCGACGGCCATCCTTTGCATTCCCTGGGCCATGATCACCGGCGACGCTCTGCCTCTCTATAACTTCTCGCAGGCAATTGTCCGCATCGGTTATCGCTTGGTTGGAATTCGTATTCTGGCGACAGGGCAGGACAATGTTCCCGCAAACACGGCTTGCATCTTCATGGCAAACCACGTTTCAAATCTTGATCCTCCAGCGCTGCTGCCGCGCATCCCGGGCCGCACCTCGGCATTCCTCAAAAAGTCGCTGATGAAGGTTCCTGTCTTTGGATTGGCACTCAGACTTGGCGAGTTCATCCCGGTAAGCCGCGATGGTAGTGCGTCCGGCGCGCAGGAGAGCGTTGCCGCCGCGCGCCGGGCCCTCGACAAGGGCTTGCACATCACAACGTTCGTTGAAGGCACGCGGTCACCGGATGGACGTATGCTGCCTTTCAAGAAAGGTCCGTTCTATCTCGCGATGCAGACCGGCGCGCCTTGCATTCCGGTTTCCATCTTCGGTACAGAAAAGCTGATGGCCAAAGGCAGCCAGCGCATTCGAGCCGGCATCGCACACATTATTTTTCACCCACCCGTGCTGCCTGCCAAGTTCGCGACGCGTGAAGAATTGTCTGAAGCGGTCCGCGCTGCCATTGCCTCAGGGCTGCCGGAATGGATGCGCGCATGAACGCCCGATTCGCTCGCGTATAGTTTTCGTAGTCGTCTTCCCGGAGAAGCATCTGGATGCAATCAAAGCCTTTTTCGCGCCGCCGATTCATTGCCAATGCAGGCCTCGCTGGATTGGCGCTCGGCTGCGAACCGCTTGTCTCGCTTGCCGACCCTGCACCTGCAATCGTTCACACCCCTTCCGGCACACTGCGCGGGTTGCAATACGAAGGCGGAATGCAATTTCGCGGCGTTCCATTTGCGGAGCCGCCGGTTGGTCCGCTGCGTTTTCGCGCTCCTGTTCCGGTTAAACCCTGGGCCGGCGAACGCGACGCAACCAAATTTGCAGCTGCTGCCATGCAGGCCGGCGAGCCCGCAATCGAGTACAGCGAAGACTGCCTCTACCTCAACATTTGGGCGCCCGAGGGCAAAGGCCCTTTTCCTGTCTATGTGTGGATTCATGGCGGAGGCTTCACTGCCGGTTATGCGTTTGAATCAATGTACGACGGGATGGAGATGACGAAGGAAGGCATTCTCTGTATCTCGGTTGCGTACCGGCTGGGTGTCTTCGGCTTCCTCGATCTGCAGCCGCTGCTGGGCGCGGAATATGCTGGAAGCGCCAATAACGGGCTTCGCGACCTGATCGCTGCACTCGAATGGATTCAGAAAAATATCTCTGCATTTGGCGGTGATCCTGCGCGGGTGACCATTGGCGGCGAATCGGCGGGCGCAAAGCTGGCGGACATTCTGATGAGCGTTCCGAGCGCCAAACCGCTTTTCCATCAGGTGATCTCTGAGAGCGGTGGCGCAGAACGAGTGTGGAGTCGCGCGCAGAGTGAATCGGTTGCACATGGATTTGGCGCCAGTTGGCATACGCACACCGACAACGACGCTGGAACCATCCTCACCGCGCCAGCCGATGCGCTAATCAAGACGCAGCAGGAGTTCATTCGAGCTTGGCCGCAGCATTTTCCTTTGCGCTGCCAGATTGACGGCACACTTGTTCCGCTGCGGCCTGTGGAGTCCATCGCGGCAGGTTCAAGTAAGGGCAAGCGGGTGCTCATCGGCACCAATCGCGATGAGAGCGCTTTGTTCATCGGGCCGCATCCGCAAAAGGACCCTATCGCCGCCGACCTGGGCAATCTTCTGTCGGAAAAGTTCACCCCGGTCTTCAAGAAGTACCGCGAAGTTTACCCGCAGATGACCGACGAGCAACTTCGCATTCGCGCTGTTACGGCCGAGGAGTATTGGATTCCTACGCTGCGCGTCGCCGAAGCGCATCTCAAGGGCGGAGGTAGCGCTTGGATGTATCGGCTGGACTTTTCTGAAACGGGGGGCTTCCTGCGCGGCTACGCCTTCCACTCGCTTGATGTGCGGCTGGTGTGGAATCGGCCTTCGCCGCTGGCTGATAATGCGGCTGCTGAAGCCGACCTTGCTCGCCAGATGTACCAGGCCTGGATTGCATTTCTGCATGGACAAACGCCGGGCGCTGCGGGAGTGCCAGCATGGCCGGAGTACAACTCAACCACGAGGCCGACGATGGTTTTCGATACGCAGAATCATGTGGAACAGAAACCGCAGGAGACGGAGCTTCGTTTGTGGGATGGGGTGCTGTAGGAGGCTCTAAAACTACTGCTGCACGATTGCGTTATAACCGTCATTCAACAGTTTCTGTCGCCACTTGTCGGCTTCGTCAGCGGTTTTGAAGGGACCGATTTTCACGTGAATCAGTCCATCCAAAGGTTCGCGACGCGCGAAGACGGCATAGCCCCGTTTGCGCAACGCATTCACGAGCACATCTGAATCCTCAGGCTGCGAGACTGCGGCAATCTGGACCATCAACGCACCCGCCGCGGCAGGACCAGAGCCCATCGCCGGCGCCACTGTTGACGTTACAGGCTGGCCGGCCAGGACAGGGGCTGCGCTTCCAAATGCGGGCTTTACCTGCGGAGATCCAGCCGATGAGCCGCCGGCGGCAGCAACCGCTGCGCTCTGCAAGCTTGCTCCAGCGGTGCTCGCTCCGGCGACATCCTGGGTATCAGTCACGGCACTGGGCGTTGGCGCGGCGGCTGTACTCGGGGTCGTATTTCCTGAGGGTTTTGCGTGCGTATTTTCCGTCTCCGGGAATTGCTGTCCATTCGAATCGGGCGGCAAGGTTTCGGAGTTATCCTGCGTCGTCCGATGGCCGGTGGCGTACCCGAGGCCGAAACAGAGTCCGCACAGGAGCACCAGCCCGAAGAAGATGAAAAGCAGCGAAGTGGGGCTCAACGTCAGTTCAGTGTCCTGAGAGGGTGCAGCCTGTCCCAGATCCCTGTAGTCGAAAACACCCTTCATACATCGACCCCGAACTCATTCCGATTAAGCAATACGCGGCCCTCTCATTCATTTTGATGCGTTGTCGCAAGTTTTTATCGGTATCGCGAATCGCTGTGCACCATGCCGATTACTCTTTCGGCTTTTCTTGAGACCCTTCTTGAGATTTGCCCAGTGCAGTCTTGGCGGAGGCCGCAGCCCCAATTTGGTTGAACAGCGTCATCATCTCGATCGGTAGCGGGAAAACGATGGTGGTGTTCTTTTCGACGCCAATCTCGGTGAGAGTTTGCAGGTAGCGTAGCTGCAGGGTGAGGGGCTCGGTGGCCAGCAGCGCTGCGGCGTCCACCAGCTTTTGCGCGGCGTCGTATTCGCCACCTGCGTGAATCACTTTGGCGCGCTTTTCGCGTTCGGCCTCGGCCTGCTTGGCCATGGCGCGGAGCATCTGTTCGGGCAGGTCTACCTGCTTGACTTCCACAGAAGTGACCTTGACACCGAATGGCTCGGTGCGCTGGTCGATGATGGTCTGGATTTTCAGGTTCAGCTTGTCGCGGTGGCTGAGCAACTCGTCAAGCTCGACCTCACCGAGGACGGAACGCAGCGTGGTCTGCGCAAACTGCGAGGTCTGGTAGACGTAGTTGGCAACCTTGATGGCGGCCGCGTTGGGATCGACCACGTAGAGCGTCACAACGGCATTCACTTTGAGTGTGACGTTGTCGCGTGTGATCACGTCTTGAGGTGGAACTTCCAGCACATCTTGACGGAGCGAGATTCGAACCATCTGGTCGAACGGTCGGAAAACCAGAATAATTCCGGGGCCCTTCGGAATGGGTAGAGCGCGGCCAAGGCGGAAGATGACGCCGCGCTCGTATTCGCGCAGAATCTTGATGGAATTGAGCAGGTACAGAACAACAATCGCGATGAAAACCAGAACGGGAGTTGCTAGCATTTCACTTCCTCACTCAGGATAAATTCTACTCCTGCGTGGCTCTTGCGGCATTGCTGGGCCTAGCTGTGCGCGTCCGCGAGATGGATACCGTCCGCCGGTTCTACGCGGAGAAGATACTCATCGTGGCCGACCACGCGGAGTGCGGCTCCCTTGGCAACTGGCTCGCTGGCGACAGCACGCCAGATTTCGCCTTCGACCACCACGTGTCCTTCGGGAGCAAGCGGTTCCATGGCCTGAGCGGCACTGCCCACAAGCGCATCCACGCCGAGCCGGGACTTCATGTGCCGCGCTCGTATTGCCAATCGGATGAGGAAAACTGTAATCACGCCGAATGCCAGGCTGACCGCGATAGCAACCCACGGGTTGACTCCCAACTCCGGCACTGGAGCGGCAACCAGCGTCAGCATTCCGAAGGCGAGACACACAATTCCTGCGACGGCGAGCGCGCCGTGTCCGCCAACTTTGGCCTCGAGCACCAGCAGGCCGACCGCCGCCACAAGTAGTAGCACAGCGGTGTACCGAATCGGCAGCAAATTCAATCCAAAAATCGCCAGCAGCACCATCAAAGTGCCAAGCGCGCCCGGAACAATCGTGCCCGGCGTGTTGAATTCGAGATAAATCAGCAGAGCTCCGCCTACCAACATCAGCAGCGCTACGTTCGGGTTCACCAGCCAGCCCAGCAGGTCCTCGCGCAACGAAGGCTTGACCATGTCGACCCGCGCACCGCCAAGGTGAAGCAACTGCTTCGTTCCGTCGAGCCGTGTAATCGTGCGGCCTTCAAGTGCCGCGAGAAGTTGGTTGTCGCTACCAGCCGTGAGGTCGATGAGGTGCTGGTCGAGCGCTTCCTCCGCTGTGTACGAATGGGATGTATGAACTGCAGCGTCTGCAGCTTCGGCATTGCGGCCGCGCTTGGTCACGTAGGATCGCAGAAACGCCTCAGTGTCGTTCTCGATCTTCTGAGTCATGGTCGCGTCGGGCTGGCCGCCGAATTCCATTACGGGATGTGCGGCGCCTGCGTTGGTTCCTGGGGACATCGCGGCGACATCGGCCGCTTCAAGAAGGAAGAAGCCGGCCGAGCCTGCGCGCGCTCCGGCGGGAGACACGTACACAATTACGGGGACCCGCGAGCTGAGGATGGCGCCGACCATGCCGCGCGTCGAATCCAGCAGGCCGCCGGGGGTGTCGAGTTCGACCAGCAAGGCCTGCGCACCATCGGAATTGGCTTGCGCAATGGCTCGGTCAAGCTGTCCTGCGGTCACAGGCTGGATGGTGTCGGAGAGAACAAGCTTGTCGACGAAGGGCTGGTTCGACCCGGACTGCTGGGCAAAAATGCGCGACCCGACTGCGAGGGCTCCAGCTAGAATTGCCGCAACCCCGACAACCACAACCGCCAACCTGCGTGAGCGTTCAAACATGGCTTGCTCCTTCCGCGCCGGCTCTTGAACCTTATTTCTTCTGATCTCTTTTTGCCTCAACCTGCTGCTGCAACTCCTGCGCTGCGCGGTTGCCTGGTTCAATCTTCAGCGCTTCGGTCATGTCATAGCTTGCTTCGTCCAGATGCCCGGCCGCGACATCCAGACGTCCCATAACAAGATATGCCTGAACAGTCGGCATCAGTTCAAGCGAGGTGCGCGCTTCCTTGCGCGCGATCTCTTTGTCGCCTGTGCGCTCTCGCACCTCGGCAAGCCCGGCATGCACTTCGGGCACACGGTCGTCGATTGCTACAGCCGAAAGATAGAGCCGCTCTGCCTGGAGAAGCAACCCGCGGTCGAGGTAGTCCTTCGCCTGGCCGGCCAGCATTTTGGCGCGCTGCTCGGGTTCCAGAGCCGTGAGCCGTGCTTCATCCATCTGATCAAGCATTTGAGCGGCCTGGCGGAAAGCTACAGCGTCGAAGTTTCGAGCGATTCGTTCCAACGGATCGGGCCGCTCCTCCGCATCTGCCGCCGGCTGACCCGCCGTCGGGTTCCACGCCTCCTGAAGGGACTGCGCCTCAGTGTCATTGGGCCGCAGCTTCAGGCAGGCCGCGAGTTCCGATAACGCTTCGGCTTGATTGCCATGGCGTTTGAGACTTACCGCGAGGTTGAAGTGGTAGTCGGCTGTGTTGGCGTCGGCTGCAATTGCCTGCTTGAAAAGTGCCGTACCGTCATGGCCCTGACGGCTGACCGCGACACCTTCGTTATTGACCACTGCGGCAAGCGGCAAAACCCGCGCCACGGCTGCAAAAGATTGTTCGGCCTTGGGATAATCCCCTGAAAACACGAGCGAAAGACCACGATAGAAGCTTGCTTCCAAGGCGTCCGGTCCCTGCAATTTTGGGTCGTCGCGGACTACTTTGGCGAAAGCAGTAGCTGCCTGCTCATACTGCTGGGCGTTGTAGTCCTCGCGGCCAAGCGCCATCCAGGCTGGCCCAAACCCCGGGCTCAGGATTACCGCCTGGTTCAGATGCCGGAGACGTTCGTCGTGATCCGGTTCCGAGATGCCGCGGACATACTGCTCAAAAGCATCCAGCCGCATCCCCTTGCCCTCGGCGACAAATGTTTCCTCGGCAACGCTGAAGCTGGGATCGAGCTGCCTTGTGAGCCTCCAGGCCAGCGTGTCGAAGACGTCGATCAGGTCCTTCATCTCGCCGCGGGAGGTGACGGTCTGGCTCATGCGCAGATGGGGCACGTCTACAAGCTGCGCTTCGGCTATGATCCCTGTGCCATCCGTCACATAGCTACCGACAACGATTGAATCCGCATCAAGCGTCTGGGCCAGTTTCAGCGCGGTGGCCCGCGAGGGGTGGAATCCCTGCGGCATGCCCAGGTGATCCAATGCATAGAGCCTGTCGGCACGGCTCATGGGCGCGAAGCCCGCGGATGCAAAGCGGCTGCCCAGAATCTCCGGCGCTGCCTCGCGGATCCACTCAAGGCTCGGCTGCCCGGTGCGATTGTCGAACGGTAATACGAGGAGAATGCGGCCGCGGCCTGCACCTGAGGCAGCGGCCTGACCGCGTGCCGTTGACGTCAAGACCGCAGCTAGTGCCAGAACGAGCCCCAGGGCCGCGGCTATCCGCGATGCCCGTCCTAATCGAGATAAAAAAGAAGTAGTCACTACAGCCAGATTATAGGCGTTGAGGCGCACGACGGCTGGAAATGAGGCGTTTGGGAATAGTCATGATGAATGTCCGCAAAATAAATGCGCCACTTTTGCAGTTCATTAGCTCGTGAAGGCGCACAATCCAGAAAGTAGCACCCACACAGGGCCATGTGCCCATTTGCGATCTTCGCTACAGCAGGAAACACCAAGACGTTGGTACCAAACGCCCATGGACTTGTGCAGTGTCAGGTATGTCCCCGGTTCAATATGTCAGGAATGTCCCCGGTCCGCACCGCCCAGCCACATAGCCCCCACCCCTCAACCCGGTAGTAACCAAACATCGGGCATCGGTAACCAGGAAACATGAAATTGATGCTTTGGGATCCAGATTTGTTTGCAAACCCTTTAAAATCAACGCCATTTTTTGCGGGAAGCCTGGCCGAAGCGTTCCAGACAATCTCAATCCCCGGTTGGAATTATCCCGGCATTCTCCA